>Ga0210077_1000810_pt1 | contig 10040 bp, 9 predicted proteins | sample RushMan_CattailN_5_FD_185556 | JGI IMG/M metagenome (GOLD analysis project Ga0210077, IMG submission 185556) | Wetland microbial communities from San Francisco Bay, California, USA, that impact long-term carbon sequestration -... | ecosystem: Environmental > Aquatic > Marine > Wetlands ... | reverse complement strand
CCTTGCGCTGCCCACTTACCTCGATCTCCAGCAGTGCTTCCCATTCCTCCACTGGATCGCCTTCGTTTTTCAGCCATTGGACCACCCTGGCGCCAAAATGATTACTCATCAAAGCCGGCATGATCACTTTATTTATCATCGTTTGTCCTCACGCATTTGTCCATATCAAGATCTATCGCACTAGTCAGCCATTCGATCTATTCAATCATTGGACTATCCTACGAATGGCGGTTGTGACCTGTGTGCTCTTCATAAAAACAAGCAGTGTTATAGTATGCAGTGCCTTTACCTGGCATAGCAAATTTCACTATCATGATGGCTGCAATTTCTACGCCATAATGGTTGTTCTGAGGATTTAATTCAATTCTCACAGGGAATCGTTCAAAACGAACGATGGGTCAATTAATGCAGCATGAAGGAAGGGAATTACATCAGGGGGAGGGTACTTGAATAGCCTTCAGTGTCGTATCCTGGAAACACAACTGGCATGCGACTGGTTTTTCATCCATTGAAAAAACCAGTTCAGCGGCATCTTCGGCCAGAAAGAATGCTGTTTCGGATTGTGGATAAAGAGTCAAACCTTGCGGATAAATCTCCGGAATATCGACTATGAGTCTATCACCCTGCACATGAATTGAAAATTTGAGATCAGGAACATCCTCAATAGCGTAAATCCCCACAATTTCTTTGCTGGATGCAGGCATACTTGCGAGACATGCTTTTTCCCGGGTTCCGAAGGCATGCCAACCATAGACAGATGCAACACTGCGGATCACTTCCCAGATGAGCAATGTTCCCAAATCTCCGTTAGTCATTACCACCACCCCCTGACCACTGTCCATCAAGCCGATCATCTGATTGCGATAACCGGCATTGGATCCGCCGTGTCCAAACCATGTGACCGCGCCGTCCTCTTCGATATGAAGACCCAGTCCATATTTGCCTTTTTGAAGCGTCAACATCTCCTGGGTGGTTTGCTGGTTCAGCACGTAGTTGGCTTTTCCCTGTAAAGATCGCTGGACCTCAATGACAAACTTTGCCAGGTCAGTTGGAGTTGTCCATAGGCCCGCCGCTGCCTGCTCGGGATACGTATGCCATGCACCTTCATAGCCAGTACCGTCGGGTCGGTGAGCGGTGGCTTCCCTGCCTGACATGAACTCAGGCAAGGGCTGCTCATAAGTGCTGCTGGTCATTCCGATCTTTTCCAGTACGGATTCCTGCATCAATTCAGCAAAGGGCCTACCGGAGACATCCATCATCAGCAATTGAGCGACCGTCGTTCCACCACCGGAATAACGCCAGATGCTTCCGGGGGGCACATCGACCCGTACCTCAGCCGAATTTGCCGGCGGTGTTCCATCCAGGATCTGGGTTAAGCCGGGGATGTCTTTAACCTTGGGATAGCCCATAAACCCATGTATAGTAAGCCCCGCGCTGTGTGATAATATGCGCCGCAGCGTGACTTTTTCAACCTGCGTAAATTCATTTTCGGGTACTTTCCAGGTACGCAGCTTTTGATTGACGTCTTCGTCCAAATTGAGGATGCCCTTCTCAACTAAAGAAAGGGCTGCCATGGCCGCCACCGGCTTGCTGATCGAGGCAGCTTGAAAGAGGGTATCAGGTGAAATGGGTTCGGGTTTGCCTGTTTCCTTTGAGCCATAACCCCTGGCCCATTCAACCTCGCCATCATGGATCACTGCAAGGCTTAGGCCGGGCACATGATAGAACTGCATCCGCTCTTCCAGAGCATATTGCTCAACAGGTTTCCCATGAATGGCAACGGCTTTGCGCAAATTATTCTCTACTGCACGGATCTTATCCAAGACCTGAATCTCCTTTCACTGGTAGGCGTCCACCGAAAGCATGGAAATACCCGATAATTCTACATCAAGCGAATGCATAACTAAGTCCGGCCGTCTCAAACCAATTTTGACCCGAAAAGAGTTCCACTCAATATCTCATCACGTTAAGCTCATTTACTTAACTGCTGATGATTTTTTTGCTGCATCGGATATGACTTTTGTTTCCACCTCAGTCTTGCGGAGCGCCTCCTGATATACCTTTTCATAGGCATTCAGGACATAGAATATGTCGTGTTTGCGCACTCTTTCCAGGCTCTCCTGCCCCATTTTCTCCCATTGCGCCCGCCGATTGGTTAAATCGTCAATGCGGCGTGCAATATCCTCTGGTTCTTCGGCATGGAACAGGAACCCGTTAACATTATCCGTTACCAGTTCCGGAAGCGCCATGGCGTTGGCTGCCAGCACAGGTTTTCCACATGCCATTGCTTCCAATGTGGCAATACTCAACGATTCCACATCTCCAGGCATAATAAAAATATCGGCTGCGTTGATCAGCTTTGGAAGTTTCTCGTGCTGAACAAACCCCAGGAAACGAACACATTCCTGTAGTTCATTTTCTTCTACATATTTGTGCAGTTCTTTCTCAATGGCGCCACCACCAACCATCACCAGTTGGATATCCTTTCGCTTCAGGAATGTCATCGCCTCTACCAGGTCCTGGACTCTTTTTTCGATGTCCAGTCGACCCACGTACAGCAGCAGGATTTTATCCTTGTCCAGGCCGTATTGCTCACGGATCACATCGCGATCCTCTGACGGATCTGGATGAAAATCATCGAGGCGCACCCCACAGGAAATTGGCTTTATAGTGGCTTCCAGACCCTTATCCAGGAGCATCTTTTCGGATGTTTTCGAAGGCACGATCACCACGTCAGCTTCTTCCAGGTAATCTATGATGTAGTGCCAGCCAATTTTTTTTATCCCCTCTCGAAGCGGCTTTGGGTACTTGGAGAAAAAAGGAGCACCAATATCCGGACCGGTATGGTGCGTAGCTAATACTGTGATTCCTCTCTTCTTCGCTTCCTGTACAACGGCCTTGCTCATGGGGGATGGGTCCTGCACGTGAACGATTTCAGGCTTGAAATCGTCCAGCAGCTGGCGGATCACCTTTCCATAACCATATGCAACAACAAGTTCTTCATGAATGAAAGGTAAATCCACACCGGGTACGGTTTCGATTTTCAGACCGCTGGGACCTTTCTCATCATTGAAGCGATCGCTATTCGGAAGCAAGACCACCACTTCATGACCCAATGAAGCCATTCCTTCGGCAAGGTTACGCGTAAACACCGATTGCCCGCTCGAATTAGGTGGATAGGTAAAACTACAAATCAGTATACGCATATCTGTCCTCCCTTATTCTTCTGAAGAATCCTCCTGCTCCTTCGATCTTCTTTCTTTTCTTTTCTTGAATGATTTCCTCAGGTAAATAAATGCAACCACAAAAAATACGATTGAAAAAATGATTGCAATATAGGTCAGACCTTTTTCAATCTTCAACAAGCTGAAAACAGTAAAATAGCCGATGCTGGTGAACACTGCCGCAATCACCAGGTTGGCAAATGCGACCACCGGAAACCAACGGCGCCAGGGAACCTTAGCCAGGCCAGTAGCTACCAGGATGGGTATGGTCAATCCATTGGTCAACTTCGTTACCAACAGGATGCGGATGACATGTGACCTGACCTCATCTTTCACAGCATCTACGTGGTGAGGTTTAATGCTCAACCATTTAATCTTGTATACCCAGTTTATTTTCCCAAAATAACCCAGCATATACCATAGGGTATCTGAGATCATGTTTCCAAATGAAGCAGTGAGGAAAACTGGAACGGGCAGTAGATAGCCTGCAGATGCTGCACCACCCGCAAGCATGATAGCAATAGGCCCTTCAAGAGCCACCAGTGCCAGTAAAGCCAGATATATCGCAAAATTAAGCGGATGAACCTGTCCGCTTTGTAGTAGTTTCCAGAAGTCTGTTCCGGCGTCAAGAAAGATTGCCATGTGGTATGTTCCGTCTGGTAAAGAAGATTTTTTTCTCCGTCCTATCTACTTATTCCTCTATGTTATCACAAACCAATTCAATATCATAATGCTTGAGCCTATTAAATTGCAAGGGGATTACTCTGGGATTTATTCACCGTGGTTGAGTATGATATGTACAAATCCATAATCAGCTTGAACTACCGGGCTTGAAATATATCACCGTGTCTGAAACCCCATTGCTGGTCCAGAAGAAGCGCCAGTTGTCTATCCTTTGAAGAAGCAGACTCCATTTTTCTCCTCTTGGGCCATCAGCATAGCTGCGTGAGTTCGGAGAATACGAACGGCTGGGCAGGAAATGGTTGGCATTATCGATAACAAGGATGCCATTGGGTTTTATTTTATTCAACGAAGTCAATGCACACCGATCTCGATAAATACCGTCGATCATGATAAAATCGAGGCTTTCGCCTTCAGCCTCATTCAATGCACCAACATAAGCAGGCAGACCCTGTCCAGCATCCTCCTGCTCACGCTGTTTGAGTAGATAATTCACGTTGGTCAATTCATTATCATCCAGCATAGCGGAAACACGCTTGAACCAGCCGGGGTCATGCTCCACACTGGCGAGGTGTTTCACCCGTTTCGCAAACCAAATGGTACTTTTACCTGAACCAAACTCCCATCCACAATCCCCGGGCTGGAGATAAGTTTCCAGGAATGTATTGGCGGTCCTGGTCAGCCAGGGCAGGTCAGGATGGGCCCATCGATATAACTTCTCGAGAGACCTGTTCCATATATAGCGAGGTGTAAGATGTCGTATTTTTCTCGACATATCAAATTCCTGAACTTTAACTATTGCATTATTATGGTGTGCTGAGGTAATAATGCCAGAATATCCTGGCAGCCACAGCCCTGAAAGGTTTCCAACGCAATGCAAGGGTATCTAGTATATCCTGCGAGGGTAACGTGATCAACCCTTTCACTTCCTGCACGGCAACAGCCAGCGCCAGGTCCCCCCTTGGCCATATGTCTGCATATTTCAAAGCCATCAGCAGGTAAATATCGGCTGTCCAGTGACCGATGCCCTTTACCTGCATCAGCTGCTCTCGAGCGGTTTTCGCATCCATGGCAGCCAGTTCCTCAAGCGTCAGCTGTCCCTCCAGGATGGTATGCGCGAGCTCCCTGCAATATAACGATTTCTGCCGGCTGAAACCGATTGTATGAAGCTGTTCATCATCCAGTCGCAAGAAATTTTCCGGGGTAAGGGGGAGCGCCACCTCCCGAAGGCGCGTAAAGGCTGCCCTGGCGGAAGCCAGGGATACCTGCTGCTCGAGGATGATGTGCACCAGCGTGGGGAAGCCTGGCTCGCGCTCCCACATGGGCGGCGATCCCAGGTCTTTCAGGATGCGTCCCAGGTCATCGTCGGTTTCCGCCAGGGTCTGTAAGGCCATCGCATAACTGGCGTCTGTCAGAATCTCGGGGCTGATTGCTTGTTCTGCAGCTGGTTTTATTTGCATCTTAAAGGTTTTTCTCAAAATAATCAGCGAGATGCTGGTTTAGATAATAAAGATACTCCGGCTTACGAGGTCCATGCCGGGAATCGGGCAACAGGAGCAGATCGTAGGGTTTACGGGCGTCTATCAGCGCATTGATCAGGCGAGCCGTATGCCGGAAATGTACATTCTCATCAATCAGCCCGTGGATGATCAAAAGGTGCCCCTGGATGTTAGCCACGTAATGCTGCACGCTGCTGAGTTTATAACCTTCGGGATTCGCCTGGGGAGTGCCCATATAGCGTTCTGTATAGTGAGTATCATAGCCATCCATGTCAGAGGTTGGCGCGCCAGCTACAGCTACTTTGAAAACATCCGGTTCCTGCGCCAGGCACATGACCGACATATAACCGCCGTAGCTCCAGCCTGTAATCCCAACTCTATGCGGATCGGTCAATCCCCTTTCAACAAGGTAGCGCACACCGTCCACCTGGTCTTCGACCTCGTGGTAACCAATACGGTTCCTAATCACACCCTCAAAAGCCAGTCCCCGGCGTGCACTGCCGCGGTTGTCCAGGCGAAAGACCAGGAATCCCCTGTCAGCCAGGTATTGATCTTGAAGGGTGGCAGTTATACCCCACTGGTTGGTCACGCGCTGGACGTGGGGTCCACCGTAAACACTGACGATTGTGGGATACGGCCCCTCACCGTAATTGTCAGGTGGATAGAATATGGCGCCGTACAATGTGTCGCCATGGCGGTTGTACAAATTAACCATTTCAGGGGGACGCAAATGGATACGTTCCACACGGTCGTCCTGGTTCACGTGGATAGTATTCAGCAGCAGACTGTCCTCGAAAGTCCTCAATTCGACCAGCGGCGTGTTCTCCAGGTCGCTGAATGTATCCACATACTGCCTGAAGGCGTGATCAGCTACGATCATATGGGTGCCTGGATGATCCGTCAGCCGGCGAAGGCCTCTACCATCCAGTTTGACGCCATAAAGATGGCGTTCACGCGGGTCTTCCCGCGTCGCCGTGAAGTACACCAGGCCGTTTTCCTCATCGACTCCGACGAGGTCATCCACCATCCAGGAGCCGGAGGTCAATGGACGGACTAACTTTCCGTACCAATCATACAGGTAGAGGTGCCGAAAACCACTGCGTTCCGATGCCCAGATAAAGCCGCCTTCAGATCCTGTACCCACATCCTTCAGTGGTTTGAAGATATCGTGCAAATTGATCCAGTAATGGCTGTTTTCCTTCACCAAGAGCGTCCGTTTCCCACTTTTTGGGTCAAAACGCACCAACACCAGTTCATTCTGTTCCCTGTTTTCCAATTGAGCGCTCAAAGTGCCATCCCCCAGCCATTCCACGCATGCCAGGTATTCATACTCTCGCGCGTCATAGTCCATCCACGTCAGTCGATTACCCTCGATAAATACGACCCCCAGCCTGACCCTGGCATTCTCTGCGCCCGCAAACGGATAACGATGATCCTCCCAGGCGCCCGGTCCGGTCATATCCTTGCCCTGGTGCATAATCCTGTAAATGGGAATATGCGTTTCATCGACTTGGGTGAAAGCAATATACCGGCTGTCTTTTGACCACCAGTAGCCATGCTGGCGCCCCATTTCCTCTTGCGCAATGAATTCTGCCAGTCCATTCGTCTTTCCCGTGCCGTGCGCTCCATGAGTTACCTGGCGCGGCTCCCCTCCGTCGAAGGGGATAATGTATATCTCAGCATCCTGCACGTACGATACCCATTGTCCATCCGGTGAAAATTGTGCGTCCAGGGCAGGCTTTCCTCCTGCACCTACCAGCTTACGTAATGGATCGCCTGGCTGGTCGATAATATAGATGTTTCCTTGGAGCGGTATCAATATATGATTCCCCTTTTCGGACCATGTGTACTGAGTTATTCCCAGAGTCCTCTGGCGTGACCTTTCGCGCTGCAGCTCTTCCTCAGGAGAAAGACTTCCCTCCTGTATGCCTCCGTCTGGTGGAGCTGCCAGCAGTGTTTGTCCGCCGGTTTTTGGGTTGTAAAGATACAAATTCTGGTTCAAATCTCCGGTCGGGCTGTACAGGTAGCTGATGAGCGTGTCATCCGGGTTAAATTGAATTTGGTTCGGCAGCACCATGCCAGGAGATGGCATGCGAATAACATCATCAATAGAAATATGGATTTTCCGCTCCGGAGATGGTGATGAATTCTTATTCTTTGTTGTCATATTGCCTCGTTATTTTATTGCCTGGATTTTGTTCATAGAGCTCGTTAATCTCAACATCATAACTCAAGCATCCACATATATTTTTGCACCTGCGTCAAAATACTCAACAGCATCATACCGATTGAATAGTGCAGCCAACTGGCTGGCATATTCCTCCATGCGGGTTATGTCCCGCAATTCCCAGCATTTCTGCAGCGTGTAAAGCCGCAGCGGTTCAAGCCGGCGATCCTGCCCATTGTATCAGGTCTAATAGCATAGTTGTGATCATGTCAATCATTTTTCCTGACGATGGCATCGGTCATACGAGCTACGTGTACCATATATTCCACATCGTGCACACGTATGATATCTACCCCACGTACAATGCTCACTGCGACGGTGGCAGCTGTGCCCTCCAGGCGTTCATCCGCGGACTGATCCAGTGTGTATCCGATAAAAGATTTGCGAGAAGGGCCGACCAGGACCGGAAAACCCAACTCGCATATCGCATCCACGCGGTTGAGCAATTCCAGGTTCTGTTCCCTGGTCTTGCCAAAACCTATCCCGGGGTCGAGGATGATGTGATCATCTTTGACCCCTGCCTGTCGTGCCATCGCAACGCTTAGCATCAGCTCACGCTTGATATCCTCGAGCAAGTTTTCGTAATGCACTCCTATATAGCGCCCACCCAGCCTTACTTGAAGCTCGGCGTTCGAAGGATGGCTGCGGTTGTGCATGAGTATCACCGGCACCTGGTAGCGCGCAACGACAGATGCCATTTGCTCATCTGCTCGCAGCGCCCATACATCATTGACCCAGTCCACACCCATATCCAGGGCAGCACGGGCGACTTCAGCTTTGTAGGTATCAATTGACAGCAACACAGAGGGGATTTCACGTCGCAGCGCTTCGATGACCGGCAAAACACGCTCCATCTCTTCGCCAGCGCTCACCACTTGAGCACCCGGCCGGGTACTTTCGGCGCCTAAATCCAGGATGTCAGCGCCTGCTGCTGCAAATTGGCGCGCCTGCTCCAGGGCTGCTGCGAGCATATCCTCTGCCTGCAGGAGCCCGTCGCCTGAGAAGCTGTCAGGTGTGATATTCAATATGCCCATTACGAAGGTACGTGTGCCCCAAGGCAAAGGGTAGCTCAATTTAACCATTTCTATTCACTCCAACGCGTCGTTGTGTTCAGCTTCTTTATCCCAGAAGTATCCACGTCCTGCAGCAGTTCAATGACTGTCCTGTGAAGCAGCGGATGATAAGCCTGGGGGGCAAGCTCTGCCAGTGGCACCAGCACAAACGCGCGTTCATGCATATGGGGATGCGGTACGGTTAATTCGTCACTTTGCAGTACAAGCTCATTATAGAGCAGGATATCCATGTCAATCAGGCGCGGGCCCAGGTGGAAAGTAGGCTGCCTTCCCATACCTGCTTCAATGTCTTTCAGACGGTGCAAAAGCGCCAATGGTGATATGGTGCTGTCAATCTCGAGGACCTGGTTGAGGAAGGAGGGTTGTTCGGTATAACCCCACGGCTCGGTTTCATAGACATGTGACTTACGGAGAAGCTCTACCCCTTCAATTTTCATCAGCAGTTCAGATGCGCGTTCAAGGTTTTGTAAACACTGACCTAAATTAGTGCCAGTTCCGATGTATGCACACGCCATGTGGTTATATCCTTTCCACCACGGTCAAGAAACCGTTCCTGTCTTGCCCCATGCTGAGGAGCAGTCCGTAGGTATGCGGCTTCTCAAGGATCAAATCGGCCAGCTGGTTTAGCAAATAAACGCAGCCCTGGTCAGAGCGCACTATCTCTGCTCCGGGAAGCTCCTTACGCATATTCCATTCGATACCATCTTGCTCGTTGACCATCCAGATGCTCACCTTATCAAAATCAAGCTTGTTTTTTCTGAAAGACTGCTGGACCGCAAGCAGTACGTCATTCCAATTCTGCCCCTTCAAGGAAACTGCCTCAGTCTGGACCACTCTTACTTGTGGTACCAGGTTGTACCTTCCCACCATGCGCGGAGAAGCCAGTAAGCTGCAGGCAATCATCCCGCCCTGCAACTGGACAAGTCCTACCAGATCAGTACTACCGCATAAGATATTATTGGAGATGGATGCCAGTAAGAAATGATCGAACAAACGCTGCCACCTCCATTGAAATACAGGTATCGAACTTGATATCTGCTTTTCCCATACATTGGATAGTGGATGACTCTCGATCTCATTAAAACAATAATACAGTTCATCCATCCAATTAGCCTGGACGCCATGATCAGAAATCAAACGGGTAAATAAGGATTCCACAAAGCCGCCGTGCTCTTCCCCTTCAGCGTATGAACCCTGAATGCCCCCAATCCAGTAGGTTTCTGACACGACCTGTTACCTCCGGCGGATTACGTTGATCAAATCGGCTAACAGACCATATGCGGTTGTCTCCGGTCCCGGGTCACTCTCCAGGATGCCCAGCCCTGGCAGTACATCC
>Ga0210077_1000809_pt1 | contig 10054 bp, 8 predicted proteins | sample RushMan_CattailN_5_FD_185556 | JGI IMG/M metagenome (GOLD analysis project Ga0210077, IMG submission 185556) | Wetland microbial communities from San Francisco Bay, California, USA, that impact long-term carbon sequestration -... | ecosystem: Environmental > Aquatic > Marine > Wetlands ... | reverse complement strand
CCACATAATCCTTGCCCAGGGGTGCCATGCCCTGTGTAATCCACTCCACTGCCTGCTTGAAAGGCACCATGGGTTTTTGGGAGGTGAGAGGTGCCTTGATATCATATACATGGAATGTATCGTAGCCCAAGAGTTTCTTGCGTAAGCGCCAATAACGCTGCCAGGTGGGTAGATTCTTCTTGAAAACCTCAATCAGGTTAAAGAAGACCTCTACCGGCACATCGTTGGGTGCGAGGGAGGCATGCAGGGATGATTCATAGCCACGGGTTCGGGCATTGAACACATCCTGGCGAATGGTGGCGGTAAGGGTGGCTGCCAGGGTGCTCTTGTAGTCCAGGTAGCCGTCCGAATAGTTTTCCCAGGCGGTGCGACGCACCTCTCGGTCTGGGTGGGTGAGCAGGGCACTAATGCTGGCCTGGCCAACCTCCAGTTGTGTGCCGTCCGAACTCACAGCTGGCCGGAAGGTGAGCTCAGCGTTATTCAAGGCATTGTAAATGCTCGTGGCGGCAAAGAAGGGGTCATTTACCATAGCCAGCACCTCCTCCACCTCACCCGAGCGCACATGTGCCTGGCGTTTCTCGAGCTTATCCACATAGAAGGCAAAGAAAGCCAACTCGGGTTCGTTTTTCATCCACTGGCGTAGTGCGGCAAAGCCAATCTGCATCAGCTCGGGGTCAAAAAAGGCTGTAGCGGCGCTGAATTTCGCCATCAAACTACGTCCCTGACCGCTGCGGGCAGCCGCGTCTTGGTCCAGTGTGTTAACAGCATAGGCATTGTTGGCATAAACGTTGATCTGGCCCATTAGAGTGCCAGCTTCCTGGTACCTTTGGATAAATTCTAGTAATTTCTGGGGGCTATCTCCCAGGTGGCCCTGGTAAGCTGTCAGAGAAGGTAAAAGAGCCTCCAACCGATGATAAGCTGCCTCCCAATCCTTGGGGGTAGCGAAGATAGAAGCCAGGTCCCAGGTTTGCTCGAGCGGGACTTCACTGCGGGAGGGTAAGGTAGTAGTTTGGTTCATGTTGTTCTCCTGGAGCCGGTGTGTCTTTTCGATACCAGCAAAGATCTACGATCTCACTGGGGCAATTCCCCGAGAATATTATAACCCCGCTTGGCGTAACCCTTCCCCAGCGGATAAAGCCTTCCACACAATTGATGAACCATCAGGATGTTATCAGTTAAATTGGAGCAATGATAAAATTAGAGCAGGCTATCGAACATGGATATTCCACTCAACTGGCTCCTGGAAGGTGATCCCTGGGTCGAATACCGCACCCGCCGCGACCTCCTGGGACAAGCCGAAGAAGATCGGCAGGTTTTCACCTCCCGCCAGGCTATGCTGGCGAACCCGCTGGTGCAAGGCTTGCTGGCAGAGTTAGCAAATTGGCCAGGGAAGGTCATCTCCAGCCATAAGAGCGCCAGCCAGCCATTTCACAAGCTCACCTTCATCGCTGACCTGGGTCTCAGGGCAAGCGACCCAGGCATGGAGTTAATCATCCAGCGTATTCTGGAGCATCAATCAGCAGAAGGTCCTTTTCAGCTACCTGTGAATATACCCGTGCATTTCGGTGGATCGGGTGAAGATCAATGGGCCTGGGCTTTATGCGATGCTCCTCTCATTTTATTCGCCATGGTTAAGTTTGGCTTGCAGGATGACCCAAGGGTGAAATCGGCTGCTCAGCACCTGGTCAGCCTGGTGCGAGATAACGGCTGGCCCTGTGCGGTTTCCAAGGAACTGGGCAAATTCCGCGGGCCAGGACGCAAGGAAGACCCCTGCCCGTTTGCAAATCTGGCCATGCTCAAAGCACTGGCAGAAATGAACGATTGGCGCAATTCCGAGGCGTGCCACACTGGGGCGGAGACATTGCTGACCTTATGGAATGAAAGCCTTACCCAGCACCCCTATATCTTCTACATGGGGACTGACTTTCGCAAGCTCAAGGTGCCTTTCATCTGGTATGACCTGGTACATGTTCTTGATGTGCTCTCGCGATTCGAGTGGCTCAGGTATGATTCGCGTTTACAGGATATGCTTGGGATTTTGCTTAGTAAGGCCGATGACCAGGGGCGTTTTATACTTGAATCCGTGTGGACTGCCTGGAAAGGCTGGGGGTTTGGTCAAAAAAAGGAACCAGCGCGCTGGTTAACCTTTGTAGCCTGGCGGATTATCAAGAGGCTGAAATTCCAATAAGCTCCTCTGCCAGATAGAACACCCAATCCACACGCTTTACCCCCATACATAAATCGGATATTTATTGTGGTATTATAGCTTCACTGCATGAAGTGGGGATGGGTTTAGTGTTTATTTGCCTTTAGGAGGAAATGATGCGCATAAACTTGAGCAGTGTCATGGTAAATGATCAAGATCGTGCTTTGAAATTCTATACCGAGATTTTGGGTTTTACTAAAAAATCGGATCGTTCAGTGGGCGAATATCGCTGGCTAACGGTCACTTCACCCGATGGATTAGAAGGAATAGAGTTAGTACTCGAGCCAATGGCCTTCCCACCAGCCAGGGAGTATCAGAAAGCATTGTACGATGCTGGTATCCCTATCATCGCCTTCTTTTCTGATGACCTTCAGGCTGAGTATCAAAAACTCAAGCAGCGAGGTGTGGTATTCCGCAGTGAACCTCAAACCTTGGGGACCATTTCTTCGGTGCTGTTTGAAGATACCTGTGGTAACCTGATTAATCTGGTACAGCCTACCGAATAACCTAATTCAGCCAGATTACGAATTAATCAGTGAGAAGCTGACAAAAACCAATAATTCCTAATGATCAAAACCAGGCTAGGGTATACAATATACTTGTTGAACGGGACCATTTCACAAGTTGAAATCAACAGTAGTGAGTTTCCACAGAAGGGAGAGAGCGCATGAGCAAGGTAAGGGTGCTGGTCGGTACACATAAAGGGGCATTCGTGCTTACATCTGATGGTAAGCGGGATAATTGGGAAATCCGCGGCCCTCACTTTGCGGGCTGGGAGATTTACGATATCAAAGGATCGCCTGTTAACCCCGAACGCATATATGCATCCCAATCTAATGGCTGGTTTGGGCAGGTGATCCAGCGCTCCAATGATGGCGGTGAATCCTGGGAGACCGTGGGCAATAAATTCGAATATGACGGCAGCCCCGACACTCACCAGTATTATGATGGATCACAACGCCCCTGGCAGTTCAAGAGAGTATGGAAGCTCGAACCATCCCTGATAGAACCCGAAACAGTTTACGCCGGGGTTGAGGATGCGGCATTATTCATCTCAAGTGATGGAGGCCAAAACTGGCAAGAGCTCGCCGGTTTACGCCGGGTTAAAGGCGACCTGTGGTCACCCGGAGCAGGAGGACTGTGCTTGCACACCATCATCCAAGACCGAGGCGACCCCAAGCGCCTGTTCACTGCCATCTCTGCCGCAGGAGTCTTCCGCACCAATGATGCCGGTCAAACCTGGCAGGCTATTAACCGCGGCCTGCATTCGGGTGGCGAATTACCAGACCCAAGCGCAGAGGTGGGTCACTGCGTGCACTGCATTGCCATGCACCCAGCGCACCCGGGCGTGCTGTACATGCAAAAACATTGGGATGTGATGCGTTCGGACGATGCTGGTGAATTATGGTATGAGATCAGTGGTAACCTGCCGAGTGATTTTGGATATACGATTGCTATACATGCCCATGAGCCACAAACGATTTACGTAGTGCCCATCAAGAGCGATTCGGAACATTTTCCGCCTGAAGGCAAACTGCGCGTATACCGCAGCCGCACCGGTGGCAACGAATGGGAAGCCCTGACCAAGGGTTTGCCCCAAACTGATTGCTATGTGAACGTCTATCGAAGTGCCATGGCTGTGGATTCGCTTGACCCCTGCGGTTTGTATTTCGGCACCACCGGCGGGCAGGTGTATGCCTCAGCTGATTCTGGCGATAGTTGGATGCCGATTGCCAGAGATTTACCAGCAGTGCTATCCGTGGAGGTGCAAACCCTGCCATGATCCGGGTAATCTTGCCAGTGCAGCTATGCAGCCTCGCAAATGTAAATCGTGAAATCAAGCTGGAAGTAAAAGAGCTGTCTTCTATCTCCAACGTCATAGATGCCCTTGAAGAACAGCTGCCCATGTTGCGCGGCACCATCCGCGATCAGGTCAGCCAGCAGCGCCGGCCGTTCATTCGCTTTTTTGCCTGCGGGGAAGATTTATCGCAAGACCCGCTTACTAACCAGCTGCCCGAAAAAGTGCTCACCGGTGAGGAGCCGCTCAGAGTGGTGGGAGCTATGGCAGGAGGGTAAATTCTACCCGACAAGCCTGGAAGATAAAAAATATAAACTAATAAGGCTGAAACATTGGTTGGGTAAACGTATTTGCCCTATACGGTTGGTGCAGAAACAAATCCTCCAGTCTTTAATACCCTGTTAACCACCTCAACTATCGGCTCAATATTGTTTTGATGCGGTAAGGTGGTTTCTTTTTTTAACATTTCTAGATATTCAGGCTTGAACCACCTGGCAGTCTGCTGAAGATAAATTTCCGGAATCTGTGGGTGATGATTCACATATCGAAATAATTCTAGGGCAGGCTTATGTTCGCCCTCGGATAGAATTTTCACTGCCGATATACCTGCCAGGGCGTATAGGCTCAAGGGTATCATCTGGTATTTACGGGATTGCTGGAGCGCATCCCAGAAACAGTTTATAGCATCCTGCAGCTTTCCCATCCCAATATAGCCGAATCCCAAACGGCACAGCGAAGTGCATACTCCCCAATGATGACCCAGGGTTAAGAAGATTTTATAACCCTCTTGCGCTAAATTGATCGACTGGGAATATTCTTTGAGGAAGTATGCGCTCATGCTCATGCGGCTCAGGGCATAACCCTTTCCCGCCAGGTTACTGATTTTATCGAATATCGATAAAGCTTGCTGGTGATATTGCTTGGACTGATGGAAATCACCCAGCCCATCTTCTGCCAGACCCATCTTGCTCATTGCAAATGCCATACCCCATAAAATCCCTCGATGTTCATATAGCTCGTAGCATTTCTGTAAGCTTTCCAGGCCACGATCATATTCGCCTAGCAAGAAACAGGTATGACCATACCACAACAAATAGGAATACCAAATAATATTTCCACTCTCTCGCCCCAGATTGATAGCTTCCTCCAGGTACTCCATCGCATACTCATATTCACCCCGAAAGGAAGCATTTACTCCAAGATTATGAATGCATTCAGATAGTTCTTGCTTAATTCCCAGATCACGCAAGGCTTTGAGACATTTTGTTGATATATGATCACTTTCGCGAATTTGACCTAAATTGCACATCAGAAAAGCCTGGTGAGCCCGTGCGCATACATATACAGGGTCATTCACCCAATCGAGATTATTTTGTGATATTAAACTTTCTTTTCTCTTCAGGGCTATATCTCGAAAGGTATTCCTCCCCTCATGCCAACCTTTGACCACATAAAAAGAAAGTAACCCGTTGAGTATTCGCCTGACTTCCCGGGCCTCTCTATGCGATACAGCCCAATAGACCGCTGTTCGGATATTTTCCAGCTCCTGGTGGAGTTCCTGCCAAATGTGAAGGAAATTAGGACCGTTCAAATCTGATTCTCTTCTACGTAAGAACTCGGTATAGTGATGGTAATGTGCGTGATGCACTTCCTCGCTGGTAAGCCTGGATTCATCCAGTTTCTCACTGGCATAGCGTCGTAACAGGGTATGCATATTAAACCGCCCTGATTTATCTCTGGATAACAAGGATCTATTCAGCAAACTTGACAGCTGGCTCAAATTTACCCTAGCAACATCTAGGGCAGCCTCCCGGTCGAAACCATTCTGAAAAACCGACAATCTGCAATAGGCTTCGCGATGTTCCTGGTCCAGTAATTGCCAGGAACCGTCTATTGCTGCTCTCAGGCTGTGATGCTTCTGTTCAATATCAGCTTTCGAAGAGCTGAGAAAATCCAGGTTTTCTTGAATTCCAGCTTCTATCTCGCCCAGAGAAAGCATTTCCGTCCAGGCTGCAGCCAGTTCTATTGCCAGGGGCATACCTTCTACCATCTGGCAGATGTGGAGCGCGGATCCTCGTTCTGTCTCAGATAATGAGAACTTCAAATTTGCTTGGCGAGCCCGTTCAGAAAACAAGTGTAATGCGTTAGATCGATCCGATTCTGCTGGTTCTTTCATCCGTGGGACGGGCAGGCCAGTCACAGGAAGCACCCACTCACCTTGTAAATTTAATCTTTGTCGAGAGGTAACCAAGACTTTAACACGCATTGCCAGACGGGTAATATCAGAAACTAGTCTGGCCCCCTCAATGATGTGTTCGAAGCCATCCAAGACTAGGAGCACGGAGCGATTTTTTAAGTAATCCAGCAACTGATATTCTGCATCTAGCTGTGTCGCCAGCGTATCAATCCCAAAATGAATGCGATTGGCAATCGTGTGAACTAGGTAGTCTGGTGAAGCAATCTCTTCAAGGGGAATAAAATAAGAACCATCCACAAAAGAATGGTAGCATTGAATGATACATCGCAAGGCCAGGCGTGTTTTACCAATACCACCAGGCCCGATTAAACTCAATAAGCGGCAGTTTGGGTCATTAATCATACCGCTTATCTGTGCTAATTCTTCTTCCCGCCCAATAAAACTTGTCTGCGGTAGGGGTAGATCGGCCGGAGGCATCAGCGATGTGTCCTGACCAGGACGCTCCCCTAGCTGGATTTGTGTGTAAAGCAGGTGGGTCTCCTGGCTGGGCTCAACTCCTAATTCTGCCTGTAAGACCGCCTTACAATGTTCGTATTGATCCAGGGAACGGGTGCGTTGCCCATCCAAGGCATAGATCAGCATGCTTTTCCGGTGGGCAAGCTCATCTAGCGGATCTAACTCTAGTAGTCGTTGGGCAAAGTGCTGGCCTTTTCGATAGTCCTTCTCCTCAATGGTTGTGGATATGGCAGCGTGTAAACCGCTTATCACCAGTCGACGCACACGTTCCTGTTGCAATAATCGCCAATCTTCAAATTCCAGGCAATCTCGGATGAAAAAACCCTCTAAAAAGTCCCCTTGAAAAATTTCTAGCACTTGCTCCATCTGGCCGTTGGATAATTTCAATATCAAATCTGCTAAATCAAGATAAACTTCCGCACCGGGTTTTATTTCCACCGCCTGGCGTGAAATTTCCAGATATTCTTTGAGATCTCTACGCATAAGAGACAAAGCCACTCTCAGGCTGGTGAGCGCCTGGTTCTCGGCACTGCCAGGCCAAAAGAGGAACGCTAACATATTCCGGTTCTGTGGGCCTGTCTTTACAGCCAGGTACACCAGGATAGCTTCAGCCTTATGTGAACCCAGATTGCACATCGGCTCACCGTTGACACTAAGTTTTAGGCCACCCAATGTTTTTACATTTAGCATCACAACCACCTAACTATTTTGAAAATCCCAATTGGAATAAAGCTCTTGTAGCGCAGTTCTTGCCAATCTCTGAACAATTGAACAAAGGGAGGAAACTTCGCCAGAAATTAACGATTCCTTTACGCCTTATCTTTATTATACAAAAAGAAAGTGCATAAAGACAAGGAGTCCAAACTTATGGAACAAAATAATAAGCTCTTTTTTCTTTTTCAAACTACTGTTTCCTTTTGGTTTTTTCAGTTCCTCATCATGTCTCTCCTATGGGCATTGGCGGTATTTTTTCAACATGAACCAAAGGGAAGGAAAGGCCCGGGTATTAACTTGAAAGAATTTTAGAAAGGAGGTAGCTGTCATAACCATACAGATCTTTAACAAGTTCGTTTTTGTAAATTTCGGCAATTTATAAAAGATTATCTGGCTACAAACATAATAAAGGAGATGAAAATGAGTCTTAAAACCTTGCTGGTCATTAAAGCGTTAGTTTGTTTATTCTTCGGAGGATTACTGCTGGCATCACCGGTATTTACGTATTCGATATTCGGCACTGAGGTTAATGACGGAGGTGCATTTGCTGGTAGAGAATATGGAGCAGCATTAATTGGTACAATGCTGCTGACCTGGTATGCCAGGAATGCATCAGACTCACGTGCTCGGCGTGCCATCATTCTCGACCTTTTCATTTACGATGGTTTAGGGGCAGTGGTAACTCTGATCGCGCAGCTGAATGGTTTATTCAATGCTCTCGGTTGGGCTGTTGTCGCCCTGTATCTGTTCCTGGCGATTGCTTTTGGCTACTTTTGGTTTACCAAACCTGTTGCGGTTACCCAGACTGCCGAAGCATAGCTCTTTCTACATAAAAGCAATCTCTGATTGAAGATTTTATTTCGCACATCCATAAGCAAGAAAAGCACAGTTCAATAGATTGGGTGATTTATAGAATATAGATAGCTGAAATACCAGTCCTCTTCATGAAACCAGTGAAGAGGACTGGTAATATGATTTCTAAACATATTCCCCGAATGGAATCCTGTGAGACTTATAATATTTCTATTAGGAGGTTCAGAATGCCTGCAAACGTGCTCCAAGAAGCAAAAGCAGCCCTTGAAGGGCTAAATAGCGATAAAATCCTAGAACTATATGCTGATCAGTTCGTGTTTGAGGATACACCAGCGAAATTGCTTATTACTGATCGGAAAAAATTAGGCGAATATTTTCAACAGTTGTTCAGCTTGCCCGAGGTGAGTTTCTCGGATATACAAATATATGAAGCAGATAGTTTTGCAGCCATCGAGTGGACCTGGAGTGGGGTAAAACGCACTACAGGTGAAGCCTTCCGCGTGAGAGGGGCTTCCATCATCGAGCTTGAGGGCAGCAAGGTGCGGCGTGAAAGCATTTACTACGACCCAAGACCAGCTTCAACATAATCTTCAATAAGTTTTCTGTGACCAGAGTTTTCTCTCACCTGGCATTAATGGTAAAATTTACTTTTGGCACGAATGTAATCGGTGAACCTAGAAAAAGGATGATGCTTATAATCCTCGGCGAGGATAGCCCCGCTTCAGACTGTCTATTTTCACAACTGGAGTGGATAAGCCAGCATGGCTTCTTTTACTGTTATCCCTTTTCAATAATAAAAAGGATAAAGGCATCCATTGCCCTCAGACCGCCGAAACCCACGTAGATTACTTGCCGAGGGATTTATGTTCGTGCCACCTGGCGACTGGTTTATTGACCCGGACCCCAGGAATTTTACCTTTCAGGAAAGCAACCATGAGATTACCCTTTTCTAACCTGCTCGACCGCCTACAGCCTTCTGAAACTACAGTTCTACTTGTCACTGCCATGGCAGTCGGTGTGGGCACAGGGTTAGGCGCGGTGCTTTTCATCGAGTTAATTACCCTGGTCCAATCCGTTTTTTTTGAAAACGGTGCGGTATTGTTAGGCTTCATGGGCCGCAGTATTTTTATCCTGGCTCCCCTCGTCGGTGGGCTGTTGGCAGGGCCAATCATTTATTATTTCGCCAAAGAAGCCAAGGGGCATGGAGTACCTGAGGTAATCCAGGCTATCGCGGTGCGTGGCGGGCGCATCAGGCCGCGGGTGGTTGTAGCAAAGGTCGCCGCTTCTGCGCTGTGCATCGGAAGCGGTGGATCAGCCGGCCGTGAGGGGCCAATTGTACAGGTGGGTGCTGCACTCGGCTCGACCATCGGTCAATGGCTACACCTTTCTGACGCACGCATCCGCAATTTGGTAGCCTGTGGATCTGCAGCGGGTATTGCAGCCACCTTTAATGCCCCCATTGCTGGTGTGATATTTGCCATGGAAATTATCCTGGGAGAATTGCGGCTTGGTGACCTGGGTAGTGTGGTGATCGCTTCGGTAACATCCAGCACCATCGCGCGTATTTTCCTGGGAGACCGCCCGGCTTTTACAATTCCCGCTTCTGGGATGAAATCTCCCTGGGAGATATTCCTCTTTGTAGTTCTGGGTGTATTTTCTGCCTTCGTTGCGGTAGGCTTCACTCGTATGCTTTATTGGTTTGAGGATCGTTTTGATAACTGGCGAGCACCCGACGCACTCAAGCCGGCAATTGGTGGTTTGCTTTTAGGCGGTCTGGCCTTTTTATACCCTATGGTTTTAGGTCTGGGTT
>Ga0210077_1000808_pt1 | contig 10062 bp, 13 predicted proteins | sample RushMan_CattailN_5_FD_185556 | JGI IMG/M metagenome (GOLD analysis project Ga0210077, IMG submission 185556) | Wetland microbial communities from San Francisco Bay, California, USA, that impact long-term carbon sequestration -... | ecosystem: Environmental > Aquatic > Marine > Wetlands ... | reverse complement strand
ATCACTGTGCAGGATTTTGAAGGAAAGATACTGGCCTGGAACAGGGGTGCCGTAAAAATATACGGCTACAGTGAGGATGAGGCCCTGAAAATGAACATCCGCGATCTAGTCCCCGAAGACAAACGAGCAGAAGTATTTGCTTTTATTAAAAAAATAAACAAAGAAGACGTGGAATCGTTTGAAACCCAGCGCATCACCAAAGACGGCAAACGATTCAACGTGTGGTTGACGGTGACCCGGCTGGTTGATAACGATGGAAAACCAATGGCCATAGCCACCACGGAACGCGATATCAACGTACGCAAGTAAAAAGAAATTTGGCAACACTGAAACCCGAATAGATGGTAAGAATGAAAAACGAAACGTCATCCCTGCGAAAGCGGGCGGAAGAATTCTTAAAAAAATATCCTGAAGCCATTAAAGAAATCACAACCGGAGATGTGAATAAGCTGGTTCAGGATCTGCATATTCACCAAATTGAGTTGGAGATCCAGAACGAAGAGCTTCGCCGGGCTCAGTCGGAACTGGAAGTCTCCCGGGACGGCTATTCGGATTTATACGATTTTGCACCGGTGGGATATGTGACGATTTCGGAAAAAGGGCTTATTTTGCAGGCAAACCTTGCCTGTGCCGACATGTTGGGGGTTGAAAGAAGTTCATTAATCGGAAAACCGTTTTCTCGATTTGTCAAAAAAGAGGATCAGGACGTTTTCTACCTTCACCGGAAAACGCTTTTTGAAACGAAAGCCAAACAGGTCTGCGAATTAAAACTGGTAAGAAAAGACCGCACCCAATTTTATGCTCAACTGGAATGCATCTTAATTAAAGACACCCAAGGGAATATCACCCAAACTCGAACAGCGATATCCGATATCAGTGAGCGCAAGCGGGTGGAAGAGGTGCTGAGAAATGCCCACACCGAATTGGAACGGCGGGTGGAGGAGCGTACTGTTGAACTTGTAAAAGCAAATGAAGAACTGGAGGCGGTATTAGAAGATCGCAAACGGGTTGAGCTGGAACTCAGGGAAGCGCTTTCCGAAGTAAAGCGATTAAATGATCAGCTTAAGGCCGAAAGGACTTATCTTCAAGAAGAAATCAAATTGGAATATAACCATGAGAATATTATCGGTCGAAGTGACGAACTCAAATACACGCTCTATAAGGTTGAGCAAATTGCCGAAAGCAATACCACCGTATTGGTTCTTGGTGAGACAGGAACCGGTAAAGAGTTGATCGCCCGAGCCATTCATGGCTCCAGCCTACGCAAAGATCGCCCCCTGCTGAAAATAAATTGCACCACACTGCCATTAAACCTCATCGAAAGCGAGTTGTTCGGCCATGAAAGAGGCGCTTTCACTGATGCCTTTGATAGACGGATAGGTCGTTTTGAGGCGGCAAATGGTGCAACCCTTTTTTTGGATGAGATCGGCGAAATGCCGCTGGAAGTGCAGCCCAAATTGCTCAGGGTGATCCAGGATGGCGAATTCGAACGGCTGGGCAGTTCCCGAACCATCAAAGTCGATGTTCGGATTATTGCCGCCACCAACCGCAATCTGGAAGAGGAAGTCCGTAATGGCCGGTTCAGGAAAGATCTCTGGTATAGATTAAGCATTTTTCCGATTTCGGTACCGGCGCTCCGAGAACATATGGAGGACATTCCCCAGCTTGTGAAATATTACGTTGATAAAATTTCAAGAAGACTGGGCAAATCCATTGAAAGCATTCCGACAACCGTTATGAATACCTTACAGAATTATCACTGGCCCGGCAATGTCAGGGAGCTTGAAAACGTGATCGAACGGGCGGTGATCAACTCTTCGGGTCCCAAACTGCGTCTGGCAGATGAACTGAAGACGCCGCATAAGGATTTGACGCCCCCAAAAACGCTAGAAAAGCTTGAACATGATCATATTGTCCGGGTACTTGAGCAGACCCATTGGAAAGTGAGCGGCAAGAACGGGGCCTCAGAAATTCTTGGGCTCAACGTCAGCACTTTACGCGCCCGCATGCGAAAACTGGGAATCCGCAAGCCTTAGGCGGCCTACTTTTTCCGATTTGCCTCAGGCAATCTCCTGTCATTTGTGTTCCCTCACAAAAAACCATAAGCGCCCCGTCAGACATACCAAAATGTGTCATATTTGATCATTAGTCATATCTGACCATTCTTTTGTATCGATTCGTCCTTATATTTCCGGCCGCCTGTATATGATTATTTAATTACAATTCAGGATGATACATAAAATTTGTTCGGATTCATCCTGCTTGGCACGAAACTTGATGATACACTTGATGATACAAATTAAAAATATGAATGTTTTTGCATCAATCCTTTAGCAAAGGAGAATATTCGTTGTCATGATCATTGTCAGAATAACAATGACGGCACGTCCGGAAAAGCGGAAGGAGGTTATGCAAACGCTTCTCTCGTTGGTTGAGCCAACGCTTCAGGAAAAGGGCTGTCTGAGCTATCAGGTCTTTCAGGATGTCAATGACGAGAACGTTTTCAGCCTGATTAAAGAGTGGGAAACCCGTGAAGATCTGGACCGTCACATGAGGTCTCACAGGTTCGGCGTTTTGCTTGGAACAAAGATCCTATTGACCGGACAGCAGAACATTCAAATCCACACGATTTCACATTCGGAAGGAATGGAAGCCGTCCATGCCAATAGATAGGGGTAAAAGAATCTGATCCGGTTTTATCACGGGATAGCGAAAATTCTCTCTCTGTTCGTATGGATTTACCTTTTTAAATGAACCTTTTAAAGGTCTTTGAGGTTATTAACCTGGAAAAGCAAAATGATCTGTTCTCCATGTAAAGATTGTCCGAGGAAACATCTGCCGAAGGATAAGTGCATTAAAGAGTGCAAATTGCTTGGCGCCATCCAGGAAATGGATTCGTCTTCTGAAAAATTAAATGAGGGATGTGGAATAGACTACACCGAAGAGTATGGTTCCAATACCCCGTCATTGCTCATTTCAAGCTCTTATTGACACTTCTATAATCTTCGCCGCCGGCAGAAAATTCGAGACATAAAAATTTCAGAATATTCATTGTCAAGAAAAGGTGAGAGTATTGTTTCTTTTTTCGTAGACATAATGAAAGGAAAAGCCAAAATGGAGTGGAATCAAAGAACACCTGGTTTTCTAAAAGCGCTTAACATAAGGGTATTGCCTGTTTTGTGCCGTCGATTTTACAGTAAAGGACTGATGCCCATTGAAATCAAAAGGCTTACCAGAGATATTTTAAACATCATTGGCCATGGAGGCTTTTATAACGCCGATATTATAAACCAAAAGCTGGAACGTTTGGGATGGGGGAAAAATATCGTGGATAACTATATTTTTGAACTGCTGCTTTATTACCTTGAATCCGATAAATGCCCTGATTGTTTCAATGTTAGTTCCAAGATGATCGAACTATATAACGCAAAACCCAACATTTTTCCATTATTTGATAAAAAAGACCTTTTGAGTTCTATATTGTCAACACATAACCGATCAACTTGGAATATCAAAAACGAGGTGCTCGGATAACTTCCCCGAGTTAACAAAGGGATCATTGCATCGGACAGGCTTTCCACAATCGGATATGGTGAGACAAGCCCGGCAGTGTACGAAGCAGCGCCTAAAAAGATTTTTGTAGGCGTTAGAAAGGCGTCGAACATGCTTTGGGCCATATTTGTGATTCTTTTAATTCTGTGGGGGCTGGGATTGATAAGCGGCTACACGATGGGTGGCGTCATTCATATCCTGCTGGTCATTGCCATCGTTGTGTTGCTGGTCCAGATTATTCAGGGCCGAAGACGAGTGTAAGGATTTGGATCCTTGCCGGACAAGGTGAGGTATTTGGAGAGGATGCGAGATGAAACAGACATTGATAAAAACCATAGAACTCGGTAATGGTTTGAAACTAGAATTTTATGATATTTCCCGTAAACTGGCCGGCGACCGGTGGTACGTCGGGGTAATTGCGCGAATCGATATTCCGATGATCGATTCGCTGCCAACACATCAACATCTTTCGCATTACAGTGTTGAAGAACTTAGGACCGCATTAGGGGAATCCGTTCGTTTTCAACAGATACTGGAACGCCACTATATCGACGAGCGGGAAAAAGATGACTTGCTGAACAGCTTGATGAATTCTTTTATCAAGAGAACGTTAAAATATCTCTCCCTTCATGACTTTCCGGGCAAATATGTTCTCAAAGAATTTCAAGCCTATCGGAAACGGGAAACATGGCGCCAAAATGATCGACGTGTGTAAGCATATGTCGGCGCTTTTCAGGTGAAAGCCATAAAGGTATTATAAAAAGATCCGTTCAGAAATGGCAGACCAATCCAAAAATGCACGCATTCTGATAGTAACGCCGGAGGTCACCTATTTGCCGGGCCGCATGGGAGATATGGCCTCCTTTTTTACAGCCAAAGCAGGGGGCCTTGCCGACGTTTCAGCCGCCCTGATCACGGCCCTGTTTGAACAGGGTGCCGATGTGCATGTCGCCCTTCCGGACTACCGCGCCATCTTCAGTGACGGGCTGACCCCTGTTTTAAAAAAAGAGCTCCGTAGAATCCATCGCATAATGCCCGATGATCGCATCCATCTGGCAAGAGACCGGGCCTTTTATTACATCAACCGTGTGTACTCTGCGTATGGGGAAGAAAACATTAAACTCGCCCTGGCGTTTCAGCGCGAGGTGATCAGTCATATCGTCCCCCAAGTTCAACCGGATCTGATTCATTGTAACGACTGGATGACCGGTCTAATTCCGGCGATGGCCCGGCGGATGGGAATCCCCTGTCTTTTTACGATTCACAACGTACACACCGTAAAGACAACCATGGCCTATATTGAGGATCGGGGAATCGATGCCGCCCATTTCTGGCAGAATTTGTATTACGAAAACATGGCCGAAAGCTATGAAGACGTAAGGGATAGCATTCCCGTAGATATGCTCACCAGCGGAATTTTTGCCGCTCATTTTGTCAATGTCGTCAGTCCGACCTTCCTGGAGGAAATCGTCCACGGGCATCATCAATTTATCGATCCTCCCATCCAGCGGGAATTGGCCAATAAATATTATGCCGACTGTGCCTATGGAATTCTGAATGCACCGGACCCGGCTTTTGATCCTGCCACCGACAAACACCTCAAAAAAAATTACAACGTGGGAAACTTTGTTGCGGGTAAAAGGGCAAACAAGCTGTTTTTGCAGAACAAGCTGGGCCTAATTAAAGACGGGAAAGCACCCGTCTTCTTCTGGCCGTCCCGGCTCGACCCGGCTCAAAAGGGATGCCAACTGCTATCGGAAATTTTTTACCAGGTTATTTCGAAATACTGGGACCAGAATCTGCAGGTCATCTTTGTCGCCGACGGCAATTACCAGATGATATTCAGAGACATTGTCCATTATCACGGATTTCAAAACCGCGTGGCAATCTGCGATTTTGATCACCGGCTGGAGCATTTGACATACGCGGCTGCGGATTTTATCCTGATGCCCTCGCGTTTTGAGCCCTGCGGCCTTCCGCAAATGATAGCTCCGCTTTACGGCGCCCTTCCGGTGGCCCATGATACCGGCGGGATCCATGATACCATCAAAGATCTGAATATTGAAAACAATTTCGGCAACGGCTTTTTGTTTAAAACCTTTGATGCCAATGGCCTCTTCTATGCCATCAACCAGGCCATGAACTTTTATAATTTGCCCGATCGTACAAAGGCAAAGCAAATCAAAAGGGTCATGACCGAAAGTGCAGCCCAATTTACCCATGCCGCAACTGCTCGGCAATATATCGAGCTTTATGAGAAAATGTTGAAGCGCCCCTTAGTTATTTAATTGGTAGAATGACGTGAAACAAGAGGAAAAAAAGATGAACTTTAAACTGATACTTAGCATCGTTATGGCTGGAATGGCGGCATTATTCATAATCCAGAATGTCCCGTCCGTGGAAGTGACGTTTTTATTCTGGACGCTGTCGATGTCCAGGGCACTGTTGATGTCCCTGATTTTGTCAATAGGAATTATCCTGGGCTGGTCGCTGCACAGCTACTTCAAAAGATTAAAAGCAGTAAGTATGCAAAACAAGTTGCTGTAACCGACTATACATTCGCTTGATGTTTCCGGCAGGGAAAGCTCATTATTAAATGAGTTTAAAAAGGAGGCCTAAAAATGTATGCCATTATTGCCATTGTCGTTCTGGTTGTTCTTTTTCTATCCCCGGCCATACGGATTTTAAACGAGTATGAGCGCGGGGTCATATTCCGGCTGGGGCGGGTTATCGCCGCCAAGGGACCGGGATTGATCATACTTATTCCGGTTGTCGATAAGATGGTCAGGGTAAGCCTGCGTCTTCTGGTCCTGGATGTGGATCCTCAGGATGTCATTTCCCATGGATCTGTTCACGCCGTTGATACGGTTAATGGATAAAAAGTTTTTTGAACAGAAAGGGGGATGAGATGGGCGACAAGGGAAAAAAAGATAAAATGAAATCGATTTGGGAAAATGGAAGATAAGCGTAAAACAAAAAAGTGCTGCCGTCGTTATGAATGGTGACTTAAATGAGGGGTATATTGAGGAGTCAAAAAGATGGAAACTAGATTAGATGATCTATTTCTGAGGTTTCAAACAAAGGGGTTTATCCCCATTGAAATCCCAAGACTCATCCAAGATGCTTATAATATTTTAAATCATCATAGCGATTTCACCGTGGCCGATATTAACAAAGCGTTGGCGGATCTGGGCTGGGGGACAGAAATCATGGATACTGTTACATACGAATTAATAAACTCCCTGGTTCAAAATAGTTAGGTTTTCTTATTAGGCAGCCAGACGATTATCTGGTCCGGCACGGTCATACGTGAACGGTGCCGGATACCGTTGACCGCTTGGTGAATCTGTTCGGTGGTATATTGTTTCATAGTTGTTCCTGAATTATGTTCTTAATTTTGCATTAATATCTCCGTTTACGGATTAATCGCTTGCGTTTCCGGCGGAGTATTAAAAAGATCGAAACGCACCTGCTTATCGCGAACGTGTATTACAGAGAATAACGCTCGCCTATGCTCTGTGCCTTGCTTGAAGTCGAAGGAAGCCCGACTTAAAGAATGTAAGGATGGAGGCTATTTGATGCCATGTTGTTTCCCCTGCGGGAAAGCCGGAGGACTCCAGATCCGCCGTTGCCAAGGGTTCGTAGTAGATTTACTACGGCTTCACCCTTGGCTCTGAAGCCCTCTGACTTTTGCAACATTAGGGTGAACTGAATTAAAAAAATAACGAGAAACGGCACAAACGTATCATAGTCCTGATTGATTTCTATGAACCGGCAGACGTGAGCGCAATCTTCGCAATTTGTTGGAGCGAAACGGAGACCCCATATCAGCGGGCTGCGGCATATCTTTCAATCATACAAGGCGAATTTGAAGGATCAATAGGGAATTTTGTTGGTTTTTTAAAGATGTCACGGAGGGTTAAAGCATGGCGTTGAATGCTAACAAAGTTTTGTCTAAGAACAACGCCATTTTTTATTGAACAGGGAGTCTATTAAGTCATATGTAACACTATCCATGATGTCTATCCCCCAGCCCAGATCCTCCAGTTCGTAGTTAGCATCGGTTATACTGCAATATCTACCTTTGCCGATAATATTAAAAACATCTTGAATGAGTCTTGGGATTTCAATGGGTATAAAGCCTTTTGTTTGAAACCGCAGATATAGATCATCTAATCTGTTTTCCATGTTTTTTCTCCCTTTCATCCAATTTCCGTGTTTATATGATCTCTCTTTAATTCTGGGACTGATTTAGAATAAACAAAGGGGCATTTGCTCAATATTAGAGGAAATGCCCCTTTTAATCAGAATACAAGATTAGATCACAGTGACATTTGCAGCAGAAGGACCTTTTGGCCCTTCCTCTATGTCAAAGGAAACTCGATCCCCTTCATTGAGGGATTTAAAACCGTCTGCATTGATTCCTGAGTGATGAACGAACACATCCGGCCCGTCTATCTGTTCAATGAATCCGAACCCTTTTCGGTCGCTAAACCACTTGACAGTTCCATTGGTCATAGTCGCATCCTCCTTTCAAAAAATTTTCAACGTTGCAAACTGGAGGGTGCCACTTTGACAGATGGATTGTCCTTCAGAGAGAAACCGTCCCGTAGGTTAAACAGGACTTGATTGATTAAAAAATAATATTATTTAATTAGAAAGAAAGCAAGCTAAATATTTGTTTTTTTATAAAAAACAGGGAATAAGCATTTAAACGTGCAAAAACGAAATGTTATGATAACAATGTCTAAGAAGGTTCTATAGAGCGAGATTTTACTCCTGTCGGAAACCCATATGCGTCTCGCTCGCGAATATGACGAACATCACAAAAAGAAATATTTGCGGTTGAAATCAAAATCGAATCAACATGAAAAATGATGAATGACTTGATTTTTTGGATAATATGGAGGAAATTGACAAAGTTACAAAATGGCAAACATATTTGGAGTGTTTTATGAATGCTTCGGCCGGATAAGAAGTATATAAATATATCAGCCTGCGATTTGATTGCAAATATCTATGCCAGAATTTAGCAAAAAGTTGTTTCAGGTTTCAAATATGATACAGGGCATTCAATCATTTCCACAATAGGAGAAATCGATGATATCCCATGAGAAAAAATTGCGCAGAAAAGACCGTGCCTTAACCGAAGAGGAAGCAATGATTTTATTAAACAAGGCGGAATATGGCGTGCTATCGACAGTCACTGAAAATGGAAAACCCTATGGTGTGCCTCTGAACTTTTGTATCATTGAGCGCTGCATATATTTTCATTGCGCTGTCGAAGGACAGAATATTGACAATATCAAACAGAATAGATCCGTCTCGTTTTGCACTGTTGGAAATACCAAGATATTACCTGATAAATTCGGCACAAAATACGAGAGTGTCATCGTTGCAGGAGAGGTTGAAGAAGTATTTGATATGAATAAGCAGATCGCTTTGGAAGGACTTTTGCATAAGTATTCTCCAGACTTTTTTGACAAAGGGATAAAATATATCGAGGCTTTAAGAGAGAAAACCAGAGTATTCAAAATTACCATCAATAACTTAACCGGTAAAGCGCGAAAGCAATGATTTCGCCTCATAAATCGTTCCACCTGACATGTATCTGATGCGCTCCAAATGGTAAAAATAGAATGACGGCACCCTGTGGATGGAAGATTGATCCCCTATACTTATTGGCCATTACATCTATCTTCCGGGAATTCTTCACAAATAACAATAAACCCTTCACATCATCAAAATGAGTTCCATCACCTATTTACAAATGCCGTAAGTCTGACTATAATCTTACTTTAAAATAAACATCTTCAAGGCAGCCATAAATCCAAAAGGCAGCGCCTAATCATGAAAGACGGAATTCGTCATATCTATCCAAAGGAGAAAAAGACTATGAAACGGCATGGTTATTTGTTAGTGCTCGCGGTTGTGGGATTATTGCTCGCGGGTTGCTATTACCCACAGGGTCGACCGGACTACACAGCCTCCGGCGCTTTGGCCGGCGGGGCCACGGGCGCGATTATCGGCAGCGCGGCGGGGCATCATGGATCCGGCGGGCTCGTTGGGGCAGCTGTGGGCGCGGTTGTCGGCGGCCTCATCGGGCATGGTATGGACCAGGAACAGGAGGCGCGGTTGAGGGCGCAGGCCCCGCAGACCCTGCAACGTGTCGAACAGGGTCAGCCGTTGACGGAGATGGACGTCCAATCTCTGGCAAAGGCCGGGGTCAGTGACGATCTCATCATCAGTCAGATTCGCAACTCCCGGACGGTTTATCACCTTACCGCAGAGGACATTATCGCTTTGAAGAAGGCGGGTGTCAGTGATCGGGTCATCAACTTCATGATCAACACGCCGACCCAGATTCCCTCCTCCGAAGTGGCGGGCGTGGTAGGGCCTACGCCGCCTGCGCCGCTGCCCGAAACGGTCGTGGTGGCTCCGGGGCCGGACTATGTATGGGTCGGAGGCGCGTGGGTGTGGCTCGGGAGCCGTTGGCTGTGGCATCGCGGC
>Ga0210077_1000806_pt1 | contig 10067 bp, 8 predicted proteins | sample RushMan_CattailN_5_FD_185556 | JGI IMG/M metagenome (GOLD analysis project Ga0210077, IMG submission 185556) | Wetland microbial communities from San Francisco Bay, California, USA, that impact long-term carbon sequestration -... | ecosystem: Environmental > Aquatic > Marine > Wetlands ... | reverse complement strand
GTCAGCATTAAAGGTCTTCTTGCCTGCATCGACAATTGCGCGTGCTGGGATTACGTGACTGGTGATTGTTGCCAGCACAAAAAGGGAAGGCGTGGTACCGGCGCCCCAATGAATATAGGTTTCATCTCCAAAGATTGCGCCGCCTGCCTGTATTTCGGTGACACCCGGGTAAGAAGCGGAAATCGTATAGCTGCCGCTGCCCCCACAGGTGACAACGTTTACCGGTATGCCGGCACCTCTAACCAGTTCTGCACTGCTCACAAGCAGCTGCATGGCTTTTCGACCAGCGGCTTGCTTCTCCTGTGCATCGCTGATGGAGACGACATGCCCCTCCCAGCCCATCAAACCATCGAAGATGAGGCCTGGCAGTGTAAGGATTTGTTGAACCAGGTCCAACGTGTCCTGCCCTGGTGCCACACCGGCGCGGTCCATGCCGATGTTCAACTCCACCACAACGTGAATTTTTACGTCTTTTTCTTCGGCGATCGATGAAATCTGCCTGGCATTCTCCAGGTCATCCACTGCAACAACGACTTTTACATGCTTGTTCAGCGCTGCCAGGCGCATGATCTTTTTCTCCCCTACAACCTGGTTGCCAATGAGAATATCCTTAACACCTGCGGCAGCCATAATTTCAGCTTCGGATAGCTTGGCGCAGGTAATTCCCATGGCGCCTGCTGCCAGCAGCTTATGGGCTATAGCAGGGATCTTGATCCCCTTGGTATGCGGTCGCCAGGCAACACCCGCCTGTGACATTTGTCGTGCAATGAAAGCAATATTGCGCTCCATGGTATCCAAATCCACCCATAGAACGGGGGTTTCCAAATCGTATAAACTGTCGCCGACATACATGCTTGAGGCTCCTGAGTTGAAGTAATTAACCACTTGATTGTAAACGATTATTGATCTTGGGAACAAAAAAATATTAAACAATTGCTTGCCAGCTCAACTCAGATCTCCCTTTAAGCATCACAGGCAGAGAACAATGTTCCTGCCTGCGATAGCGATGGAGACCTGATGATGGCTTATTGAATAAAATTTACGTCGGCGGGCATCCCCGGTTTCAAATCCTGCTGGTCATTATTGATGGAAATTTTGACAGCATAAACGGTTGTCTTGCGGCCTTCCACGGTCTGTACATTACGTGGGGTATATTCGGCCTGGTCCGAAATGTGTGTAACAATACCTGAATAGGATTTCCCTGGGAAGGAATCGACCGAAACGGAGACTAGTTGGTCGAGCTTGACCTGTCCATATTGAGCTTCGGGTATGTAAACCGTGAGATCAACCTCACTCAGCTTGCCGATAGTGATAACCGTCGCGCCGGGTGAAGTAAGCTCGCCGATCTTGAGATTGGAAAGCAGGATAACGCCAGACATGGGTGCACTGATGGTCATCTTTTCTATCTGTAAATCGATCAGCTTCAGCGCTGCCTGAGCCTGGGAAAGGTTAGCCTGTGCTTGCCCCACGGCCTTCTGCGCCTGGTCAGCCTGGATGCTGGCAGCCTGGACTTGTAAAGCGTCTTCACCACTCTGCAGTGCAGTCAGGTTGTCCAGGGCATGATCCAGGCTGGTCTGTGCCACCGCAACCTGCGCCCTGGCGTCGAGCACATTTTTAGCAGCGTCGCTGGTGAGCATGCGGTCGTATTGCAGTTGGGCTGAGTCAAGGTCTGTTTTTGCAGAATCATACAGCTTCTGGGCGGCAGTCTTCAGGCTGGCATTATTCAATGCGCTTTGTGATTGCTGATTGGTGGTGTAGGCAACCTGGAAGGCAGCCTGTGCCTCGGCAAGCTGGTTCTCGACCGCGATGAAATCCTGGTTGCTGGCATCTTTCAGCGCTTTATCGAGGTTCGACTGCTGTTTTGCCAGTTCATCAGTGGCTGACTGCACGGCAGCCTGCATGGCAGCAATCTGTTCACTCTTTTGAAAATACCAGGCTGGTAAATCTATCTGCGACAGCTGCTGCTGGTTCCAACTCTGGCTGCGCTGCTGTACATCCTGCATGCGTGCTCCCTGGACGGCCATCTGGTATTGGACCTGGGCCGCTTCCAACTGGGTCTGGGCCAGGTCAAGCGTAGCCTGGGCTGCATCCACCCCGGATTGAGTCTGGGTATATTGAGCCTGCAGCAGGCTGTCGTCCAGCTTGAAGAGCACGTCACCGGCATTCACCGAATCGCCTTCCTGAACATTGATCGACAGCACTTTTCCACCCAGCTCGGGTGCGACATTGACCGAATCCGACGCAATGGTTCCCGAAGCCTGGATACTGCTGCCTGAGGAATTAATATCTGCAGCACTGCAGGCGCTGACCAATATCCCCAAAATTAGTAATGAAACCAGTAAGAAATACTTCTTCTTCATCTACTATCTCCGTAAATTTATATTCTCTTGCGAAATGCCAGCACGCTGGCTGTAAAATACACCACACTGAGGACAAGTAATCCCCAGAAAGAGGGCAGTAAAAAGCCGAATCCCACGCCTTTGAGCATGATCCCGCGGATAATCTCCAGGTAATGTGTTACCGGCAGCAGTTCCCCCACCCAGTAGATCAGCCAGGGCATGTCTGTCCTGGGAAAGATCAGGCCTGAGAGGATTACTGCCGGCATAACAATGGCGCCCACGGATATGAACATGGCCTGCATCTGTGTGCGCGACAGGTTGGAAATCAGCACGCCCAGGCCCAGGGAACCCAGGATGTACATCAGGCTGAGCCCCATTAGCAGCCAGACGCTACCCGCTACGGGCACACCAAACAGGAATATGCCAACCACCAGGACCATGACAATATTCAAAAAGCCGAACAGCATGTAGGGAAGGATTTTCCCCAGCATCAGCTCCCATGATTTCACCGGCGTGACGATCAGCTGCTCCATGGTTCCCTGCTCGCGCTCGCGCACGATCGCCAGTGAGGTAAGCAAAATCGCCTGAATTTGCATCAATATGGCGATTAAGCCTGGGATCATGAAGTTAATCGTCTTCATATTGGGGTTATAGAGTGTCTGCAGGTACGTTTTGATGGGCATTTCGAGCTGGCGACCACCCATCGCCTGGCTTAACTGATTGGTAAAGATGTTCTGGATCGCCATCTGGCTGATGGCTTCCAGTGTCAGCTGAGTCGTCTGGGCAATGGATGGGTCAGAGCCATTGTTATAAAACTGCACCGAGGTCTGGATTCCGTTTTGCAGCGAGCGGCCGAAATCCTCAGGGATGAAGATCCCCGTTTCCACCAACCCCTGGTCTATGAGACTGAGGATTTCATCTTCATTGAGTACATCGTACTTCTCGACAAAAAATCCGCTGGTGGTGAAATATTCGATATATCTGCGGCTTGCATCGGTTTTGGAGAGATCAACAACTGCCATGGGGATATTCTTGATGTCTCCGGATACACCGTATCCCAAAAGGACCAGCAAAGAAGCCGGTAATAATACAATTAAAAATAATGTGATCGGATCGCGCCAGATATGGTAAAACTCTTTGCGCATCACCGTCCATAAACGATCCATCTATCTTTCTCCTTCGCTTTGCAAAGATATCCCCTGGCGAACTTCATCACGGTATTGTTCCTCGACCAGGGAGATAAAAACATCCTCCAACGAGGGGCGGATTTCTTCCAGGTTATGAATAGTGATCTTCGCCTGTTGGAGCACTCTCTGTATTCTCTTCTTATCTGTCCCATTATTCATCATCAGGTGCAGCTGCACGCCATGGTAAGATGCTTCCAACACACCTGCTTCCTTCCTGACAAGTTCTAAAGCGGATGCAGGATCATCACACTCCACCTTTATTAACTTCCCAGGCAGCTTCGCACGTAATCCATCCGGGCTGTCGATGGCAATCAGCCTGCCGCGGTACATCATCCCCACGGTATTACAATATTCAGCTTCATCCATGTAATGCGTGGTTGCCAGGACGCTCACATCTTGTCCAGCCATCTCGTAGATCAAATCCCAGAACTCACGACGTGACACCGGGTCAACGCCAGCGGTGGGTTCATCCAGGAACAGCATGGGGGGTTGGTGAGCAATCGAACAGGACAGCGCCAGGCGCTGCCGCCAACCTCCGGATAGATTCTTGGTCAATTCCCCTTCCAATCCCTGGAGTCCGCTGATCTCGAGCAGTTCTTTGACCCTTTTTGCACGCTCCTCCCTGGGGACTCCATATATGGAGGTATAAAACATGGCATTTTCCCACACGGTCAGGTCGTTATACAGCGAAAAGCGTTGTGACATGTAGCCAATGCGTTTCTTGATTTCCTCTGCCTTGCGGACAACGTCATAACCCAGAACACTGGCTTTGCCGCTGGTAGGCGCGAGGATACCGCACAGCATGCGGATGGTAGTCGTTTTGCCTGCGCCGTTGGGTCCCAGCAGACCGAAGATCTCCCCTTTGGGGATGCTGAACTGGACGTTATCCACGGCGACAAAACTGCCAAATCGCCGGGTCAGGTCGCTGGTCTCGACTGCATTTTGATAATCGCTCACGCCTCGCTCCGCTTCAACCCCACCAGGTAAACAAAAACATCTTCCATGGTGCGTTTAGCCGGACGCAGGACTTCGATATCAAGACCTTCACGTTTGAAGCGGGTATTCAGGGAGCGCATCATCCGTGGGATGGCGCTGGTATTGTGATTGGGAATAGCCAGACGCAGGATATCACCCACGGGACGCCAGTCGAGGATATTTTCTGTCTCCCCCACGATACGGCGCATGGCTTTGCGCGGTTTGACCTTTACCTCCAGGATATTGAAGGGCAGCTCTGCTTCCAGTTGGTCAGGCGTTCCGGCGGTGATCAGCTTGCCCTGGTAAAGGACGCCAACTTCGTGGCAGCGCTCGGCTTCATCCATATACGGGGTGCTGACCAGCACCGTCACCCCGCCTTCGACAACCTCTGCCAGGATCTTCCAAAGCTCACGACGTGAAACCGGGTCCACACCGGTCGATGGCTCGTCCAGGAGCAGCACCTTGGGTTCGTGGATCAGGGCGCAGGCAAGAGCCAGCTTTTTCTTCATACCGCCGGAGAGTTTGCCTGCCCGCCGTTCCTGAAAACCGTCCAGGCGCGTGAAGGCAAGCAGTTCTTTTATGCGCTGGCTGATGCGTTCCTGGGTTACCTGCTGGATGCGTGCGAAGAAAAGAAGATTCTCGATCACACTCAGGTCAGGGTACAGGCTGAAATTCTGCGGCATATAGCCAATAAACTGGCGTGCTTTTTCCGGTTCGGTTCGCAGGTCATACCCTGAGATCCTGGCCGTCCCTCCGCTGGAATCCAGCACAGTGGAAAGGATGCGCAGCGTGGTCGTCTTCCCGGCGCCATCCGATCCCAGTAACCCATACAATTGTCCTTCTCGTACCTTTAAATCCAAATTCTGAAGGGCTGTACCGTGGTTGTGATTTTTATAAACTTTGGTCAGCCCTTCGGTTTCTATCATCCAATTCATTCAGGTCATCTCCATCGCTAAATAAATCAAAGAAATACCAATAACATTATCAGGCCATCATTACGATATAACTATAATGTCCAGTTCATCTGCAGAATAGATGCCCAGCAACACCATGCCGAATGGCAGGCATCATCTGCAAACATGACAGCCGTCATGAATCGTATTGATTAAAAAACTTCTTATTTGATCAAGGTAATTCACCTGTGTTATGATCAGATCGAAATGCAAAAAGGTATTCAACCCGGTTTGATCAGTGTTTTCCGCTATTTTTCGGGCATCGCGGTGATTTACTATGCGGTGATCTTCACCTATTTCGTCATGCAGACCGGTGATCTGATTACGTCTTCACAGATCATTTCATACGTCAATATGGCAACCAACCTGTTCCTGTTTGGCTACCTATCCCTTCCCTGGCTGCAGCGCAAACTCAAACAATTCTATTTGCCGCTGGCATTATCCATTGTCACCTTTCCCCTCATCCTCAGCAACATGATGCTTTGGCCTCCGCAACAAACCTATGACGCTTCGATGGCCATCCTGCGCAGTTGGAGCCTCTTCCCCTTCCTGTTTGTGCCGCTGGTGCTGATCGCATGGCAGTACAACTTCAGGGCTGTATTCATCTTCGTGGTTGCCACCAGCATCGTGGATTTTTCCCTCATCCTGGCTTTTATGCAAACCATCAACCTGGATACCATCACCATCCTGGGTGTACCCATCATCCGCGGCGTCTCGCTGGGTATTGTTGGTCACATCGTCTCGCAGTTAATCGAGACGCAGGACGCTCAGAAGCGGCAGCTGATCAAGGCGAACTTGAAGCTGGGAAAATATGCCAATACACTGGAAGAACTGGCCACCAGCCGCGAACGCAACCGGCTGGCGCGTGAGCTGCACGACACCCTGGCGCATACCCTTACGGGGGTTGCGGTCAACCTGGAGGCCACCAAGCTATTGATCGACCCACAGCAAACTGAACTGCTGAGCATGCTGGATGATTCGCTCACCAACGTGCGCACGGGGTTGACCGAGACTCGACGAGCCCTGCGGGACCTGCGCGCCAAGCAGTTGGATGACCTGGGTTTGAAACTGGCGCTTTACAACATGGCCCATGAAGCATCAGCACGCGCTGATTTTCAGCTCAAGTTATCCATCCAGGATGATTTGAGCGATTTATCGCCTGCTGCGGAGCAAACAGTGTACCGCATCACCCAGGAAGCGCTGGAGAATATCGTGAAGCATGCCGAAGCAAAACTGGTATCCCTTTCCCTGTTCAAAACCGATGGCGAGCTGCAGCTGGTCATCGAGGATGACGGTAAAGGTTTTAATGCAAATGTCCTCGAGCAGGATGATAAATTTGGCATCAAAGGCATCCAGGAAAGAGCGGCTATGCTAAACGGCAAACTGGACTGGCAAAGCAATCCACAACAGGGCACCGTGATACGCTTTTCGGTTGAGGTGTAGTTGTGATCAGGGTCCTTATTTGTGATGACCAGATTATCGTATGCGAGGGGCTGCATCGCATTTTGAACGCTGACCCGGAAATAGAGGTGGTAGGCGCTGCACACGATGGAGTGGAAGCGTTGGAAATGGTCTCACAGCATAAGCCTGACTTGGTTCTCATGGACCTGAAGATGCCCACCATGAATGGCATAACGGCAACACGCAAAATCCGGGAGCAGTCCCCCGATGTTCACGTTCTAGTACTTACTACCTACGATGATGATGACTGGATCTTCGATGCCATCCGCAGCGGAGCAGAAGGATACCTGCTCAAGGATACGCCACCGAAGGAATTGATCCATGCCATCAAAGGCACTGTGGAGGGACGCTCTTACCTTGATCCTAATATCACCGGCAAATTGCTTTCCAATATTGCCCAAACAGCCAAAACACAGGCTCCCCCAACCAGCTTCCAATTCAGTGAGCGGGAATACCAGATATTGAAGCTGCTGGCACAGGGAATTTCGAACGCGGATATTGCTCGTCAGCTTTACCTCACAGAGGGGACAGTGCGCAATTACACCAGTGCGATCTTCCAAAAACTGGGGGTTTCAGACCGCACACAGGCCGCCGTGATGGCCATCCGTTATGGGCTGGTGGACCTGGAGAATTTGTAAACACAGGTCCTGCAAACAGAATTCTCGCTTATTGCTAAGGCAGCAGGTCTCCAAAGAGATCAGCGGTCTTAATAACTCTACAGGTAAAAAATAGGTAAAGTATTATCCCTTAGTCTCGATAACGATTTCAGCCAGGGGAACGGCCACCAGCTTACACATATATTAAGGAAGAAATAATTCACCCCAGAGTTGGTATAATATCAGCGGAATAGCGCCGATTAATGTGCGTCCATATCAATAAATTGTACGCTTAGACATCAGAATCGGCATCACAACTCGATAAGGATTGAGGTTTAAAGGATTTTTAATGCGCATTGGTTTTATCTCCACCCGCTTGAGCGGGATGGACGGGGTCTCACTGGAAGTTGAAAAATGGGCAAAAGTGCTGCAGCAGATGGGGCACGAAGTGTATTTTTGCGCCGGCGAATTGGGAGGCTATGCTAAAGACGGCACCAGGATCCCGACGCTGCACTTTGCACACCACACCATCCATGCCCTCAGCCAGCGCGCCTTTGGGCCTGAGGCGAGCAAGAATCCCCAGGCGCTATACGATGAAATCTATGAGCACGCCGATGAAATCCGCAAACCGCTGCGCAAATTCATCCGCTCCAATAAGCTCAACCTGATCATCGTCCAGAATGCACTGACGATCCCCATGAACCTTCCATTGGGCATTTGCCTTACCGGGCTGATCGCCGAATTGGGTATCGACACCATCGCTCACCATCACGACTTCTTCTGGGAACGTGAGCGCTACCAGGCGAATGCCATCATGGACCTGCTGGATACCACCTTCCCAGCCAAGCTTCCCAACATCCGCCACGTGGTCATCAATACCATCGCCCAGAAGAGATTGAAAGAGAGGCGCGGCATCGATTCGGTTTATATCCCCAACGTGCTCGATTTTGATACTCCAGCGCCGGGCCTGGACGACTATAACGCCGATTTGCGCCAGGCACTTGGCGTGGAAAAAGGGGATTATTTCATCCTGCAACCAACCCGCGTGATCCCGCGCAAGGGGATCGAGACTGCCATCGAACTCCTTCACAACCTGGACCTCAAGCACCCCACGCTGTACATTAGCCATAACATGATCGATGAGGGCAAAACATATCTCAACTGGTTGGAGAGAGAGGCGCATGTGATGGATGTCAGTATCAAGCTGCTGCATCCCTTTGTAGACGCAGAACGCTCTCAAATCAACAGCCACAAGGTGTATTCACTCTGGGACGTATACTTACAAACTGATTTGGTAACCTATCCAAGCACTTATGAAGGCTTTGGCAACGCGCTGCTGGAATGTGTGTATTTCAAGAAACCCCTGGTTGTCAACCGATACCCGGTGTACAACGCAGATATTCGGCCGCTTGGTTTCGACTTCATCGAGCTGGATGGTTTTTTGAATGAAGAGGCGGTTGGTAAAGCTAGATCTGTCCTGAGAGATCCAAAGGCATACCGGGAAACCGCTGAAAAGAATTATGCCATCGCCAAAGAAAACTTCTCATTTGGGGTGCTCGAAAAGAATTTGAGAGAGCTGCTGCGCTCTTTTTGAACGTATCCAAGGTGAAAAATAACCCTACGATTTGTGCATCCTTTCGTTTTTACGCCGAGCTGAACGATTTCCTCCCACGCAGAAAACGGCAGGTCGAATTTCAATATTGTTTTGGAGACCACACATCGATCAAGCACCTGATCGAAGCCCTGGGTGTACCCCACACCGAGGTCGATCTCATCCTGGTCAACCAGCAATCGGTGGATTTCGACTACATCCCACAGGATGGCGACCGCTTCAGCATTTATCCCATATTTGAAGCGCTGGATATTTCTCCCATAAATCATCTGCGCCCACAGCCGCTGCGCCAGCCGCGTTTTGTGCTGGACACACACCTGGGAAAGCTGGCCATGTACCTGCGCATGCTGGGTTTCGACAGCCTGTACCGCAACGATTACGGGGACGATGAGCTGGCAGAGATTTCCAGCCAGGAAAAACGCATTTTGCTCACCAAAGATCGCGGGCTATTGAAACGCAGCCTGGTGACGCACGGGTACTGCGTACGCGCCTCCGATTCAGGAGAGCAGTTGATCGAATTGGTGCAGCGCTTCGACCTGGAAAACTTGTTTCATCCCTTTTCGCGCTGCCTGGAGTGCAACACACCCCTTGTCCCGGTAGACAAAGAGGAAATTCAAGGACGGCTAAAGCCCAGGACAATCACGTACTATGATCGCTTCAACATCTGCCCCAACTGCCAGCGCATTTACTGGCAAGGATCCCATTACAAAAGGATGGTGCAGTTCATCCAATTACTGTACGAGAAACTGCACGAAAACAGCGAACGGAATAATCCTGAGTGATGCAGCTCGTCCAGCCCGGTGAAACTGCTCTATAATGGTTAGTTATGACTTACAAAGATCCTGGTGGATGTGGATTCCTCCCGGCTTACTTATTTCCATCACGTTGATCGCCTTCAATTTCGTCGGCGATGGTCTGCGTGATGCCTTCGACCCACAACAGAG
>Ga0210077_1000803_pt1 | contig 10080 bp, 7 predicted proteins | sample RushMan_CattailN_5_FD_185556 | JGI IMG/M metagenome (GOLD analysis project Ga0210077, IMG submission 185556) | Wetland microbial communities from San Francisco Bay, California, USA, that impact long-term carbon sequestration -... | ecosystem: Environmental > Aquatic > Marine > Wetlands ... | reverse complement strand
TTTCCTGCCACATTAACCATAAGTCACCTCATAAACAAGTTAAAATGCAAAATTCACAAGGCAAAAGTTAAGGTAAAAAGGGTAAAAGTTTTCAATTTTGAATTGTAATTTTGACTTTTGATTTTTGACTTTTAATTTTAGATGAGATAATCCCTAAATAAGAATTTGCCTCATCCACGCTCCCAATTGCATCGATCAGAGGGTCTGCCTTCGAAACCCCGGGGTTTTTTCTGCTTCCTTTATTGAGTACCGATGTTTCTCCCCCGTCTCCCTTCTTTGTATAAATTTTCATTCTAATCCGAAAATCTTAATACATTTTGAATTTTTAGTTTAATTTTTGATTTTTGATATTTGATTTTATTTTATAGTTCGCATGTTGAAAATCCGCACTTTTTACACTTGAAGCACTTGTTATCCCTGACCAACTTTATATTGCAAGTTGGACACTTTCTTTCAACCAACAGTGATTTGTCATTGTGGCCGAAATCAAAAACCTGACCGTCTTTGCTTTTGTCACGATAGACTGTCAAACCTTTACAGCCTAATTTCCATGCCAAAATATATGCCTCTTCAATGTCCTTAACAGTTGCCGAAGAAGGCATGTTAATTGTTTTTGTGATTGCATTATCGGTCCACCTTTGGAAAGCAGCCTGCATCCTGATGTGATCTCTAAAATCTATGTCATGGGCAATCTTAAAAACATCTCTCAAATTCTTTGGTATTTCCGAAATACCCTGAATACTCCCGTGGTTTAAAACAATTTTTTGAATTATATCATCGTTATAAACCCCACAATTTTTTAATTTCTTTTCCAAAAGCGGAACAACACTTTTTAGTTTCATTCCCTCAAGTATGTTTTGTTCATAAACCAAAGCAAAAAAGGGTTCAATTCCGTACGATGTTTCGCAAATTACGGCATTTCCACTCGAAGGAGGAAATGTTAGAAGTGCAACATTTCGTGGTTTCTCCTTTCTATTTTCCCAGATCGACTCATTAATAAGGGGAAACGGACCCTTTTCTTCCGAAATTTCTAAAGACGCCAAAAAGGCCGATTTATACATTGCTTCCGCAATCCTCTCTGCAAAATTAAAGGCTTCTTCGCTATCATAAGCAATTTCCATAATTGCCAGTGCTTCAGCCCATCCCACACATCCGATGCCAATCCTTCTGTGATCTTTTACAGATTTCAAAACTTCCTTAACCGGAAACCACGATGCGTCAATAACATTATCCATAAGCCTAACAGAAACCCCCATAATTTCTTTAAGCTCTTTATAGTCAAAATATACTTGCCCGTTTTTCCTTAACTTCACAAATTTTGTAAGGTTAATATAACCCAAATTGCATGATTCATAAGGATAAAGTGGAACTTCCCCGCAAGGATTAGTTGCAGAAAGCGGCCCGCATTTTTCTAATAGCGGATTTGCCATAGCAGTACCTTTATTGATTGCTGATAAGTTGACCATACCGGGATCCCCGGTTTGCCAGGCCATTTGCGACATGAGTTCCAGTATTGATTTTGCTTTTACCGTATTCACAACCTCCCCGGTTCTCGGATTTATCAAATCCCAGTCCTTGCCCTGAATTACCGCTTCCATAAACTCATCCGTAATACCTACAGAAATATTTGTCTTCGAGAGATACCCATCATTTGATTTGGCGGAGATAAAATTAAAAATATCCGGATGGTTCGCATTTAGAATCGCCATATTACCGCTCTCATATTTGCCTTCCTGTTTAAAAAGTGACGTCATAAGGTTAAACATTTCAACCATCCGTACCGGCCCGGCGGCTAAATTTGGTATTCCTCCAACCACATCCCCTTCAGGTCTGATCTTGGAAAAATTATATCCGCATCCCCCTCCGTGTTTTTTTATTAGTGTAGATTTATGAAGTATTTCAAAAATTTTGTTAATATCATCTTCCACAGGCCAAACAAAACAGTTCGCAAGCTGTGGCCTGGTTTTTCCGGCATTTGCTAACGTTCTTGTTCCCGGTAAGAACTTAAAACTCAACATCAAATCCAAAAATTTCTTATACCAGAATTTTCTCTTTTTTTGCGTCTTCTCAACATCGGATAGGCATTTTGCTACCCTTTTAATCATCTTAACCGGAGTTTCCACAATATCTCCCTTTTCATTCCTTTTTAAATAGCGCATTTTAAGAATGTATAGAGTGTTATACGAAAGCCCAATGTCGTCGTTTATTCCCAGTGTTGTCTTATCCTGTCTTAAATGTTTTTTATTTTCCCGGTATCTGATAAACTCTTTTGCAGTCTTTGCATGACCGTGTTCAATTAGAACCTTTTCAACAAGTTCTCCAATTTCTGAAGTTCTGATTTTTTCTCCGTTTGGATATCTTTCCGATAGAATCTGTATTATTTCTTCTTTAAGTTTAACTGCTAACTTTTCGTTACTACCACCGACATTTTGTGCAGCAACCCAGATACTTCTCAATATCTTTTCTTCATTGAATTCCTGAAAATCCCCACAAGCTTTAACCACCTGTTTTATAGTTTTTTTCATCATAAACTTTGTAAATATTTTGAAAACCTAAAATTTCGCATGCGATAAAATTACAAGGTTGTCAAAAATAAAAAATTCCGACTTTGTATTTAATAATCTTCTAACACTCGCTGTGGCCGCAGGCGTAGCACTTCGAGCACCCTTCTTGATAAACCATTGCCCCAATTCCGCATGTAGGACAGATATCCCCTTTAACCTTCATCTCTCCAAAGCTTAATTGATCCGAAACTGAAACGTCAGATTTATCCAATGCAAAAAGTTCTGAATCTTTTAATTCTCCGTTTTGTGCCGTAATTGTTTTTTCACTCAAAACCGCCTTTCCGTTTTTGTATTCCCCGTTTTTAGGCTTTTCATCACCATCCTTTTTATCTTTGTCGATCACTTTTTCTACATATTGCAGATAACCGTTTATCCTAAAATTCATGTTTATCGACAGTGCCATGGCTATTGCATCAGGAAGCGAAAGAATCTTACTCGGACCATAACCGACTGATCTTCTTCCACCGATTCCTGCAAGTTGCTCCGCAATCTCGCGTGCCCTATCTTTGGAATCCAGGCTTCCATGAAATCTCAAGGCAATTGAAATCGTTCGTCCAAGTGCTTCAGCCATTGCCGCAACGTCGCTTCCCGCCTTACCGACATTTACAAAAAGTTCTAAGGGGTTTCCTTTATTATCCTGATTTATGGTTACAAAAGCAGTTCCGACGGGTGTGTTTATACGGTACGTCGAACCGCCTATCACAAACGGCCTAATCGACGCACCTTCTTCAATCTTTCCGTTAATTTCTGTTTTTACCCCGTCCTTAACTCCCATATTTAAAACCTGCTTATCCCTACATCCGTCGCGGAAAACCGTAACACCTTTACACCCCATTCGCCAGGATAAAAGGTATGCATTTTTAACATCCTCAACCGAAGCTTCCCTTTCCATATTAATGGTCTTACTAACCGCATTTTCTGTATAGCGCTGAAACGCTGCCTGATGTTTTATATGCCATTGGTAAGAAATCTCATGCGCAGTTACGAAAGTTTTCCTTATTTCCTCCGGTAACTCTTTGAGATCTCTTACCACACCATTCTCTACTATTTTTCCTTTTAACTCTTCTGACCAAAAACCTCTTTTTAAAGCAATGCTTTCAAATATTGGGTTAATAAATGATAAGGTTCTGTCCAAAGTAGTGTCTTTGACTACATGTTGAAAAGCTATTGCAAAAAGCGGTTCTATTCCTGAACTGGAACCGGCTATAATTGATATTGAGCCGGTAGGAGCTATGGTTGTAATGGTAGAATTTCGTCTGGGAACATCCTTCTTGTAAATACTTTGTCTGAAAAGCGGGAAGGGGCCTCTTTTTTTAGCCAGTTCCCGGGATGTTTGAAGTGCAGATTCATAGATCGTCTTCATTACCTCTTCAGCTAGCTTTATTGCATCTTCACTGTCATACGGAATTCCCAAAAGACAAAGCATATCTGCCCAACCACCAACGCCAAGCCCAATCCTCCTTGTAGAAAGTGACGTATCTCTTATCTGAGGCATAGGATACGGATTCATATCTATAACGTTATCAAGAAATCTCGTTGCGAGCTTTGCTACTTTTTTTAACTTTTCCCAATCAACCGAAAATTCTCCTTCCGATTCCTTCACAAAATTATTTAAAAAGATACTTCCCAAATTACACGAGTCATAAGGATATAAGGGCTGCTCACCGCAGGGGTTCGTAGATTCGATAGGTCCCAAATTCGGAACGGGATTTGCGGAACCTTTATTTATCCTATCAATAAAAATTACTCCCGGGTCACCGTTCTTCCAGGCATTACTGGTGATTTCGTTAAACACTTTTTTTGCGCTTAATCTACCCTTTATCTCCTTTGACTTGGGATCTATCAAATTGTATTCTTTATCCTTTTCAAACGCTTCCATAAATTCATCGGTAACCGCAACGGAAATATTAAAGTTTGTGATACCACCGTCTTCTTTACAGTGTATGAATTGCAGAATGTCGGGATGGTCCACACGAAGTATTCCCATATTTGCTCCTCTTCTTTTTCCACCCTGTTTAATTTCATTGGTCGCGGCATCAAATATCTTCATAAATGACACAGGCCCCGACGCAACCCCACGGCTTGATTTGACCATTGATCCGTTTGGTCTTAACCTAGAAAATGAAAACCCCGTACCACCGCCGGTTTGGTGTATTAATGCCTGATATTTTATTGCATCAAAAATATCTACTAGTGAATCTTCTACCGGAAGAACAAAACAACCCGAGTATTGAAGACCGTTTCCTGTACCGGCATTCATAAGAGTTGGTGAATTGGGTAAAAATTCATGCATTACAAGAAGTTTGTAAAACTCCGAAGCGGTTTGAAAAACAAGCTTTTTATTTCCACCCCACACCACTTCAGCCGATGCAATATCCCAGGCAACACGCCAGCATAATTCATCAGGAGTTTCTTTAATCTTTCCGTCGTTATCCCTTAAAAGATATCTCTCGTTCAATACTTTTAATGCTTGTTCTCCCCAAATACCCGAAGGAAGTTCCTGGGGTCTATCTGGTCTGGACCCAACTTTTTTTCTAATCTGACTCATCACTTCCTCATACGATAGAGGGCTGATTTTTTTAGAAACTTTTCTTTTTTTCCCAGCTGTATGAACCGCTTTTAATTTCATTTATATTTATCCTTAAGATTACAAATAACTTTAAAAAACTATTTAAAACATACGTTCATAAACTAAAAACAATCTATTCTTTAATCGCTTTGGCAAAATCCTCAAGGTCTTCAAATTGTAGGTAGACGCTGGCAAATCTTAACCACGCAACTTTATCCATCCTTTTAAGTTTTTTAAGCACACTTTTTCCAATAAGTTTACTGGATACCTCTTCTTTTTCCTTTTTTAACATTTCCCGTTCGATTTGATCCACGAGGTCATTAACAATATCCATTGAAACAGGTCTTTTTTCAACAGCTCTTAATACTCCTTTTTTCACTTTTTCTCTGTCAAACGGTTCACGCCTACCGTCTTTTTTTACAACCCATAGAGTGGATCCGCCAATCTTCTCATAGGTAGTAAAACGTTTTCCGCATTTCAAACACTCCCTTCTTCTTCTTAATGATCGGCCTTCGTCGACCATTCTCGATTCCAAAACTTGCGTATTTGTTGTTGTACAAAACGGACAACGCATAAATATAATACAAATCTACCAATATAAACGAATACTGCAATTCATTACTGAAACCTCAATCGAAAACATTTGTAGGTATTGATTGCATTAGTATTCATTAGTTGATTGGCATTATCCAGTTTCATGAATGAAAACAAAACATACTACTGATAGTGCTATTGTGATATTTATACACTACCTATATTTAGTCAACTGTTAAGAACTACATCAAAGTAACACACCCTTCGCATGTAACGAAGCTAAAGTACCCTCAATTGCCGAAGAATTTTAAAGAATTATTATAAGCTCTCCCCCACCCATATACTGCGGCGTTACAAAGTTATCCTCATAAAATCAAATTAATCCCACTTAAACGGGTTTATTGGAGGTTCCACGCCTTCTGATAACAAGGCGTTTCTTGCCCGCTCATATGATTTTATAGGTATTTGTTGTGTAGACATTAATGTCGCTTTCATATCATCCGGAGCGGTCTCTTGTATCTCTAAAAGCACCTCATAGTGTTTAAGAGAGGCGTTAGCAAGGTGCGTTAATATATCTATAGAAGGCTCTTTCCCCGAAAGAATCTGCCTTTCTTCTTCCAACGACGCTTCTTCAAGATACTTCTCAGCCTTAGTGGCTGCTGCGAGCGCTACCTCATTTTTCTTATTATTAAAAAGCTTCTGTGCTCCTCCGAGTCTTTTATCCGCAAATAAAATTTTCAATTCTACTTTCTTTTCCTTATTTGTGGTAATCAAAAGCCACACCTTATCTCTCAAGGCTTTAAGTGGCCACATTATACTGTCTGGCAAAATCCTGCCTTCATATGCAAGGTTATAGTTTATAGCGTAATCGGTTGTCCCAAGTACATTTGAGGATGTAACTCCGTTAGTCTCATAACGAACCGCCGCGGTTCTTAAGATCGAGGTAAAAAGAATCCCTAAAGCAAAGATAAAAATGGCCGAAGATATGGCAACCCTTCGAAGCATATTAGTGTTCCAACTATACTTCAAAAACTGTTCAAAATCAAATTCTACCTAAAGAGAATTATTGGCCACTCCCAAAGGAAATGCAGCAAAATACTTGAGGCTAGATTTCTCGTTCTTATATAAAGCATCGCCGCACCTAAGCCATATAAAAATGTTAAAAACAAAAATATCACAACCTGAATCGGATTCATCTTCCAGACAAAATAAGAAACCGGAAGATGTATTATTGTCCATAATATAGTTGATCCAATAATGGGTATAAAAGTAGATTTAAACTTTCTTACAAAAGCACCTAAAATATAACCTCTGAAAACAAACTCTTCAGTAACGGAAGTGCCTAAAGATATGATTATTGAAATGCCAAACAAATCATTTCCCAAATTAGCATTAAAGTTAACGCCTCCGTATTTTGCTAAATTGGCAATTATACCCAAAAATGCAAACCCTACACCTATAGCTAAAGATAAATATACGGACGGAAATAAATTCTTTGTGGTAATACCCAAATCGGACCATTTTATGTTTTCCCGATGGAATATATAAAGGAAGGGCAAAAGCCATATTACAGGTTTTATGAAAAGTTCTTCTAACACATCGGAATATTCGAAATTTATACGATACAAACCCCATACCACAAAAAGGTATATAAAATACAAAAGAGGGGTCGTTAAACTAACTTTACTTAATCTATCCATATTCTTTCGCATTTTAAAAATAACCTATTACATTCTTTATCCTTTAGTTCTCTCTATTAGAGTTCCTTTTTCATTTTACACCCGTCAAATGCTTTATCCATGGTATCAATTATAAGCATTACCTTATCTTTCGCTTCGCTTAACGATACGGCATTTTTCTCGTTGGGAAACCAATGAAAGAGAACGTTTCTGCAGTTTTTCCAACACATCCACAAATCCTCCGCCAAATCTTCTCCCCCGCATTCATCCACAATCTTATGATATACGCCTTCTTTTTTCCTCAATTCCTTTTCAAGCGATGGGTTTAGTGCCTTACCTATTCTAAAACGCTTTCCGAAATAATCTTCATTCGCAATAAAACCCATATCCAAAAAAAGTTTCTTTAAGAAACCCTCATAAGCTTTTGCTGCAGGAAAAACGATAAATGAATAATCTCTAAAACCCTCCCCGGGGAGTATACCCCTTCCGAAAGTTTCACCAAAATTCACCTCCCATTTTTGTGCCGTATCCAAAAGCAGAAGTGATTGAATAATGAGTTCCTGCAAATCTTCATCCAAATAATTCCACCAAACACTTCCTTTGGGATCTATGTCCATAATTTATACTAACAAAAAAGTATACGCTTTTAAAACGCACATAAGCTGTATAATAAAAGACCAATATGGCGAATAAAAAATCGTATAAGAAAGAGAGAAATTCAAAAAAGAAAAGCACACAAAAACCTTTCTCGCATAAAAATATAAATCCCATTGTTTATTACCCAAAAAAAGCAAAGAAGGTCATCAGGGTTTTAATAAAAAAAATTTTCCCATCGGTAAAACTCCTTTCCACTAACCTAACCGAGTTTAAAAGGGATTTTTATAGATACCTTAAAAACATTATTGAGAAAAAAAAGGTATCACACAAAAAAATACCCGCCAAATCAAAAACAACTTTTAATAAATTTAAGATATCAATTTTGATTATTTCTTTATTGGGCTTGATATCGTTTTTGATATGGTTATTCTGGGGTTTACCATCCCCTTCTGATCTAATAACATCCAATGTTCCGGTCTCAACAAAACTTTTTGATAGAAACGGTAAAATCATTTATGAAATATATGCAGATAAAAGAAGTACACCGGTAAATATTGATGAACTGCCAAAATATGTAATCGATGCCACAATCGCAATCGAAGATAAAGATTTTTACAAACACCATGGGATCTCTTTGACGGGAATTACACGGGCTGCATATAATACTCTTTTTAAGCAAAAGCTTCAGGGAGGTTCTACTCTCACCCAACAGCTCGTAAAAAACGCACTTCTTTCACCCGAAAGAACTATTAAAAGAAAGCTTAGGGAATTGGCAATCACCGTTGTGGTTGAAACAATGTATTCTAAAAAACAAATTCTTGAACTTTATTTTAATCAGATACCATACGGATCCACTGCTTATGGTATCGGTGCCGCAGCCGAATTATATTTTAACAAAGAAGCAAAAGATCTTACTCTGGGTGAAGCAGCGATGTTGGCCGGCATAACCGCAGCACCTACAAAATACTCACCTTTCGGAGCTCACCCAGAATATGCAAAAGAAAGACAGGAAATAGTTCTATCAAGAATGTTGGAAGATAAACTCATATCCGAAAACGATTATGAAAAAACAAAAAATGAAACTTTACAATTTGCCGATCCTGAAAAATTCAAAGCTCCCCATTTTGCACTTTGGGTAAAAGAACAGTTGGCTGAAAAATACGGTGATACCGTGGTCGAACAGGGTGGTCTTCGGGTAACGACAACACTCGATCTTGATCTGCAGGAATTTGCGGAAAACGCTGTCGCAACAGAGATTGCTAAGCTTAAGAAAAACAATGTCGGAAACGGTGCTTTAATTGCCACAAACCCCAAAACAGGTGAAATATTAGCATTTGTCGGATCAAAAGATTATTTTGCAAAAGACGAGGACGGAAAATTCGACGTTTTGCTTGCCAACCGTCAACCGGGATCCTCAATCAAACCTTTAAACTATCTTCTTGCACTAAAAGATAAAAAGATTACTCTCTCTACTCCCCTTGCCGATGTTCCAACTTGTTTTCAGGTACTAGGGCAAAAGGATTATTGTCCGGTCAACTACGATGGAAGTTTCCATGGTGCCGTTCAGGCAAGATTTGCTCTTGGAAATTCTTATAACATCCCCGCAGTCCGCGTTTTAGCCCTAAACGGTCTGGAAAATTTCATCTCCTTTGCCAAAGATCTTGGAATAACCACATTTACGGATCCAAAAAATTACGGTTTGTCTCTAACTCTCGGCGGAGGTGAGGTTAAACCGATCGACATGGCAGAGGCATATGGAGTATTTGCAAACGAAGGAGTAAAAGTTCCCTTAATTTCAATTCTGAAAGTGGAAGACTGGAAAGGAAAAGTATATGAGGAAGTAGATACCACCAAAATTGAGGGAACAAGGGTTGTCGACCCTGATCCTGTTTATCTTTTGTCACATACACTTTTAGATAACAATTCAAGATCTCAGGCTTTTGGTACATCTTCCTACCTTGTTGTTAAAGATCATTCGGAAGTATCCGTAAAAACAGGTACAACCAATGACAGAAGGGATAATTGGACAATCGGATACACAAAACTGATAACAGCCGTAGTCTGGGTTGGAAATAACGATAATAGTGAAATGAGCAGCGCTGTTTCCGGTGTATCCGGAGCCTCACCCATTTGGAAT
>Ga0210077_1000802_pt1 | contig 10092 bp, 10 predicted proteins | sample RushMan_CattailN_5_FD_185556 | JGI IMG/M metagenome (GOLD analysis project Ga0210077, IMG submission 185556) | Wetland microbial communities from San Francisco Bay, California, USA, that impact long-term carbon sequestration -... | ecosystem: Environmental > Aquatic > Marine > Wetlands ... | reverse complement strand
AGGGGATTGCTGACGGTTTCACCAGAGGATCCCATGTGGAAAGCTCTCAACCGTATGAGCTCGCTGGATATTGGCATTTTGCCCGTGGTACAACAAATCGATTCACAGCAACATCTGGTGGGCATTATTCGCAGATCACAGATTATTCGCGCCTATAACCTTGCCATTGCAAAAAGAGCACAGCAACAGTACTCCAATGAATTGCTCACCCTGGGCAGGCTCGATAAAACTAAATTCACCAGCATCGTCATTCCAAAATCATCGGCTATCATTGGTGAACAGATCAGGAATCTGCCCCTCCCGGAAAACTGCCTGGTCGTATCGATACGTCGTAAAGGACGCCGCAACCTGATGATCGCACATGGCTATACGACATTGCAATCTGGTGACCAGGTTACATTCATCGCTGATGAAGATAGCATGCCGTCCGTGCAGCACATCTTCACAGACAGTATTGCCATGCAGCAGGTACGCCGGCGATCATTAACGCGTCACCGTGAGATATTTATCACCGCTGGTATTGCCAATGCCTGGAAATATCTGCGTGAGCTTGACCTACCGCCGGATGTCATCATCGTCAATATCAGGCGTGGAGATCAGATTATTGTTCCCCATGGCGACACGCAAATTCTTCCCGGCGATGTGATCGATTTATTTGGTAAGGAAGATGAGCTCGACGAAGCCTCCAGGGAATTCCTTGAGTGATTCAGCTGTGCCTGGTCGGTTAATAACTCATTTCCTGACTTAATTCATCCAGAGATTTTTCATCCAGCCCGGTGATGAATTCCGCTAAAAGACGGCCAGTACGCCGGATATCCTTCATCGAGACTACCTCCACCGGAGTATGCATATATCGCAGCGGAATGCTCAAAACCATGCTGGCCCGTCCCCCGCGCGTCACCTGCAGAGCAATAGCATCCGTCCCGGAATGAGCAGGGTCTACCTCCATCTGGTGAGCAAACTCCAGTTCCTCTACCAGTTTCATGATGTGTTTATACAATCCCGGGTGTATGTTCGGTCCCTGACTGATGACCACTCCTTTTCCCAGGTCTGCGATACTCTTTTCACTGGTACCTGGTCCCTTGGCGTGTGTCACGTCGATGGCTATGGCAATATCCGGGTTCAATCCAAACCCCGAAGTAAACGCACCTTTAATCCCCACTTCCTCCTGGACTGTGGCAACCGCCCATACATCCCAGGAATGAATTCGTTTTTGCAGGATTTCAAGGCAGTATGTGATGGCAGCCACAGATGTGCGGTCATCCATTGTGTGACCTGCCAGGAGCTCCTCTCCCAATTCCAGTGGCATTTGACCAAAGGAAACGATATTTCCGGGGTGAACAAGCTGGGCTAATTCCTCAGCCTCCAACCCCACATCCACGAACAATTCATCGAGACCCACCGGCGCTCCGGGTTTCTGATCTGCCAGCAGGTTATCCGGGGGCTGCACTACCACCCCGCGCAATTCCTTCAGGCCATGCACTTCTACTGGCTGACCGGGAAGGACACGTGGGTCTACACCGCCGACACTGGTCACATGCAGGAATCTCCCAGTTACCTGAGTAACCATCAAACCGATGGCATCCATATGTCCCGCCAGCAGGACCGTGTGCTTTAGCCCCGTTCCACTGCCGCGCTTTAAGGCTTCAAGACTGCCAAGGCGGCTGACGCGCATTTCATCCACAAGCGGTTCCCATTTGCGTGAGACGATCTCGCGCACGGGCGCCTCATAGCCTGACAGACCGGGTAAAGAGATGATCTGCTTCAAAAATTCCTTCAATTGTGCCATGCCGCCTCCCTTCAATCCAGCATCACAGGCTGGCTGATCAATGCCACCACCAGTTTCACAGCATTGAGAACATCCTTGTAATCGACCATCTCAGAAGGTGAATGGACATAACGAGTGGGTACCGAAATGCAGGTCGAAGGCACACCAGCCCGGGTAAGGTTGATGCCACCTGCATCTGTGCCGCCGGCAGAAATCACCTCATACTGGTAGGGTATGCCTTGTTTCTCAGCTGTCCTTACTGTCCAATCCAGGATACGCGGATCGACGACTAATGACCTATCCATTACCTTCAATGCAGGACCTTTCCCAAGCTTTACATCATTGAATTTTCCTGAAGGTGTATCCAGTACCGGCGTTACATCTACCGCTATCCCAATATCCGGGTCGATGCCATAAGCTGAAGTGGTCGCGCCGCGCAAGCCCACCTCCTCCTGGGTAGTAAACACGAAATAAAGCTCATTGGGGGTGGATTTGAGATCCTTCAGCGCTTGAGCCAGTACGGCAGTGGCTATGCGGTCATCCATCGCCTTTGAGACCAATCGATTTCCCAGGTCCTCAAACGGCCGATCGAACGCAGCCACATACCCGACCTTCACCGGGCAGTCCTCTCGACTGGTTGCGCCAACGTCGATGTACATATCCTGTAATGTGAACTTTTTAATATTGAAGAATTCCGCGAAATCCTTCAATTCAACCATGATCACGCCTACTGTACCATCCAGGAAACGCACCCGTCCACCCACGCAGGTTAATGGATTGACACCGCCGATATTGGTGAAGCGCACATAGCCATTCTCATCGATGTGAGTAACCATCACGCCAATCTCATCCATATGACCGGCCATCATGATGCGTTTACCGCCCTCCGCCCTGGTGCCTTTTCGCACGATCAGGTTGCCCAGTGAATCCACGCGTAGTTCATCTGCAAATGATGAGATTTCGTCGCGAATCAGGTTGCGTACAGTGCCCTCAAAGCCTGAAGGGCCGCTCGCTTCAACGAGTTTTTTGATAAGTTCTTTCATGGTTACCTCCGATGATATCTTAATCCGAATGTATTCTTTCTGTCTTTTCCAAGAATACAATCTATATCCAGCGTGCTTTTATACGGGCTTAACTATACCCGTCTTTAGCCACATGGGCAATGATTTCACCCAGCAGTTATAGGAAGGACCCTGCTCTGAGCTAACATTTCAGATAGCCGCGTATTGCGCTGTGCTGTTTTGTTATTTTTCACCGCCATGGCAATGGCTTTCTTGCTGCCCACCAACACAACTTTTTGCCTCGCGCGTGTGATGGCCGTGTACAGCAAATTGCGCTGCAGCATCATGTAGTGTTGGGTCAAAAGCGGGATAACTACCACCGGGAACTCGGAGCCTTGCGATTTATGGATCGAGATCGCATAGGCTAATTCCAATTCATCTAGCTCAGCATAATCATAGCGAATCCGGTTCTCATCGATATTTATTTCCACCACCTGCTCCTCCAGGTCAATGGCGGAGATAATGCCAATATCACCGTTGAAAATGCCCTTCTCGTAATTATTGCGCACCTGCATAATGCGGTCGCCAACCCTGAAGAACCGTTCTCCCAGGCGGTATTCCTTCTTCTTCCCGCCTGCCGGGTTCAATGCCTGCTGTAAGCGCTTATTAAGTTCCCTTACACCGGCCTCACCGCGGTGCATGGGACTCAGTATCTGTACATCTCGAAGCGGGTCATACCCGAAGCGAGCATTAAGCCGGTTGGCGACAATCTCAATTACCCAATCAGCTGCTTTTTGCGGATCGCTTTCTGGAAACAGGAAAAAATCGGAGGAATTTTTTTCGAAAACAGGCATTTGCCCCTGGTTTACCCGGTGTGCGTTCGAGATAATGTAACTGCCTTCTGCCTGCCGGAAAATGGTATTCAGCAGGGTGACCGGTAATACACCCGAAACGATCAGATCACGCAGTACATTCCCAGCTCCCACAGACGGCAGCTGGTCTTTATCACCCACCAACAGGATATGAGTTCCCTCCTTTACCGCATTGAGGAGATGGTACATCAGAATAATATCCACCATGGAAGCTTCATCGACAATGATCAGATCCGTATCCAGCGGATTCTTCTGGTTGCGCAGGAATTGATTGGAACGCGGTGAATACTCCAACAGCCGATGGATTGTGCTGGCTTGTAATCCCGTGGTCTCATTAAGACGCTTGGCTGCCCTGCCTGTGGGTGCTGCCAGAAGCGCACGGCAGTTGAAGCTTTGCAGGACTTTGATGATACTGTCGGTAATAGTGCTCTTACCGGTACCAGGTCCTCCGGTCAGGACGCTGACCTTCTCGGTAAGGGACATCTTGATTGCATTTTTTTGCTCGATGGTGAGCTGAAAAGATGTGACCTTGTCCAGCCATCGGTAAAGCTGGTCCCAATCTGCATGCGACAGCATATCCAGGCGATCTAAAGATGAGCTGGCGATCTTTTCCAACTGGGCAGCCACGCCCGTCTCCGCATAATAAAAATGTGGTAAATAAATCGCATCCTCTTCTGCAATTACTTTTTTACTGCCAATCAAAGAGTGGATTTCAGCCTGGATAGATTCCCCGGATATGTTGAGTATCTCTGCACATCTTAAGATCAGTTCATCCTGGTGCGCATAACAATGTCCTTCATAGCTCATATGCTCCAGGGTGTATATAATGCCTGCCGTGATCCTGCTGGGCGCATCCACTTTCTGTCCCATTTCCATGGCAATTCTGTCGGCTGTCTTGAACCCTACACCAAACATTTCTCTGGCAAGCTGGTATGGATCCTCCTTCAGTACCTGTATGGACTGCTCTCCATATTGCTTGTAAATCTTCAGGGCCAGCGATGTGCTGATATTGTAGGACTGCAGAAAAATCATCACATCTTTAATATTTTTTTGCACTTCCCAGGCGTTTTGAATGATTTTGATGCGTTTGCGGCCGATCGAGGACACTTCCATTAATTTTTCAGGGTGATTCTCGATGATTTCCAGTGTCTCCATGCCAAAATGATCGACAATCCGTTTGGCAGTTGCCGGCCCAACGCCTTTGATCAGCCCGCTGCCCAGGTAACGTTCAATACCCAGCCTGGTTGCAGGAGCAAGGACGCGATACGAATGCACCTCAAACTGGCGTCCATAAGTCGGATGAGTAGTCCATAACCCCTTCAGATGCAGCGCTTCACCTGGATGTGTTCCAGGCAGATGACCCACCACGGTTATTTTCTGCTGATCCACATCCAGCAAGAATTTCGCTACCGTATACCCATTTTCATCATTGTAATAGGTGATGTCTTCCAACGTGCCCTTGATCTCCTGCTCAGGGAATAAGGGCATTTCTCCATTGATCTGGTTACTCATTTTTCCTCATGCCTCACCATTATAACCGTCATGCGATCAAAACAATTCCATGTGCTATAATCTCTCTAGTTGATTGAAAAAGGTAAGTGTAAGGCTGCAAAATATAATCAATAACATAGAGGTACACAGGATGATCAGGAAATCATTGTTGATGATACCCGGACCCATCGAATTCGATCCTGAGGTTTTAATTGAGTTGGGGAAACCTACCGTCAGCCACGTTGCTCCAGATTTTATAGAGATATTCGGAAATACAATCGAACAGATGCGAGTTTTGTTCCAATCTCCAGATGGACAACCTTTTCTGGTGGCTGGGTCGGGTACGCTTGCAATGGACCTGGCCGGTGCCAACCTCACCGAACCCGGTGACCGGGCACTGGTCGTCAATACAGGGTATTTTGGAGACCGTTTCGGTGATATATTGAACCGTTACGGGGCTGAAGTCCAACATATCCGTGGCGAAATTGGGAATATTCCTGACATCCAGGCGGTCGAGCAGGCGCTTGAGCAATCCTCCTATAAACTGATGACCATTACACACGTCGATACCTCGACGGGAGTATTGAACAAAGTAAAAGAATTTGCTGCTTTAGGCAGGAAATATAATGTGCTCGTCATCGTGGATGGAGTCTGTTCGCTGGCTGCAGAAGAATTGAAGATGTCCGAATGGGGTGTCGATGTTGCCTTTACCGCATCTCAAAAAGCGGTTGGCGTACCCCCGGGACTTGCCCTACTGGTTGCCGGCCCGCGTGCCATGCAAGCTTTCCATCAAAGGAAAACCCCTGTAGCAAATTACTATGCGGACTGGTATAACTGGTTGCCCGTCATGCAGGCTTACGAAGCACGCAAGGCTGCCTACTTTGGCACCCCGGCTGTGAATCTTGTCAGGGCACTGCATGTCAGCCTCAACCAGATCCTACAGGAAGGTCTTGCTGCTCGGACTGCGCGGCACCGCCGCATCAGCAAAGTCTTCAAGAGTGCGCTCCTGGCACTGAACCTCGAACAGGTACCTCAGAACCCCGATATCGCTGCAGCGACGATGACGGCCCCATATTACCCACAAGGGATCCAACCAGCTGAGTTCTTATCCAGAGTGAGCGCAGAGGGCGTTGTACTGGCTGGTGGTCTCCATCCCGAGATTAGGACGAAGTATTTCCGTATCGGGCATATGGGGTCAGTCAATATTGCAGATGCCATTACGACAATCGCAGCCGTCGAAAGCGGGTTGGCGTTGAGTGGATATCGGTTCGAGCCTGGAGCAGGGCTTTCTGCAGCCATGCAGGCTTACCTTCAATCATGAAATCACTGAATTGGAGATAAACAAGATAGGAATTTATGGAAGAAGAAATAGAAATATCTGAAAAAAGAAGAGTTGCGATGTTAATCGATGGCGACAATGCACAGCCATCGCTCATGCAATATATTCTTGCCGAGACCGGCAAATATGGGATGGTTACCATCCGGCGAAATTATGGGGACTGGACTGAGAATAATATGAACAGCTGGAAGGAGACCCTGCACACATATGCCATCCAGCCCATCCAACAATTTCGCTATACTGTGGGGAAGAATGCCACGGACAGTGCATTGATCATTGATGCCATGGACATTCTTTATGAAGGGGTTGTGCAGGGGTTCTGCCTTGTATCGAGCGACAGCGACCTGACGAGGCTGGCTACCCGCATTCGAGAGAAGGGGTTCTTTGTCATGGGGATTGGGAAAAAGACCACGCCGCGCTCGTTTGTGAACGCCTGCCAGGTTTTTGTCTACACAGAAAACCTTACTCCTGCTAAGAAACCCAGGACTATTACACCCAAAAAGAATGGCACTGAAGTGACCGAAAAGGTTTCGGAAGAAGCGCTCCAGCTGCTGAAGAATGCTCTTGACCTGGCAGTACAGGACAACGGCTGGGCTTTTCTGGGCACATTGGGAAACCACATGCGCCAGTTGGACCCCAGTTTTGACTCACGTACGTACGGGCATAAACGGCTGTCCGACTTGATACGGGCTTATCCAAACGTCTTCCAGCTCAAAGAAATCCGCCGCAAGGATGGCACATCCATTCTATCGGTGAAGCTGAAAGAGTAAATACAAATTGCCCTCCACCATCTCTGGATGAAAATAAGCTTCTGCATTACCTGCAGAAGCTTTTTATATCAGCGGTACCGGTTCCCTGTTTCACCTTACCGAACGGAGGGGATATCAAAGCTGTCCACTTCGGCTTCATAGCGAAACATCTCTGCCACCATCTGTGGGTTCAAGCCGTCAAAGATGCTGTTGCAGGTGGCAAGCATATACCCTCCGCCAGGTGCTCCCTGCCGCAGACAGCGGTCGACCTCCGCGTGAACCGCCTTCACATCATTTCCCGCCAGGACGCGCACATCGATGTTGCCTACCAATACCAGGTCATTGCCATATTCTTTCTTTACCTCAGCCAGGTCAATCCCGGCAGCCGGCTCAAGACCATGGTAACCAACGAAACCTGCTTCGATGATCATGGGCAGCATGGGCAGGATAAATCCATCGCTGTGAAATATTATCGGTCTGTCAACCGCCTCGACGATCCGTTGGTGATAGGGAAACACGAATTCTCGCCACATCCTGGGAGAGATCATGGGGGAATTCTTGTGCGCAGCATCATCCCCCAAGATGAGCACATCTGCCCCCAACTGGCAGGCTTTCGTGAACATGGCAATTGCCCAGCTTGTGCGCTCCTCCAAAAGCGCATGGATGAAACCGGGATCGTCATACAGCCGTGTGAAGAAGCGCTCAAAACCCATGGCCATGTAAGCCGCCATGAAAGGTCCCAGGTGACTCCCATACATATGACAGTGGTCGGGATAGCGTCGTCGATCTTGCGCAATTTTCTCGTCATCGAAAATGCGTTCAACATAATCAGAGCCAGGCGAATATTTACGTAAATCCTCGCAACTGTCAACGACTCCATTGACGTACATACCATCTTTCCATACGCGCCCCCATTCATCCACGCCATTCCGCCAGGCATTGCTGTCCACCGGGATTATCGTCTGCATCATTACGCTATCCTGTCCAAAGTTGACATGCGCGCTCTGCACATCCGCTTGGCCAAGTTCATCCAGCAAGGCGTCGATCCAGATTTCAAAGCGCGGCACCCGGTCAGGTACCTGGTGATTGAATGCGGCAAGCACACGTTCTTTCGGTTTCATCAGGCTATCTTTCCAACGAGATTGATTTGAACCAATTATAAGTAACTTTTGAAAAATGTAACTTTTTTCGATCTGTGTCATCCAATAATCGAGCATTTAACTGTTATGGAGGATCAACTTATGGATGTACAAAAACAGCCGAGGGTCTTGATATTTACCACGCCCAGCTGCTCATTCTGCAACCAAACCAAGCGTTACTTCCGACAGAAAGGTATTCGGTTCAAGGATATCGATGTATCCCGTGACCAGGCGGCTGCGCGTGATATGCTGCGTCGATCGAAGCAGAGCGGCGTGCCTGTCATCGACATCGGCGGAAAAATCATCGTTGGTTTTAATCGTCCCCAGATAGATAAATTGCTTCATATCAAATAATCAAAGTATCAGGAGATTGTTCTATCATGTCAGAATCGAATAACCACAAAGTAATTGAACCATTGGGAAGCCGAGTGCTGGTCAAACCACTCGAAGGTGAAAACCAGACGCACAGCGGATTGTATTTACCAGAAACCGCCAAAGAAAAACCGCAGACTGGCCTGGTGACCGCGGTAGGAGAGGATGAAGATATTACACTGAAGGAAGGGGATAAAGTATTGTTCGCCAAGTATTCAGGCACCGAGTTCAAATTCGACGGAGAAGATTACCTGCTGATCGATTTTGGCGACATCCTGGCCAGGGTCAACCAGTAATCGAACTCGATTACCATTCTCACAGGATATCACTATTGGTGAGTGATATCCTGTTTTGTTTTGGTTGTATTAATTTAAGCCCTTCGAGATCATCGAAAGTACTGAAAGGGTAAAAATCTTCTTTATGCAAAATGGATTGGGCTTGCATCCTGGTGTAAAATTATTCTAGTTTTCCAGTTTAGACATTTTATTATCTTGCAGCTTTCCATCGTGCATCCTGATCTCGGAGGGAAAATTCAATGCGTTTTTCTATCCTGCCAACGGAAGTTAAGTTCTTCGATCATTTTGAACGCGCCAGTATGAACCTGGTTGAAGGGGCAACATTGCTGAAAAACCTGCTGGATGATTTTCACGATATCGAGGAAATACAGGCAAAAATCACGGAAATCGAACACATTGGCGATTTCATCGTCCATGAAATTACTGATCTCCTACCACAAACTCTGATCACTCCATTTGACAGCGACGAGATCCAAAGGTTGATCTTTGCCATTGACGATTCCCTGGATACGCTGCATGCTGCGGTTACACGAATTTCCATATACCAGGTGACCGAAATAAAGAAACCTGCCCGCCGGTTTGCTGCTCTGATCCTTGAGGGAGCCACCCAACTGGACCTGGCGATCAAGGACCTGCGCAGTAAGAACAAGTATAAATATGTGAAGGAACGCATCGTCCAAATCAACACCATAGAGAATAACGGTGACCGCGTTCTCGAAGATGCATTACGCAACCTTGTCTCGCGCAAAGATCACCTGTTTGAATTCATTTGCTGGAAAGAGATTTATGAACTCCTGGAACAAACCACTGATCGCCTGGAGGACGCCGGTGATGTGATACAGAGAGTATTGATCTCCAATGGTTGATACAACACTTATCTCCGTGATTCTCATCATGACACTGGCACTGGCTTTCGACTTTGTCAACGGATTTCATGATTCGGCCAACTCCATCGCAACTGTCGTTTCTACAAGAGTGCTCACTCCACTTCAGGGGGTTATCTGGGCGGCTGTCTTCAATTTCATCGCCGCATTCACATTTGGTACAGCAGTCGCTCACACGTTA
>Ga0210077_1000801_pt1 | contig 10094 bp, 10 predicted proteins | sample RushMan_CattailN_5_FD_185556 | JGI IMG/M metagenome (GOLD analysis project Ga0210077, IMG submission 185556) | Wetland microbial communities from San Francisco Bay, California, USA, that impact long-term carbon sequestration -... | ecosystem: Environmental > Aquatic > Marine > Wetlands ... | reverse complement strand
TTGCACAGCAGCAGGGCATAATAACGCCTCATCCCCTGCACTCGCACCGCCACCCCACCTGCCTGCATCAATATGCTGCTGATGGAAGCGCTGACCTGGATATCACGCCATTGACGTGAGCCCTGCGTGATAAGCCCGCGCCCTGCATTCTGCACCAAATCGAATGGCTCTGCCGGAGACGTGTGCCACAAATCAACGCCATCCACCCATGCCCTGCGCCAAGCCGTACCCTCATCTTGTGATTTCCCAGGTCCAGGACGCGTCAGCACAATATCTGGCTCCCCATCCCAGGTGAGATAATCCAGGTACAGGGTGCCGCCTTCAACCGCTTTATCTTCTACAGAAATCCCTATCTCAGCCACAGGCTGTCCATGCGTAGCTGGAACGGTCCAGGCTACTTCTTGATATTCCCCTGCTTCAAACTTTGTCCACGGAGAGTACAGGAATTCCAATGTATCATCCACATCGTACACACGCGCCAGTAAGCGCAGGCGCACTGCGCGTTCTGCGGAGATTCCCGCCCGTACAGATTGCCCTGTATATAAAGTAGGTGAAGCAATCAGTTCGTAACCTGGCATGCCCAATTCATCGGGCAGGATAAAGGTGGGGGTTGCCAGGCTGCCACCTCCCGGCGAATAATGCACCGCCAGCACACGACTTCCATTTTTGCTTTTGCCCTGCATATTTACGATGGTCACTGGTGGATGTTTGTCATCCTGCACAGCGTGGAAGCCCTGCACACTGTCAGACTGCTCGAAATGGAAGCGAGCGCCTTCCTTGGGCAATAGAGGCACCTCCCCTGCCAGCGCCCGGCCGATATTGACCACCTGGTAAGCCACCCGCAGCGCATCCGTAATGCATTCGCCGCCATCTGCCGAAACCAGGAACAGGCGACCCGCCAGCGGGCCGCGCCAATCCGGGCCATCTTCGAAACCCGCCAACCCGCTGCGGATCCCCAGCAGGCAGCCCAGGTTACCGGCGTTGCAGTCGGTATCCCAACCCGTCGTGGTGACTATTTTCATAGATTCATGAAAGTTTCCCAGTCCATACAACAAACCCAGGATGATGAGGGCATGGTTGGGAACCATGTGGCAGACGCCGGGGTAATGCTGGTATCCGTAACACCCGGCTATGCGAGCGCGTGTTTTCCGCCAATCAGGTTCGCCTGCGTACCAGTCACGGATATCACTTATCAGCCGGTTGATCACCGAATCGCCAGGTATCAGGCTCTGGGCTACATCCAGCAGCCTATTAATATCTGCTTCAACAAAAGCCAGCGATTCCATGGCCGCAACCACCTGCGCGCCATAAATCGCTTCCCCGTCATGGCTCACACTGGCTGCCCGTCGCGCCAGGTCGGCTGCCATCTGCGGATCTCCAGGGGCTACCATTGCCCAACCATCGATGAAGATCTGTGCACCGATCTGCTCGGCGACGATCTTACCATTGAGCGCCATTGAACCGCTTTGAGGCGCGGGAATTCCTTGCTTAAGCCGCAGGTAGGCAGTGTGCTCGGTGGAATTGCCCAGACCGCCCCACCAGAGGATAGTGTGGTTCTGTATCAAGTAGTTGAGCCACGCCTGCCCAATTTGAGCAGCAGTGATGTCATAGTGGTTGTCGTTATCGGGTAAGGCCCTCAAAAAGGTGAAAGTACCCGAAAGGTCATCGTCCGTTATTACAAGTGGAGGTTTTGGAGGGAGCCGGTCGTTGACGTAAGTACTGATTTCCCCGAGTTCTGCAGTGATTTTCTCATACGTCCAGCCCTCAACAGGGCGCCCCAGGTAAACGCCGATCATCTTCCCCAGCACACCGGCGTAAACGCGCTCGACGTAGTCATCAGGCAATGACATTGGCGCCTCCGCGATCCATCGCAACCAGCAATCTAGCCCCACAACTTATGCAGAAATCTCACCTGTTCCACCTGGTGGTGTGAGCCGCCGCCTTCATGATGGTTGAATTCGTACAGGCGTATCTCCTTTGGGCCGGCATAGTGATTATAGGCTGCAAAGATAGTGGAAGGCGGGCAGGTCGCGTCCATCAAGCCGGCTGAGAACAGGGCACGCGCATGCGATCGTGCAGCGAAATTTACCCCATCGAAGTAGGAAAGCGTGGTGAACACCGAAGCGACTTTCTCGCGATGGACCTGGCAGTATCGCGATATCTCCTGGTAAGGCATTTCGTCGGTAATGGCTGTAGCCCTACGGTAATGACATAGATAGGGGACATCCGGCATGGACACTGCAATGGTAGGTTCCAATCCACTGACTGCCAGGGTCACACCACCACCCTGGCTCGCCCCTGTTATCGCAATTTTCTCCACATCTACTGCCGGGTGGGCGCGTGCAGCCTCCACAGCGCGTACTGCGTCGCTGAAGAGCCGCCGGTAGTAATACGTTTTAGGATCGTTAATGCCGCGTGTCATGAAGCCAGGATATTGTGGAGATGAACCCAATGGTTCCGGGTCAGCCGTATCGCCTTTCAGCCACGCACTGCCCTGGCCGCGCGTATCCATTACAAGGTTGGCAAACCCGGCGCTGCTCCACAACAGCCAGTTCATAGGGAACCCGCGCCCACCCCCATAGCCAATATATTCCACAACACACGGCAAAGGTTCAGAATGCTGACGCGGTACCAGCAGCCAACCCCTGACTGGCTGCCCACCATAACCATTGAAACACACATCAAAGGTATCAATGGTGTTCAGACCAAAATCCTGTGCCTGAAAGCGGGCGTCCAGTGGAAAATTCCTCATTTCTGAGAGCGTTTGCTGCCAGAATTCATCGAAATCTCCTGGCTCTTCGCGCGCAGGCAGGTAAGTTTTCAACTCATCTAAAGGCATGTCGAAGTACATTTTCTTATGCTCCTGTTATGAAAAGAGATGATTGTAGTCCATCAAAGCCAGGAATCCTCCTGGCCAATTTCCTGGCTGCTGTCCAGCAGCGCTTCCAATTCTCTACGTGCCGGTAACGAAGGTTGGGCTCCCAGTTTTGTCGCCGCCAGGGCGCCAGCCGCGTTCCCCCAGCGGATGGCTACCTCGATGGATTTGCCTTCCGAAAGCGCGACTGCCAGACCTCCCAGGAAGGCATCGCCCGCCGCGGTCGTATCCACCACCTTCACCTGGAATGCGGGAAAATGCTGCTGTTGTCCTTTTATGGAGAGCAGCGCGCCGTGCTTTCCCAGCGTGATGATTACGGTATCCACACCCAGTTCATGCAGCCGGTCAGCTGCAGCTTCAACCTCTGCGCGACTGGTTACCGGCAGCCCAGTCAGCAGGGACGTTTCACTCTCATTGGGGGCAAGAATATCGATCTTGCTCAACAGGGCGCTTTCCAACGGTTGAGCTGGCGCAGGGTTCAAAATCACCTGGGCGCCATGTTCCCTCGCTAATTCAGCAGCGCGCCGCACAGCTGCCAATGGGTTTTCCAGCTGCAGAAGTACAATACTTGCCCCGGCGAAAAGGCCCTGTGACGCTTCGATATCCTCCCCACTCAAAGCGTAATTGGCCCCGGGCGCCACGACGATGCTGTTCTGCCCTTCATCATCCACTTCGATGAGAGCAACACCGGTGGCGGCGTCCTCGTCCTGCCGAACATAGGTGTAGTTCACCCCTGAGCAATCCAGGCTCTGCAGCAGGTCAGCGGCATAGTTATCCTTGCCCACGCAGCCAAGCATGCTGACCTGGGCGCCCAGGCGCGCCGCAGCCACCGCCTGGTTGGCGCCCTTTCCGCCCGGTGCAGTATGAAACTCATGCCCGATGATGGTCTCACCTACAGCCGGTATCCGCGCTGTGCGTACCACCAGGTCCATGTTCAGGCTGCCAACTACGACAACACGTCCCATAAAGGAACCTCCAAATCACTATACTGTGAAAATATTGAAAAGATCTGCTGAAATACCCTGGCTGACAGTCGTGTAACTGCTTTCATTTATAGTGTCAGCAGGGCTCATCTGTCAAGGATTTGATGCCGCGACCACCTGTTCACTTCCGCATAGACAACTACAAAAACAAGGCGCATTGGCCCTGACAAAGGGAGGGCTATCACGGCCCTTCCCTATTAAGAATACAGGTCTGCCAATGATCATCATTTATCCCTGGTCATCATCGGAAAAAAAAGAAACGTATCTATAATCCGTGCAATCCGCTATCAAAATGCGCTGTCAGCATGCTCAGGTAAGGGGGGGCCATCATAGCCCCACCCTCACATCTTTTCAAATAACAGGTTTCTGTTGCTACCTCAATAAATTAATGGTCTACTTTTTGCAATCATTTTTGCCTGTGGATATGCTCTTATCCCAGGTGGCTAAGCCGCACCTCTTAAAATCCGCTCAATCCGTTATCATCCGTGCTATCCGTGCTTAGAATCCGTTGGTATCTGTGTAATCCGTGACTAAAATCCGTTGACAGCATTCTCTGTAATCCATGACATGGCATCATACACAATGCCTATTGCTCCCGTATCTCGTAACGCATGATCGCCCGCAAGGGAGAACGGCGTTCCACCTCGTGAAATCCGAGCTTTTGAAACGTGCTGATCACACCCATATAGATGCTCATTCCCGGGTTCTTGCTGGCTTCGGGGATTAATGGATAGGCCTCGACAATCTTTGCTCCCTGGCCTGACGCATAATCGATGGCTGCCTTTATCAGGGCATAACTCAGTCCCATGCCGCGCCACTGCCTGGCCACGAAGAAACAAACGATCGACCAGACAGGCAGGTCATCTACGGGTTTCAGCTTTGGCGAACGCTGTAACGATCCAAACGCTGAACGCGGCGCTACCGAGCACCAGCCGGCCGGTTTGCCATCGATATATGCCAGGATACCTGGAGTTTCACCGGATGCGACGATGGCAGCCATCGCCTGGCGGTTGCCTTCCCCGTAATCTTTATCGAATTCATGCCGCTTGAGACGCCAGTACATGCACCAGCATCCGCTGAATTCATGATGCATGCGGAACAATGTCTGCATGTCCTCCCAATTGTCAGCTGTCACTGGTTGAAACGTTATTCCGTCTGGTATGTAATATTCCTCAGTCATAGCATGCCTCGCTTTTTCTCAACTGCCACCTACCAGTTGTAAATTGCTCTGGCTTTAACACGAATTATTCTTTTCATTCTTCTTTCATCCCCGTTGATACACCTCGTCGTATAATAATGGAGAGAGGGGAGACAACGGTAATGTTCATCAGGTCACCCGGCATCCCTTCACCGGGTTGTATTTATTATATATGGGTTATGTTACAGATGACATAGTAAGTCTGATAAAGTATGTCTGACATAGCATGTCTACCATAATATGTCTAACATAGTATGTCTGACATAATATGTCTAACATATTATGTCAGAAATCTTAGAAGTTCACCCGGGTTCAACCGGTAAATCGAGGAGGAGTTATGTCACCAAAGTCCAAACGATACCTGGATGGTTCAATGTCTTTGAAACTACTTTCTATGATGGCTGTCATCCTGGTTGTATCAGGCTGCGCTCAAGCACAACCAACCGGTACACCTGTTCCCACGAACACTTTTGCTCCTACAGATACCCCTGAGCCAACGGTTACCCCAGTGATGGCTACCATGTGTCCTCCTGAAGTGACCCCATATGCTCCTGACTGGCAGATTTACTGTAACAGCACCTATGAATTTGCCCTGCAGTATCCCCCTTACTCGACGCTGACGGTCACAAATCCCGAATCGGCGCACATCGATCTGCCCTTCACGGCGGGCACAAACCTGGAAGAGAAATACCTGGAGATTTCTGCTCACCAGACCAGCGATCCCTGCACCAGCCCGCTCGCCATCGGATTCGCTCCTGAAAGCATCCAGACGCAGACGGTAACATTCAATGGAGTCCAATTCCTCGAAGAAAGCGCGTCAGAAGGGGCGGCAGGTAATTTCTACCAGTGGGTGGCTTATTCCAGCGCACGGCAGGATATCTGTGTCAGCCTGGGGTTTGTCCTGCATTCCACCAACCCCGAGAATTACAGCACGCCGCCACCACTCTTCGACCAGCCCACCGAAGCTACTGTTTTCGACGATATCATGTCCACTTTCATCTGGTTGAAATCTTGAATGAATGCCAAAACCGATCCGCATCCTGCTCCTCGAATTGAGATCCTAAGCGAGGTTGATGAAGAGGTAGTCAGCGCTTTCCAACGCCTGATGCCGCAACTAACGTGTGTGCCGCCGCCTTCCCGTGCAGAGTTGGAAGAAATTGTCGCTTCCGATTCGACCCGGATATTCATCGCACGCAGTGCAGATGGGCAAATTATAGCCAGCGCCACCCTGGCAACCTACCGCACGCCCACCGGCCTGCATGCCTGGATCGAAGACGTGGTGGTGGATGAATCGCAGCGTGGTCAAGGGATTGGCGCTCGTATTTCTCAGGAGGCAATTCAACAGGCCAGGCGGATGGGTGCAGTCACGCTCAGCCTGACCTCACGCCCTGAGCGAGCCGCTGCCAACCGTCTTTACCAACGCCTGGGGTTTATTCAATGGCATACCAATCTCTACCGCTATCCGCTGGAGGAATGAATAAAAAATTTGATTTCATCTGACCAGATTTCTTATCGCACTTACTGTGCAAACTTACAACTTTACCAAATCTATTCCCCGGCAGTAAAAAGCTAAATCCCAGTCTCTGTTGTTGTTCCTAATTTAATCTGTGCTTAATCACATTGCAGCATAATAATCTATAAATCGACATCAAGGGGGAAAGGAGTCAAGAATGACATTAACGATAGTCTCTGATCAGATAGAAACTTACCTGGAAAGCCAGGTGCCGCCAAGGCCAGCTGAAATGCAGGATATGGAAGAGTATGCCTGGCGAACAGGCTTCCCGATCATCGGCCCCACCTGCGGGTACCTGTGTTACCAGATGACGCGCATCAACGGAGCTCGCCAGGTATTCGAGATGGGTTCGGGCTACGGTTACTCCACTGCCTGGTTCGCACGTGGGGTGCAGGAGAACGGCGGTGGGACCGTGCATCACGTGGTATGGGATGCGGAGCTGTCACAGATGGCACGCGAACATCTCAAGGTGCTGGGATATGACGGATTGATCCGCTACCACGTCAGCGAAGCTGTCCAGACCTTACGCAGTATGCCGGGTCAATTCGACCTCATTTTCAACGATATCAACAAGGACGGGTATCCCGATGCACTCCCGGTTATCAAGGAAAAGCTGCGCCCGGGCGGGGTGCTACTGGTCGACAATGTGTTGTGGAGCGGACGCATCTTCGACTCACACGACCAGTCAGCATCCACACAAGGCATCCGGCGTTTCGTGGATATGATCGAAAGTGATCCGGATTGGATCGTCAGCACGATTCCCATCCGCGATGGGCTGATGGTAGCATACAAACAGGGATAGCATCGTAAGGAGGATTATTTTTTTTAATCTACTTAACGGGACAAATATGGCCCTTATTAACCATATATTCATTCATGAGGAATAGAGTCTGGTAAAGTATGTGGATGTGGACAATAAAGCCTGGCTTGAATGGCATTCCGCCTCGTAGGGTGGTGGGGACAATCTTATTCAAATAAAAAAAAGGGATGGAAAATGAAAGTGAAGCTTCTTTTCTCAATAATTATGCTTGGTTCTGCAGCAATATTGGCTGCCTGCGGCACAGCGGGGACTGCACCATCATCCGCTGGAGCTTCTGACGTGCAGGTCAAGATCATCAACTTCAGTTACGATCCGGTAGATCTTAGCATCGCCTCAGGAACGACGGTTACATGGACAAATGAGGACTCGGTTCCGCATACCATCACCAGTGACGATGGCGTGTGGGATTCGGGCGTAATTGCACCCGGTGGCACTTTTGCCTATACTTTCGAGCAGGCAGGCACCTTTGCCTATCACTGCACTATTCATACCTTCATGAAAGCATCGGTGGAAGTCACGCCTTGACCTCGACGTAGGAAAAGTCAGATCGATTCAAGAACATACAGGGTGAAACAATCCGGTCGTAAGATTTGGAGTGGAACGTTTTCAATCCCAAAAATTTGATTCCCGAATTGAATTGCGCGATAATGAGGCTGTATTTCTAGTGGGTCTACTCATCAGAGTAATAGCCATGTGTTCATGGGATACCATATAATAGCGCTTATCAATAAGGGTGGAATTTGCAGGATAAAGAGTTCATCATTTCAAGCTTCATTTTTAGGAAAACATCGGTGAAGCCCCGCTGTAGAGATCATTCACAGCGCTGATTTCAATCTTTTCCACAGCCGACGATCAATTTCATGCCAATTATGTCGTTAGAAGAGGAGAACAATGAACGTAGAGGACCAGAGACTCAAATCAAACAGAAGGACCATCGCAGCAATTCTCACCATTCTCGGCTTAGCCGGTATGACAGCTTTCCTCATCTGGGGGACTTCCACCGGCTTCGCATACCACCAGGGATTCCTTGGTACGAGCGCCCCCTATTTTGCTGACTTCAACCTGGTGTGCCAGAGCGCTCTTCTGGTAGGTTTGAGTATTGGTTTTGTCCTGGCGCGTCTGAAAAAGATCTCTGCCCACCAGTACAACCAGACTGCCTGGGTGCTCCTGCACGTTTTGTTGATCATCATCTTCATGGATAGACGCTTCCGCAGCCTGGTCGTACCCGGGATTGCGACCAGTTTCAACACTGCATTCCTGATCCTTCCCACAATCCATGCCGTAACCGGTACACTGGCAGCTATTTTCGGTCTCTTTCTAATCCTCAGAATGAACGATCTTATGCCCCGCTTTTTACGGATATCGTGGTGGAAAGGGTTGATGCGTGTCACCCTGGTGTCGTATTGGATTACCATTGGATTGGGACTGGCAACGTATTTCGTATGGTACGGCACATAAGCATGTTAACTGTCTGCAGTTGATTTCCGGGAAGAAGTTCAAATTGAAGTAAAAAATATGTCGAAAGTGAGCTATTTGCGATAACCACGAACCGGGTGATGAACTTTGTGGAAAAATTAATATCACTATAACTTTTCTTTGATGTTTCTCTTACAAAAATATCCTATGATAAAAGTGAAAAGGATTGAATTAATGGTTAATTACCATTCATGTAACAGGAGGTGTTAATCATGTTTCGGAGATATCCGGTTCCACGTATGTGGGAAGAAATGGAAAGGCTTCAGCGCGAGATCAACGGCTTAATCAATGACGGATCTCCCAGTCGACTGCAGATTGCTCCCAGCTTCCCTGCTATGAACATGTGGACAAGCGAAGAAAGCCAGGTAATCACTGCTGAAATCCCTGGTGTTGAACCCGAGGATATCGATATCTCGGTAACCGGAGAGATATTGACGTTAAGGGGATCACGCAAGCAGGAAGAAATTGGCGAGGATATTCGTTATCATCGACGAGAACGCGGTTACGGCAGGTTCCAACGCTCTGTACAGCTGCCGTTCCCTGTAGAAGCTGAGAAGGTTGAAGCGACTTTCAAGAACGGTGTCCTGACTATCATCTTGCCACGTGCAGAAGAGGACAAGCCAAGAAAAATTACCGTTAAGTCTACTTAATCATATTTATCCAGAGTCAGGCAAATTGGAGGTGTGCTTATGAGTGAAGGGAGTAAAGAAATGGAAGTACAAAAGCAGGAGGTAATAACCTCCGAAGAGGGCGAGAGGACAAAAGAAGGCACGGTTTATGTTCCACGTGCCGATATTTACGAGACTGAAGATAAGGTGACCGTCATTGCAGATATGCCGGGTGTGGATGAAAATTCGGTGGACATCACATTGGAGAAGAATATACTCACCATCCGCGGGTTCGTGCAAACCCAGACCTTTGAACACCATACCCTTTCTTACGCAGAATATGGTGTAGGTGATTATGAACGCAGTTTTGTGCTCTCCAATGAGATCGACCGGGAGCGCATCGAGGCTACAGTCAAGAACGGCGTTCTGAGGCTGGCTCTACCCAAGCAGGAAGCTGCAAAGACACGCAAGATTGAAGTGAAAACTGCCTGATCAGCAGTCGTACAATCAAAAATATGATTTCTGCTTTTACGATTTTACGAAAGAAGGAGGTAAATTGTCATGGCAGATAGAAATATAACCCCAGGGAGACGTAGAAGGCAAGAACTCGTACGCCATTCG
>Ga0210077_1000800_pt1 | contig 10119 bp, 6 predicted proteins | sample RushMan_CattailN_5_FD_185556 | JGI IMG/M metagenome (GOLD analysis project Ga0210077, IMG submission 185556) | Wetland microbial communities from San Francisco Bay, California, USA, that impact long-term carbon sequestration -... | ecosystem: Environmental > Aquatic > Marine > Wetlands ... | reverse complement strand
GCGGCAGATATTCTTCCCAGCCGAGCACACCGGTGCGCACCGGAAATTCCGGATAGCGCCGCGCCACGTGTTCTTCGAAATAGACGCCCATGCGCGCCATCAGGCGAAGATTGACGGCCACGACTTCCGCCATCGCGTCGCGAATCGCGTCCGCCTCCGCGTCCAAACCACGGAGAGCGGCCACAATTTTGTCCGCGAGATCGGGTTCGTCGACGTTCATCAGCAGATGCTCGTGCCCGCGCTGGCGCATCAGGTTGCGGATGCGCTCGTCCATGGTGACCCCGGCGGAGGGCACACCCGCCGGCATGGAAGTAACCACGGCGTGAAAGCGCGAAGAGAGCACGCGATGGCAGGCGCGCAGAATGCTGACGAGCTCGTACATATTGAACTGATCCGACGCGAGCACGGGAGCGCCGCCCAGTTTCGCGGCCACGCGTTCGCAGGCGTCGCGATCGAGCTTTTCCATGGCGATCATCACCGGAAACACGGCGCGCGACCGGCGATACTGCGCCACACCTTCGGCCATCGCCGTCAAATATTTCTCGTACGCGGCGTCAACCTCGCGTCCCGAGCGATGGAAATAGATCGTGCGATAGTAGCTTGTCTTGTAGGCGCCCGCGACCGCATGTGCGAACCATTTCCCAAGCGACGGTTTCACCGGCCACCAGAAAGGATTGATGGCGCACACGGCCAGTACGGGAGTCGAGCCGTCCCATCCCGCGTCGCGCAGAGCTTTTTGCCCGTACTCGGGGCCGAGAGGCTCGAACGTCCAGGCCGTGTCCGCGCCCAGCTCGGTCGAAATTCCCAGTTTTCCAAGCACTTCCTGCGATTCCGGGTTGCGCGTGATCACCAGGGACTCGCGGCAGTAGCGCCGGCACATTTTCTGGAGAAACGGATCCATGGCGCCGGCCTCGCCACCGTACGCGACGCTCAGCTTGTTTTGCGCCGAAGCGATACCCAGCGCGCCGATCATCATGGCCGTAAGCGCGCTGGCGAACTTGCTCTTGAACATCGATCCTTCGCAGGCGATCACGCCGTGATGCTTGCGCACTTCCTTGTGCAGGAACGGAGGAAACACGTCCGGCAGGTGCACCTGCTGCGCGCCGCCGAAATATCCGCGCGTCAGATTGAAATCCTGGGACATCAGCGCGAATTCCACGTTGTCCGCGCCCAAAATGCGCCGCACTTGGCGGGTGATTTCCTCGACGCGCACGTCCGACCCGGTGTTGCGCGTGCCGTTGTAGCCCGCGAAAAGGAGTTTCAACTTCTTGCCGGGCTTCCAGCTTTCGCCCGCGCCGAGCATCCATTCGATTTTGTTCAGCTCGATCAGGCCGCTGACCCACGCCTCGATCACCGAATCCATGTCCATCATCGGCGTGGCTCCGGAGCAGCGGTCGCCGCGCCGGCCGTGGAAGCAGCGCGATCCGCTGCGGCGCCCCACTCGCGATAGTTGTAGGTGAAATTGTTTGCGCGGGAGTAGCGCAGGAGCGGATAGCAATATTGCGAAAACAGCGCCGGCTTGCGGCCCATTTCCTCGACCACGCGCCGGTTGTCGAAAACCGTGTTCCACACGAGATACGGCAGAAAGACCTTCAGCAGCATGGCCAGCCCGCCGATTTTTCCGGCGCGGCCGGCGAGCGCGCGTACCACTTTCTCGGAAGGGCCTTCCAGGCTCGGCGCGAACACCGGCCCGCGTTTGCCCTGCGCCTTGGCCAGCGCTCCGGTGAGTTGTACGAACGTCTCCGAATTGACGCCGGACGAAAGATGATAGATGTCGTGCGCCGGATTTTCTTTCATGTGAATCGTGGAGATGGAGTCCGCCACGAAATCGACCGGCACGATATCCAGGCGCGCACTGGGCTGAAAGGGAAGCGCCGGCAGGCCCGCTAAAAAGACGAACGCGCGAACCATCTCAAACTGATTCGTTTCCGGGCGGCGGCTATCGCCCAGCACGATGCTGGGACGGAAAATCGTCCGCTGCACGTCCGGCAGTAACTGCCGCACCATGTGCTCGCAGAATTTTTTCGTCCGCGCGTAGGGATCGTAGTCGGAGCGGCTCCAGTCGATCGAGGAGTCTTCCTCGACCACTTCGTTGGACCGCTGCCCGGCCACGGCCACCGTGCTCACATGGCTGAAGCGGCGCAGGCCGTGCTCGTCCCGCGCGCGCATGGCCAGCTGGATCACTTCGAGCGTGCCGCGCAGATTCACGTTCAGGCAGCTTTTCTCCGATTTGCGGTTGAGCGACGCGGCGCAGTGGATCACCGAATCGGTGGAACGCACCAGTTCGCGGTAGTCGGCTTCATCGAGACCGAAGCGCGGTTCGGTAATGTCGCCGCGAAAGACGCGAATGCGCGAGCGCAAATTCTCTTCGAACGGCGCGAATTCGAGATGCAGCTGCAGCGAACGCCACAAGCGCGCGTTGGCTTCCTGCGCGTCGCGCGCGCGCACCAGCAGGTTCATCTGCGCGGACGAGTCCGCGAGCAGGTTGGCAGTAACGTGCGCGCCGATGTAGCCGGTGCAACCGGTCAGGAAAATAGCCACGGTTCTTCGGAGATCGTTTTCGGTGTCAGGGTGCTGCCGCCGGAGCCGAATTTGCCGTGCCCGCGGCTCCGGCTTCGGCGCATGCGGTAAGCCGCACGTCGCGCCGCGCCTGCGGTTCCGGTGCGCGCCCCTCGATCAAAGGATAGCACCACTTTCGCAGCGCCGGAATGTGCACGTTGATCCAGTAATCCCACCAGTCGATCGCGCGCGCATCGTAACCGAACGTGGCGCGCTCTTCCGGCGGCAGCGCCGCGTCCAGCCGCTCGATGTTCGCCGCTTCGAAAACGTGATTGTTGTGCAGGATGAAGGGCTCGAAGAGCGTCACCAGCTTGATCACCTTTTCGAGTTCGCGTTCCTGCCGCGCCAGCGGCGAGCGCAGGAAGGGAATCGGCTCGATGCTGCGATTGATGATCTGCACGATCATCTTCTGCGCCGGCGCGGAAAGCTTCTGGTAGCGCGATTTGGAAACGGGAATCGCGTCGAATCTCAGCCGCAGACGGTGCTGCAAATCGTGCTGTGCGCGGTAAAACTTGCGGTGGCCGAGCCCGGTCAGCTCGATCGAACGCCGCATATCGCACGGGTTGGCCACCGAAGTAGCCAGATGGTAGACCTCTTGGTGCCGTCTCTCGGCGAGTGCCGCGGCGATCAGCGTCATCCCGCGCGTGACCAAATCGACGGGAATCAAATCCAGGCATTTGCTCTTGTTGGTCGGCAGTTGCCGGAAGAATGTGCCCAGCAGATAGGAAAGCGAGGCGGACGTGTTCACGCCCTCGTTCCAGCCCACAAACGGCTGCCGCAGCGACGATTCCACGATGGCCGGCCGCACCACGGCGATGGCGGCGCCGGGATTTGCGTCCAGATAATTGCGGATCAGCGATTCGGAAATGCTTTTCGTGAGGGTGTAGGTGTTCGGCCAGCCGAGGTTGTTGGCGCGGCGGGTCCCAGCCTCCACGAGCGCGCGGTGAAGCCAGCGAACGCGATTCTTGCGAATCTGATTGTCGAGCGCGCGCCCTTGGAGTTCCTTGGCCACGTGCTCGCGTTCGAGCGCTTCGCGGCGGATCTCTTCTTTGCCCTCATCGGATTCGGCCCGCGCTTCCGTCTGGCGCACCAGTTCCTCGAGGTAAACGCGCTCTTGCTCCGCTTCGAAGCCCTCGACGGTGCGGGGGCAGTAGTTGCGTGGCAGACATTCCAGAATCCGGCCGTCCTGCTGGCCCACCACGTAGCAGGTGGAAAGATGCAGCAGCGCGGCATGGTGGCACCCGCGCACGAAATTCAGCAGGTGGATGATGGCGTCCACATTTGAGGAGAGCGCGTCGCGCAAATCCGGGTTGAAGTCGGTCAGCCCGGAGCTGTTGACGATCACGTCTACGGAGCGCGCCAGGCGCCGCACCGTTTCCGCGTCCAGGCCGAGACATTCCTTGGTGGCGTCGCCGGAAACCACATCCACGCGCTGGCGCAGAAAATCGGCCAGATCGTCGCCATGCTGTTCGGCGAGCGGGTCGAAGACCGGCGATTCGCGCACGATGCGCTCGAAGCGTTCGAGCGCCGAAGCGGAGCGATGGCCACGAATGAGCAGCGTCACGCGGCCAATATCGGGCACGTCGTGCAGCAGGTTGGCGAGCCACACTTTGCCGATGAAGCCAGTCGCGCCGATCAGCAGGAGGTGTTTCCCGCGCAGCGCGCCGCGGACGGAAAGTGGGCCTGCCTTCTCGCGCTCGTCGTAGCGCACCACCGGGACGTGCGCATTCGGCGCGGGCCGCCCCGCGGAGTGAATCGCCTCGTCGAGCGCTTCCGGACGCTTTGTGAAGCCGAGGTCGCGGATGAGTTGCTTGCGCTGGACTCGTCCATCGGCCTGGTGGAAGCGCAATTTTGCGAACGGGCCGCGCGGGCGTATCACGGGGCTGAGCAGGCGGCCCGTTGCCAGTCCGCTGCGAAATTCAAGCCGGTTGGAGACGATTCGCCGCACGCCCAAGAAATTCGCCAGCGGCCGCATGGTGTGTTCCAGGCCCTGGCTCACTAGGACAACGTCCTCGCCGGCGGCAAGCGCCTCGCGCAGCTTGGCCACGCCGCGCTCTTTCAGCTGCGGCCGCAGAACATATTGAAAAAATTCTTCGCCGAGCAGGTCCAGCCGGTCGCGGCTTTCGCCGCGCAGCACCGTGTGCATCAGCCGGGTGGCCATCACCCGGTGGGTGGCATAAAGGAATGGGCGGGCAATGGCCAGGACGCCCATCGTGCCCCGGCGGGTCCAGCGCTCGAGAAACGATTGCGCATTCCAGGCAAAGAATGCGACGGGTCGGACGGCGGTCAGGTCCAGAACACTGCCCTCGACGCGCCAGAAGACCGGCTCACGCGCCGTGGCTGGCGTTCCATTTCCGCGCACAGCCCCTTGCGGGTTCGAGTTGTTCTTCGGGGATGAAGACATAGACGCGACTGCACTACATGCATCGAAGCAATGGCGAAATTAACACGCTTGGCTCGCCGCAGGCAAGCCGCGTGCCTGAATAGTACCCACCCGTACCAATCGCTCAGGCGTCTGCAACTGCGCAACCGTCAACAGGATAGGCGACGATTGGCGAAAGCCGGCCACTGGCCGGCTACAGAGGGCGGGCGTGAACCTCCAGATACTCGCCGCGGACGATCGTCCGGTTTGCGTCCCCCTCATTGGCGCTGGCCCAGTGCTCGGTCATTTCCGCTAGCATGGCTGTTTGAGCCGCGGGATCGAGCCTTGCCAGCGTCATTTGCGTGGGACCAAAGTACGTCCGGAATAGATCGACGACCTTCGCCGGGCTAAGAGGGAAGTCGAAGACGACTTCGCGCTTGGTGGTCTCTACTTTCGCGCGGTCGCCGAACCGCTCGCGCACCACGGCTTCGTCGCCCCACAGCACCGGCGCGGGCAGTCCCGGCGGCGGAGGCGCGTATTTCGCATTGATCTTGAAAGTCTCGGCCTGAAAGCTCGTAGGCGTCCAGCTGGCCATGGCGATCAGCCCGCCGCGCTTGCAGACGCGCAGAAATTCCGACGCCACGCGTTCCGGGCGCGGCGCGAACATGGCGCCGAACATCGACATAACGACGTCAAATTCGCCTGCCTCGAAAGGCAGCTCTTCGGCATCGCCTTCGATGAAGCGAGCTGTCAGTCCCTCGTTCTTCACCGCTGCCCTGGCCTGTTCCAGCAGATTCGGCGCGTGATCGAGGCCGGTTACGTTCGCGCCGGTCCGGGCCGCGGGCAAGGATTGATTGCCCGTGCCGCAGGCCACGTCCAGAACGCGCATTCCCGGCTTCAGGCCGAGCCGTCCGACAAATTCTTCGCCGCGCCGCGTGTTCAGCTCGGCGATCTTGCCGAAATCGCCGGCCATCCAGGCGGCCTTCATGGCCTGTTTGATTGCCGCAAAATCAGGACTCGTGCTGCTCATTGGCACCCCCTGGCGCAATTGACGGCCGAATCGTCCCACATCCCAAGCTGGTCGCCGGGTTCGAGGCGTGTATCGTTCCGCCTATTCTACTAGCAAACTTGCCGTAACGCTGCTTATCGGATGTGCGGCCCGCGGTCGGTTTCCGTGATCGTATGCCGCTTGTCCGTGAGCACATCGATTTCGTCCTGCATGATTCCGCCGGGCCACACGACGCGCACCACGTCCGCGCCGCGGTCCTGCCCCACGCCAGCCGAGATTTCCGCCGGGCCTTGGCCCAGGTAGCCGGACCCGCTTTGCAGTTGGAAAGTCTGCGTCTGCACGCCGGAAAAGGTTTTCAGCATCGCGCCGATTCCGCTGCGGTTGTCACTCGTTCCGTTGAGAGCCAGCTGCAACGAATTGTTTTTGTCGCTGCCGAGGCCTTTCAGCAGGATGGGCGGTCCGTCATTTTGCGTGATCAGCAGGTAGGTCGTCCCATCTCCTCCGGCATCAAACGCGATCACGCTGCGCGGATTGCGGAGCTCGATTTTGTCGAGGCCCGTCTCGCGCGTGACGTCGCGAAATCCGGCAAAGCCGCCGTGGCCGTTGCCGCCTTCGTTGCGCAGCAGCATGATGCGGCCTCCGCCCGAAAACGTTTCGCCCAGTGCAACCAGATCGGTCCAGCCATCATGATCGTAATCGACCGCGGCGAGCCCCCAACCCCGCATCCACTGCGGACCCGGCAGCCGCACGCGCTCGAACGATTTTCCGTCGACATTGCGCCACAGGCTCAGTCCCGGCGAGGACCAGTGCGTTAACGCGAGATCCATCCAGCCGTCGTGATCGAAATCAAGCGCCACCGCTCCCGCCGTGGGGCCCGGCATCTGGCTCGCCCACGGCGCGGTCGCGCGAAAAGCGCCTTCGCGCTGGTTGACGTAGACGACCGGCGCGTTGTCCCAGCCGCTCACCACGAAATCGATCGCGCCATCGTTGTTGATGTCGCACCCGAGGGCTCCCACGGACGACGCCGTGCCGCCGAGCCCGGCCTGCTTCGTTTCATTCATGAACGCGCCCCGCGCGCTTCCGCGCCACAAAATATTGCCCGGCGCCGGAGCGCCCGCCCGAAACGTAAATGGCTGCGACGGATTGCCGAGAGGAAAGTTGTCGAATCGCGCGGCGTAGAGGTCAAGGTTTCCGTCGCCGTTGTAATCGACGAAGCTCATTCCCAGGACCAGCCCCCGCCCCCGCTCCCGCGCATCGAGGCCCGCCGATTGGGTCACGTTGGTGAACGTTCCATTCGCGTTGTTGTGAAACAGTTCGATGCCCCCGGGCAGGCTGACGGCAAGATCGGCGTAGCCGTCGTTATCGTAATCGCCCGTGGCGCAGCCAAGCACTTCGCCGTGAATTTCCAAACCGGCTGCCTTCGTCACATCCACGAAACGCCCGCGACCGGCGTTGCGATAGAGCGCCGCGCGGCCGTTGCCGTCCGCATCGGCCAGAAAAATATCCGGCAGGCCGTCGTTGTTGTAATCAAACACGCACGCGCCGCTGCCCAGAAACTTGGCCAGCGCGTCCGGTCCGGACCGCTTACGCGCCTCACGCGCGGCATCCGCCCGTTCTCTTGCTCGCGCGCCATGTGTCCTGCGCGTACTGGCACGGGCCGCGGAAAGCGGCGTTCGCCACGGCAAGCCGGAAGCCTGGGTCACGTTGACGAAGTGCACGCGTATCGCGGCTGGCGCGGGCTGCAGCGGCGCCCGCATTTCCCGCGCGAGCGAATACTTGCCTTGCTCGCCGTACGCGGTGCTGGCGGGCCTGCCCAACCCGGTCTGCGTCAGATGCTCGGCGCGATTCAGATGCCGCAGCGCGCCGTTGACGTCTCCCGTATGTCCTTCGGCCTGCGCGATGCCGAATTCGGAGGGCAGATTCAGCGGGTCGAGCTTGATTGCATTCCGGAATACCGAAATCGCCTGTGGGTATCGCTTTGCTTTCAGATACAGCGATCCGATCAGGTATTGCGTGGCAGCGTCGTATGGATCGATCGCCGCGACCTTCGCAAAGTCCTCGATCGCCGCGTGGTCGTTGCCTGCCTCCCCTTCGACGAGCCCCAGATTGAACCACGCGCGCGCGCTTTGCGGATCGCGCTGCAGCGATTTCACCAAAACGTTCCGCGCATCGCGCAGGCGCCGCATGTACAAGAGCGCGATTCCCATGTTCAGGCAGCCGGTGTCCGACGCCGGATTCATCACGCACGCGGTCTGAAACCGCCCGAGCGCCTGAGTGAGTTCGTGCCGGTCCATCAGCGCCATGCCCACGTTGTTTGCGCGGATCGCGCTGGTGAAGAGGTTTGGGGGCGCGGGCCGCGCGGCGGTTGCGTGAACGCGCCGGGCAGGCTTGCGCGCCGCAGGACGCTTGCGATGCTGCGCTCCAGCGGCAACCGCCGCGCTGCAGGCCGCCACAACGCACGCGATTTTGAGAAGGGAATTGCGGCCGCGCATTCTCTACGCGCCGTGCTCCGCGTGCAGGCGCGTGTGAAGTACTTGCAGGATGGTGTCGCGCCCGATCATTCCGACGATGTGCCCGTCGGACAGCACGGGCATCTGATTGACGTCCGCCAGTTGCATGCGCTGCAAAACCTGCAGCACGGGCTCATCGGGCGCCGCCGATTGCACGCGCTCCATCGGCACCATCACCGCCTGCACCGAAGTGGTGGGCCACTCCTGCTTCGGTACGTGCCGCGCCGACTGCAGCGCAATCAGTCCCGAGGGACGGTCGCCGCCGACCACGATATGCGCCCGCCGTCCGGTTCGCAGCACCTCGTGGATGTATTCGTCGATGGACATATCCCGCGTCACCGTGGGAATCTCGCGGACCATCACGTCGTCCGTGCGCACGCCCGTCAGCGTGTCGCGCAGCGCCACCTGGACGTAACTCTCTTTCGCCGCCTCCAGCAGGAACCATCCGATGAACGCCAGCCACAGGCCTCCGACCCAGTTACCCTCCAGCGCCTGCCAGATGCCGATGAAGATCATCAGGTAGGCGAAGAAACGCCCGGAAGTAGACGCGATCTGCGACGCCTTCCGGAAGTTCCCCGTGATTCCCCAGACGATCCCGCGCAGCACGCGCCCGCCGTCGAGCGGAAATCCCGGCACCAGATTGAAGATGGCCAGGATCAGATTGATTTCGAAAAGCCAGAAGGCCACTGCCGCGACCATCCCGCTCGGATGCGCGTAGTGCCGAACCACCCAAAAGACCCCCGCCAGAAAAAAGCTCGAAAGCGGCCCGGCGATGGCGATGTTGAATTCCTGGCGCGCATTCGGCGGTTCGCGCTCGATCTGCGAAAGTCCGCCAAAAACGAAGAGCGTGATCGACTTCACCGGCAGCTTGTAGCGCAGCGCGACCACGCTATGGCTCACTTCGTGAAAAATCACCGACGCGAAGAACAGCAGGCTGGTGATCACCCCGAGCGCCCAATGTTGCGCCGGCGACCACGTGGGGTGCGCCGAAGCAAACTGCAACCCGAGGGTAAACGTGATGAGCGCGAAGATGATGAACCAGCTTGGATGCAGATAGATCGGGATGCCAAAAATGTGCCCGATCTGCATGCCCGGACCTTTTCGCTGCGCTGGTTGCTGTTGAGCCATATGCCTCTCTGCGCAAATTCTAGCAGACGGACCGCTGCGCGTGTCATTTTCCACGCCGTGTTTGCCCGCCCACGCCTCGGGTTACCTCGACGGCGCTAAGTCCCCTCCTTTCAGTGTACTGAGAGTGGTCCAGCGGTTGCAAACTCTCCGTTCGTAGAAAGTGCTACCGAAAAAGGGACGCTTTCGCCGGCCCGGTCCCAGCCGGTCGGCGCATTTTTGGAGGGCGGTTATGAACGGATTCATTGCATTCGCGGAAGTCACTGGCGCAATCCTCGCCTCGCTGGGAGTGGCGCTCGCGCTCGAGTGGTACGGGTTGAACGGCCTGATGCGTCTTCTACCCGCGGCGCGCCGCAGCTCGGCGCCCGACGAGCGCGCCTGAGTTTTTCGGGCGCTTCGGAATTACCGTGGTTTCGCGCCGTTGGCGAAACCCAAAAGATTCTCGATCCTCCGTGCTTCTTTCCGAACTCCGGGGCCCCCGGTGCGCTTGCGTGCCGGGGTGGCTGGGCGGGGAACGGAAGAAGCGGGGTAGGCTCCGGGAAGATCGCCGGCAA
>Ga0210077_1000799_pt1 | contig 10119 bp, 10 predicted proteins | sample RushMan_CattailN_5_FD_185556 | JGI IMG/M metagenome (GOLD analysis project Ga0210077, IMG submission 185556) | Wetland microbial communities from San Francisco Bay, California, USA, that impact long-term carbon sequestration -... | ecosystem: Environmental > Aquatic > Marine > Wetlands ... | reverse complement strand
AAGTTCCTCAACGTGCAGCTTTCCGTAGAGATCTTGCCCCAGGTAGCCGATAAAGGCGCTTTTGCCGCCCAGCCGAGAAACGGTGACGGCGGCGTTGGATGCCGGCCCTCCACCACAGCTCAGCAACCGTGAGGCGAAACACTTTTCATCCGGCCCGGGATGATCATCCACTGTCATGATTAAATCATAGGTCGCCATCCCCACGCAAAGAACGTCGATCGTGTTGGTGCTCTTCTGAACCTTCGTTGTGACAATCATTTCTGATGAATCTCGAAAAATATTGTACTGGTCGCGTTCATCATGAAAATAACCATTTTGCCGGATCCCAAGGTTACATGAGTTTGGTGCAGACAACATAAGTACTTAAAAGCAGGGCTAAAGCCCTGCGCTACTTTTTCTCCGGCATCCTCCCAGGAGGCTGTCTGAGAACTGTCAATTCGAGCCGAAGGTTCCACTATCCTCGATGCTTCTGCCAATACTCATGCTCGAAAGGCCATTCATCTTTCCTCCACTTCATCAGATCTTGCATCCGTTGTCTGAATGCCGCCATTTTTTCTTCTATTTCCGGATTCGTTTTCTTGTTTCTCCAGGATAACACCAACTCCCTGCCCAGTTCAAAGGCACTGCAGGTAAGGTCTTCAGGAAATGTGTTACCGGTGATGTTGCCCATGGTGGCCCATACCGCACCAACCGGCCTGATGCCGGTTATCATCAGGAAATGGTTCATGTAATCGGCAATGGGTTCTTCGTCGCCGCCTCCCGAAGTGACCACCGAAGCACCGTACTTGCCTTCGAAACCCAGACAATGAATAATCGAGCTGCATCGGTCCATGAACGCTTTCAACTGAGCACTCACGCTGAAGATGTAATTAGGGCTTCCCAGAACAAGCCCGTCAGCTTCGATGATCTTCTGCTGAATGGACTTGAATTCATCTTTTTGAGGACACAAACCTTTTTTGTGGCAGGTATCGCACCCTCTGCAAGGCTGAACGCTCCCGCCCTTCAAGTATAGTGTTTCAGTTGCGGCACCCTCTTTTTCCGCACCGTCCAGCACAATCCGCGTTAATCTCGCCGTGCTGCCTTTAGCTCCGTGCGGACTTCCGACAAGGCTGATTATCTTCATCGATTACTCCTGTGCAAGATTGGTTAATCTAAAGTTTCCTTGACAACATTTTACATTTCTGAGAAGAAAACTATAAACCAGTGTTCACGTGAAAGCTCCCTCCTTCGATGGGGAGAGGAACCTGGGATTTCCGGATGGACACTAAACCAGCAATTATGGCCTCGCGGTCACAGCGAAGCATGAAAAAACTGTAGGGCTCGTTCGGCGAGCAAGCCGGCCAATGTGCATTCGGGGAACGCACCCTGCATTTTGAAATATTTTAATATGAGTTATGCCAGGCGCAAGCCATCCAGACTCATTGGTCTGGATGGCTTTTTTTTTGGCCTTCAAACCGGAGTAAAGGTAATGCGGCTCGTCATGATTGATAATTACGACTCTTTCACTTTCAACCTGGTTCAGCTGTTTTATGAATTCGATCTGGAAGTGATCGTCTACCGTCACGACCAAATTACACCGGCCGGCATTGAATCCCTGAATCCTGACTGGATCTGCATCTCGCCGGGTCCAAAAGATCCTGCGCACGCAGGAATCAGCAAAGAGGTCGTAAAGCAATTCGCCCACCGAATTCCGATACTCGGAGTCTGCCTTGGAATGCAAGTCATAAATGAGGTGTTCGGGGGCAAAACCGTTAAAGCGCCTCTGCCGATGCACGGCAAGCGCTGCGAAGTGCATCATTCGGGCCGGGGCATATTCAAAGATATTTCATCGCCTTTTTGGGCGGCGCGGTATCATTCTCTCGCAATCGAACTTTCGTCCGATGGCGGGCAGGACTCTAAAAAAGAGAATCACGCATCCTGTAAAGGAATCATCCCCACAGCCCACGCAGCGGATGGAGTCGTTATGGGAATCCAGCACCGTTCCTGGCCGCTTTGCGGCGTGCAGTTCCATCCGGAATCCTTTATGACGGAATTCGGCATGGAACTGGTGACCAATTTCCTTTCATTGAAACCGGGATTCAGCTCTCGCATCTCCTCTGTTCCGAGCGGCAAGGACGGCTTCCCGAGGCTCGGGTGGCCGGAACCGTCTGCCCAATTCAGTGATGCCGCAGAGATGCGGAGTGCATCATGAACAATTCTTTTCTTGGGCCATGTCGGGTAAGTCTCATCGAGCAAGGTTTCCCCCACGATATCGAGAGTGATAGGCAATTTCTGCGATTTGCCCAATCCATCGCCTCAGAGCCCTACACTGCAGTGCTTCTCAGCGGGGGGCCAGTGCAGGCGGAAGGTGAAAATCGCTATTCCATCATCGCCTGGAATCCCTACATGGTTTTCGAAAGCAAGGGAACGTCGGTCAAGATAAGATCGTGCCAGGGAACTTTCTCCTTCAGCGCGAATCCCCTGGAGATGCTGGATGAACTCTTCAGCAACTTTGAGCCTGACTTTCCTCTGGTTTCTCCACCCTTTAGCGGTGGGGCCGTCGGTTATTTTTCCTATGACCTGAAACAAGCAATGGAAAAGCTTCCACAAACCGCCGACGATGATCTGCATCTTCCTGATATCCTGCTTTTCTGGCCCCGTCGACTGTTAATTTTCGACCGAATGTCAAAGCAAAGCAATCAGCTTGATTTGGTCTACCAAAATGATGACAAAAGAGACGCTGCCGAAGTATTTCAAGATTTGGGAACTCAGTTCCGGACGGGGATAGACCCTGGCCCTACAGAGTTTCGGGATGCTCGAATATCGGATCGATTTTTGCTCGGGCCTCTCAAGAGCAATTTCAGCCATTCCGAATACCTGCAGGCGGTTCGCCAGGTCAGACAATACATTCGGGATGGCGATGTCTATCAGGTAAATCTCTCTCAACGCTACCAGTTTCCGTTTGTGGGCGATCCATTCCAGCTTTGGCGTTCGCTGTTTGAAATCAACCCGGCCCCCTTTTACTCATTCATACAGGCGGGTAATCACCAGGTGCTCTCAACTTCCATGGAGAGATTTCTGTATCGAAAAGGCCAGTATATTGAAACCCGCCCCATCAAAGGCACCCGTAAACGTGGCAATACCGAGGAGGAAGATGACGGCCTCAAACAAGATCTTTTGCGTCATCCCAAAGATGACGCAGAACTTTCCATGATCGTCGATCTTTTGCGAAACGACCTCGGCCGGGTCTGCCTGCCCAGAAGCATAAGAGTCGCTGAACACAAACGTCTGGAAAGCTATCAGAATGTGCATCATCTCATCTCGATTGTCATCGGCCGGCTGAAGAATGACATCACCTATGGAGACTTGCTCCGGGCAACATTCCCCGGCGGATCCATTACGGGCTGCCCCAAAATTCGCTCCATGGAAATCATCGACGAACTGGAGCCCAACGCGAGGCACATCTACACAGGCTCTATTGGGTATCTCGGATGGCATCAAAACATGGATCTCAACATTGCCATCCGCACCGCTTTGGTCCATAAGGAAACCTGTTACTTTTCGGTAGGCGGCGGTATAGTCTATGACTCCGACGAAGAAGACGAATACCAGGAAACGCTGCATAAAGGTCGCACCCTGTTTCAGGTTATTGAACAGATAGGAGAACGCTCCCCATGACCGGCTGCTCCTCCGAATCCGAGCAGATTCTGTGGCTAAACGGGCGCTTTGTGCCCGTTCGAGAAGCCTCAATCTCTCCTTTGGACCGAGGATTTTTGTACGGAGACGGGGTATTCGAAACCATGCGCTCGGAAAAGGGTTGTATCCTTTATCTCGAAGATCATCTGGAGCGGATGTTTGATTCTCTCCGAGCCCTGCGTATCAACTCGCTTCCTGAATTGAACTGGCATGACCTGGCAATGGAATTGGTAAATAGAAACAACTTGTCGAACGAAGTTGCCAGTCTCAAAATCATCGTCAGCAGAGGTATCTGCCGGGGGCTCGGGTTGCCCTTTTGCCAGTCTCCCACTATCTGCATTATCGCTCAAAAGTACCATGCGCCCAAGCAGGAAGTTTACCAGCAGGGGTGGCGGCTGCAAGTCGTTAGCCAAGGCTTTGCGCCTCCACTGGCAAAACACAAGAGTCTCAATTATCTCTATTTTATGCTGGCCCGGCAGCAAGCTCTGGACGACGGCGCGGACGAAGCCATCATTTTTGATCCGCATGGAAAAGTTGCTGAAACATCGGCAGGCTCGATCCTTGCCAGAGCAAACGGAACTTGGTGGACTCCTGCCAACGAGAATCAGTTGCCGGGTGTGACGGTCAAAGTGGCTGCAAGAATTCTGCGGGGGAAGGGAAGGGAGGTCCAAAGGAGAGAATCGAACCTTGATGATCTCTTGTGTGCAGAGACTGTCTGGGTCCTCAATTCATTGCTGGGAATTATGCCGGTTTATGAGATAGCCGGGCATAGGGTGAGCGATCCTGCAGCCGAGGAGGCGACACTGATTAGGAAGGAATTGTTTTTGGGGGAAGAGGGCGGTTGAAAAGTTGAGGGGTTGAAAAGTTGAGGGGTTGAAAAGTTGAGGGGTTGAAAAGTTGAGGAGTTGAAAAGTTGAGGAGTTGAAAAGTTGAGGAGTTTTCCTCGTTCCCAAACTCTGTTTGGGAACGAGTGGAATTTAGATACCTAAAACTTAAAACCTAAAACTTAAAACCTTTTAAAAAACTCATGCCGCCGATTGTTGCCATTGAGACAGGAATCTGTAGGCATCAAAGGCGGCTTCCCCCGCCCGATCTTCATAAGTATAAAGTTCTACGGTCACGAAGCCGTCATAACCAATTTCATCTATCGTTTTCAGCACTGCCGGCAGATCGATTGCGCCTTCACCCAACTTGAGATGATAATGTTCTCGAGTTGAGGCGATGTCTTCCAGATGGAAATGATAAGTATAATCTTTCAGTTTCTTAATTAATTCGACAGGGTCCTCATTCACACAATAAAAGTGTCCCACATCGAAATTAAGACCGAACACATCCTTGTCCAGGATCTTAATGAGGTCCAAAAACTGGCCGCTGTTTTCGATAAGGAGATCCGGTTCCGGCTCGATGAGCACTCGGATACCCTTATCGTTAGCTCTCTGCTCGACCTGCCTTAAGCCTTCCAAAAATAGTTCCAAGCCTTGCTCTCGAGTTATGTCCTGCAGGGGTCCGCCAGGTTCGGTCGAAATATTGGGGACCCCCAACTTTTGGGCCAGATCGATGCATCGCAGCGTGTAGTCCACTCGCTTGGCCCGCAAAGCCGGGTCTTTTTCGATCCAGGAAGGATGATAGGTATCACCTTCCGCATGGTGCATGAATGCATTGATATTTGACACCTGCAGTCCGGTATCACGCAGAGCGCTGCGAATTTCGTTTACGTCGTTTTCGCTCAAATGCAGCGGGAATGCATGGGGCACATCGGCCATGATTTCGATTCCTTCGTAGCCCGTAGCAGTCAGGATTTTGATGGTTTCGATCAGGCTGTAGCGGCGAAACGCATTGGAACTAAACGCAAATCTCATGCTCACTCCTTATTGCTTCTCTGAGGTGTCTCTTGCACGATTCCATATTAGGATTGGTTCTACTCGTTAAGGTCGCGGTGCTCCATGTTGCCGGCATCATGCAGAGTTACAGTTTCGCTGCACTTAACGCAGCCTGGGAGGCTGTCTACCACTCCTTATTTCTTTTTTCAAACTGGGCTTGCCCCTCCTCATTTAGCCATTTCCGCATAGTCGAGCAGCATTTTATATTGTTCGTACAGGCGCTGTTCCTCTACGCCCAACGGGGCTTTAAAGTAAGATGCAAGCTGCGGCATAAGGCCGCCTTCGCCTCGCCTTTTGGCAAATTCCGCCAGCCTTACCAGATCTAAAACCAGGGGAGCTGCCAGCATCGAATCGTAGCCTTGCCAGACGAACTGCAGGGACATTTTAGCGCCAAGGAACCCTTTGAAGTGGATGAAATCCCATGCCGTTTTTTGATCGTCCAGGGAAGGCACATAGTCGATGTGGACTCTGGAATGGGGCGCATAGCCCAGAATTCTGGCAAGGACCTGGTCTTTGGTTTTGATTTTCGATTCACGGTTTTCAGGATGCTTTAGTATCGAGCCATCCATATTCCCAAGAATATTAAACCCTTCCCAGCTCAGGACTGCAAGATTTCGGCACACAAACATGGGAGCCAATGCTGATTTCACTAGAGTCTCTCCAGTTTTGCCATCGTTCCCCATCACAGGCACTCTATTCCTTTCAGCCAATTCGATGATCGCCGGAACGAGCGCTCCACTGGAAGGTGTAAAGTTGATATAAGGGCATCCCTCCTGAACGGCGGCGTAGGCATATATCGTACTTGCCTTGACCGCTTTGCTGTCGTTGCGATCCAGGCAGGATTCAAATGATTCCAAATCCAGATGGCATCCGCCAAGCTCAAGAGCCGGCTCGGTCGACGCCAGATTCACCACCACTATATCAGTAAGCGATTTTTCCTGCCGGAATTGCTGCAAACACTGTCTGATCTCGGAAACCTCTTCACGCAGCGAGCAATCCTTCAAAACCATCGAATCTGTCAACTGTTGAATGGCGTCACCACAGTTCCTCGCCGTTCCCTTGTCGATTCCCGATACAATCCGAGCGAACTCCTGCTCGATTTCCATGCAATTCTCAGGGTTCACTATCTCCGACAAGCCAAGAATCTGTCGAACCAAATGGCGCGGCTCCCCTGACCGAATATCGCAGCCGCCAAACTCAATCGCACCGAGGTCCACAAGTGCGGCATCGTCAAATAAGTCAGTCGCCGTGATCATTCCTATGGGTTCAGTTAAACCCCTACGCAGGGCCAATGAGCCGACAATAACCGTGGTCGAAATAGAACCCCGGGCGCCAATCAGCCACACGCCAAGTTTACCTTTCTTCATCGCGAGCTTTCTTTCTTTGAATTAGTAGACCAAGACGGCCTTCAGCTGCAGTTGTCAATTTAGTTTACACATAAGAACCCCGTTCCCGGGCAGATTCAAGAGGCTTCAGGAATAAACCAATTATGATCGATTAGTCAAAAATATAAGGACCTCTTTATAGCAAATGCAACAAAAGACCTTCTCGATTTTATTAGAACGTAGAAAACTTGTTTTCCAGGGCCAGGTCAGAGGCAAAGGGCTCTGCCGCAAATGACTCAACATAAATTCGAAACACGCCGGCCCTCAGATAGTACATAAACATAGTATGTCGCCTCTTACCTAAATTTGCAATGTTGTTGAAGTAGGGGGATTTTAAATAACAATCAGCAGGTTAAAAAATCCCCCCTAACCCCCCTTTTAGGAAAAGTGGGGGACCAAATTGCTGACTCCCTGTTTGTTGCTGGCAAATTGTAATGCCAATGAAAACAGATACTTTTCAAAAGCACGGGGGGCATGTGTGTCTAACTGTCAGTTTAAAAAGGGGGGAACTGACCCGCTAATCCAGCAGCATTGACCTCCTCCCCCTCGAAAGGGGAGAGAAACTCGGGGTTTCCGGATAGACACTGGCTATGGGTGGTTGGGTTTGTTTGATTAGAGCGATTCCACCGGATGAGAAGCTGCTCGCGCAGACAGATCATACTCGTCAACTTGGTTTACCTTTTTTCATGGGAAGTTTGACTTTAAAAGCACCAACCGTTGCTGCTAAATTAGATATTAATATAAAAATATCCATATATTAGATTGAATCCATGGCGACCAACCTGAGTCCTGGCACGTCCATTGCTCTTTAATCCGGCCAAATAGGTACAAACCCTTACAGACAAAGGAGATCGAAGATGAAGACAAAGGTTGGGGCCGCATTATTTATCCTGGTTATTTTGGCAAGTTCCGGTCTGGCTATGTCGGACGGAACGCAGCAGGAAAATTTCTACAACACCTGTATCGATAACAAGATCGCGCAATGTGGGTCAAAATTGCTACTCAACGACAGCCGGTCGAACACTTTATGCAATTACGCTCATCTGAATCAGACAAAAGCGGAGTTTTATCAAAACAACCGAGATGAACTGGTGCAGCAGATGGTCGAAGAGGATATTACAATGAAGCCGCACCGGGTCGACTATTTCTTGAACAAGGCTTTTTTTGATCAACTTCCTGACGGGCTTGCGCTCTCTAAGTAGCTAACCCAGTCAGAATTTGCAGTGAATTTCCAAGCGGCAGAAGAATAGAACGGCTGATATCAAATAAGGAATAACGGATGATGACGAAAAGAGAAGGTTTACTCCCTTCCACCCCGGTAAGTCGTCTTTCCCAAGGGCAAAAGGGTACAATCGGAGGGGAGTGACCCGCTCTGGATGGTCACATCGATGGTGATCCCGCCCCGCGCATACCAGAGTCCAACCACTCGGATGAACTTAGGTTGCATGACATCCCTGAGCCGGTTGTGGATATAAACCGTGCAGTCCTCATGAAAAGCTCCGTAGTTGCGGAAGCTCCCCAGAAACAGCTTGAACGATTTGCTTTCCACGAGACTTTTTTGCGGAACATAGTCTACGACGATTGCAGCAAAATCGGGCTGCCCCGTTATCGGACAAAGGCTGGTAAATTCGGGAGCCGTCAGGCGGACAACGTAATCCTGCCCCGGATGAGGATTTGCAAAGGTTTCCAGTGCCGCTTCTTCAGGTTTACCCGGCTGTTCGACATGTCTCCCGAGTTGAGTCAATGAGGAATCTTTCTTTATCGTCATCAATGGGCTCCCTCTCCGTAAATGCTGTTAGTTGGACACACATGGCCCCGTGGGTATTGAAAGTCCCCCTTTCGCAAAGGGGGATTTAGGGGGATTTTAAATAAGAATCAGCAGGTTGAAAAATCCCCCCTAACCCCCCTTTGGAAAAGGGGGGAACTGGTGCTCCCTTCTCATTGCCATATGGCACAATAGGAAAAGGGGGGGACCAAATCGCTGACTCCCTGTTGTTGCTGGCAAATTGTAATGCCAATGAAAACAGATAGTTTTCAAAGGCACGGGGTCATGTGTGTCTAACTGTCAGCCGTAAATGGTTGGGTCGGGCACACCCGCTTCGGCAAAGCCCTTCTTACGCAAAAGACAACTGTCGCAGTGACCGCAGGCACGACCTTGATCATCCGGGTCGTAGCAGGAGTGCGTCAGTCCGTAGTCGACTCCCAGTTCCATGCCCTTTTGAATGATCTGTGCTTTGGTAAGGTCTATTAGAGGAGTGTGAATCTTAAACCGCAGTCTGCCTTCGACGCCTTCCTTGGTGCCCAGGTTCGCCACACGTTCAAAAGCCTGCATGAATTGCGGACGGCAATCCGGGTATCCGGAATAGTCCAGGGCATTGACCCCGACAAAAATAGCCTGCGTTTCCAGCACTTCCGCCCAGGCCAGTGCAAATGAGAGGAAAATAGTGTTCCTGGCCGGTACATAAGTCACCGGTATGCGGCTTTTCATCTCCTCCAAGGGTACGTCTTTCGGAACTTCAAGATCCGAGGTCAGAGCCGAACCGCCAATTCGCTCCAACGGCAAATTTAATATCATATGCTCAGCGACCCCCATCGCAGTCGCCGCCTTCTTAGCCATGTGAATTTCCGCCTGATGACGCTGATGATAGTCAAAACTCAGTGCATAAATTTCGAAGTCCATCGATTTGGCAATGGCAACACATGTGGTGGAATCCAGTCCGCCGGAAAACAGAACAACCGCCTTCCGCAACTCCGCATTTTTCATAACTTATTATCTTTCCTTCACTATTGTTCCGTCTGGGGTACTAATGCTGAGTTTCCTGTCTTTTTGCGAGGGTTTTTTCGTAAGCATTGGTTTTCGTAGTTTTTTCAACGCTTCCCTGCGGGAACCATTAATTGCCTTGAGCTTTCAGCTGCGGCTAGCCGCGTTGTGTCCTTTGTAAGGAAAATCAAAGAGCAGGAGGTATCCAAGAATAATATTGATATATCTTGATCCTTCGGTCGCGTGCTTTTCGGCAATGTGACAAAGTAGGACTAGACTCCCCGCTGATCCGGTTCCCAGATGTACTTGTGCAGCTGCAGATTGAAACGCACATTCAGTCGATCACCCAGAATCCATTTGGCAAGTGTTCGCGGCGCCAGTTTGCCGAAGATGGGTGAGAATAGCACATCGTTTTTGC
>Ga0210077_1000798_pt1 | contig 10124 bp, 7 predicted proteins | sample RushMan_CattailN_5_FD_185556 | JGI IMG/M metagenome (GOLD analysis project Ga0210077, IMG submission 185556) | Wetland microbial communities from San Francisco Bay, California, USA, that impact long-term carbon sequestration -... | ecosystem: Environmental > Aquatic > Marine > Wetlands ... | reverse complement strand
CAGCAGCGAAAGCAGCGCTCCGGAAATCGCCGCCGATCCCGAGGCGGTCACGACGGCTGCCTCCGCTCCCTCGAGCGCGGCGATTTTTCTTTCGGCGACGGCCAGCGTCGGATTGCCGCTGCGCGTGTAGATGTAGGCCGAAGTCTTGCCCTCGGAGAGCAGCTTCATCGTTTCCGTGCTCTCGAAGGTGAAATTCGAGGTGCGCGCGATCGACACTCCCACCGGCACGCCCACGCCGCTGCGCTCCTCGCCCGCATGGATCGCCAAAGTCGCGTCGCGGAGGCGCCTCGGTTTTGCGGATCTTTTCATCGATTGACCAGGTTTACGCGCGTGCCCCGCGAATCGCAAGCGCCAATTTGGAATTTCAAGTATATTCGGGGCGCGGAGCGGCGTCACTCCGGCAGAGGAATTTCGAAATGGCAATGCATTTCGGCGCGACTGCCGAAATCGCGGCGCGCAGTAAGGAATTCGCGGCCACGCGCGTACAACAGGCATGGGCGCAGAGATGATGGATGCAAGCCGGACCAGCGGCACGGAAACGCGTGGCGCGCAAGTTGACGCCCGCCTTCTTGTAATTTGCTGCGTCCTGATCGTGGCCGCGTTGATGGTCGTTGGCTCCGTTTCCCACGGCGTCATTCGCCACATCGTGCAAACCTCGCCGCTGTGGATCACCATAGCGCTGGGATTGCGCGGCTCCCGCATGAGCAAATGGACGGCGCTGCCTTGCTTTTTCTTCTGGGCTCTCCTGATGATCGCCACCTGGTCTTACCTTCTTACCGGGGCGCCGCGCTTTGCAAGCGGTCATTTGTCACCAACCGAAATCGCCATGACCGTGATCGTCGGCGTGTCGTCAATCGTGGGAGTCGCCGGAGCGCTGCGCATGAAGACGCGCGTGCGCGCGCCGGCCGCCACGGTCACGTTCCTGGTGCTTGCGGTTCTGCAATTCGAAGTGCTGCTGATCAGCCTTCTTCCGCAGGCCGCCCACCGCTGACGTTTTCCAGCGCCACGCCGGCCCGCCGCGTTTCCAAGGCGAAGCCGGACTGAACGTCGCGGCTCGATTTTGCAAGCTTGCCCCGGTGCTTCGAGTAGAATAATCACGATGACTCTGCGCGAGCGATTCCGCTGGGTTTTGCGCATGTCGGTGCTGGCGTTCATCCTCGCCTCGGTAGCGTTTCTGAGCGCGCTGACGGCCATGCGCATGGCCATCCGCGGGCGCGAAGTCGTGATGCCCGATCTCGAGGGCGTGTCCGTGGATCAGGCGCGCCAGGAGTTGCAGGGACGCGGCGTGGGCATCACCGTCGAGGACCGCATCTACAGCCACTATCCGGTGGACGCCGTCGTGCGGCAAAGCCCGCTGCCCAAGATGAACGTCAAGGTCGGCCAGGACGCGCACGTGGTTCTGAGCCTCGGCCCGCAGACGGTCAGCGTCCCGCAGCTCGAGCAGGCCAGCCTGCGCTCCGCGGAAGTGCAGCTTCTGCGCGACGGGCTGCAGGTGGGCGAAGTCTCGAGCTTGTACCTGCCCAGTACCGACCCCGACACGGTGCTGCAGCAGGATCCCGCGCCGGGCTCGACCGACGCGGTCGATCCGCACGTCAACGTACTCGTTACGCTCGGGCCGCGGCCACCCGCCTACGTGATGCCGTCTCTCGTGGGACTTCCTTACGCGGAAGCGGCGGCGAAGCTTTCCGCAGCCGGGCTCAAGATCGCCAAGGTCGTTCCGGCGGCCTCTCCTGGCGCGGCGCGGGAAACCGTGCTCGACCAGACTCCGTCGCGCGGCAGGCGCGTCGATGCCACCACGCCCATCGAACTGCAAGTGGCCGAATAGGCTTGCGCGGCGGCGCATTGCCTTTCGCCGGCCCCCCCGGCCGGGTGTGCTAGAATCCGCGTAATTGCCATGACCTACGCACCGATCGAGATCGCCCCTTCGATTTTGGCCTCCGATTTCAGCCGCCTCGGCGAGGAACTCAAGGCCGTGGAGCAGGGCGGCGCGGATGTGGTCCACGTCGATGTGATGGACGGCCAGTTCGTGCCCAATATTTCCATCGGAATCCCGGTCGTCGCTTCGTTGCGCAAAGCAACCCGTCTGCCGCTGGACGTGCATCTCATGATTGACCGGCCCGAGCGCTATATCGACGAGTTCGTCCGCGCGGGCGCCGACCGCGTGCTGGTCCATCAGGAAGCCACTCCGCACCTGGATCGCGCGCTTTCGATGATTCGCGAGGCCGGAGCGCAAGCCGGCGCGGTGATCAACCCATCGACGCCGGTGGTGATGCTTTCGGACGTCCTCGACAAGGTGGATACCGTGCTGGTAATGTCCGTGAATCCGGGCTTCGGCGGGCAGAAATTTCTCCCCATCGCCTTCAGCAAAATTCGCCAGCTGGCGGAATGGCGAGCGCGCTATAATGGCGGATATCGAATCGAGGTCGATGGCGGGGTGGATCTCGAAAATATCGCGGAACTGGCGCAAGCGGGCGCCAACACCTTCGTCGCAGGCACCTCGATCTTTCGCACGCCCGATGCGGCGGCAGCCACTCGCGAATTGCGCCGGGCCGCGACGAACGCCTTGAGCCAGCGGGTATAAAACGATGGGACGAACCATGATGAAGAATCGCCATTACCTGGCAGTACTTCTGATCGCGGTGATGGCCGGATCGCTGGGCGCGTCCGTCTTTGGCAAGCAGAAGATCAAGGTCATCAAGGAAAAGCACAAGAAGCACAAGCAGACGCTGTCCCAGCAGATCGAAGCTGCCGCCGAGCCGGACAAGATCCTATACGAGCGCGCCGTGAATTCGTTGAAGCACTCGAAGTACACCGAAGCGCGCCTCGAGCTGCAGACGCTCATCAACACCTACCCCGACAGCGAATATCTGGCCAAAGCCAAGCTGGCCATCGCGGATTCCTTCTACAAGGAAGGCGGCGTTGCCAACCTGACCCAGGCGATCGACGCGTATAAGAGTTTCATCGTGTTTTTCCCGTTTCTCGATGAAGCGCAGTACGCGCAGATGCAGGTGGCCCTGTGCCATTACCGAATGATGTTGAAATCCGACCGTGATCCCACGGAAGCGGAATCCGCCGAGGCCGAGCTTCAGAACTTCATTTTGAAGTACCCGCAGAGCCGGCTGCTTCCCGAGGCCGAGCAGGATCTGCGCAACGTCCAGGAAGTGATTGCCGACGGCGAGTACAAGATCGGCCGCTTCTATTATCTAAAGCCGGATTATCCGGCGGCAGCCGCGCGCCTGATGGAAGTCGCGGAGCGCTATCCGCTCTACAGCCAAAGCGACGACGCCCTCTGGATGCTGGGCAACATCTACATGATCGACAAGAAGTATACGAAGAACGAGGATTTGAAGAACAAGTGGGGCGAATACGCGGCCAAATGCTACGACCGCATCCTGCGCGACTACCCGCTCTCCCAGCGCGCCGTGGATGCGAGGGCGCAGCTGAAGTCCATGGGCCTGCCCGTTCCCGCCGCCGATCCGAACGCACTCGCGCGCATGAAAAAAGATCAGCTGTACGAAAAGAGACATCATGAGTTCGTGCTGCTGAAGTGGCCCAAGGAGATGCTGGAGTCGCGGCCGGACACGGTCGAAGCCGCCCGCGTGGGCCAGCCGAACTTGACGGCCCCCAGTGGCACTATTTCCGCCACGGATATTTTGAGGCCAACCGCTCCGGCTCCGACTTTCACTGTCGCGGCCATTCCGGCTGCCGCGAATAATGCGGATGCTTCCTCCGGCGACGCCGTGCCGATAACGGCCGAGCCGCAGTCGGAAGTGGACGGTACTCCAACGACCGGTATCAGCGCGCAGATCATCTCGACCGGGAACGACTCTTCAGATGGGACCAGCGCCGACTCCACGCCGGCAGCCACAGCCGCGCCCAGTGGCAATTCTGCTCCGGCATCGACCGGCGCGAGCGTCTTGTCTGCCGTAGGGTCGGATGCCGGCAAGGGCACGGTCGGTAACTCCGCCACTCCTTCGTCGTCTGCGGGAGGGAGCAATTCTGCGCCGGCCTCTTCGCCACAGTCCGCTTCTGCCTCCCAGGCGAGTGCGCCCGCTTCCACGGTCGCCAGCAACGCGAAGCCCGCGCGGCAGCCAAAGGCTCCCAAGAACAACCCGAAAACCGAGTCCACCAGCAAGAAAAAGCACGGACTGCACAAGATAGTGCCCTGGTAATCAGCGGGTTACCCCCTGCTGACGACTGTAGCACCTGCCCTCATTGACTTCGTTGACGCTCCCCCTCGGTAGTGTTGCAATAGGTTTTGCACGCGGGCCGATCGCTGCCCGCGGGGGGATTGCATCGCCAGGGGATTTCCGTGCCAACGATTTTAGTAGCCGACGACAACACCAATATACAGAAGATGGTCTCGCTTGCTTTGGAGGAGCGGGGCATCAACGTGGTTTCGGTGGGCAATGGAGAAGCCGCCGTCCGCCGCCTTCCGGATCTCGATCCCGATCTGGTGCTGGCCGACATCTTCATGCCCGTCCGCAACGGCTACGAAGTGTGCGAATTCGTGAAGAAGGACGAGCGCTTCGCGCACGTCCCGGTGATTCTGCTGGTGGGCGCTTTCGATCCGCTGGACGAAAAGGAAGCGCGGCGCGTGGGCGCCGATGGCGTGCTGAAAAAGCCGTTCGTGCCGCCCGATCCTTTGATCGCCATGGTCACGTCGGCGCTGGAGAAGAATCCGCGCGTGGCGGCGGCGCTGGCCAGGGCCAAAGAAGCGAAAGCGGCGCCCGAACCCGAGCCGCAGCCGAGCGTGGAAGTTTCCGCGCGTCCCGAACCCCAGCCGCTTCCCGAATTTCCCGAACCTTCGCCCGAAGAAGCCGAAGCCGTCTACGGATTCGGCAAGGGCCACCGCACGCTGGACGCCGGCGAACAGACCGGCGCGGACCACGAGCCGCCCGCTCCTAAACTCGACCCCAGCGCGCAAGCGGCCGACGAAGAAGAGGCCGACGAGGCGACGACAACGAGCGATTGGCGCCGCTCGGCCATGGACCTCGAGATTCCCGAGGACCTGGCCAATCAACCGGCGATTCCGTCGATGAGCGATCTGGAGCCGATCAACTTCCCATCCGAGAAGGATTATCCGCCTCGGCGCGTGCACGTTCCTGAGCCGGCCGAGGAAGTCCAGCCCGCCGCGGCGAGCGACTCGAAGACCGGAAATGGATTTTCTTTGCGACAGGTGGAGGACTCCTCTGCGTCCGGCGCCGCAGACGAAGCGGCGGCGCTTGCCGTTGAGCCGCCCGAGGGGCTGAAGCTGCAAACGGAGCCGGAACCGCAGCCGCCGTTCGGCGTACATCCCACCACGCAGGCGGCAGCTGAGCCGAAAAGTTTGCCGGAGCCGAATTCCACGGCCGTTGGCGGCCACTGGCTCGACGCGGTGTCCGGGTCGCAAGCGGAGAACGCGTCCGGCGATTGGATGCAGGCCCTAGTCGGTGGACAAGTAGCCGGCGGACAAGCGGAGCCTTACGCCGAGGCCGTCGAGGAATTCTCTGCGCCGGCCGAATCGGCATACGCGGGCGCGCCTGAAATGGAAGGATCGAGCGAGACGGAAGTGGCGGAGCAGCCTGTCGTCGCGGAGCCGGAAGCATCGGCCGCCGCTTTGCCGCCCGAAGCAGTTCAGGCGGATGAAGCGCAGGACGAGCAAGAGCACGAGGAGCAGCACGAAGGCGAGGCATTTTTCGCCGAAGAAACCGTGGCGGAAGAAGTTCCGGCGGCAGCGGCCCAAGCGCACTCGGAATTTTTCGCCCAGGATCAGGAACCGGTCGCCGGAGAAATCGAGAGCGAGCCGGATGATTCCGAGCCGTCGCCGGCGCTCAGGGATCCCGCTCTGGTGGAGCCGCCCGCCGTGCACGTCACGCCGGAGCCGCTGCTGGTGGAAGAAGAAGCCGAGGCGCCGGCGCACTACGGAAAGCCGGCTGAAGAAACGGCGCCGCTGCATTCTTTCCTGGCGCCTACGCCCGAAGTTTCCGAGGCGGAGTCCTCGGCTGCCGAGGATCCGAGTGAGCCCAGCGCGACGGAATTCTTCGTTCAGGCCGAAGCCGGGCCGTCGGCGGAATCGCCGGCTGATGAAGCCAACGGGCGCGTTCCGACCATGCCGCCGCCCAATCGCGAAGCGCTCGCGGATATCCCGTTCCTGACGCCGCCGCCGTCGTTCCTGGCGGAAATGAATGGCGGCAGGCCGCAACAGGAGTCGAGCGCAGCCGATCCCGCTACGGTCGACATGGTGGTGCAGAAGGTTCTCGACAGGCTCCAGCCGCAGCTGCACGAGTTGCTGTCGCAGGGCCTGCTGAAGCCGCTGGTCGAAAATCTTCTCCAGAGCGAACTCGGCAAGAAACAGTAGCCGGAGTTCATTTCCCAACGCGCCGTCCGAGTCGCCAGGACGCACCCGAGCTTTGCCTTTGTTGAAAGCCGCGGCGCAGTGCCGCGATGCTTGCCGCCGATTGACGCCCACCGCGCGCGCCTCGTATATTCATAATTTGGCTTCTGCAACAAATTCGATTCGATAGGATGCGCATGTCCCGGGAAATCCCCAAAGCGTACGAGCCGCAGGAAATCGAGGAGCGCTGGGCCAAGGCCTGGTTCGACGAGCAGCTTTTTCGCGCCGAAAATTCCGGCCCGCCCGCCGGACGTGCAGGCGACGCCCCGGCGTTCTCCATCGCGCTGCCGCCGCCCAACGTCACCGGCTCGATCCACATCGGCCACCTGCTCGAACACACGCAGATCGACATGCTCGTCCGCTGGCACCGCATGCGCGGCGACCGCACGCTCTGGCTTCCCGGCATGGACCACGCCGGAATCGCCACGCAGTACGTGGTCGAGCGCCAACTCGCGCAGGAAAAGCTGCGCCGCCAGGATCTGGGCCGCGAGGAGTTCGAGCGGCGCGTCTGGAAATGGAAAGCGGAAAGCGGCGGCGCGATCAAGGGCCAGATGGTCCGCCTGGGCGCCTCCTGCGATTGGACGCGCGAGCATTTCACGCTCGAACCGAAGCTCTATCGCGCCGTTCTCGAAGCGTTTTTGCGCCTGTATCGCGAAGGGCTGATTTATCGCGGGCGCTACATGGTCAACTGGTGCCCGCGCTGCCAGACGGCCATCAGCGACCTCGAAGTGGTTCACCACGAGCGCACCGGCGAAATCTGGAGCATTCGCTATCCCGTGGCCGGATCGAAGGAATCGATCGTCGTGGCCACCACGCGGCCGGAAACGATGCTGGGCGATACGGCCGTGGCCGTCCATCCGGACGACGAGCGCTACAAGCATCTCGTCGGCAAGAGCGTGATCCTGCCGCTGATGAACCGCGAAATTCCGATCGTCGCCGATTCCTACGTGGACCGCGAATTCGGCACCGGCGCGGTGAAAATCACGCCCGCGCACGATCCCAACGACTTCGAAGTGGGCAAGCGCCACAACCTGCCGGAAATCGACGTGATGACTCCCGACGGCCACATGAATCAGGCCGCCGGAAAATACGCGGGCGTGGAGCGCTTCGCCGCGCGCGCGCGCATCGTGGCCGACCTGACGGAGCTTGGCTTGCTCGTGGGCGTGAAGGAGCACTCGCACGCCGTCGGCGTCTGCGACCGCTGCAAATCCATCGTCGAGCCGCGCATTTCCACGCAGTGGTTTTTGAAAATGAAGCCGCTCGCCGACGCGGCCAAGCAAGCGGTGCTCGACGGCCTGATCGAAGTGGTGCCGGACAACCAGCGCACCATCCTGCTGCAATGGCTCGAAAACATTCGCGACTGGTGCATCTCGCGCCAGCTCTGGTGGGGCCATCGCATTCCCATTTGGCATTGCGACGCCTGCCGGGAAATGGTTCCGGCGCTGGATTCGAGTGTCGAACTCGTGGAGGGCCACGCGCGCGCGGCCGGCGTCCCGGCGAAGTGCCCGAAATGCGGCGGCGGAAAGCTCACGCAGGATTCCGACGTGCTGGACACCTGGTTCAGCTCGTCTCTGTGGCCCTTTTCCACGCTCGGCTGGCCGGACGACACGCCCGATCTGCGCGCGTTCTATCCCACCAGCTTGCTGGTCAGCGGCTACGACATTCTCTTTTTCTGGGACGCGCGCATGATCATGATGGGCCTGCATCTGGCCAACGGCGCGGAGCCCAAGGATCGCATTCCTTTCCGCCGCCTGTATCTGCATTCGCTGGTCCGCACCGCCGAAGGCGCCAAGATGTCGAAGACCAAAGGCACCGGCATCGATCCGCTGCAACTGACGCAGCAATACGGCACGGACGCGCTGCGCTACATGTTGGCCAGCATGGCCGCTCCCGGCACGGACATCGTTCTCAGCGAAGACCGCATCCTCGGCGCGCGCGCTTTCGCGAATAAAATCTGGAATGCGGCGCGCTTTCTGTTCGTCAATCTCGAAAAGGTGGAAGCGCAGGGACTCACGCTCGAAGAATTGGCCGCGCCGGACGTTCGCGCCAAGGCGCCGTATCCGGTTCCCGGCGAAGGCGCGCTGGCGCACCGCTGGATTTTTTCGCGGCTGGCGGCGGTGAGCGCGCAGGCCGCCGCCGCGCTCGATGCCTTCCGCTTCCACGAGGCGTGCCAGGCGATCTACCAGTTTTTCTGGGGCGATTTTTGCGACTGGTACATCGAGTGGGTGAAGCCGCAGCTGACGTCGCCCGATCGCGCGGTGGCCCTCGCCGCCTGGCGCAATATTTTCGCGGTGCTGGACGCAGCGCTGCGCCTGCTGCATCCCGTGATGCCGTTCCTCACCGAAGAGCTCTGGCACCGGCTGCCGCAACCCGAGGGCGCGCGCTCCATCGCGCTCGACAAGTTTCCCGAGGCGCAGGAGAACTGGACCAATACCGCCGCCGACGACTCGATGGCCATTTTGCAGGAGATCGTCGTGGCGGCCCGCAACATTCGCGCCGAGCTGAAGCTCGATCCCAGGCGAAAAGTCGCCGCCGAATTTTTCGCCACCGGCCCGATGCGCCGCAGTCTGGCGCAGGAAAATCTGGACGCGATTCTTCGGTTGGCCTCGCTTTCGGAGCTGCGCATCATGGAGGGCCACCTGGAGGCGTCCGGAGGCGTGGTGCGCTCCACGGCGGCTTTCGACCTGCGCATCGCTTATGGCGACGCCGTCGACAAGCAAGCCGAAGTCGCGCGCCTGAAAAAGGAAATCGACCGGCTGGCGAAGGATATTGAGGCCAAGCAGAAGCGTCTGGCGGATCAAAACTTTCTCAGCAAGGCGCCCGAGAAGGTGATCGACGCCCTGCGCGCCACGCTGGAGGAGCGTCAGCTGGAACTTCGCAAGCTGCGCGAGCGATTGCGGCAGCTCGAGCAAATGTAAGCGCCGCGGCGTTTCAGCAAGGGTGCCAGCAACTGAGCTTGCCTGGTGACGGCCGTTGTGGCAACGTCGTACACTCGATTGTGAGAGGGGAGCTTACGATGAAGGGCAGCCAAAAAGTAATCGACGCACTGAACGAGGCGCTGCACGAGGAATTGACCGCCATCAATCAATATTTCCTGCACGCCGAAATGTGCGAGAACTGGCACTACAACCGGATCGGCGGTCTGATCAAAAAACAATCGATCGGCGAAATGAAGCACGCCGAGGAGATCATCGAGCGACTGCTCTTTCTGGACGGAGGTCCGAACCTGACCAAGCCGATGGAGCTGACCGTCGGGAAAAACGTGAAGGAGCAAATTCAAAGCGATCTGAAGCTGGAAGTGAACGCGGTCGCCATGTACAACCGCTTCGTGGAACTGGCCCGCGAGGAAAAAGACAATGCCTCCCGCGAACTGTTCGAGCGCCTGCTCAAGGACGAAGAAGAGCACGTCGATTGGCTGGAAGCGCAGATGCACCAGATCAACGAGCTGGGCTACGAGCGCTACCTGAGCCAGCAGATCACCGAAGAAGAATAGCTTTCAATGCCCACAGCGGACCTGCGCGAATTGACACTCGCGCGGGGGTCCGCTATTCTGGAACATCCGAACAACGGAAAATTGAGGAGAATTGAATGGCACAGGGCACGCCTGTAAAGCATCGCAAGAAATCGAAGTCGGTACTGAAGAACATTCGCCAGACGGAGAGCCGCACGGCCATGAACCGCATGAACCGCACGCGCGTGCGCACGGCCATCCGCCAGATGCGCGCAGCGCTGGCAGGCGGGGACGCGG
>Ga0210077_1000797_pt1 | contig 10144 bp, 8 predicted proteins | sample RushMan_CattailN_5_FD_185556 | JGI IMG/M metagenome (GOLD analysis project Ga0210077, IMG submission 185556) | Wetland microbial communities from San Francisco Bay, California, USA, that impact long-term carbon sequestration -... | ecosystem: Environmental > Aquatic > Marine > Wetlands ... | reverse complement strand
AGCAGGAGCCGTTTGGAGACAACGTGCCGAACGAAGATCCAGACGGCGACTCGCTAGCCTTTAGTTTCCCGTTCAGATTTCCGGGGCAGCGCTACGACACGGAGAGCGGGCTTTTTTACAATCTCGCTCGGGACTACACTCCAAGCCTTGGGCGATACGTGGAAAGTGATCCGCTAGGCCTAGAGGGCGGGGGCGCGAATACATACTCATACGCAAACCTAGACCCGCTCACAAATAGCGACCCATTTGGTTTGTTTTTTTGGGGGCACCATATCGACATAACACGGAGTGCGGCATCGAAAATCTGTCCGGGTATAGCAGGGGGACTTGCACACATGGTTGCGGAGGTCGATTATTTAAAAGGTTCACAAAGTGTGCGAAATGCATTCTGGCATGGGATGCGCGGGCCAAATCAAACGGTTGACCAGGCCGCTCGAAAATATGGACCGTACATCAACGAAAATCTGAAGAGTTGTTCGCTCGAAGGTCTAGCAAGGGCGCTGCACGGCGTTCAAGACTCGTTCGCGGTAGGACATCGTGGCTACAAGGTGTGGTACGGCAGTCCTGGAGCGCAGTGGGCCCATGGCTGGAAGGCGTGGCGATCACACTTGTGGAATGACGCTGTCCCCGGTAGCACAGGTGGCCAAGCAGAGAAGGCGAGTGAAGCGCTCATCCAAGCCTTCAAACAATTATGCCCATGCAAGTGTCGATAACGCCGCTTCGCCTTACGTGCGCGATGGTGCTGATCCTCGCAGGATGCAGTAAGTTTACTGGCGAGCTTCCATCAGAGAGTGAGAACTTTGCCATCTATGCAAAAGCGCCTGGACGGCTGTTCATTGTTCTTCATGACACCAACGTGGCGGACTGGCGGATTCAAATCGTAAAGGGCCAAGTATCGAAGGTTGCCGCTCTTCCGCTAACTGCGCGCCAAGCAAGCTCGGCCAGGCGGCGGGCGGCGGGACCGCCAGTAATTCCGCGGCAAAAGGACCTCGAACCTACCGAACCATTTGCGTATAGCCCTGACAAAAATTATGTCGTAAGCGGAATGGATTTAAAGCCACCCCACGAGTCGCTGCCCCATGAACTAGTAATGGTACGACTCAACGACCAAAAGATCCTATTCAGGGAAGTTGGAAAGCAGTCGTCGGTCGAAGCCGTCGCTTGGTCCCCCGATAGTGCCTACTTCGCAATCCTGTGGCGCGCACCTTCCGGCACCGTAATTAGGTCACCAATGGACATCCTCTCTGCAATGAGCGGCCATCCAGTGCCATACAGCGACTTCTGGATCGAAATCGTCGGTGTGCGGGAAGGGAGTCTTGGTCGAGTGGAGATTGCGAGCAAGGTAGGCGGAAGCTGGGGAACACTGGTGTGGACGCAGTAATTGTCGCTCGCATATCGCTCTAATACGACTGCCTCTATGCGCCACGCTGCGTCGGCTCAATTTGTTAGGGCGCACTCTCGATGCCCGCAGTCGGCGCCAACACCTTGGACGTTGGCCTAAAGAAGCGCGACGACTCCCATGACGGCGAACATCGCCGCCGCAACGAGATGCACGGTGCGCATCGGCACGCGCCGCAGCAGGCGCTCGCCGAAGTAGACGACGGGGCCGTTCGCGATCAGCATGCCGAACGTGGTGCCGGCGAGGACCCAGGTGAAGTTGCCGTAGTGCGCGGCGAGCGCAATGGTGGCGAGCTGGGTCTTGTCGCCCATCTCGACGAGGAAGAACGACACCAAGGTGGCGCCGAAGACGCCGAGGCGGGCGAGGCCGTTTTCTTTTTTCTCCAGCTTGTCGGGGATCAGGGTCCACGCCGCCATCGCGATGAAGGAGACGCCGAGCACCCAGCGCAGGACGTGAGGGTCGACCGCGGTGGTGATCCACTTGCCGGCGGCCGCGGCGAGGGCGTGGTTGGCGAGCGTGGCGAGCAGGATGCCCGCGATGATCGGCAGCGGGCGGCGGTAGCGCGCCGCAAGGACGAGCGCGAGCAGCTGGGTCTTGTCGCCGAATTCCGCCAGCGCGACGACGCTTGCCGAGACGAGGAAGGCTTCCATGATCGATTCTATCCGGACGAAAAAAAGCCCGGGACGAGCCCGGGCTTTTTCGGTTCGATGCGCTCCGCTTAGATCGGGCGCACGTTCGCCGCTTGCATCCCTTTCGGGCCTTTCTGCGACTCGAACTCGACCTTCTGGCCTTCCTTGAGCGACTTGTAGCCGCTCATCTGGATCGCGCTGTGATGCGCGAAGACGTCTTCGCCGCCCCCATCAGGGGTGATGAAGCCGAAGCCTTTCTGATCGCTGAACCATTTCACTGTACCGGTGGCCATACTGTTTCCTCAACTTGATATGCCGCGACGAAACCGGGCCGCGACGGCCGGGCACGACGGTGATCAAGAAGGGGAACTGTTTGCCACTACTGGCGCCTGGAATCGGCGGTGAGGGGTCTGCACAAATTTCACTGCTTGACGGAGTCTGCGGCGCGCAGTGTACCACGCCCGCGGCCCGGCGCGTTAGGATCGGATTTCCCGGAACCCGGTCGCCGAGCGCCCCCCCCATGACTGACCTGTCCGACATCGCTTCTTCCTCCTTCTGGCGCGTCAATCCTCCCGACGCCGACCCGGCCGAGACCCGCGAGTGGCTGGAGGCCTTCGACGCCCTGGTCCAGGCCGAAGGGCGCGAGCGCGCCATGTTCCTGCTCAGGAAGCTGCTCGAGCACGCCCGCGCGCGCCGGGTGCCGATGCCGCCGGTGCTGAACACCCCCTACCGCAACAGCGTGGCGCTCGCCGACCAGCCCCAGTTTCCCGGCAACCTGGAGCTCGAGCAGCGCCTGTCGGCGATCGTGCGCTGGAACGCGCTCGCGATGGTGGTGCAGGCGAACCGCGCCCACCCCGAGCTGGGCGGGCACATCGCGAGCTACGCCTCGGCGGCGGACCTGTTCGAGGTCGGCTTCAACCACTTCTTCCGCGCCGGCCGCGAGGGCGACCTGGTGTACTTCCAGCCCCACTCGGCGCCGGGGGTGTACGCCCGCGCTTTCCTGGAGGGGAGGCTGTCGGAGGAGAACCTGATGCACTACCGGCGCGAGACCGGCGGCAAGGGGCTGTCCTCCTACTGCCATCCCTACCTGATGCCCTCGTTCTGGCAGTTCCCGACCGGCTCGATGGGCCTGGGGCCGATCAACGCGATCTACCAGGCGCGCTTCATGCGCTACCTCGCCGACCGCGGCCTGCAGGACGGCGGCGCGCGCAAGGTCTGGGCCTTCGTCGGCGACGGCGAGATGGACGAGCCCGAGTCGCTCGCCGGCCTGTCGCTCGCCGCGCGCGAGGGGCTGGACAACTTGATCTTCGTCGTCAACTGCAACCTGCAGCGGCTGGACGGGCCGGTGCGCGGCAACGGCTCGGTCGTGCAGGAGCTCGAGGGCCTGTTCGCGGGCGCCGGCTGGAACGTGATCAAGCTCCTGTGGGGCTCGGACTGGGATCCGCTGTTCGCGCGCGACGACGACGGGGTGCTGCTCAAGCGCCTGCACGAGACGGTCGACGGCGAGTTCCAGACCTACGCCGCCACCGACGGGCGCTTCAACCGCGAGCATTTCTTCAACAAGTATCCCGAGCTCACCGCGCTGATCGCCGGCATGTCGGACGACGACATCGACCGCCTGCGCCGCGGCGGCCACGACCCGGTGAAGATCTACGCCGCCTACCACACGGCGCTCCAGCACAAGGGCCGCCCGACCGTGGTGCTCGCGCAGACGAAGAAAGGCTACGGCATGGGCCACTGGGGCCAGGGCAAGATGGGCACCCACCAGCAAAAGAAGCTCGACGACGAGGCGCTCAAGGCCTTCCGCGACCGCTTTTCGCTGCCGCTGTCGGACGAGGACGTGACGGCGCTGCGCCTGTACAAGCCGAAGCCGGACGCGCCGGAGATGAAGTACATGCTGGCGCAGCGCGCCCGGCTGGGAGGCTTTCTTCCGGCGCGCACGGCGGACGCGCCGAAGCTCGCGGCGCCCGGTTTTCCGCGCTTCGCCGAGGGCACCTCGCGCGAGCAGTCGACCACCATGGTGTTCGTGCAGCTGCTCTCGCAGCTGCTGAAGGACCCGGCGATCGGGCGGCGCGTGGTGCCGATCGTCGCCGACGAGGCGCGCACTTTCGGCATGCAGACGCTGTTCCGCCAGTGCGGCATCTACTCGGCGCTCGGCCAGCTCTACTCGCCCGAGGACCACGAGGAGCTGCTCTACTACAAGGAGGCGAAGGACGGCCAGATCCTGGAGGAAGGCATCACCGAGGCCGGCGCGCTGTCGTCCTGGCTCGCCGCCGCGACCGCGTATTCCGCGCACGGCGCGGCGATGCTGCCCTTCTATATCTACTATTCGATCTTCGGCTTCCAGCGCGTCGGCGACCTGATCTGGGCCGCGGCCGACTCGCGCGCGCGGGGCTTCCTGGTGGGCGGCACGGCCGGGCGCACCACGCTCTCGGGCGAGGGCCTGCAGCACCAGGACGGCGCGAGCCACCTCGCCGCGGCGACGATCCCGACCTGCCGCGCCTGGGACCCCTGCTTCGGCTACGAGCTGGCGGCGATCGTCGAGGACGGCGCGCGGCGCATGCTGGAGGCGCAGGAGGACGTCTTCTACTACGTCACGGTGGCGAACGAGAACTACGCGCATCCCGCGCAGCCCGCGGGCGCGAAGGAGGGGATCCTCAAGGGCATGTACCTGCTCGAGAAGCGCGCCGGCGCGAAGCTGCAGCTGCTCGGCTCGGGGCCGATCCTGCGCGAAGCGCTTGCCGCCGCGGCGCTGCTCGAGCGCGAGCACGGGGTCAAGGCCAACGTCTGGAGCGTCACCAGCTGGACCGAGCTCAGGTGGGACGGGCTTGCGGGAGCCGGGGCTTCGGAGGCAGTGAGGGAAGTTCGTTCCCAGGTTAAAGAACCCTGGATCTCACAATGCCTCGATGGCACCAAAGGCCCGATCGTCGCGGCGAGCGACTACGTGAGCGCGGTGGCCGACCTGCCGCGGGCGTGGGTGCCGCCGGGCCGGCGCTACGTCGCGCTCGGCACCGACGGCTTCGGCCGCAGCGACACCCGCGTCGCGCTGCGGAAGTTCTTCGGGGTGGACCGCGACGCGATCGTCGCCGCGGCGTTGGCCGCCCTTTAGGGCCCTGGCCGGGCGCTAGGCTTCCTGCAGCCTGCGCGCGCGGATCGCGCGCGCGAAATCGAGCACGGTCTGCGCCAGGCCCACGCGGTCCTCGAGGCCGCGCATCACCGTGGGCGCGATCACGACCTGCACGCCGCAGGCGCGGATGCCGTCGGCCTGGTCTTCGTCGGCGGCGTCGATCACGAAGCCGTCGATCAGCTTGTAGTACTCCATCGCGACCGAGCGCGCGCTCACCTCGCGCCCGAGCTCCTGCATCATCTTGCCGGCGGAGCCCGTGAGCGCCTTGCCGCCGACGATAGGCGTCACCGCGATCACCGGCGCGCCGCGCTTGCGCAGCAGCTGGCGCATCCCGTTGACCTCCAGGATCGGCCGGATCGAATGGAAGGGGTTGCAGGGGCCGAGCACGACCGCCTCGAGGTCGTTCGAATGCAGCACGTCGAGCACGGCGTCGGTCAGGCGCGCGTCCTCCGCGCCCGCGTACTGGAACCCCAGCACCGGCGGGTCGCAGGCGAGCTCGTTGAAGTACTCGGGAAAGGGCACCGCGCCGCCCGCGGTGAGGACGTGGGTGCGCACCCGCTCGTCGCTCATCGGCAGCACGCGCGCTTCGATGCCGAGATGGCGGCAGAATTCGAGCGTGATCTCGGTCAGGCTGCGGTCCTCGCGCAGCCCGTGCGCGCGCAGGATCGGCGCGGCGAGCGACTTGTCGCCCAGGATCGGCCGGTCCGGGCCGCCGAGCGACTTCAGCATCGAGTGGAGCGCGCGCGTCTCGCCCGCGGGCTCCCAGCCGCTCGCCGGGTTCGCGACGCCGGCGAGCGCGTAGAGCACCGTGTCCAGGTCCGGCGAGAAGGCAAGCCCGAGGTGCTCGAAATCGTCTCCCGTGTTGACCACCACGGCGAGATCGCGCCCGCGCAGGCGGTACAGCCCGTCCGCGAGCTTCGCGCCGCCTACCTGCCCGGATAGTGCAACCACCGTTCCCACTGCCGCCTCCCGAGAGCACTGCCCGGGAGATTCTAACGCTAGAACTTCTCGGCCCAGGGCCTCAGATCGGCCTCGAACGTCCAGGCGGTGCGCGATTGTGTGTGAATGCGGTAAAAAGTCTCAGCGATCGCGTCCGGCGCGAGCGCCGAGTCGTCGCTGCGGAGGTCGATCTTGCCGTCGATCACCACGTGGGCGACGTGAATGCCGATCGGGCCCAGCTCGCGCGCCATCGACTGCGCGAGCGCGCGCAGGCCGTGCTTCGCCGCGGCGAAGGCGGCGAACCGAGCGCCGCCGCGCAGCGAGGCGGTGGCGCCGGTGAAAAGGATCGTTCCCCTGGCGCGCGGGGTCATGCGGCGCGCGGCCTCGCGCCCGACCAGGAAGCCGGCGTAGCAGCCCGCGCGCCAGACCTCCTCGAACATGTCGGCAGGCAGCTCGGCGATCGGCGAGCGGTACCAGGCCCCGGCGTTGAAGGAGGCGACCTCGACCGGGCCGTGATCGCGCTCGAGCCGCTCGAACAGCTCCATCACCGCGCGCTCGTCGCGCGCGTCGGTCGGCAGCGCGAGCGCCTGGCCGCCCGCCTCGACGATCGCCTCGGCGAGGCGCTCGATGCGCTCGGCGTTGCGCGCCGCGAGCGCGACCTTGAAGCCGGCGGCGGCGAAGCGCTTGCCGAGCGCGTAGCCGAGGCCCTCGCCGACGCCGACGATCACCGCGACCGGGGCCGGGTTCGCGCTCATAGCCGCGCCGCGAGCTCCGCGCCTTCCAGCATGGCGCGCTTCGCGTCGAGCTCGCCCGCTTCGCGCGCGCCCCCGATGACGTGCGGGGCGTCGATCTCGCGCCGCGACACCTGGCCCGCGCACAGGATCACCGTGTCGGCGCGAACGACTTCCTCCTTGCCGTCGAGCGCGATGTGCAGCCCCTCGTCGTCGATCCTGCGGTATTCGACTCCCTTCAGCATCTTCACTCCGTTTCGCGCCAGCTCGGCGCGGTGCACCCAGCCGGTGGTCTTGCCCAGTGTATCGCCGAACGGCGTCGTCGAGCGCTTCAGCATCGTGATTCGATGAGCGGGTCTTTCTTTTTCCATTTCGATCAACTCGCCGGTGGACGAGATTCCCCAGTGCGAGCGGAACGCCTGCGGATCGAGCGTCGAGCGGCTCGCGCGCTCGAGCAGGTAGATCGCGACGTCGAAGCCGATGCCGCCCATGCCGATGATCGCCACCTCTTTGCCGACCTCGGCGCGGCCGGAAAGGACGTCGGCGTAGCCGACCACGCTCGCGTGCTCGAGCCCGGGAATGTCCGGCCGGCGCGGATCGACGCCGGTCGCGAGAACGACTTCGTCGTAGGCCTTCAATTCTTCCTGTTCGGCCGAACGGTTGAGCCGCACCGTCACCCCTGCCCGGTGCAGGCGCTCGGCGAAGTAGGCCACCGACTCGGCGAACTCCTGCTTGCCCGGGATCTTCTTCGCCAGGTTGAACTGGCCGCCGAGCTCGGCGTCCTTCTCGTAGAGCGTCACCTCGTGGCCGCGCTCGGCCGCGATCGCGGCGCAGGACAGCCCCGCCGGGCCGCCGCCGATTACCGCAATTCTCTTTCGCTGAGAAGTTTTCTCGAACACCAGCTGGGTTTCCCTTCCCGCCCGGGGGTTCACCAGGCAGGAGGCGAAGCGGCCGTCGAAGATGTGGTCGAGGCAGGCCTGGTTGCAGGCGATGCAGATGTTGATCCCGGCGCGGTCGCCCGCTTTCGCCTTGTTCGCGAACTCGGCATCCGCCAGCAGCGCGCGCGCGAGCGAGACCATGTCCGCGTCGCCGCGCGCGAGGATGTCCTCGCCGACCTCGGGCGCGTTGATCCGGTTGGACGCAATCGTCGGGATCTTCACCGCGTCCTTCAGCCGCCGCGTCGCCCAGGCGAAGCCGCCGCGCGGCACCGCCTGCGCGATGGTCGGAATGCGCGCCTCGTGCCAGCCGATGCCGGTGTTCAGGAGCGACGCGCCGGCGGCCTCGATCGCTTTCGCGACCTCGACGATCTCTTCGCCGTCGAGGCCGCCCTCGACCAGCTCGAGCGCCGAGATGCGGTAGATGAGGATGAAGTCCTCGCCCGCCGCCGCGCGCGTGCGGCGCACCGCTTCGACCGCGAAGCGCATGCGGTTCGCGAGGCTGCCGCCCCACTCGTCGGCGCGCCGGTTCGTGCGCGGGGCGAGGAACTGCGTGATGAGGTAGCCTTCCGAGCCCATCACCTCGACGCCGTCGTAGCCCGCTTCGCGCGCGAGCGCCGCCCCGCGCGCGAACGCGCCCAGCGTCTGCTCGATTTCGGCCGCGCCGAGCTCGCGCGGCACGAACGGGTTGATCGGCGACTTGATCGCCGAGGGCGCGACCGTCCTGCCGTGCTTGCCGTAGCGCCCCGCGTGCAGCAGCTGCAGGCAGATGCGCCCGCCCGCGTCGTGCACCGCGCGCGTGACGACCTTGTGGCGGTCGCAGTCGGCACGGCTTGCCATCATCGCCGGGTGCGGGCCGAGGTTGCCCGCCTCGTCGGGCGAGAAGCCCCCGGTCACCAGCAGCGCCGCGCCGCCGCGCGCGCGCTCGGCGTAGAACGCCGCCAGGCGCTGCATGCCGTCCGGCCGCTCCTCCAGGCCCGTGTGCATCGAGCCCATCATGATGCGGTTTGCAAGCGTGACGTGGCCGAGATCGAGCGGCTTGAACAAGTGGGGATAGCACATAAATAGGGACAGACCCTATATTTTTGCCAGGTTGAAAAATGGGGTCTGTCCCTATTTTAGCTTCGAGTCACGAGAACTGTCCCGGCGACAATCAAAACGCCCCCTGCGAGCATGCCGGCAGGCAGCGCCTCGCCGAGGAACAGCGTGCCCCACAGCACGCCGAACGGCGGGATGAGGAACGTGACGGTGAGCGCGCGGGTCGCGCCGACGTCGGCGATCAGGCGGAAGTAGATCAGGAACGCGACCGCGCTCGCGAGCAGGGCCACCGCGAGCACGTTGCCGACCACGAGCGCCGAAGGCGGCGCCGGCAGCGGGACGACGAGCAGCAGCGGGGCGAGCACGAGGGCGGCGGCGAGCTGCTGGCCGGCGGCGACGCCGCGCGAGGGCACGCCCTGGCCCCAGCGCCGCACGAGCACGCCGGTCAGGCCGTAGCCCGCGCAGGCGCCGAGCGCCGCGGCGACCGGGGCGTAGAACGCGGCGCCCGCCCCCAGGCCTTCGGGCTGCGCGACGAGCGCGACGCCCGCGGCCCCGAGCGCGAGCCCGGCGAGCCTCGGCAGCGTCACGCGCTCGGTCCCGGACAGCGCGCCGAACAGGATGCCGAACATCGGCGAGGTGGCGTTGACGATGGACAGCAGCGATGCCGGCAGATGGATCGCGGCGTAGGCATAGAGCGCGAACGGAATCGCGGAATTGACGGTGCCGACCGCGAGGTAGTAGCGCCAGTGCCGGCGCAGCGCCGCGTCGACGCCGGCGAGGCGGAACCAGGCGAGCAGCGCGAGCCCGCCGAGCAGCACCCTCAGCTCGGCGGTCCAGATCGCGCCGAGCGACGGCGCGACGACGCGCGTGAACATGAACGACGCGCCCCAGATCGCGGCGAGCGCGACCAGTCGTACGTAATCCGCGGGCTTCATCGGCCGCATCCTAACCGGCGCTCCGGCCGGCCCGGATTCCGGTGTCCGAAAACGGCGAGTACGCCGCCGCCGCCCGGTCCATAATGGCCCCCATGCGCCTCGACCCTGCCACCTGCTACCGCGCCCTGCGGGCGCGCGACGCGCGCTTCGACGGACGCTTCTTCGTCGCGGTGTCCTCGACCCGCATCTACTGCCGGCCGGTGTGCACGGTGCGCCCGCCGCGGCGCGAGAACTGCCGCTACTTCCCGAGCGCGGCGGCGGCCGAGGGCGCGGGGTACCGGCCCTGCCTGCGCTGCCGGCCGGAGCTCGCGCCCGGCAACGCGACGATCGACGCGGTGCAGCGCACCGCGCGCGCGGCGGCGCTGCTGATCGAGGAAGGCGGCGCGGACGAGGCCGGCCTCGACGCGGCGG
>Ga0210077_1000796_pt1 | contig 10166 bp, 7 predicted proteins | sample RushMan_CattailN_5_FD_185556 | JGI IMG/M metagenome (GOLD analysis project Ga0210077, IMG submission 185556) | Wetland microbial communities from San Francisco Bay, California, USA, that impact long-term carbon sequestration -... | ecosystem: Environmental > Aquatic > Marine > Wetlands ... | reverse complement strand
AAGTCCTCTACCTGCTCGTGCCTGCAAAACTCTCAGCAGGAAAAGCCTCAATAGACCTTAAGAACGAGTCGATAATAGTTTCGGTGTACCTGCCGAACGCGACTTTCCTCAATATCTATCAAGGCGTAGTATCAGGAACAGACACGACCTGGGATAGCTTGAGCACGACTTTAGCCTTAGCAGACCAGCAAGCCAAATTCGTAATCTACAACGGAGACGGTGACAGCGTGTTGGAAGCCAACGAGAAAGCCTTCCTAATGGTACGATTGGACTCAACGTCAGCAGACGGCATGGTCAGCGACTACCAAACAGTGAAGGTTGAAGTGCGGACTCCGAAAGGTGCTGCTTTGACTGTTGTGCGAACGGCTCCGGGTGGTATGCCAGCAAACTCGTTCATCGACTTAGGCTAACCTCCCCTCCCCTCTTTTTCTATCAAAATCCCTATTTTGTTTCGCAATCCCATAACTCATTGAAAAGGGTTCCTAAAGCTTTGATAAACGCTTCATAATTCGTCCATAACGCGGCAATTTTATGGCGTGCTTTTTTTCTCCGTTGGGATCCATTGGTTTTTCTTATTACGAAGATTAGTTGGTTCTGGTCAGTGAGGATAAACGAGGGCACATCAGTCTCTGACGGGACGACCCGTTTTTTGAGCCGTTTCATTTTTTCGGCGAAAAAGTGGCTTTTGGCGGTGTCAACTGTTAGGAATTTGATGTCTATTTTTTTCTTTGTAAGTTTTTCCAGTGTTTCAATGAGTCCTGAATGGTACAGTCCAGGCAGGTCATCTTCTGAAGTATACATCTTGATTTCTTTTTGTGCGTTTTGGATAATCTCCGATGCCTTTAGGTTGATTTGCTCTTCGCCATCGAGGATTTGGAAAACCTCTCTTTGCTGGTTATCCTTTATTTCTGGTTTGGGAAGCGACTTCCACAGCGTCATGAGAGTTTCCTTTTTTCTTTCTAAACTCTGTATCCTCATTCTCTTCGCTTCAATAAGTGCGTCTAATGCGCGGTCGAATGGCGTGGCAATGAACTTTAAGGGCTTCTCGAACACGGATGAGACTAGGCCTTTTTTCTCCAGATCTTGCAGGGTCCTGTATGTGTCGGTCCTGTGGAGTTTGAGTGCCTCGGAGATTTCGCCTGCTTTGCGTTCTTTAGAAAGCGCCAAGTGCAAGTAGACTTTGGATTCGTTCTTGCTGAGTCCGTGCTCTTGGAGGATGTTTTCGATGATTTCAGCGGATTTTAAGGCTTTCTTGTTTCTTTTGGCTGATTCCCATACGTCGAAGACTTGAGGTTTATTGCAAGTTTCCATAAAGGGCTGCATCCGACTCTGAATTGGAATGAATCCGAGTTTAGGCCAACTTCATATTTTATGCTTCTGAATTATCTATGTGAATCTAAAATATGCGTCAATCCACCTCAACTCTCATGCCTGAGTTTGTTGTTGTAGCCCAGCAACCACACACTCTTAAGAAGAAGTAGTTTTAATCATATTACCTGTTTCAAGATTATCCGTTTTCCTGAGCAAGGCGCTCAACGCATTGCTCTTTGACTTAAAATTGAAAATCGAACGGAGACAGTTTGAACATGAATGTTCCTGAGCAAGCAGTAATAGGTAACAACCGAATGCTAGCCGCCATCGGAAAACATGGCGAGCTTCGATACCTGTTCTGGCCGACCATAGATTATCCTCAGCACGTGCTGGGTTCATTGCCGGGCCTGTTTTACTCTTCAAAGGGGCGGACAGGTTTTGGCTGGCTCACTGATTCGGCGTGGGAAAAGAAACAGGAGTACGTGGACGACACGAATGTGGTCCGCACTTTTTTCAGGCACGAGACTCCGCGTTTAGAAGTAACAGTCACGGATGCGGTTTTGCCTGACTCTGATGCTTTAGTAAGGCAGTTTGTTATCCAAAACATGGATGCCGAGGAGGCGTTTTTGCGGGTGTTCTATTACAATGACTTGGCGCTTTCGGAGTCTCCGATTGACGATTCAGCCTATTACCTCTCTGACCGCGACGCGATAGTGCATTACAAGCGGAACTTCTATTTCGTTTACGGCGGCACTTTGCCGTCGTCTGGGCACCAGTGCGGGGTTCACGGCGAATACTCTGACTCTTTCGTTGACGTGTACGACTTTAAACTTTCAGGCGGGTCGCTTACGCTGTATGACGGCTCGCGTGACGTGAACTCCTGCCTCAGCTGGGACATAGGCAACATGAAAACCAACGAGCCCCGAACCCTTGCTGTTATTCTGGCTATGGGCGCCAAAGAAAGCGAAGCGTTGGAAACGCTTAAAAAATGCAGAGCAGAACCGCTGGAGACTCAAATCAGCCGGACGGAGGGTTTCTGGAAGAAGTGGCTGGAAGCCTTCACATTAGAAGTGGGACAAGACCCCATGGCGCAGATGATTCGAAGGTCGCTTTTAACGCTAAAACTGTTAGCCTCTGAAACCCACGGGGGAATAATCGCCGCGCCTTGCATGGAGCCTGAATACCGTTTCTGCTGGCCCAGAGACGCCACTTACGTGGCTTATGCCTTCGACCGCTGCGGCTATCACGAGGAAGCCAAGCGTTTCTACAAGTGGTGCACGAAGGCTCAAGAGCCTGAAGGCGGACTTTACCAGCGCTATTACATCGAGGCAAGATTGAAGGGTCCATGCTGGAGCTCTCAAATCGACGAGATTGCCACGGTCTTGTGGGGTATGGGCAGACACTTCGAGTTAACTAATGACCGCCGTTTTGTGCGGTCAAACTGGAACTGCATCAGTAAGGCAGCCGAATTCCTCTGCAAACAAGTTTCCACGACTGATGGTCTGGTTGAAACTGTGGGGTTATGGGAGGAAAGGTTCGGAAGCCACACATACTCCAACGCGGCGATTTACGGAGGCTTGAAACAAGCCGCTGCTCTCGCTGGAGCTATTCGCCAAAACGATTTCAGCAAGGAATGGGATGAAGCGGCAGCCCGCCTCAAAGAGTCACTGCTTAACTTGGCGTGGGACGCAAATATGAACCGTTTCATCAAAACGGTGGCTCCCCGAAACGAAAACCTTGACACCAGCCTGCTAAGCTTAACCTATCCTTTCGAGGTTTTGCCTGCCGATGATGACCGTATTAAGAAAACGGCTGCTGACCTAGAAGCGTCGTTCACTTTCAGGGTTGGCGGGCTGGGGAGGTACCCGTCAGACCAGTACTACGGCGGGAACCCTTGGGTTCTAACAACCCTCTGGCTGACCTTGTACTACGAGCAGCTGGGAGACCTCGCAAAAGCAGAACAACTGATTACTTGGGCGCTTAACCACGCCACAGAACTCGGGCTGCTTCCTGAACAGGTGGATAAGCAAACTGGCGCACCAGTCTCGGCCATTCCGCTAGCTTGGTCTCACGCGTTCTTTGTCTTGGCAGCCTTAGATTTGAAAGAATCCAAAGGGAAAACTTGATGGAGCCTAGATGATTTTGGAGCCTGCACCCAGTTCAAGGCAGAAGGGCGGTCGCTTCGTTTATGTAGCGGCGGTCTTTTCCGCTCTCGGCGGGCTGCTTTTCGGCTACGACACAGGTGTCATTTCAGGCGCTATCCTGTTCATCGAACAAGACTTCGCCCTGTCAAGCCTGTACATTGGAATCGTGGTCAGCGCCGTTTTGATAGGCGCGGTGATTGGTGCAGCTGTGGGCGGAGACCTTGCAGACCACGTTGGAAGGCGCAAAATGATACTTGCAGCCGCCTTAATCTTCGCGTTAGGCGCAATTGGCACCGCAGCGGCGCCAAACGTTTTCCTACTTATACTGGGCAGAATCGTGGTGGGCGTTGCCATCGGAATCGCTTCTGAAGTTGCACCGCTTTACATTTCTGAGGTTGCTCCCGCCAAGGCGCGGGGGTCGCTGGTCTCTCTGAATCAGCTTGCCATCACTATAGGCATCGTCGTTTCTTACCTGGTTGACTACGCATTAGCGCCAATTTCAGGCTGGAGATACATGATGCTTCTGGCCGTGATACCTGCAGCAATTTTGGGTTTAGGCATGCTTCCTTTGCCTGACACGCCCAGGTGGCTCGTCAACCACAACCAGCCGGATGAAGCTCGCAAGGTTTTGAAGCGTATAAGAGGCAGCAACGTTGACGTGGAAAAGGAACTGGACGAGATTCAGCAGGGGTTGAAGCAGCAGAAGGCTGGAAGGGCGGAGTTGCTTAACCCGCTGGTCAAGCCGGCCTTGATGATTGGTGTTGCGTTGGCTATTTTTCAGCAGGTAACGGGAATAAATACGGTAATCTATTACGCGCCGAAAATCTTCCAGTTCGCCGGCGTCACCTCGTCGTCTGCGGCGATTTTCGCAACATTACTCGTCGGCGTTGTCAACGTGGTGTTTACGGTTGTGGCTATACTGTTATTGGACCGTGTCGGGCGGCGGCCATTGCTGCTGGTTGGTTTGGCGGGCATGGTTTCGAGCCTGGTTTTGCTTGGCGTTTCCTTCTATCTTACGAGCCTGCTGGGGGTTCTGGGTGACCTTGCCACCGTGGGGTTAATGGTCTACGTGGCTTCGTTCGCTATTGGTTTAGGTCCTGTCTTCTGGCTGCTGGTCTCGGAGATTTACCCCTTGAAGGTACGCGGCCTCGCCATGAGCATAGCCAGCGAAGCCAACTGGGGCTCAAACCTGATTGTGGCATTAACGTTCCTTACGCTGATACAGTTCATCGGCAGGTCTGGAACGTTCTGGTTCTACGCCGTCATAGGAGCTTTTGCTTTTGTTTTTGCGTATCTTTTGGTGCCTGAAACCAAAGGGCGCACGCTTGAAGAAATTGAGAATCACTGGCGGGCAGGCAAGCATCCGCGGGAGATGGGTAAAAAAGCCAAAGAATAAGGGTTGCAGCCAGTTGTGGTTGTGTTGGCACAGCAACAAAACTTTTAGAGTTCTAACCCCGTGCTGATAAGTAAAGTGGTCTTTACTTCCGCGAGGTATTGTGTTATTATGTTGGAGTTAACAAAAAGTCCAGCAGAGGTAACTTTACTGGCTTGCTGGTTTGGCGATAGTGGGAGGTGCTTTTGATGAGCCAGAACTTTATCACTAGTGAAGAGGCGAAAAAAGTCAGTTCTGAGGAGCTTCTTAAGAAACTTTCAAGCAATAGCGAGAAGGGTCTTGCCTCCTCCGAAGCTGAACAAAGACTCCAGCAGTCAGGCCCTAATGAGATTACCGAAAAGAAAGTTAATCCGTTTGTCAAGTTTGCGGGTTACTTTTGGGGTCCGATTCCTTGGATGATTGAAGCCGCCGTTGTCATGTCAGCAATCCTGCACGACAGCACTTCATTCAGCATAATCATTATGCTGTTGATATTAAATGCGGTGGTTGGATTTTGGCAAGAGCACAAAGCCGATAACGCCATCGAATTGCTGAAGCAGAAGTTGGCGCCAACGGCTCGGGTGCTGCGCGACGGAAAATGGCTTCAGAAGCCTGCCCGAGAACTTGTGCCGGGCGACATTGTTCGCGTTCGTTTGGGCGACATTGTTCCGGCTGACGTGAAACTCATCGGGGGCGACTATTTGCAGGCAGACGAGTCTGCGTTGACAGGTGAGTCTTTGCCTGTAGAAAAACACGTGGAAAATGTTGCTTACTCTGGTTCTATTGTTCGCCAAGGCGAGATGGATGCGTTAGTGGTGACTACCGGGATGAACACGTACTTCGGCAAAACCACGCAGCTGGTGGAAGAAGCGGGGATTCAGAGCCACTTCCAGAGGGCTGTTACCAAGATAGGCGATTACCTCATCGTCCTTGCCGCCGTAATGGTGATTATAATTGTAATCGTGGCGATTTTCCGTGCAGAGAGCCTGTTGTCAACTATTCAGTTTGCACTTGTTTTAACAGTTGCTGCCATACCCGCTGCTTTGCCAGCTGTTCTCTCAGTTACCCTGGCTTTGGGTGCGATAGCGCTGTCTAAGAAGGAAGCGATTGTCAGCAAACTGGTTTCCATCGAAGAAATGGCCGGTGTAGACGTCTTGTGCGCAGACAAAACAGGCACCATAACCAAGAATGAACTGACAGTCGGCGAAATAAAGCCGCTTGACGATTTTAAAGAGGAAGATGCCCTGTTGTTTGGCACTTTGGCTTCAAGGGAAGAGGATAAAGACCCTATCGACAACGCTGTCATCGACAAAACCAAAACCATAGAGAAAATAGCCAAAAGTCTCTCAAGCTATTCGGTAGTTAAGTTTAAGCCGTTTGACCCTGTCTTGAAGCGGACAGAAGCTACGGTTAAGGACTCTAATGGAAACAGCTTCAAAGTGTCTAAAGGAGCACCCCAGGTAATTTTATCGCTTGCAGCTAACAAGGACAAAATCGCCGATGAAATCAATAAGTACGTTGATGATTTCGCCGCCGCCGGTTATCGCGCGTTAGGTGTAGCCAAAAGCAGCAAAGACGATGAATGGGTGTACGTGGGGCTCATTGCCCTTTACGATCCACCGCGCGAAGATTCAGCATCAACTTTGAAGACAGCGAAGTCGATGGGCGTCAGCGTTAAGATGGTTACCGGGGACCACATTGCAATAGGTAAAGAAATCGCACACGAAGTAGGCTTAGGACCCAACATAATGCCTGCCTCATCCTTCCTTGACAAGCCTGACAGCGAAGCCCAACCTATAATCGAAAACGCCGATGGTTTCGCCCAAGTTTTTCCCGAACACAAATTTCGCATCGTCAAATTGCTTCAGAATAAAGGGCACATCGTCGGTATGACAGGTGACGGTGTAAATGATGCTCCAGCTTTGAAGGAGGCTGACGCTGGGATTGCCGTCGATGGTGCGACGGACGCTGCTAAATCCGCTGCAGACATCGTCCTAACGAAACCTGGATTATCGGTTATCATCGATGCCATTAAAGAGGCTCGGCAGATATTTCAAAGGATGAACAATTATTCAATATACAGGATTGCTGAAACGTTCCGAGTTTTGTTCTTCATCACTACAACTATTTTGGTGTTTGAGCTTTATCCAGTTACCGCGCTTATGATTGTTCTTTTGGCAATCCTGAACGACCTGCCAATAATCACTATCGCTTATGACAACGTTAGATACTCTAATTACCCGGAAAGATGGAATATGCGAGTTATAATAGGCATCGCTTCTTTGCTCGGAATACTCGGAGTTATAGAATCCTTCGGACTCTTCTACGTGGGATATAAAGTGTTGCTTTTGACTCCTGCGGTTCTCCAATCTTTCATGTACTTGAAACTCTCTGTAGCAGGTCATCTAACAGTGTTTATGGCGCGAACGAAGGGGCACTTCTGGTCTGTTAGACCGGCAAACCAGTTGTTGCTGGCGGTTATACTTACACAAGTGACTGCAACCTTAATCACAGTTTACGGCGTTTTGTTACCAGCCATGGGCTGGGCGCTCGCAGGCCTTGTATGGGGCGAAGCAGTAGGGGTCTTTTTGATAATTGACTTGGCAAAAGTCGGCTTCTACAAAGTCCTAGAGCACGGCGACATCCAATTCCAGTCTAAGAAAGTTTGCCCATGAGCTGCTGATACCTTGTAGAATTGACTGCGTTTTCTTTGAAAACATTGCTAAGCAAAAGAAAGAGTGGTTTTTTCAGCCTGCGGCCTGCATGAGATTCAGATTTAGCATTTCTGCCCAAGCTATGTTCCTCAGCGGTATGCAACTCGCATTTCCTTTCTGCCTCCCATAAGCCACGTACTCGACTAGGTTTCCTTTTCCGAAGGCGCCTTTCCGGAGCTTGGTTAACTGCACGTTTATTATCACGGCGCCGTCTTTGAGGTGCAGGTTCACGTTTTTGCCGAGGTATGATTTGGCGCTGTTTAGGCTAAAGTTCTCCATGTTTTTCACCAGCCTGTTTCTTGTTCGGCTATTTTGCTCCAGCATTGGCTGCATATGGGCAGTTTTTCTCCTTTGTAGAGTATGTAGAGCTTGATGTTTCCGCTTTTGCACTTGTCTCTCCATGGGTTTTGACAATGTTCCAAATTTAACAATCTCCAGTGTTGAGTTGAGACTTGTGTTGGTGAAAATTGCTTTTAAGACTCGTTCCGAAGCGACTGTGTGGCGGCGGGGAGAGAGGTCGGTTAAAGTGAATTAATTTTATGATAATTGGTGCAAAAACTCTCGGTGGCTAATTTTTGGTCCAGAGTTTTCAGATATGGACAATCTCTGGTGTTACTGCTTCTTTTGTCACCTTCAATAAGCCCACGGAGGGCCTGTTCACGGAGGACGCCATGGGGTTCGTGGGGCTGCCTGGGTTGATGTAGAGGGTTTTTCCCTCCCATTTTATGCTGGGGTTGTGCGTGTGCCCGTACACGAAAACGTCAAAGCCGTTCTGCCTGGCGATTTCCCGCATCTTGCCCATCCCGAAAAGAGTGTTCGGGTCATGCATGACTCCTATTTTCCAGTCAGCCACCTTCAAGGAGTTAAGCTTGGGTAATGCTCCGCTGACTTGTGGTCCGTCCATGTTGCCGTGAACAGCTAAAACGGGTGCAAGCTGCTCTAACTCGTCGATGACGGCTAGTTCCACAAGGTCGCCTGCGTGCACGATGAAGTCCACGTCCTCGAAAATCTTGAAAACCGCCTTTGGAATGCATCTTGCTCTTGCAGGCACATGCGTGTCTGATATTAGTCCCACGGTTTTGGCTGCTTTGAAGCTTGCCATATCAAGCGGAATCATCGTTTGTTCACTTGTCAATGCAGTTGCCTCGGGAGGTGTTCTGGTTGCCGTAGCATATGGTGTTGATAGATAATAAATATTCACGTTTGCCGCTGAATTATTTTAGAGTAAAAAACAAGAGAGGGCGCAGGAGCGGAGGAGAATTTCACCTGCTGCCTGTCCAGCCTGTTAAATCAGCTTTGCAAGATACTTGAGGTGGAAAGGTTTGAGCACCATCGCGTTTTTCAGGTCTGCGTGGAACGTTTGGCTTTCCACTATCCAGTCTGAAAGTTCAGAGTCGTGTGCTCTTACGAATTTGGTGAAGTCTGCGAAGTTTTCGTGAAGCGAGATGCATATGATGTCCCACCCCATTCCTCTGCCGTCTATGGCGAGGATGACGTTTGGCTGATTGTCATACCATTCTTTCAGTTTTTTCAAAGCTTCATCTTTTTCTTTCCCGTTCTTTTGTTTTAGTTTACTTTTGAGAAAGGTGAAAGCCGCAAGTTCGAAGCCGATCTGTCCGAATTTTGGTATAACAGTGTACCCTTCAGTGTAGCCTTCTTCAAGCATGGCTCGCCTGCGGGTTACGGTGGGCTGCGAAACGCCCAAGGCTTTGGCTAACTGCCTGTCGCTTCGATGCGAATCCTTCATCAACTCAAATAAAAGTTTACAATCTATAGGTTTTAGCTCCTTCATTCAAATCAGCCTGTTTGAGCAATAGCATTTTGTTTTTCATATATAAACCTTCATTGTTAACTGTGAATTTTCCTTGGTAATATTCGAAAGCAGAAATGAAATTTACTTCCGTATGCGGGAAAATCTTAAGAGAACCCGCCGTTCTTAGAAGGGATGAAAGGTGACTTGTGCAGTGCCTAAGTTGTTAAAGGAAGTTGAGAGTGAAGTCACGCAGTTGCTCAGCGACCTGATTAAGATAAACACGACGAATCCGCCTGGAAACGAGACCGCAGCCGCCCGCTTATTGGCTGAAAACCTGAGCCTTGAGGGATTTGAGTCTGAAATTTTTGAGTCGGCGCCTGGAAGAGGCAGCCTGATAACGCGGGTTAAGGGTTCGGGAGAAAAGCCCAGCTTGCTCTTGCTTTCGCATTTGGATGTTGTGGCGGCGAACGCTGGAGAGTGGAGCGTTGACCCGTTCGGAGGCGTGGTTAAGGACGGTTACGTTTGGGGAAGAGGCGCGTTGGACATGAAGGGCATGGTCGCTGTTGAGGTTATGGTGCTGAAACTTCTGAAGCGGAACAACGTGAAGCTTAAGGGTGATGTTTTGCTGGCTGCAACGGCAGATGAGGAAAGGGGCGGCGTTTCCGGCGTAGATTATCTTCTGCAGCGTTATCCCGAGAAGATAAGTGCCCCTTACGTTCTGAACGAGGGCGGAGGCTCGGCAATCTCCACACGGCACAGAAACGTGTACATGGTGCAAACCTCTGAGAAAGGACTCCTATGGTTTAAGGTGAAGGCGAGGGGCGTTCCCGGGCACGGCTCGGTGCCTGACGCCGCAGACAACGCCATTCTAC
>Ga0210077_1000794_pt1 | contig 10167 bp, 12 predicted proteins | sample RushMan_CattailN_5_FD_185556 | JGI IMG/M metagenome (GOLD analysis project Ga0210077, IMG submission 185556) | Wetland microbial communities from San Francisco Bay, California, USA, that impact long-term carbon sequestration -... | ecosystem: Environmental > Aquatic > Marine > Wetlands ... | reverse complement strand
AGGTTCCTGCGGTTGATTTTCCATTCAGGTATGAACCGTTCTTTTGTACACGTTCACTCATGTTTCATGTTCCTTCTTTTTACATTTGAGCATTTTAGATGGGTTTAAGAGTTGGGAATCTGTACAATCGTTCGCTATTTAATGCTATTCACAATTATTTGTATGTAAGAAAATGAATTTTTCTCGTGATAAATGAAACGTTTGTAAAAGCTTCAACGTAACGTGAAAAACGGTTCCTGAAAAATCAACGTAGCATGGTGAATGTTTATCCGAACAGGTCCAGCGTTCCCTGCCCTTGTATCTTAGGCGGTTTCGGCACGGCTTTCTCTCCTCTCAGGCACTGCGGGCAAACACAGTGGAAGGGCAGGTCTTTCGTGGTGCACATCTCATAGTACTTGCAGTCTTGGCAGGGGAAGTCTCCGCCGCAGATTATGCAGTTCTGCAGAAACTTCACTTCCTCGTTTAGGATTCCTGAGATTGCATCAACGAGTTTCTCAATGTTATTGCAGTTGCCTATCGAATAGGTACGCTGCTCCCTGTTGTACTCCAAGCCAAGCCTAACTAGAAGTGTGAACTTGTCTCTTTCAACAAAGGGAAGTTTGAACGCTTTCTTGTTAAGAACCGCCATTTTTTAGTGCTCCATTCAGAATTTCTTCATATCAACTAAGTAATCGACCTCTGCAGGCTCCAACTTAAACCAAGAAACTAGCTGGCTTGCCTTATGCTTCTCCAGGATGATTTTGAGGAAGGGAATAAAATCGTTTTTTGCAGTAGTCCGCGAAACGTGGCACCGTAGCGCTATTTTGCCGCAGATATTGTCCAATGCAGTTCTTTTTCCTTTCGTCCAAAACAGGGTCATAATCCTAATCGGCGGCGAGATAAACTCGAAAGGCTTGTATGATTTAGGCGAGACCGCGGCGGCTTCCGCCATGCAGTTGTAGAAGTACCTGAGCAGGTGCCAGTGCTCGATGCCAATCCTGCCCCTGAACATGTCCGCCCGCGAAACAAAGTCGTAAGCCTCAGCAAGCTCCAAAGTATCTGGGTATCGCCGCGGGAGATTGTCACTCACGGACATCAAAAACTCGTCATAATCCACGCTGGAAAACCTCAGCAGGTTCTCGGCTTCCGCGAGAGATTTCACCGAAAAGTAGCTTCTCAGCGTTTCTTCCATGCCGATGTCCTTGTTTCTAGCGCTCAGAATCAGGGTGTCTTGGAGCGTGAGAACTTTGCCCGCCCCGGCTATGCTTTGCAGGTCGTTTATGGCTGACCGCATGTCGCCCTTGCTGTTTTGGGCGATTCTCTCCAGCGCTTCAAACTCCGCCTCAACGTGCTCCATCTTGCAAATCCTGCGCAGTGCTTCAATCATCAGCGGTATCCGTACTTGGTGGAACCTTACCAGTACGCAGACTTTCTTTAGGGGTCGGATTTTCTGTAGGTCAGGGTCATTCGCAGCCATTATAACCGGCACCTGCGATGCTTCAACAATTTTCACTATGGCGCCTATGCCGCCTCGGTCTTCTCTGCCTGCGACGCCGTCAACCTCGTCCAAAAACAGAAGATTCCCCTTGCCCCCCGTCGAAAACGTGTCCAGACCCACGAAGCTGGTTGCGGGTCGGGCGACCTTGTTTATCGCCTTCTCCGTCCGTGTGTCGCTGGCGTTCATCTCGATGATTCTGAAGCCAAACTCGTTTGAAGCTGCATTGACCAAAGCCGTTTTTCCCACGCCGGGCGGTCCATAAAGCAAAATCGCTTTCTTCTTGCGGCGCCTGCTTTTCAGCCATTCCACAAAGATGGCTTTGGCTTCCTCGTTTCCTATAATGTCGTCTATTTTTTGGGGGCGGTACTTTTCAACCCAGAGCACGTTATTTCTCAATTAGTTTCCCCTTTTGCTTTCCCAACCTTAGCAAACTGCGCCAGCAACGCGCTCAATTGTATGTCACTGTTTGCGCCTTGGGTCAGGCGAAAATCGTACTCGCCGATTATGTCCGACAGCTCCGCCTTCTGCTCGGCAGACACGTACGAGAGCTTGAACAGTTCCCTCTGCATCTGGCGGACAATCTCTGAACCGGAAAAACCGAAAGTACCAATCAAATCGTACATTAATTTTCTTGCTTCGATGAAGTCGCCGTTCAACGCCTTGTTCAGCATCAACTGAACCTGCTTCGGACTCGCCTCGCCGACCACCAGAGAAACGGTTTTCTCATCCACCACTCCATCCCGGTACACGGCAGCCGTCTGCAACGCATTTATGGCGTGCCTAAGGTCGCCTTCCGAGTACTCCACAATCATCTCAGCGGCTTTGGGTGAGAGCGTCACGTTCTCCTTTTTAGCGATAGCTTGTAGGTGCTCCACCATGGCTTTGGAGTCGAGTTTTGAGAAGCGGAATATGGCGCATCGGCTCTGAATAGGCTCAATAATTTTGGAGGAGTAGTTGCATATGAGGATGAATCGGCTGGTTCGGGAACTGGTTTCCATTATTCGTCTCAGCGCGGTTTGCGCGGGTCCAGTCATCTGGTCGCTCTCATCCAAAATTATAAGCGCAAAGGGCACATTGCCGAACGCTGCTCGGCTGTAACGCGAGAAATCCTTCACCCGCTCCCGCACGGTGTCGATGCCCCTCTCGTCAGAAGCGTTCAGCTCCAGCGTGAAAGTCCGCCAGTTCTCACCGAACAATTCGCGGGCAATGCACAGCGCGATCGTTGTCTTCCCAGTTCCGGGTATGCCCGCTAGAAGCAGGTGCGGCATGGTCTTCGGTTTTTTCATGAACGCCTTCAGGCTGTCCACGATGTCTTTCAAGTCCACTATCTCATTCAGGTTTTTCGGGCGGTACTTTTCAACCCACATCAATGCTTCTTCGTTAGTTGCCATAAATCCCCCTCAATGAAGGCCACAGTTAACTTGGTTTGCGTTCTTAATTACTTTTCCTTGGTTGTTTGCCTGCCACTTGGCAATGTAAAAATCATTCTGAAACACTGAACTGAAGAAAAAAGTGACAGGTTCAGAATCAGCGAATCCTGCTGCCTTCCACAATGTCCTTGTCAGGGTGCAACACCACAACGTTGCCCGCGTCGTCTTCCGCCGCCAGAATCATGCATTGGGACTCCACTCCCATCATCGTGCGCCTTTTGAGGTTGAGGATGAACGCGCATTTCTTGCCGACAAGGTCTTCAGGCTTGTACCACTGTAGCAGCCCCGCCACGGCTTGCCGCGTTTCCGCGCCAAAATCCACCATCATCCTGATGAGGTTTCGGGAGCCTGGAATCTGGTTTGCCTCAGTGATTTTTCCGATGCGCAGGTCAAGTTGCTGAAATTCTTCGAAGGTGACTTCCATCTTCAAGCGCCTCACAAGGTTTCTCGCGCCGTGGAAGTATAAAGTTTTCCGATTTCACTTTGCCACTCTGAGCCTTTCCGCTGTTGCGATTTTATGTGCAAACCGAAGCGGCTCCGGAATCCGGCTGCCGCGCGCACAGTGTTTTACTATTTGCACGGCAGTCTGAAGCGAAACCATGTGTCCCACGCTCACGAAGACAGGCTTCACTCCCTCCCGAGTCGTCACAACTGAACCTATAGTCTCGCCTTTGTCAACCAGAAAAACCTGCCCCGCAGCCTTCACGGGCGCGCCAATGAGTCGGCTCTTCGCCACCCCAACCGTCGGCTTTCCAACGGCGATTCCTAGGTGGCTTGCGAACCCGCACCTGTACGGATGCGCTAATCCTTGTCCGTCGGCGAGGAAAATGTCTGGCTGAGACTGTAGCTTTCTGATGCACGCCACTGAGGGCGGGATTTCCCTGAAAGAAAGCAAGGTCGGGATGTAGGGCATTTTCACCGTGCACACAGCGGTTTGAGACTCCACGAGTTCAAGCGACTCGTAGTCCAAGACTGCCACGGCGCCTATGCCTAGGCTACCGACGTACGAGACGTCAACGCCGGCAACGAGAGAAATTTTGCTAGGCAGTTTATCTTCGCTGATGATTTGCTGGGCTAGCCGCCTCTGCGCTTCATGCGCTTTGGCGACAGAGAAGCGAGGCAACATGGAGAGGGGCGGGGTCATGATTGAACCTTTTCAGGCGCCGCCTGCTCGGGCTTTTTCAAACCGCTTCAGGTAGTCTTCCAGCGCTTTTCTCCGCACCTCTTGGGTGACATCTCCCCGCGTGGCTTCGATTACCCGGCGTGCAACATCGCATTTTCTTCTGAGCCCCGGCACCAGCATGTACGCCTCATCTAATGCGGTTAACTCAACGTAAATCTCATCCATCGTCTTCAAGTAAGCCTCGCCTTTCTCCGCGTCGCCCTCACGTAGCGCGTCTAGGACGGCGCGTCTGCACTCACCTATCACGTCGGCTAGACCCAGCGCGTAATCCACTGGGGGCACGTTGATTTCCTTTGGCGTGACGAAACGGGATTCCTTAATCAATGCTAGGAATATGTTGGCTTCCGCGTATTCCTGAAGCGCCGCGCTGAACATGCCCCCGTAGATTATGTCTGGATAATCCTCCGCTAGACCTTGGAGCTCAAGAATCATGACTTTCGCGTTTTCAACAAGCTTTTCCGCTTCTTCCTGCTTTTTCTGGTGAACGAGAAGTATTGCTCTTTTGGAGAGACTTGTTACCTTCCGCATGCTTTCATGCGTGGTTTCTCGGACTTCATCTTTTTCCGTGAGCTCTTTTTTCACTTCTTCAAGAACATGCTTCAACATTAACAACTTGAATCACGCTGATAACTTTAGAAGGCGTCTGGTTATTTATTGGTTCGGAAAAAAAGGAAATTGAGTTTAAGATTTTGTCAGGTTTATTCTTCTGGCTGTTCAGGCTCAGGCGCTACCCATCTCTCGACTAAGAGTTTATCGTCCTTCAGCTTGAAGCTTACACTGACGAAAATGCTGTCTGCTCCCTTGAACGGGAACATACTGTCCTCCGCGAGGTCTTTGGGAAGATAAATAAGGTATTTCTGGTCTTTTCTTCTGAATAGCCTTCCTCTTCCTTCGTTTACCAACTTTTACATCTCCTGTTTCGGTTTCGCTTATGAAGCATGGTATTGTGCACATTAAACATAAAAGATTTTGGCATAGACTTAGCGTCCTTTTCAAAAACCGCGTTATTTGTGCAGAAAGATTTATCCGCTTATTTTGGGCGTTTCTGGAGACGCTGTATCACCCAGAATCGTTGGCTCGTTCGATTATAACCCTTATCTGAGCCCTTAACGGAAGATAAGGGCAGGTGGCAGCGTCTTTTCCAGCTTCCTTTTCTCCTTCGATCTAACGCTCGCATTGCTCTGATTGCAATCCTAATTAATCTTGCGAAAAAACATGGTTGATAAGGGTTTTACCTAAATTGAGCAATCGCGAGAAGATGATTCTGCGGATGTATGTTTCAGGTTTTCTTCCACTGCGCATTAGTTATAGCTTTTTTGAGCGTTTATTCAAAACATTAAATAACAGTTGAACCAATTGTTATTTAGTGAGCGCACTAGATAATCGGAAAGCTGTATCTGGCGTTTTTTCCGTCCTGCTACTGGTAATAATAACATTTGTTGTCGGCATCTTTCTTTACAGCTTCACGATGGGAACGTTTTCAAATCTTACTTCCTCTTCTTCAAACTCGCCTTTCAGCTTGCGCATAGAAAACGTTAACATAAACGACACCTGCATGACAATCTACATCGGGAACACATTTAACCATGATGTCACAGTTACCCGAGTTTACATAAACAACCAGCCCACGCAAATTCTATCGTCCACCGCCACAATTCTTAGAGAGTCAACAGGCGAGGTCCAGGTTTTGGGAACTTATGCCGTAGGCAACGCATATGACATCAAGGTAATTCTCGATTCAGGAAACAGTTTGGTGACCTACGCAAGGTATTAAACCGTTTATTATCACCCCTGTCGCGGTGACTAGACACATCAGCATCGTACTGACGGTTTCGGTCTTGGCACCTCAAGGTGCAGGCGCCTCAGGACTTGTTAAGCAGCAACTCCTGCGGAAAAACGCCTTGAAAATATAATAATTTTTTAAGGGAAAAGAACGTACAAGAGTAAGGCGAACAGTATGAAAGATGTGGACTTCTTAAGAGCAGTGCTCGACACCAGCATACTCTACGTTGAAATGATTGAAAACATGACTCTGTCAGGCAAGCAGGCGAGCGAAAGCAAACCGAAGCGGATAAAATTCGGGTTCTGCAGCTGCGAGGACTGCGAAAGCATGAAGTGGATAGCCCACGCGGATAAGCGGCGGGCAGTGATCCTAGTCTCCAGGAAAGCGTTTGAGAAGGAACTAAGCAACAGGGCTAACAACGGCATGGGGTTCTTCACCTTGATTTACGGTTTGATGCGTGCCTATCTGAGTCTGCTTCATCCTTACTCGAGCGAGAAGACGATTGAGCATAAGACAAACAGGTACTTCAGGAAAGCAATGCAGGTAATAGCCAAGGATGGGTTAAACGCCAACATAAGCAAAGTAAGCGTTTAACGACAAGGAAACGCAGATACCCTCATTCTTGAACGCCGCTATCTCGATAATCATACTTCTAGTTCTCAAAGCTCTTTCAGCCAGCACGCGGCAAATTAAGCTTATTTGCAACCTCCAACTAATGTCAAGGCAAGAGAGGAACCAAAATGAAATACGAAATAAAATACAAGCCATCCTACTCCCTGCTCGTGGTAAACTTGGACCAAGGCGAGACCATCACGGCTGAATCCGGCGCCATGACCTACATGGACCCCAATATAGAAGTGCACACCCGCAAACGCGAAAAAAGCTTTCTAGGCAGCTTAGGCTTAAGCATTATCGGCGGCCAAAGCTTCTGGGTCAACGACTACTCCGCCGCAAACGGTTCAGGCGAGGTCAGCTTCGTAGCCGCGCCGGTCGGCGACATAGAACAGTTAGAAGTTAAGCCTGGAAAAGGCTACATCATACAGAAATCCGCGTACATCGCGTCAACGCAGAGCATCGACCTAGACGTGAAGTGGGAGGGCTTCACCAAAGGCTTGTTCGGGCAAGGCTTGTTCATGCTGAGGGCGACGGGAGATGGGCAACTGTTCATCAACACCTTCGGAGCTATAGACACGCACAAGCTTGAGGCGGGGCAGACGCTGATTGTGGACAACTTCCACCTCGTCGGTTTCAGCGACTCCTGCAGCTACAAGGTCACCCGGTTCGGCGGGCTCAAAGAAACGCTGCTGAGCGGAGAAGGCTTAGTCACCCAGATTACGGGTCCCGGCGAAGTGCATATTCAAACCAAAAACTTGCGGGAGTTCGTGGAGTGGCTCTGGACGCTACTGGAGCCCAGAGTGCGGTCAAGAGCCCGCTAAACCCAACCCTTTTTTTTCATACAATCGGGTCAGTGACTTTTCCGAAGCTTCATCACAATATCCCAAGACAAACCATACGTATGGAATAGGTCCAAAAAAGAGTCTAAACCTAAAAGCAGCCCAAACAACGCGGGATGACGGTCAAAGAAAGGCCCGCCATACAGAATGCTGCCCCTTTTCACGGTCTCTATTTTGAAGCCAGCTTGCACCGCGAGGTTGCGCCATTCTTTGCAGCTTTTCTCGGAAATGTGCCCTGTTTCAGAAGCTAAGTTCCCGTGACGCTGGAAACACCACTCCTGCTCCTCACCAATCGTCTGTAATTGTTTCTTGGATGCAAAACGTTTCGCCATGTTCTTCGGGTTAGGTGTCGTAATCACCGCTGAGCCTCCAGCCTTAAGAACGCGGTAAATCTCTGCCAAGCATTTTTCAGGTTCGGGCAGGTGCTCCAAAAGTTCCGAACAGAAAACCACATCAAAAGAATCGCTGCCAAATTCCAGTTTCTCGGCGTTTCCAACATTGAACACGCAGTTGTCTTCCCCTCGCATTTCTTTCAGCATATTTGCGAATTTGATGCTGACGGGCGAGATGTCTATGGCCGTGAATCGTGGCGAGTAAGCCTTTAGCCGAGCGTTCAGCATGAAAACGTCTCTTCCGTTCCCGCATCCTATGTCGAGGATTTCGCGGTTGGAACCCGACCTCTGAAGTTCACTTTGAACCAGTTTGAGGATTGTGTTCTTCATTTTCCACCATGAGTATTCTTCCGAATACACGGGCCAGAAAACCTTGGTCTGTTCCTCTATGATTTTTTTGAACCAATAGTCTTCGTAAAACGCCTTGAGACCTTCTTCGCCGCTGTTTTGGCGGTTTTGCTCGTTTTCTGTCATGTTCGCTTCGCGAAGTGTATTTTGGCTCATAATTCTTTAAAAGAATATCGCCTTAACCCGCAGGACAGGTTTCGCCTTATCTTTCCAGCACGAAGGGCTTTTCTCGCGTGACTTTCTCAGGAACCTGATCCAGCAGCATCCGCTCCTCCGCCTTTCTACTAAGCACCACGGGCTGAAGCTTGCCCGAAAGCTCCAAAGCCGCCTCCAACTTGCTGCTTCTCTCCGCGTAAACCTCGAACAATACGCCACCTTTCTTCACTGCTTCGCCCAGCTTCGCCTTGAACACGACTCCTGCCCCTTTCTCCTTCGGCGCGCCAGCTTCTCGGGCGACCCTGATTATGCTCTCGGTGCTGATCCACATAACTCTGCCCGCCTGTTCCGCGGTCACTTCTGCCTTCTGCGCGCCCACAGGAATATCCTCGGGCTTGACATTTGGGTTGCCGCCTTGCGCTTCAATTATTTCCCGAAGCTTTTTCTCGGCTCTGCCCGACTGCAGCATGTTTTCAGCCCGTTGCCGACCATCTTCAGTGCCTGCCATTTCGAAAAGCATGCCCGCGAGGATTACCGCTTTCTCCCTTAAATCCGCTGGTCCTTCGCCCATGAGCGTGGTCAACGCTTCTCTCGCCTCCAGTGCGGGTCCCACTGCGTAGCCTAAGGGTTGCTCGCCGAAGGTCAAAGCGCACTGGATTGTCATGCCTAGGCGTTTGCCGAGGTCTACGAAGTCGGAAGCCAGCGTGTAAGCATCGGTTGTGTTCTTGATTTTGGCGCCTGTTCCCGTTGGGATGTCGATGACGATGTGGGTGGCGCCGATGGCTTTTTTCTTACTCATAATCGACGGCAGCAGCAACGGGTCGATGCCGAGCGGGTACTCGATTTGGATGAACAGGTCGTCAGCTGGTGCGAGTTCTAAGGCTCCGCCCCAGACGAGGCAGCCGCTTGTCTTTTCGACCACGCGCTTAATCTCGGCGATGGAGAGGTTGACGGGGCATAGGGTTTCCACGCGGTCCGCCGTTCCCGCGGGTGATGTAACTGCACGCGAGGAGGTTTTGGGGATGGTGAAGCCTGCCGCCGCCACAATAGGCACGACAAGCATGGAGGTTTTGTCGCCGGGCAACCCGCCGATGCTGTGCTTATCCAAAATGGGAGCTTCGCCGAAGTCCAGCGTCTTGCCCGTTTCCACCATCGCCCGCGACATGGCTTCTGTCTCGCCCATGTTTAACCCGTAAACGTTAAGCGCCGTCAAGAACGCAGCAATCTCCACCTCGCTCAGGTGCCGTTCCACCACGTCTTTGACTATGGTGGTTATGTCTGGTCCTCTGAGTCTTTCGCCGCGCACCTTCGCCCTGACATGGCTGAGGGATTCGGGAAGTTGAGCCAGCTCCACTTGGACTGGTTCGTCCCCTTTCAGACCGAGCGCCGCCGAGATTTCCTCGTAAAGCCCTATGCGGTTCGTTGGGAAGTGGGCGGCTATGTTGGCGATGGCAATTATCGATGCGCCGCCATAGGTTATTCTTATTCTATCTGAGCTGTGCACACCAAGCTGGCTTGCGGTTTCTTCGCCTAGAATGGCGATGCGTCTGCCGCCAGCCGTGATTGTCAGTACTTCAGCCGTAAACTCCATACGCTTAAACCTCAGCTTAGATTAACATACGGGATAGTTAAAGATTTTAAGGAAACCGCCATCACAATAACCTGAGGAAGAAGTTTTGAGGTACATAGACTTCGTCGATTTAAACTACAACCCCAAAGAAACAGACCTGATTTGCACTTTCAGAGTGGAGCCTGAAGGCATCAGCCTTAAAGAGGCGGCGGGCGGGGTCGCCGCGGAAAGCTCGGTTGGCACCTGGACGGAGCTGACTACCACGAAGCCTTATGTGGAGCAGCTGGCAGCCCACGTATTCAGCATAGACGGCAACACCGCGAAGATAGCGTATCCCATCGAGCTTTTCGAAACAGGAAACATGCCCAACATCC
>Ga0210077_1000793_pt1 | contig 10184 bp, 8 predicted proteins | sample RushMan_CattailN_5_FD_185556 | JGI IMG/M metagenome (GOLD analysis project Ga0210077, IMG submission 185556) | Wetland microbial communities from San Francisco Bay, California, USA, that impact long-term carbon sequestration -... | ecosystem: Environmental > Aquatic > Marine > Wetlands ... | reverse complement strand
CTTTCGAATGCCATTTCACCGCGGCGAATTCTTCGCGTGGTTTCCTTGCCGAGTTCCCCATATACGGCAATGATCGTGTTTCTATCGTCGTCATCTACTCGCGTATGTGAGATGTATCCGTCCGCGTAGCATATTTGTTGCCCTACACGACCGTAGTTATGGCGCTCGCCCGTCTTGTAGTTGTAGGAAATCAAATCAAACGTGGCGTACCGTCCCCCTCCAGGCACGTCGATTCGCTTTCCGGTGTCGACGCGCATGAGTATTCGTTCGTTGTCCATCCACGCAAGCGGATAGGAAACGACCGGAAGATTTGTAACCTTGATCCCCTCGGGAGCTCGGTTCTCGAGCGATGCACAGGAAAGAGGCGCAAGCGCGAGGAGAGCGCAAAGCCAGGCTTTGCGTCGGTCCCATACGGCCCGCGGCGCATTGAGCATAAGACTCCCCCCTCGGCTGAAATCTACTCCCCCGTCAGGATTTTGTAATCAAGACATTCGGATAAAAAGACCGCCCTTACGCTGCGCGAATCGGCGCGCGCGTAAAGGGATGCAAGGTCATTTGCGGCTAAGAGAAATCGACTCTGACCCCGTTTTAGAAATTGGGGACAGACCTCGAGCTTCTCTTCAGCGCTTCAGCGACCTGCCCCACGAAATCGGAGTCTGTCCCTGGTTTGCTTGGGACTTCAGCTCAAGTGCGGTCGGTGTACGCTTTCACGAGGTGTGCAACGAGCGCGCCGCCTACGGCCCCGATGCCATCCACGATCGCGTCGTGGAGCTCGTAGCGGTGGGCGTGACCGAGGATTTCGATGGCCTCGTGCGCGAAACCGAAGGCGATTACGGCGAGCGCGACGACCAGGGTCGGCACGCGCGGCACGGCCAGGGTCCAGGCGAAGGCCAGCGCGGCGAACGACACCAGATGCGGCAGCCAATGGGGACCCACGGCAGCGACCTCGCTTGCCTTCGGCGAGATGCTGGCCCAGAGAAGGATGAGGGTGAGCGCGACGGCGCCCGTAAGAAAGATGCGTTTGAAAATCGGGGACAAACCTTGGCCTTCTTTTCGTATTCTCAGAGACTTGACCCGCGAAATCGGGGTCTGTCCCCGGTTTACTTGATTGCGGGGAGAATCAATCCGGACGCTTCTCCGAATCCGATGGTCGCGTAGCCGTCGCGGCTGCAACGCCCCCTTTGCGTCAACTCGTCGCCGTCTTCGATGAAGTTTCTTTGCTCGCCGCCGGGGAGTTTGACGGAGTGTTTGCCGCCTTGGGTGAGCTCGATCATGGCGCCGGCGGAGTCGGGGGTGGGGCCGGAGATGGTGCCGCTGCCGAGCAGGTCGCCCACGCGCAGGTTGCAGCCGTTGCTGGTGTGGTGGGTGACGAGCTGGGCGAGGGTCCAGTAGCAGTCGCGGTAGTTGGCGTGCGACAGGCGCACCGGCGGCATGCTGGAGGCGCGCATCGCTTCGGTGCGCAGGTACATCTCGACCTCGATCGAGTAGCCGCCTTCGTCGCGGTCGTCGGAGTCGGTGAGGTGGGGCAGCGGCGCGGGGTCCTCGGGCGGGCGGCGGAAGGCGTGCGTGCGGTAGGGCTCGAGCGCTTGGAGCGTGACGACCCAGGGCGAGACGGTGGTGGCGAAGCTCTTGGCGAGGAAGGGGCCGAGCGGCTGGTATTCCCAGGCCTGGATGTCGCGCGCGCTCCAGTCGTTGAGCAGCACGACGCCGAACACGTGCTCGAGCGCGTTGGCGATCCGGACCGGGGCGCCGAGGGGGTTGCCGGGGCCGCAGATGAAGCCGAGCTCGACTTCGTAGTCGAGCCGCTTGCACGGGCCGAAGGCCGGCGCCGGCGCGTCGGGCGCCTTGGTCTGGCCCCGCGGGCGCATGATCTCGGTGCCGGACACGACCACCGACGAGGCGCGCCCGTGGTAGCCGATCGGCACCCACTTGAAGTTCGGCATCAGCGGGTTGTCGGGACGAAACAATCGGCCGATGTTGGTCGCGTGGTAGACCGAGGTGTAGAAGTCGGTGTAATCGGGGATCTCGACCGGCAGCAGCAGCTCGGCTTCCTTGATCGGCACCAGGCAGCCCTCGAGCGCCCTGCGCACGCTCGGCGGCGCATCGACCGCCAGCGCGCGCGAGAGCGCGAGGCGCAGCGGGTGCCAGTACTCGTGCCCGAGCGCGGCGAGCGCGTTGAGCGTCGGCGCGCGGCCGGCCTCGGCGGCCTCGGCGGCTTCGCCCGTGAAGCCGGCGAGCGCGGCGGCGGTGCCGAGCTCGAGCACCTGGTCGCCGATCGCCACCCCCGCGCGCGGCGCCTCGAGCGTGCCGCGGCGGCGGAACACGCCGAAGGGCAGGTTCTGGATCGGGAAGTCGCAGCCCGGGTCGTTGGCCGAGGCGAGCCAGCTGGTTCGCCTCGGGTCGTGCGTCTCGTCCAGGTTCATTGCGCTACTTCCCCGGGAAGTTCCTGCGGAAGCCGTCCCACACCGCGTCGTAGTTCTTCTGCCGCTCGCGCACGCTCATCGCGAACTTCGTCGGCTTGAACACCCAGCGCGATTCCCACATGAACGCCAGCGTGTCTTCCTGCTTGACGGGCTTCAGCTCGGCGGCCGAGGCCTTGGCGTGGCTCGCCGCGTCGGGACCGTGCGCGCTCATGCAGTTGTGCAGCGACACGCCGCCGGGCACGAAGCCCTCGGCCTTGGCGTCGTACACGCCGCGCACCAGCCCCATCAGCTCGCTCATCACGTTGCGATGGAACCACGGCGGGCGGAAGGTGTGCTCCGCGACCATCCAGCGCGGCGGGAAGATGACGAAGTCGCAGTTCGCCGTTCCCGGCTGGCCCGAGGGCGAGGTGAGCACGGTGAAGATCGACGGGTCGGGGTGGTCGAAGCTGACCGTGTTGATCACCATGAAGCGCGCCAGGTCGTACTTGTAGGGCACGTAGTCGCCGTGCCAGGCGACCACGTCGAGCGGCGAGTGGCGAAGCTCCGTCGCCCACAGCCCGCCCATGTACTTGGATACCACCTGGTGCCTGCCGCCCGCGTCCTCGAACGCCGCGACGGGGGCGAGGAAGTCGCGCGTCTGCGCGAGGCCCTGCGAGCCGATCGGCCCCAGCTCGGGCAGGCGGAACGCCGCGCCGTAGTTCTCGCAGGCGTAGCCGCGCGCCGCGCCCTCGGGCAGCTCGACCCTGAAGCGCATGCCGCGCGGGACCACGGCGATCTCGCCCGGCGCGACCTCGAGCTTTCCCAGCTCCGTGAAGATCGAAAGCCGCCCCTGCTGCGGCACCAGCATCAGCTCGCCGTCGGCGTTCCAGAGAGAGCGGTTCTTCATCGAGCGGTTGGCGAGGTACACGTGCACCGCGATCCCGCTCTGCGCCTCCGGGCTGCCCGAGCCGGCCAGCGTCGCCAGGCCGTCGAGGAAGTCGGTCGGCCGGGAAGGAAGGGGGAAGGGGTCCCAGCGCATCCGGTTGGGCGAAACGCCGGCGTCGTCGAACGGCCCCGAGCAAAGCGTCGGATGGGACATCTTCTTGTACTGCGGATGCATCGCCGAGGGGCGCAGGCGGTACATCCAGGTGCTCTGGTTCTCGGCCCGCGGCGCGGTGAACGCGGTGCCCGAGAGCACCTCGGGGTACAGCCCCTTGGGCGGGCGCTGGGGGGCGTTCTGCCCCAGCGGCAGCGCGCCGCGCACCGCCTCGCTGGAAAAGGTGTTGCCGAGACCGCTCTGGTAGCTCAGCCGGGGCGAGGCGCTCTTCTTCATTCCGGGTTCTCCTCGGGGTCGCCGAATCGTATCAAAACCGGGATCAGGACTTCAGGATAAGAAGGAGTCCTACCGCGAAATGGGGATTGATTTCCACCTGCCGGGCGACTACGGTGACAGAAGCTGCGGCAGCGTCGGCATGACGACCTTGGCCCGCGCAGGGTAACAGCGGCTGGACCAGTCACTAAAAACGAGCACCTCCTTCCGGTTGCTCAGGCAACCGGTTCCAGGGGCCCCGGGGTTTCCCCGGGGCTTTTTTGTTTTGCCATCGAGCCTTTGCCGGCAGGCGCCTCGCGGCGCCCGGCGTGCCGTCGGCCGTCCCGCGTACCGGTGCAGGCGAATCTGGCGCCGGAAAAGAATCCAGCTACTTGCAGGGAAATGCGTCCTTCAACGCTTTGCGAACAAGGAAGCTGGCGGGGAGCTTCAACTGCTTCGGGTGATCCATCAAGTAGTGGCCGACGACGTCCGCGATGTCCTTGAGCGTAACGGATTTGTCGACGCACGGCATGTTGGGGGCCGAGACCGCCAGCATTTCGTATGAGCCGCGAATGTAACCGAGATGGAGCGCGAAGTTCGCCACATCCCCGCTGTTGCTGCTGTTCGACTTCGCGGACATGTAGGCCCGGTAGGACTTCAGCAAATCATTGCCACTCCACAGGTGGGGGGCCGCAAACGATGACCCGCAGTACATAAACAGGAGGCCGGCAAGTAAGCTCGCAATCTTCATGGGCAACCTCGGCTTATAGTCGCTTGGACTCGAGAACGATCGGATTGTTCGCGCCGTAGCGGAGCGTGATAACCGACAGATTATTGGCTTCTTGCCGCGCGTCAAGGCGGGATTATCCCCGATCGGGTCGATGTGGCCCCCCTCAGCGAGGGGCCCGCGCCTCGTCGCGCGGGTACATGCAGCTCGCGTTCGCCCGCCCGCTTTGCACGAGCTTCGCGGCGATATCCTCGCACACGGCGCGGATCTGCCCCAGCGGGCCGTTGACCCGCATGCGCAGCCCCGGAGCGACGATCTCGTAGAACGGCGGCGCGGTCTCGGTCATCAGCACCAGGTCGGTTCCCTCGATCGTTCGCCGGCAGCGCGCGTAGGTGACCGTGCAGTCCCGGCAGGTCTTCTTGAGCGGCTCCAGGAAGCGCCGGTTTGCCTCGCCGCAGGACGCCCGGTCGCGCTGCGCGGCCTGAACCACGCTGAAGGCGAAACCGCCCGGCAGCTCGACCTTCGCGGTCGGGTAGTAGGTGAGCGTCTTGACGTAATAGTGGGCGTACACGCCGCCCACCGCGAGCAGCGCGACGATCAGCAGCGCCGCGATGCGCGAGCCGCGCTTTGTCTTACCAGCAGGGGGTCCAGCCGTACGGCGCATCCCAAATCACCTTGCCTTTCCTGAGTTCCACGCCTGCGATCGCTTCGCCGTAGCGGCCCGGCTGGTCGATGCGCACGGCGACCCTGCCGCCGTCAACGCCGACCACGGTACCGTAAACCCATTCTCGGTTGGCGATGCCGACCTTCATCGCGCGGCACACCTTCTGCCCGACCTTCGCCACCGCCTTGCGCGACTCGGCGCGAAACCTGCGCTGCGCGAGCATCATCGGCGTCGGCGCGCCGGTCGGCACGTCGTCCTTCCACTGTCCCTCGTACACGTCGCCGCTGGCGTAGCGGTACACGCCGTAGCCGTTTCGCATGTCGTTCGCGAATTCGCCCTGGTAGCGCTCGCCCTGCCAGGGGCCGCGGCCCCAGGTGTAGCTGCCTTCGCCCTGCTTGCGGTCGGCGACGAAGCCGCCCTCGTAGCGGTCGCCGTTGGGCCAGGTCTTCACCCCCTGGCCGTCCTTCATGCCGGCCTTGAAGTGGCCGCGGTAGGTCGCGGTCCCGGTCGCGTAACCCTCGCCCTCGGCCAGCCCGTTGACGCACGGCCCGGCGTAGCTGCCTTGCAGCTCCGGGTCGACCACCTTGCAGGCGAGCGCCGGCAGCGGAAGCAGGAGGGCAACCAGCAGAAAAACCGGGGACAGACCCCGATTTCCAGCCCCGCGCTTGCGCGGAAATCGGGGTCTGTCCCCGGTTTTCAGTTGAGCGACCATGCGAGGTTCACCGAATGCGGCCCGAGCAGCACCGTGGGGCCGTGCTTCTTCAGGCGCGCCTGGTGCCGGGCGTCCCAGGCAAGATAACCCAGCCCGTAGCCGATCAGCGCGCTCGCCACGGTGTCCGAGAGCCAGTGCTCGCGGCTGCCGATGCGCGCGAGGTTGGTGATCGCCGCGGCGCCGTACAGCCACGGCATGCCGAACTCCTCGGCGTAGGGCGTCACCGCCGCCCACATCAGCACGGTGTGGTTGGACGGAAACGAGTGGTCGCGGTCCTCGCTCGAGCCCGAGCTGAACTCAGCCTTGCCCAGGCCCGCGCCGGGGCGCGCGCGGCCGACGGCGTATTTGAGCCCCTCGGAGGCGAGCAGGCCCACCGCGCCGGCTTCCAGCGCGGCGGTGCCGGCGTCGGACAGGCGCGGCCGGCTGTCGTCGAAGGCGAACATCGCCGACAGCCCCAGCGCCGCCACGGGCAGCGCGTCGCCGAAGCGGATTCCGTCTTTGCTCCAACTGGAGTTTTCATGATTCTTCGCAAATCGGTCGGCCCGGGTGTCCAGGCTGCTCGAAGCCAGCGTGATCCCAGTGCCATACAGGGCGGCCTTCCACCACTCCACCTTGCCGCCCGCCTGCGCCATGCCGCGCGCGTCGTCCGCCACGAACTCCGGCCAGGGCCGCCGGTTCGAGCCGAGCGCGGGCAGGGTGTAGTCGTCGTCCATGTCGCCCAGTCCCGAGAGGCCGTCGCGCTGGTGCATCTGCAGCACGTCGGTCTCGGTCAGCTTGTACAGGTCGCCGGGCGAGACCACCATCTGCCCGACGTCGCGGGTCCACGGCGCAAGCGACATGTTCGCCACCGCCCGGGTGTCCTTGGACAGCATGGTGTTGAGCGGCATCGCCATGAAGATGCCCTTGTCGTGGTAGGGCGAGGACGGAGTGCCGGGGGAAGTGATGTCGTTGCCGTTGGTGAAGGTGTACCAGGCGCCGACCTCGAAGCCGGACGCGAAGCGGCGCTTCATCTCGAAGCGCACGCCCTCGTCCTTGGCGAGGAATCGCCCCGCGCGCGCCGTCGCGGTGAGGCCGTGCGCCATGCGGTAGTGCAGCGATGCGATCGCGGTCACGGTCGAGTAGTCGCGGGTGCCGAACAGACCCCTGAAGTCGCGCTGCCTGACCGCGTCGAGCGCGAGGTCGGTGGCCCAGCGCCCGTCGCCCGGCAGGTAGAGCACCTGCCCGCCGACGCCGTCGAACATCTCCTCGTAGATCCCGCCCGAGACCCGCGCGTACACGCGGCGCGCGGGCTGGAAGTACTTGTTCGCCACCAGGCGCAGGATCTTGGGCCGGCGCACCCGCTTGTACTCGGCGATGTCGGTGCGCACGTGCGGCAGCAGGCTGTCGGAGGGCTGCGTCACGTCGCTCACGTTCTCCCACAGCGTGGCCTTGACGTCGCCCAGCAGCTGCACCCGGGCGGGAAACCAGCGCTCGTAGCTCGCCACCGCCGAGAGGTCGAACTTGAGCGCGCCGGCCGGATCGTTGAAGTACGCCTGCAGCATCGGATGCAGCAGCAGCGTGCCGCCCAGCACGTCCTCGTCGCGCAGGGTGAAGTAGCTGCCCTCGACCCCGCGCTGCACCAGCAAGCGCTCGGGGATCGGCTCCTCGAACGCCGCCAGCGCCGCCGCGCGGTCGGCCGATTCGCTGCGGCCCGGCGCGGGGTATTCGATCGCCACCGTCTGCCCCAGCCTCGCGCGCGAGGCCATGCCGTTGAAGTAGCGCTGCAGCAGCGGCACGTCGGCGAAGTCGTAGGTTGCGACCGGCAGCTTCGCCTCGAGGTAGGTGACGCGGATCTCGCGCACCTCGAGCGGCGCGAACGAAAGCAGCGTGCGCGCCGCGCGCCCCACCGCGCGCGGCATCGACGCGATGCGGATGTTGGCCAGCCGCGCCGAGAGCACCCCGTTGGCGTAGGAAAGGCGGATGTCGCGGAAGTCCTGCTCGTACAGCGCGCGCATCAGCCGCGCGCGGTGCGCGCGGTTCTCGGCCCACTGCGCCTCGGTCGGACGCGGGACGATCTTCGTGTAGGGCGGCGGCTCGTCGACCTGGGGTACGAACCGCCTCTCCTGCAGCGGCACCGAGACCCAGGCGTTGACGCCGGCCTGGCCGTGCGCCGAGTAGGCCTTCGCGCCCCACCATTTGCCGTGGTACTCGATTCCGGCCGCCGGCGCCTTCCTGTAATCCGCCGCGCCGGAGAGGGCGGCCTGGAAGTCGCGCTTGTAGTCGTAGGCGTCGTACTCCGCCACCAGGCTCCAGTTCGGCAGCCGCGGGTCGGTGTAGCGTACGCCGCCGAAAGCGCCGTCGATGCGTTTCGAGCCGTAGCCGAGGGTGAGGTCGAAGTTGCCGATTTTCTTCGAGGCCGCGCCGTAGACCGCCCGAAAGATGTCCGTTCCCTGCAAGTCCTGCGCACCGAGCACCACGGCAGGCCAGGCGCCGCGTTCGGGCAACAGTTGGAGCTTCAGGTCAAAGGACTTGTCCTTGTAGTCGCCGTAGTCGAGATTCGCCCCGGGCAGCCCGGAGGGAAATCCGGGCACGTGCATGATCCGCGTATAGCGGAACGAGCCCTCGAGCCAGGGAAAGAGCGCCAGGCTCGACCAGACGGCCTGGTAGGGGCGCATGAACGAGACGCCGGAACGCCAGGTGCCCTCGGGGGCGATGCGCGCGTCGGGCATGTTGAGCAGGCCGCTCTGGCCCGTCGCGCTCGGCTCGACGGCGGCGGGCTCGCCGGCGAGCGCCGTCGCCGCGACGAGCGCGGTGGCGGCGAACAGTAGCCTTCTTCCCAGCGCCATCGTAGTCGCGAAAGCAGAAGGCCCCTTGCGGGGCCTCCTGGAGTAGTTTGACTGTCTTGGTGCCTAGTGCTGTGGTGTACTTCCGCCGCCGCCGCCGCCCGCCGCCGCTGCCAGACCGGCAAGGCCGGCGGCGATTGCGGCAGCAGTACCGGCGCCGCCCCCGGCCGCCGCGCCGGCCGCGGCACCCGCGCCGCTCGCGGCGCCGCCCGCGGCCAGCGCGACCGAGCCGAAGCGCGAGAACGATGCCGCCACACCGGCGGGGACATTTGATGCGGCGATCGCGGCTGGCCGGGTCCATATCGTGTCGACGAAGCCCATCTGTCCGGCGCTGAAAGCGACCGTGCCGCCCGTGTTGCTTGCCGTCACCGAGCCTTTGGAAACCGAGACGTAAAGGCTTCCGGAAGCGATGCTGAAATCGGCCTGCCGCGCTCCGAGCGTCGCCTTCGCCGTTCGCACGGCGAAGTTGGTCGAGCCGGCGGCGGCAATCTTCCCGGTCACGACGCGCATCGCGCCAGTGTCGAACCCGATGACCTCCACGCTGGATTCCGGATTTCCCGCGTCGAAGCGGTAATCGATCAGCTTGAATTCGGTGTTCTGATCCAGCACAACCGTCCCGCCGTCATCGAACCTGATCACCGCCTGCGCGCCGCGGCCGGTGGTTACCGTTGCGCCGCGCCGGACTACGGCGTAGCGGGCCGCCGGCGCCGAGGCGCCGGTGGGCTCTATCACCTGAACGTTGCCTTTCACCGACTCGATCTTGCCGGCAGCACGCACGCTGCCGGCGAGCATGGCGCAAGACGCGATAAGAACACATCCCGACAACCGAACCAGTCTTCCCATCATGGCTGCCCCCGGATAGTCCTAGTGTTGAGTGGAGGAGTGGATGCCGCCCAGCACGACCGCGGCGCCGACACCAACGGCGATTGCCGCACCCGTCGAGCCGCTGAAGCCGGCAGCCGCGCCGGTCGCCGCGCCTGCGCCGCCCGCGGCTCCGCCTGCCACCGTCGGCAACGTACCACCGGGCAAGGCCGCCCCGTTGAGGCGCGCAAACGCGCTCCCCACGCCGCCCGGAAACTGCGAGGCGGCAACAGCTGTCGGGAGCGTCCCCGCGTTAGCGACGAAGCCGGCCTGCCCGGCCCCGTACGTCATCGTGCCGGCCGAATTCACCGCGGTAACCGTCCCCTTGGTGACGGAAACGTACAGACTCCCCGAGGCCAGGTTGAAGTCGGCGCTTTGGGCCCCTAACGTCGCCACCGGCGTACGCAGGGAGTAGTTCGCGGGCTCGGTACTCGCGATCTTCCCGGTGACGACGCGGGCTGAACCCTTGAGGAAATCGAGGGCCGAGTGGCCGGCGGCGGGCTTGGCGGCGTCGTAGCGGTAGTCGACCACCCTCAACTCGGTGTCGTGGTCGAGGATTACCGCGCCGCCGTCGTCGAACCTGATGACCGCTTGACCGCCGTCTCCCGTGCTGATGGTGCTTCCGACCGGAATATCCGCGAAGCGCTGCGCCGCGCTCTTGCCGCCGTCCGGTGCGATCACGGTCAC
>Ga0210077_1000792_pt1 | contig 10204 bp, 10 predicted proteins | sample RushMan_CattailN_5_FD_185556 | JGI IMG/M metagenome (GOLD analysis project Ga0210077, IMG submission 185556) | Wetland microbial communities from San Francisco Bay, California, USA, that impact long-term carbon sequestration -... | ecosystem: Environmental > Aquatic > Marine > Wetlands ... | reverse complement strand
ACACAAACCAGCTTGCCAGCACCGCCAGCACCACCGCCGCCACCAAACCGATCAGTAGCCGCCTACGGTTCATCTCACCGTACCCCTTTCCGTTACCACCCTAGCCAGGCCGCCGACAGCGCCAGGGCCGTGGCCACAGCCGTCACGGCGCCAAAAGGCAGCTTGATCAATGGCGGAGCATCGATCGAAATGTTGGGATTGGGCTTCAATCCAAATACGACGAAGCCATGCACCAGCTCCCACAAATTCAACAAAGTGGACTTGACCCGATGCTGCCGGAACATCTCGACGACACCCCATCCGGCGGCCAGGCAGACCGAGACGATCAGAATCGTAATCGTCATGCTCGGCCCAACCATGGCGCCGAGCGCTCCCATCAGTTTCCAATCTCCGGCGCCCAATCCGCGCAAGAGAACCACGGGCAACAACAGGCCCAAGCCGATTCCGGCCCCTTCGAGACTCATCGCGAGCCCGTGCCAGCCGCTCAGCCAGACGTTCACGGCGATCCCGGTCAGGAGCGCGGGAACGGTGAGGCGATTGGGAATCCGGCGGGTGCGCAAATCACCCAGCCCGGCGATCAACGCCAGGATCACAGCCAGAATCCACGGCAGGTGCAGCGTGAATAGATCGACGCTCATCAGAATTTGTTCCGCAATGCGGACGCCATGTTAACAGGAGCTTGCTTCGAGAGTGCCCATTCTCGCAGGTCAGGTTTACATTCTGACCACTGGAGAGATCGCCGCCAATTCCGTGACTCGAGGAAGGGCGCACAGCAGGAGATCAATGGAAATTCAGGTTGGCGCTCGCGCCGGAGAACCCGTGGCCGCGCGCGATGCTCGCTCGCCCTCTGACTGCGGCGGCGGGTATCAAGGGGAGAGTCGCTCGAAACAGATACCAGACTTACCCGAAGGCGTGCTTGGCAATGGCCCGACAAAGGCATCGATCGGGAACTCCCCGTACGCATCATTCGACCTCGAGACCTTCCCGACCACCACCGTGCCCCCTGATGAGAACTCGGGCACTGGAGGGGGCGAGCCCCCTCCAGCGATCCGAGAACGGTTGTATGTGAAATGACTAGGTAGTGGCGGCGGAAGTGAGGTTGGCGCCCGCGTTCGAGAACGCGTCGCTGATCGCGCTGGCCAGGCTCTTCATCGCGACGATAGCACCCAACGCGATGAGCACAACGAGCAAAGCGTACTCGACCAGGTCCTGACCTTCTTCTTCTTGCCACAAACGACGGAACAGGGTCTTCATGAACTTCCCTCCTTGGAGAGCGGTCGTCGGAGCAGCTGAGCTGCGCCGTTCGTCTCTCAATTGAGCACTTGCTCTGCCAAATACCTACAGACCGGAGCCCCAGCGCCAAACGTAGCGGACTTGCCAATCCCCATCCTCCTGATTCGCTGGACTCGAAATCCCTGCGTTGGCGCAGGTTTAGGGCTCCAACACCTACAACTGAGAACCCTTGCCGGTAATTACTGTGCACACACTCTACCAGTGCGTGGCTCCAGGCCCCCTGAACCATTAGTTCTAGAACCATCAACACTTACGACCCTCTCTTTGTCGAACCGTGCGTTAAACTCGTCTGCAACCGGCCAAAAACGTCTTGTTTTGTTGACACTAACTCTTTCCCCAGAGCCAAGTTGTCCACGTTTCAGGACCCTGCCCGTTTCGCTTGGGCATAGCTCCCATGGAACACAAAAATCGAAGCTACTTTTCCGCGATAGGTCTCCGACCAGCCGGGCGCAGACCTCAAATATGTGGCCAGGATCCCGTCCCCGACCGTGAAGACTGAACGGATGTTGTATTTCGCCAGCAGCATGGGCGTGTCGCGGTTCAGACGTGAAATGTCCAGATAGTCTCCGAATACGCCTGCGTATTCGTAGATGTCGCAGCGGCCATCGATGAACACCGGGCGCGAAGACCCATCGAGGTTCCCAAACGTCCAGATCATGTAGCCACCCCAGCCGTAGTCGTTAAACATCGGCTCAGGGACGGAAGCGGGATGGGACTTCATGAAGGCGATGGCGTTCATCGGGTAAGTCTTGGCCAGCCGCTTGTCGATGTTCTTCTGCGAAGGGAAATAATGAACGAATCCGAAGGCGATCAAGGCGATCAGGGCCACGTTCAGGACGTATTGGTCCTTGCTGCGGACGTAGGGCGTGAGCCAGCGTCCGAGGAAGCTGGTGAGCCACGGCAGGAATGCGAAGACCAGCACGATGATGAAGCGGATATGGAGAGCGGCGGCAGCGACCGTAACCAGCAGAAAGACCAGGTCGAAGAAGCGGAACCGGGGCTTCCATTTCAACTGGACCACAAACAATGCCAAAACCAGCGCCAGGAATGCTTTGCCCCAGGCTTCGCCGAAACTCACCGCCTGCCATTCCTGGATGTTGGCGATGTTCAGGGGCTGCAGCCAGGCCATCTCAAAGGGATACGCGGCAAGTTGCGCCCCGTAAGGGGTCAACGGAAGCAAAACCACCGAAGCAAGCATGGTCAGCAAAAGGTTTCGACTCTGCCGCTTGGTCCATCGCTGGGCCACTACCGATCCCCACTCGAATTCAAAGAGGCCGCAAAGCCAGAAGACGCCGAGAATCCCCAAACCCAGAAAGAACGAGCCGTGCGTGTTCACCCAGAGGAGGAACAGCGGTGGTATGGCCCAAAGCACCTTCTCTCGGCCCTGGCGGTACAACTCCATGAGAATCAGCAGGACCAGCAGGTAGCAATAGCCGAGAAGCTGAGGCCGCAAGGTGAAGAACACCGCTCCGAGCGGCAGCAGAATCGCACAGGCGGCCACCGAGGCCTTCACGTTTCCCGTGCACACGGTGCCATACAAATAGAGCAGCAGCATCAGCAGCCCGGAGAAGATGCAGAGCAAGACCAGCAGGCCCGGCGCGCCCCACTTTGCCGCCCAGCCCATGAGCACTTCGCCAAGCCACTCATACGCAATCCATGCATGTCCGGGAACGGTGTAGGAATAAATATCGTGCGTGGGGAGGTGACCGGTGGCCAGGATGAGCTGGCCTATCTTCGCATGCCACCACGTGTCGGGGTCGGCCAGGTGGAGATGGGCCTGGTAGCCGGCGACCGCAGCCAGCAGGACAGCAAGAAAGACGGGGAAAGAAATGATGTTTTTCAGCAGGCCAGTAAGACGATTCTCGGACGCTTGCGCCTCATCGGCAATGACGTGGCTTGTGCTCACCATAGTCGTTGGTTCTTCCGCGTGTCTTGAGTCACCAGGCAGAGACACGACGAGCCTTTCCGGGCTATATCAATGCAATCGAGGTACCATAACGTAACTAAGTCGTCTATGGCTTTATTTGTTCGCATCCCTTCCGTTTCTCAGGATTCCAAGGATCAGGAAAAGCAGATAGCCTTCACGCGGGCGCTACGGGGCGAGGCAAGTCCATCCCCAGCGTTTGTTCTTCCCCATCCCGTGCTACCAGCTTGATGAGCCCTTGCCGCAAATGTCTGACTTTGCGGCAAGGTTCGCCAGTGCATTCGTTTCGTCAGTTAGTTATGAACCAGCCGGATGGGGAGAGGTGCACCGGTGTAGACAGGGACGACAGAACCGTCGCCGCCTCCTCCACTTGTAGGGCCACCCGCCCCGCAACCGGTGACGTTCAGGACATAAGCATAGACGGAACTCTGCTGCGAATTGACCTGCACCCTGACGAACATCTGGAGGAAACCCGTCACATCCACGGTAATGCTGGAGGGGCAATTCGGGGCGCTGGAAGCCCCTGGGCAGAGCTGCGATCCATCGTAAATCGGAAGCGTAACGAGGGAATCGCTGGTCGTGATCTGGCTTCCCGCAGACATACCGTAGGGATTGTTCGAGCCGGCGTACATCGTGAAAGGCAACGCAAGACTGGTCGTGACGCCCGGGCACGTAGCGGAGGAGTCGAGGCTGATACAGTCCTGCCCTGATCCGTTATTCCCCTGGTGGATGAGGCAGTCGACACCCGAGCGGGTGGGGCCGACCATGTTTCCGTTGATGGGCTGAACCGTCGTCGTGCCGCAGGTAATCTGGGTCGTGCTGCAACATTCGATATTTTCACTGTAGAGCGCTGCGCTATTGGACCCCGAGGTGGCCTGGTCGTTCGCGGCACAAGCCGGGCAGACGAAGGTGCCGCCGGCGGGCAGGTAGACCGGCCAGAACTTGCTGGGCGCTTCGGCATCTCCCGGGACGCCCACTTTGATTTCAAGCTGTTCGCCAATGACACCGGTCGGCTGCAGGCCCGGACGCACGACGGCGTCGTTGTTATTCGGGTCCACGAAATACGAATACGCCATGACCGTACCGTTCGACGCCGTATACGTTCCGCATGACAAATTGGCTTCCGGATCACTTGCCGCGACCGGGTGAACAAAGTCGCAGTTCGGCAGGAGCCATGGCTTCAGACACTGGACCGAATTCGTGGGGCCGGCGCCGCCGGCGGGGTTGTAGACCTCGGCGGTTGCCTGGGCAGAGACGGGAATCGTGGAAATTCCGAGAACCTTCATGAAATAGGTCGGCATGTTCTTGTACACGACAACCGTGATGCGCGGATCGTTTGGCGCGGAGAAGTTGAAGCATCCGCCGGAAACACCTGTTGGCGGCGGGCAGGACATGTTGAAATTCGCCGGGAGGGCCGTGCTGCTGGAACTCGTCGGGAGGTCCGGGCTCTGGCCGATGACCAGGTTCTGATTGCCGACTTGAGTGGCCTGCTGCGCCGCCAAGGGCGCGACTTGGCTCGAGGGCATGAGGCCGCTGGTAAAGCCGGTTTTGACGAACTCCGAGGCTCCGGCCAGCGCGGCGGAGTCGGCGGCACGCTGGGCTTCGTTGCGCGCCACGTACAAGTTCGCCAGATCGACGGCGAAACCGGTAATGGCCAGAATCAACGTCAATCCTACTGCAACGATGAAGATGCTCAGGCCGCTTTGTGATCCGGCCCGACGCGTACCCGCACGGTCAATCATCCTCGCACCTCGGAGTTTACAAGTTAGCCAGGTCGGCCATGATCGAATTGACCTGAATGGGAATCGTCGGATTCGCCTTGGCCAAACCGAAAAAATTGGAGCCCATCGTCCAGTTGAAGGGATACGTGAGCGTGACGCGGGTCGATTGAATACAGTTGACACTGGGACCGCACGTGCTGCCGGGAGGCGGAACCTGGTATTCCGGCTCGATCGTCAAGCCGTAGGTCGTGCTGCCGCTCTCATAATACGTATAGGCGCTGGGTGCCAGGGAGGAGGAACCCCCAACCGTCCCGGGAGCCGAACATCCGGTCTGCACGGCCGAGGCGGAAGTGCCGGTGATTCCCATGAATGCCGGATTCACGTGCTCCGCGATCAGGTAATCGGCCACCTGCTGGCAAATTTGCTGAATGGAAGCAGGATTGGTCGTCGTGAGGTCGAGATATTGCTGGTTGGAGCCGAGCCGGGCTCCGTCGCGTGCCGCATTGGCGAGAACCTGCCGCAGGTTCCAGCCCTGGGCAAAATCGGCGACGCCGGCCACCAGGACCAGCAAGAACGGCAGGATCACCGCCAGCTCAAAGAGTTCCGCTCCCCGTTCGCGTCTTCCCGTCCGCGCTCGATTTCTCGTCTTCATGGGTACTCCTGTACGGTGGCGCAGGTTGTCAGCGGCATGTTCTCGAGCCGCATCTGCACCTTCGTCGTCAGCGTGATCGTGCCGAGGTTCAACGGTATGAACGGAATCTTCACCACGTAGGGATAGCTGAACGTAATATAGACGCCGCACACGATGCCGCCCTGGTCGAGAGGCGCCTGCACTTGCTTGTAGCTGCTCTGCAGCACTGGGTTCGTGGTGTCGATCCCGGTGGCCGCCAGCGCGGGAAAGACGATGTTGGATTGAATGTCCTGCGGGGCCATGGCGCTGTTGCCGCAGGTGGCGCAACTTGTCATCACCGCCTGCCGGACTCCCTCGCGCGCCGCACGCGTCATCGTCTGGTAGATATCCCAACCGCGGCCGAAGGCAAACAACGCCAGCAGCAACGTCAGCAGGATCGGCAACACAAGTGCCGCCTCGAAAACATCGGCGCCACGCTCGCCGCGACTCTTCGCGAAAGTCAGTTTTCGTTCCCCAGTCATCGGTTACCTGTCACGCATCGGGTATTGGCATGATATGTACTAATCTGTTACGAGTGCGAGGGCTTCCTGTTGTCTTAGTGCTCAACCAGTCTACGGAACTGTTCTAGTACCATGAACGGGGTTTGGACGCGGGAGACGGCTTCGCCGATTTGCTGGATCTTCGCCTCTTGCAGGTGGCCGAGGACGTAGCCGGCCTTTTGTAGATAGCTGATTCGTTCCGGCGCGAGCCCCATGACTCGCACAGAGGTGGCGTCCACAGCCACCGGGTCATCGCCCATGACGAGGACGCCGACGGCCTTGGGCGTTCCCTGAATGGGCCCGTTCCCCTCCATGGCCACGATGCCGTCGACAATGGCGAAATCGGGCCGAACGGTGGTGGAAAGGTCGAGGATGGAGTTTTCGATTCCCGCCCAGTGCAGGATGTTCTTTGGCCAGCCGTAGCAACTGCCGGGGACGACGCCGAACAGATTCTTCAGCGAGAGCGTAACGCCGGCCCAGTGATGGGTCTTCATTTTCGGCATGGAGACAAGGAAATCGGCTCCGAGCACCGCGGCTGGCAGGAAAAGCTGGCGCAATTTCGAGGCCCGCGTTCGCAACTCGACGCGCCGCACGTCGTCGAGGTTCAGATCGACAAATCCCTCGTCGAGCCTTCCGAGCCAATTCCGGAGCCGGATGGCCTCCAGAATTCCCTCGGTATCGCGCTCATTGCCGGGGCCCTCGGCGACGATTACCCGCGCGGCCCCCAGGCGGAGAAAGCTCTCGCGCGCGGCCGCGATCACGGCCGGATGCGTATTGATGACGTAGTTGGGATCGGCCTGCACGAGGTTGGGCTTCAGCAAAACGCTCTTGCCGGCGACGGGAAGCTGGAATTCCAGCAGCGTTTCGTGGATCAATTCCGCCAGATCGCCGTCGTATCCGTCCGCTTTCCGGATGGCCACTCGCGATGGAGGGCGGTTCGAAGGCGGGATCAGGGGATGGGTGGAGAGGGCCATGGTCTGTCTCTTTCGGTTTACTGCTTCGGCGGATCTGGCGTCCAGCGGAGCACATCCGGACCCGACCGCAGCGCGAACGCCGCCTGCGAAAACGCCAGAACGTTTTCGAGGAAACGCTGGGATTCGAACTGGCGCTCGAGCTTCGGCTCGAGCGCGGGAGCAGGCCGGCCGGAGGCCTCGATCGCGAGGTGAGCCAGAGCCAGCGACGTGGGGCCGGCGATTGAATCGAAATGATCGGCGACCCAGTCAAGGCTACGGCGATTTTCTTCGCGTTCGGCGTGCTCCTGCAGGGCGACGAGGGCCAATGCGGTCGGCCCAAGCTGCGGAATCCCCGTCACACCGTAAACCTTTGGATTGCCGGCGTTCCAACCTCCCACCGGACACATGCGGTCATAGAGCAGGGCTTCCCCTACGCGCCGGCGTTCGGCGGCCTCGGGCGGAGCCAGCTCGGAAGGGACTTGGTGGAGGAAGATGAGAGCTAGGGCCGTCGGCTCGACCCAGCTCGACGTGCCCGTGGTCCAGCTCCAGCCTTGCAGCGAGAGATCCTGTTCGATGACGCTCTTGCGCGCCATGAACCGTGCCAGCCGCATGCGGAAGCTGCCTTCGCCGGAGTGGCTCTGGCAAAGCCATCGGGCGGCGTTGGCGATTGATGCCGGTGGGCCGTCAAGAGCGACGAGCGCCAGCGCGGCGAATGGCGTTACCCAGTTTCCCTCGGCCGTTTCCGGGCGCGTGGGCCAGGAGCCATCGCCATTCTGGGCGCGGAGAAGCCATTCGCGGCCGCGCTCGACAAATTCGCTCTTCGGATCGGTCTTTGCCAGCGCGAGCAGCGACCAGGCTGTGGGCTCGACGGCACTTGCCGTTCCCGGGCGATAGCCCCAGCCGCCATCGGAATTCCGGGCCTTGAGAAGAAATGGCAGGCAGACGCGATCGGCGAATCCCTGCCCCGCGTCTTCGGTCGGTTTCAACACGTTCGGCGATGCGGCGGGAAGTCCCATGGCGGGGCCGCCCTTAGACCAGATGCTGTGGCGGAGTCGAAGGCTCGGTCAGGTCGACTTCGCCCTCGCCCTCTTCCCGAATGTCGAGCTGGTTGATGAGGCGATGCAGGTAGGTGCGGGCCACGCCCAGCATGCGGGCGCTTTCAGCCTTGCGCCAGCCGCATTCGCGAAGCGTGCGCAGAATGAGCCGGCGCTTGAATTCGCGAACTTCGCCCTCGTAAGTGCGGGCGAGCACCGCGGCGCGCGAAACGTCGCGCGCGGAGCGCGTGAGGTGCCAGACGTCGATGGTGCCGGTCTGGGCGAGCGCGACGGCGCGCTCGACGGTATTCGAGAGTTCGCGCACGTTGCCGGGCCAGTCGTATTCCTCGAGGGCGTGAAGCGCCCAGGGCGAAAAACGCCTGACCTCTTTGTTGAACTGTTTGGCGAAGCGCTCGAGAAAGTGCTGCGCCAGATACTGGATGTCGTCCTTGCGTTCGCGCAGCGGCGGCAGGTGGATTTCGACGACGTTCAGCCGGTAGTAGAGATCCTCGCGGAACCGGTTCTGACGCACCAGCGTCGGGAGATCCTGGTTTGTGGCGCTCAGCACCCGGGTATTCACCGTCTGGGAATGATTGCTCCCCAGACGCTCGAACGTCCGTTCCTGCAAAACCCGCAGAAGCTTGGGCTGCAGCCCGACGCCGAGATCGCCAATCTCGTCGAGGAAGAGCGTGCCGCCGTCGGCGGATTCGACGCGGCCGCGGCGGGTGGAAATCGCGCCGGTGAACGCTCCGCGCTCGTGGCCGAACAGTTCATCCTCGATCAGTGTTTCCGGCAGGTTCACGCAACTGAAGGCGACGAAGGCGTTGCTCTGGCGCGGACTCATCCGGTGAACGGCGCGGGCCAGCAGCTCTTTCCCCGTGCCGGTTTCCCCGGTGATCAGGACGTTGATGTCGTAGCCGGCCACCTTCTCGGCCATGCCGAAAACTTCCTGCATCGGTTGCGAAGCGCCGATCAGGTCGCACACCTGGCGCGGTCCGGTCTGCTCGGTGCGCAGGCGAGCCAGTTCGCGTTCTGCCTCGCGGTATTTCTGGGCTCGGCGCAGCACCACGCGCAGTTCATTCAAGTCAGCCGGGCCGGTCATCGTATCGAAGGCCCCGCGTTCGATCGCCTTCACCACCAGACGGCGGTCCTCGCCGTCAAGAATGGCTACGATGGGAGGCGGCTGCTCGAGCCGGTTCACTTGCCCCAACAGGGCGAAGGCGGCATCGAGGTTGCCGTCGCAGCCGACATCGGTCAGATCGACGAGGATGACGTCCCACCAGGCACGTAACTCCTCGATCTCACCGGGCATCTCCAGGCTGCTACACTGGCGAAATTCGAATCCCTGGCCGAGTTCCCGGCCCATTGTTTTGGCGAGGTTGGAATCGAGGCCGAAAAAGAATACGCGGACAGAATCAGCCACGGCGTCGTGTCTCCTTCTCGCAAGAGCAGACAGTCAAATCACAACCAACTTCGGACAGGTCCCATTTTCGCGGCAAGAGCACCGCGGGAGACTACCACCCGTTACCTTACTTGGCAACTCTATTTCCACAAGAGTAACTGGAACCAGCCGCCGTGTCCGGGAAACGTACCAGACTAAGGGTCATAAAGGCAAGAGTTTATAGGTCCTGCCATTAATCTCTTCGAAACAATTCCAGGAGATACCCGAACCGATGGGAATCAAAGTACCAACTTCCGTCCGTTTGAAGAGAAAACAAGTTCCACTCGGACGATTTGGCCTTTTCTATTGGGTGCTAGGCACGGTGGCGGGGATGCCGACCAACATATCTACGGCAATCGCTTTTCCCTTGGAGTCGGAGGCGGGATGGAACTTCCATTTGCCGAAGGCGGCCAGGGCGGCCTGATCGGCGATCGAGCCGACACCCTGGTAGACCTTGAGCTTCTCGACGCTGCCGTCATTGGCGATAACGCCTTCAAGGACAATCATGTGGTCGCGCTTGTAGGCGACGATGGGCGGGCGGTGGAAGTCGAATCTGTCGAGCGCCCAGGGCGGGGTAATTCCGGCGCCGAGATGGACCTCTCCCCCGTTCGGGGCGGGCGCGGCCGGCGCGGAAGTCTGGTGTCGGCAATATTGCAGAACCCAGGGTT
>Ga0210077_1000791_pt1 | contig 10221 bp, 11 predicted proteins | sample RushMan_CattailN_5_FD_185556 | JGI IMG/M metagenome (GOLD analysis project Ga0210077, IMG submission 185556) | Wetland microbial communities from San Francisco Bay, California, USA, that impact long-term carbon sequestration -... | ecosystem: Environmental > Aquatic > Marine > Wetlands ... | reverse complement strand
ATCAGATTGTAAGGCAGGTCAATCAAGGTGATGTGTTGTTTGTTCGCGAAAACGGTCCAGGATGGCTCTACGTCGAACTGCCTGACGGACAATTCGGCTGGGTCATGAGGCAATTTACCGCGCCGCGGTTAGTGCAGGCGGGAGGTTGATGTTTAGTTGCGCACTCAATTTCTCTGGATGGCCGTATGCATTCTAACTCTCAGCGCGGCATTCGCTTGTTCTTCCGTGGCTGACAACCGGCGCAATCCAAAGCTGCCCGATCCGGAAAAAATGATGGCCGTCCTGAAAGAGCGGCTTCATCTAACTCAGGAACAGGAATCGCAAGTATTTCCAATCGTTGAGGATGCGGCCAAAGAGCGTCGGGCAATCATCCAAAGATGCCGTGAAGATCCGATGTCCAATGCAGCTACTTTGAGAAATGAACTGATCAAGCTGAGGGAGAGAACCGAAAAGAAGCTGACGCCGATCCTTTCCCATGAGCAAATGAATGAATACTGGAGGTTTTTGACCGAGATGCCACAACGGTCGGGGTCTCGAGAAGGGCGCCCCGGCGGCCGCCGACCGGGACGGTCTAACCTCATCTGAGCAACGTGTTTCATGTGAGAAAAGAACACTTGCTTCTGGCGGGAAACCAGTTCAGCGTGATTTGTGGATTCCCGCCTCAATACTGCGGGAATAACGGTGGATGGACGGAGGAATTTAGAAAAACCAAAGCATCAAAATGCAAACTATTAACCTTACCGGGTGTAATCCAATCGAATCGACCGATCAGCCGACCAGGGATCGAGCGAGTCCAATGGCTTGCTCCCTGACCTTTTCCGGTATCTGGGCAGGTACACTGCAATTGCCCAAATATAGTTGCCCGGATTTCTTAGCCAAAAAAAACTCCACAATGCGGTCGAACGCTGTAAACATACCCTCGGCATTTTCTTCGAAGACGCTGCCACCCGTGACCAGCAAGCCGAGGCGTTTTCCCTTCATGAGCGAAGCATGGCCCGGCTTGTGATAGTTTGTCACTAAAGAGTAGCAGCGGTCGATGAGAGCCTTGAGCTGGGCCGAAAAGCCCCAGAAGTAAATCGGCGAGGCATATAGTACGACGTCGGAAGAGATCATCTGCTGCATGACATCTATCGCGTCATCCTCTTGCACGCACGCGATTTCATCCGGATTCTCTCTGCATTTCGCGCAGCCCAGGCAACCGCTAATGGACTTGTTGTGAAGGTAAATCTGTTGTACGTCATGTCCCATTGATTCAAGCTCTTTTTGTACCCATCCCAGAACCGTAGCAGTATTTCCCTTTTTCTTGGCGCTGCCGAGCAGCGAAGTGATTCGCATCGATACTCCTCCTGCCTCACATGCGTCGCATAACCGTGTCAAGAACGTACAATTCGCAGCAGCAGGCAGCTTTGTGGACTTTAAGTGGAATTGTCGAGATGAGCTATTCTCCCCAAAATTCCTTGGGATTGATTCCGAAAGTGACTGCGAACCCACTCATTGCTGTCCTCCTTGGGGTACATTGGATACGGATGCAATCTATCCTCTGAATGAATCAAAGTCAAATTCTTGCGCGAGGTCTCTGGCGCAGTTTGTCTAAAATTGCCGGAAGCAAGAAAGGTAAAATGTTAAATAAATCAATAATCTAACTTGCTACTCAAGCGGACCCGCAACCATGCGGCGAGTATTTTTTACCATTCCCTGTCGGTCCACTAGCCGCGTGGCTGCGGGCCGGTTAGCTCGCCGTTCCCCATGGAAAGAACACTTGTCACTTGATCCGGAATCCATCGGATGGTCTGTGTCTCACCTCTCCAAATCGGGAATTCAGATATCTCTCTTCGAGCAGATGTAGAAGTTGCTATGATCGAAGATGCTCGTTCTATTTTAGCTCTGCAAAAACTGGCATATGCCGGTGAGGCGGAGATCTACGGGGATTACGGCATTGATCCGTTGACACAGACACTCGATGCTTTGCGCGCTGATTTTGCAAAACAGGCATTCCTGAAGGTATCGGTGAGCGGCAGAATCTTGGGCTCCGTAAGAGGCTACGTAGAAGACGGTACTTGCAATATAGGAAGGCTCATTGTTCATCCAAACTTCCAGAATCAAGGAATTGGGAAGCAGTTAATGAGTGAGATAGAATCCTTTTTCGGTAACGCCGAAAGGTATGAATTGTTCACCGGTCACAAGAGCGAACGTAATCTCTACCTCTATCAAAAACTTGGATATAGCCCCTATAAGACTGAGCAGGTGGGCGACAACCTCGTGCTGGTGTTTCTCGAGAAACGGCGAAATGCCAGCTAAGTTGCTACTATATCGATCTGATTAAGAAAAGCCGGTCGAGAGATTTCTCATTCAGCTTTTACTGTTTTCTCAGTCCGGGCAAATCTTCCATTGTGTCGAGGCAAATCGTCGCTGATCTCGTAATAATCTCCCTTTTGATCGACCCAGACATGGCGGGCCGTTTTGAGACCGGTGGGCGGATCCAGAGCTCCTGCTGCAATGGAAATGTTTTTCATTCCTCTTGGATCCCAAAATAGACTGGAGCCGCATTCCTTACAAAATCCCCGGTACACATCGGGGGTTTCATCCTTTGTGGAGCGATACCACTTGAGCCCGTCTCCATGCGTAATCACCAGGTTTTCCCTCTTAGTTGCCGTATAAGCGCCGAAATTGCCGTGAAACCTGCGGCATTTGCTGCAATGGCAGTTGATGACGCTCATCAGTTCTCCATGGATTTCAAAAAGAACTCGGCCGCAAAGGCAGCCTCCCGCTGCCGTAACGTTGTTGTTGGTTTCCTTAATCATTGCATCATGCTCCTTTGTCTAAATAGAACCCGTTCTTATGGACGCGTCGAGCTGCCTTAGAGGGAACTCCCCCGCCCAGTTCGAACTCGGCTGACGAAGCGTGGACCATCTCTCTCCAACTTCACTTTGTCGGGTGTCCGGCTTGATGATCGGTGCTTGATTGTCCTGGGATTATAGGGTAGGAGCATTCACAAGACAAATGAAGTGATTTTCATGAACAAGAGCAGGTCTCAACACTTGTCAGGGGACTTGGCGAGGCAGGTGGGCGCTCATGAAATGATGCGTTTCTCTGGTTGGCTCAGTGGCTGGGGTCGGCTTTTGAGTTAGGACATTTTTCCTAACTTTCTTGGAGCAGACCGCGCAAGGCATGGGAGCTTAAGATTCAGAAGGATTGTACTACGCTCCTGTGTGTTTCGGCGCGGCTGCGCAACTCGCAGTAATGACAGGCAATGAGGAAAGAAGATGCAGGACATTCGAGACCTGTTGGAAGCACTTAGACATACACCCAAGATATTGTCTGAATTCGTGCAGACCATTCCTGAAGACAAATTGGATTTGCGAAGAGGTGAAGGGTTCTGGACAGTTGCGGAACACGTCAGTCACTTGGCCCAAGTGCAGCCCATGCTGTTAGAGCGTTGTGAACGGTTCATGAACGAGGATCATCCAGAGTTTGTCCCGTACATTCCCGGTGCGGATAAGGAAGAACCCGACACTCCTCCTCGCATGAGCATGGCATCTGCCCTCGATCAGTTCGGACGCTACAGGGACAAGCAACTTCAACTCCTTAAAAGTGTAGGTGATGTGATGTGGGAGAGGACGGCAACCCACCCTGAATATGAGGCATATTCTCTGTACATCCTAACCAGGCATCTGTTGATGCATGATTACTGGCACATGTATCGAATGGAGGAACTCTGGTTGACCAGGGATGCATATCTGACCAAACTGGAGTAAAAGACAGGAACGTCGTTTTCCACCGTCGGCCATGCCCTAAATCGCAAAGCTAAACCCCCGCGTAACATCTTTCAAACATTTGCCGGAAAGCTGCGACATTGACCGGTTATTCAAGACAAATTTCAAACCTCCCTTGCTCCAGCTTCGCCCCCGTTCGTGTGGTTTATCAAATGAGTGTGAATTCAACTGATACACGTGTACAAAATTCCCTAACATGAGACCATTCAGAATTTTGCAGATCATTTAGATACTTACTGCAAGCTGGAACCATTTCACCTACCAGTCGACCAGAAACCTTTTCTAACAGGCACTCTAAAACGAGGGCAAGCATATCGCAATCTTTGACTAAAAAAGGAGTCAAATCTGCTTTTGACTTTTCTCTAGATTTTTCGACCCAACAGGCCATGGCTGTCTAGAAGACTCTTTTGGGCAGTACCTTCAGTGAAGAGCCCGGATGGCGGATTGCTATAGAAAACAAGGCAATCCTCCGCCGCCGTGTCCGATAGAGCGGCGGTGAATTTGATTATTGTTCATCTACAGCGAAAGCGTTCGGTGTGAGTTTGAATTTTAAGGCACTTGAGTCAGTCCATTAGAAAAAAGAAAGGATCTTGACAACAGGCATAGTAGGTCAATTGAGATTTCTGCCCATAGACATGCTTGAGCGGTATGCCACCAATGAAAACCAAAAGATCAAACGACCTAAATCAACTAGCCGCATTTATTGCGGACCGAGACATCTCCGAAGATAAGCCATAGAATCCAAGGCAGCAGCAATCCGATAAAAATCAAGCTGCTGTCAAGCTCGGACGCAAAGGTGAATTGAAGGGCGGCAATGTCCGCGCAGAAAACCTCGCACACAGAAAGCGGAGACAATTGGTCAGCGTGGTGAGTCGCAACTCTTTCGCTCCACAATTTACTTTTATAGATCTTCATTCAACAGAAGTGAATCAAGCAGCAAGGGCGACGTGACCCATCAACCGGATCGAATGACTTTTATCAAAAGTCATCAGTATCTGGTGCCTTTTGTAGCCCGGAACCCTTCTCCCCTCCGGAAGAAATGATCGTGGCAAGCCCCTGTTCGTGTGAAGGCAGTCTTCCCCAACCCGAGGCTTGCCTTAATGGAAAGGTTTTATGGCAAACTGATATTCAAAGTGCATTACGGATCGATGGTTAACCGGAATGGATTATTACTTCACGAATTCACGGCAAATTGTGGAAGTTGGATGACGCCTGCCGAAGTGTTTTTTCGCAAGTACACACTCCAGGTGAGAATGACGATCAAACAAAAAACCCACTCACCGGAACAAGAGTGGGTTCAATCAATCTTCGATAAGAACTCCACGTGGCAACCCTGCTGCCATGTTCCGTGTGGAATTTAGGCCAGAAGCTTTGCGTCCTCACCTTTCGGAGAGTTTGCCCTTCAGCGAAGCATTTCTATTGCTGGTAGAATAGGGCAATCAAGCCACATGTCAATAGGTACTTATACCAATTTTGACATAGTCATTTTTGCCTATATCGATGTGTTATCTTGCAGGTCACTTTCCTGAAAAAGCACGTCCTCTTGGCGCCGGTTTGCAGCACATTTGTTCATTTAAGCTAGTCCTGTGAAAGTCCAGTACATAGTGATTGATCAATCGAAAAGCTATGGGCAAAATGTCGATTCAAGCTGAGCCGGAAGACGAATCGCCGCCTCTTTTTCGGGAATTCACATAAACATAAGAGAACCTGAAAGGAGACCTGCTAATGAGGTCCGAGAGCCATTGCAAACCCTGGGCTAGAAAGTATGCTGCAGGCGCCATCGTAATCATCACGAGAAAGGCTTTCGTCATCGGGTTCAGCCCGTGCCCAAGCCAAAATCCAGCGTAAGTACAAAGGGGCTGGTGGGCCAGGTAGATGCCGTATGAGGCAGCGGAGAGCTTCTTTATGACGGAGGACTTCCCCAGTTGAGCGGCAGTTGGGAGGAGAAAGACACCAATAAAGAACGTAAAACTGCAGGCGACTTGATATATTAGGCTTATCGGCCGAGTCATCTTCTGTGTCAAAGGAGCGCAAAGCAGAGCGAAGAGAATGAGGACGAGCGCGAAAATTGAAAACGACCGCTCCAATGGCAGGTCCCGCATAGGGACAGTATCGGACTTCCACGCAGCAGCCAACCACATGCCGATTGCAAACTCGGGAAGACGTGCGGGCAGGTTGAAATAGAGCATGCCCCATAAAGGCTCCCAATCCGGATCGAGAACGTGCATGAGCACAAGCCCACCCCAGCAGATCATACAAATCGAGAGGCAAGCCGCTCGGGGTTTCAAACGTTGGAAGAGATAAAGCACTAAAGGAAAGGCAAGATAAAAAGTAGCAAGAAGGGTGAGATACCAGTAGGCGGCCAGATCGGTCATTAGCGTTGAAGGATCCAATCCCTGGAGAAAAAAGAGGTTTTTCACGAAACGCACAGCCGTGGAGGAGTATTTAGGAGGCCTGAAGATGAGGATGTTCAGTACAGTGAATAAAATCAATGCGAGATGATAAGTCGGGACGATACGAAAGAACCGCCGCCGCAGGAATTCATAATAATGAGGTGCTGCGCGTCGTTCCTTGCCGAGGTAAGGCAAGGCTAAAACAAAGCCCGTGATGAGATTGAAGATAATGACGCCATACTGGCCGACATAAGAGATTGCCGTAATCGCAAGCTCAACAATGCCGCTTTCCTTACCTCCCCGCCACAGGTGATGCATAAATATCCCTGCCATGGCCAACACGCGCAGCAAGTCTATTTGGGATACACTGATTCGCGATCCAGTGCCCACTTGAACTCCCTGATCTCAGATATTTTTCATAGAATCTTCACACAGCTCCGTGTACTTGCCCTCAAAATTCATACAATTAAAGGCTCACAGGGCAATTTTGCCGCTAAAAATATATTTACGGATCAGAGATGGGAGACAACGGCCAGCAAACCCACTATTGTCTGAAGACGGAATGTAACTTGCGAATCGCATGGCCCTCGAGTCCCATTTTCAATAAAGGTTGCCCTTATACCGTGCGTCAGTTGAGCACAGACAGGTCGAAGGCAGATCCGACCTCTTTTCCCCGGTCCCACTGATCTCCGATCATCCCCATAATTGAAGATAAAACAATAGCAAATGAGCAGATTCAAGAAAACATCTTATGTCATTTTTTAGTAGCCCTTATTGAATCAATCTAGCGTTTGCTTCTATCTTTCTTTCGCGCGATAATGGTCTCCTACCCCTTGGATTGAGTTGAACCACTTAAGCGAGCATAGAAATGTTTATTGGATTCAGGCGGATACCACAAATTGCAGAACTTCTAAACCATCAAATCACTAGATTCAGACGACATTAAGCTTATTGAGCAGAGTTGGGAGGGAGAGAAACTATGCGGGCCTTAATGAATTTTAGTTTAAAAAAATCAACGGTGATGATGGTCGTCGCTCTCGCATTCGTCCTTACTTCAACGCTGTTTCTTCAATCAGCTTTGGCAACCGATGAGCAGAAGCCTGAACCAACAACGACCGCCAATCCGCAGATCCCGGCAAAGGAGCTTGAGCAACTTGTGGTGCCTCTCACAAAGGACGACCTAATAGTAGAAGCTGACGGGTGGATTGCAGTGTTGAAAAACCATGCCTCTTTAGTCAGTCAGAAAAAAATTCAGGCGATGAAGACAGAAGGAGAAGCCAAGACAAGTCTTTTGAGTGAAGTGAACAAGCTGCAGGAACAACAGACGGCTCTGATGGATCGAGTCAAAGCAGTGGTCGAAGAACTGCGAGCAAAAGGTGGGGACGTCGGAACTTACGATAAATATCTCAAGGCCTTATCGGGCATCAAGGTGGACATGAGTGATGCCGGCAGCACCTGGACGATAGCAACCGGCTGGTTGACATCCAAGGAGGGCGGGTTTCGGTGGGCCAAAAACATCCTTCTATTCCTTGCTACTGTCATTGCCTTCATGATTCTATCTGGCCTAGTGGGTTCGGCTACCCGCAGAGCCGTGACAAAGCTCAGCGGTGTATCGGAACTTCTTAAAGATTTCGTGGTCAATGTGGTCCAAAAGGTCATCTTCCTCATTGGTCTGGTAGTCGCGTTATCGATGCTGGAAATAAATGTCGGACCATTTCTGGCCGCAATCGGCGCCGCTGGCTTCATTTTGGGTTTTGCCCTGCAAGGGACCTTGAGCAATTTCGCCGCTGGTTTTATGATCTTGCTCTATCGTCCTTACGACATTGGCGACTTTATCAACGTGGTGGGTGTCAGCGGAACGGTATCTGCAATGACGTTGGTTTCCACGACGTTAACCTTACCGGACAATCAAACGGTGATCATTCCGAACAACTCGATCTGGGGAGGAATCATCACCAACGTAACCGGTGCTGAAACCCGTCGAGTCGACTTGGTATTCGGCATTAGCTACCAGGATGACATGGACAAAGCACAACGAATTCTGGAATCGGTTGTAAACAAGCATCCTCAGGTGCTCGAATCTCCCGAACCCGTTATCCGTGTGCACGAACTGGCGGATTCATCCGTCAACTTCATCTGCCGACCTTGGGTCAAAACCTCTGATTATTGGACAGTCTATTGGGATCTCACCAGGCAGGTGAAAGAGGAGTTCGATCGCCAGCAAATCAGTATTCCGTTTCCTCAACGCGAGGTTCACTTCCGTCAGCCCGCGGAGGCTAAGTAGAGAGCCACCCTTAATGGAAATCGAATTTCATGGGCCTAATACGCGCCGGCTTGGGAGGATGGCTAGGAGGCGGTCCGAGAAATCTTACTTCCACAAGTGATGGATTTAATAGATTTCTCAATCCGTTACACTTCGTTCGAAATGGCAAAAACGGCATTTTCGGACACACTCTTAGAATGTCAATGATCTTCGATCCCTTAGGTTCCATGCGATACCGGCACCAGACACGCCATCAATAAGGGAGAATGCTCTTGACAGCCGTTGGGACGAGTGTTAGCAAAAGTTTGAAAAAGCAATGCTATCATCTCATCCACCATCTAAGTAACATCGTCGCTCCTTCTCCTCGAAGGCAACAAATCTTTCTCCGGAGGAGATTGAAATGCTCAGACAACTATTACTTTTTTCGGCAGCAGTCGCTGCCATAACGCTTTTTGGAGTGAGCGCCTGCTATTCCGCTCAGGGAAACAAGGCAGAAGCAGTCTCTGAGGAAGTCTATCATAGTCAGGAAGGGGAGGCTCACTTCAAAAAGGGGTTTTATGACTTGATCCCCCGCCAGAAAAAAGAAGAAGCCGCACAGGAACTCGGGCTTGCTATACAGGAATTTCAACAAGCGCTCGCCATAAACCCGGCATGTTCAGAGGCACACAAAAATCTAGCCAGACTCTATTACATTCAAGGGAAATTCTTACAGTCGGCAATGCATTATGAAAAGCTAACCGAGTTGAATCCAGATGACATAGACTCTTATGTACTGGCGGCCCTGGCCTATGCGCAGGCAGAGAAATTTGCCGAAGCCAGAGCGCAGCTGGAATCCGCCAAAAAGATCGCCGTCGACGAACAAATTTCCAACAAGCTGAACGAGTATCTTGAAAAGCTGGAACAGTGGGAAGAGGAAGGGGCTCGGTAAGAGCAAGGGGAAGACAATTCCGTGTATTCATATAGGAACCGGAGAAGCGCGAAAGCCTTGTGGCTGTGCGCAGTTGTTGCACTTGTGAAGCTCGTTTCCTGTTTTTCTGCGCGGGCGTCTGATCCTCATTCGGCATACTATAGTTACGACAATGATCGAGTGTTCTGGTTTATCCAGATATCCGACATTCACATCGGCGCTAAAGGAACTCAGGACGAAAATTATCTCACCTGGATTGTGAACGAGGCCAAAAGTGTCATAGAACCGGAATTCATTGTGGCCACTGGTGACCTAACGGACTCGACGAACGGGAATTTTTTCGGTATTCCCAACGGTCCGTATCAGGCGGAATGGGACCAGTACAAAGCAATCCTGGCGAATAAAGCCGATGCCGGCAATTATTATGACATCCCTGGAAATCACGAAGCCTACAATGACCAATATTTTCGGTATTATCTGGCAAACTCCGTGCAGGGCCAAGCGACCGGCCAAACACAGATTTCCTGGACCCGGGTATTTCCTTTCGGCACCTACCATTTTTTAGGAGTCAATTCGGCCGACAACAGCGGCGACCCATTCAGCCTCAATTCGCCTTGGGGAGATTATGCCGGGCTGGATTCGAGCGAATTAGCGTTTATAAATAACGAGCTGGCTCTGCATCAAGATGATGAACTGACAATGGTTTTCGGCCACCACCCCGTTACTCCCACCGGGGATAGTCAGGATACCTATCTTTATTACGGTGCTTCTGAATTCATTACGTATCTGGATACCTACGGCACATCCTTTTATGGGTATGGACATACGCATCGTAGCGAAGAAGACCTCTTCGCAGGAGACAGTTATACAGGATACATGACGGGA
>Ga0210077_1000789_pt1 | contig 10232 bp, 5 predicted proteins | sample RushMan_CattailN_5_FD_185556 | JGI IMG/M metagenome (GOLD analysis project Ga0210077, IMG submission 185556) | Wetland microbial communities from San Francisco Bay, California, USA, that impact long-term carbon sequestration -... | ecosystem: Environmental > Aquatic > Marine > Wetlands ... | reverse complement strand
AAAGGCCAAAAAAATTTCTTTTCAACCAACGCATACTATACCCACAACCAATAGTTCCACAAACTTTCTAGAAAATACTGCAAAAAAACCAACAAAATAAAACCAACAAAAAATACTGTGTCAAATTAATTTATGAACCATCCGATATATTTTTTATTATTTAATTTAAAAAGAATCATAATGAATATACTGTAACTCAAATTTCAATATCCGGATTTTAAACTTAGAAAAATAATAAATCAAATGGGGATTTAATTTAATTAAATATTTGGTAATTAAAGATGATAAAAAATAACCATACAATACCTTCTTATTTCTTAGAAATTCCTCTACTTTTAAATAATATATAACATATATAGTGTATTTCCAAATAAATCTGCTAACATGGTTTTAAATCCACTATTTATACCTTTCGGTTGCAATTAAAACACAAAGTATTTTTATAGTACAGATAAATTTAAATGCGGTGATAAACTATGAAGTTTGGTATTGAATTTGTTCCAAATGAACCTATTGAAAAAATAGTTAAATTAGTCAAATTAGCTGAAGACGTAGGTTTCGAATACGCATGGATTACAGACCACTACAACAACAAGAACGTATATGAAACCCTGGCATTAATTGCCGACGGAACTGAAACCATTAAAATGGGTCCCGGTGTAACTAACCCCTACGTAAGAAGCCCAGCAATAACAGCATCTGCTGTTGCAACATTAGATGAATTATCAAACGGAAGAGCAACATTAGGTATTGGCCCTGGTGACAAAGCAACCTTTGATGCTCTCGGAATCGAATGGACAAAACCAGTCAGTACAATTAAAGATGCAATCGCCATGATGGAAACTCTCCTCTCAGGTAAGAAAACAGAAAGCGGTGCAAGCTTAATGGGTACAAAAGCTGTACAAGAAAAAGTCCCAATTTATATGGGTGCACAAGGTCCAATGATGCTCAAAACCGCTGGTGAAGTATCCGACGGTGCATTAATTAATGCATCAAACCCAAAAGACTTTGAAGCTGCTGTTCCACTCATAAAAGAAGGGGCAGAATCTGCTGGTAAAAACATAAGTGACGTAGACGTTGCTGCATATACTTGCTGTTCCATAGATGACGACAAAGGCAAAGCATTAGGTGCTGCAAAAATTGTTGTCGCATTCATCGCAGCAGGATCACCACCACCTGTATTCCAAAGACACGGACTAGACCCAAACACTGGTGCTAAATTCGGTGAATTCTTAGGTAAAGGTGACTTCGGTGGAGCAATCGGAGCTGTTACTGACGAACTCATGGACGCATTCTCTGTTGTCGGAACTCCAGATGACTTCGTACCAAAAATCGAAGCTCTTGGAGAAATGGGTGTAACCCAGTACGTAGCTGGTTCACCAATTGGTCCAGACAAAGAAAAATCCATAAAATTACTCGGAGAAGTTATAGACTCATTCTAAGTCCCTAATTTCCCCCAAAAATCTTTGATTTTTGGCGTTGAAGGAAATTGAAAATTTCCTGAACCCCGAAAACAGAGCACTCGAAAACTGTAGGTTTTCGGTGCGTCAAACACGATGTGTTTGACAGTTTTCGAGGGCTTTTTTTCTTTTTATTTTAGGTTGCTAACGCTGTTTTTGAATTTTTCTAATATTTTCATTATAAAACAAATTTAATATTATACTTCTACCTACCTGTTTAATTACAAAATAATTACAAATATATAAAAATCAAATTCATTTAGTTACAGGTTGAAATTATGGAAATTCAAAACTTAATGCACGATATTAGAGAAAATGCCATTAAAAGAATGGACAAACAATCACCATCTGATCTTGCAGTGTCCTGGTCCTCAGAAGATCTACTCTATTCTGGAAAAGGAAATGCTGTTTTTATTATTTTACCAACTCCAGGATGTGCCCATGCACTCTCTGAGTCTGGCGGATGCACGATGTGCAGTTATATCGCAGATTCGCCTCTCAAAAGGGTTTCGTCAGAAGAACTAATTGATATATTTAAAAATCTCATGAAAAGGCATGAAATAAAGCCAAAAACTGCTGTTAAAATCTTCGTGTCAGGTAGTTTCCTGAATGAAAATGAACTACCTAAAGAAGCACGTGATAATATCCTTAAAATCCTGAATAATGAAGAAAATATTGAGGAAGTTATAGTTGAATCTCGCCCAGAATATGTAACAGAAGAAATGCTTCGGGAATGCTGCAGTCTCTTGCCGGATAAAATATTTGAAGTCAGCATAGGGCTTGAAAGCAGCAGCGATTATATTAAAAAATACAGAATAAACAAAGGCTTTTTAAATGAAGACTTTGAAATGGCCATCAATACTATCAAAAAGATGAAGACAGATTATAATGTTACATCTAAGGCTTATATTTTTGTTAAACCAATTTTAACATCTGAAAAAGAGGCCATTGAAGATGCAGTTGATTCTGCACAATATGCAGAAGAAGTTGGTGTTGATAGGATATCCTTCTGCCCTGCAACAATTCATAAAGGGACTCTTATGGAACTTTTATGGCGCAGAGGCTCCTACAAGCCGCCGCAGATATGGAGTGTACTTGAAATTATAAAAAGAGTTCGAAATGAAACTAAAATTCCTGTAATAATGGATACCTCTGGTTTTGGAACGCGAAGGGGGCCTTTTAACTGTAAAAAGTGCAATAAGAAATTCAAAAGTTTGATAATAGAGTCTAATCTTAATCAGAGCATTCCTGAAGAATTTGAGTGTGAATGTAAAGGTAGATGGATTGCCGATGTTGAGTTTTGTGATGTGACCAGATCAACATGTAACATAACCAATAAATAATTAGAATCCATTTAAATCCATTTTTTCATTTTAAAATTTACAAAATCAACACCATTAATAGTTTTAACCTGCTTTTCCATCAATTCAAACCCTGATTTTCAAAAAATGGTTTAGCTGTTATGCTCGCTTCAGTAAACACTTCAGTAAGACCCAAATTTTTGGCTTTTTGGAGAAGACATTTTGACAACATTTGCCCCACTTTTTAATTTAAATAATCCTTATGAACATAAAGCATGCCAATACAACCTTCAGGCGACAGTTCACCAAAATATTATCTTATTTTCCTCTTTAATCCTGTTTTTCCATTTTTCAGTGTCAATTTTTTCAGGCGCTATCAAGTTGTTCCTTCGTATAATCTTCTGCATTTACACGGTGGACGACTTCATAAAAAAGCTGAATTAAATCTGTTAAATAATTAGATTTATATTCAGAAATCCTCAAAATTTCCAATTTTGGGACAGCAAATCGAAGATTTGCATGTTTCAATTTTTGACTGAACTAAATCCTTTCCCTGTATTCCAATTCCTCAAATTCAATCTCAAATTCAGTTCCATTTCCCCTGTTAAGCTCTACAGATCCATCAACCTGATCTACCAGTAAAGCAACCAGTTGTAAACCTAAAGACTCAGTATTCCTGAAATCCAAATCCTCTGGAAATCCAATGCCATTATCCTTTATTATAAGATTATATTTTTCACCTTCAGATTGTAATTTCACCCATATTTTACCCTTTTTTCCATCCAAAAATGCGTGTTTAATGGAATTAGTCACAAGTTCAGTAATAATAAGGCCGCAGGGGATGGAAGTTTCAATGTTGAGTTTTATGTTATCCAAACAAGAATTGTATTCAATTATATCCTGATTCACATCATACGTTTGAAATAGATTAGTTACAATATTAGAAATGTACTCACCAAATTCAATTTTATCGATATTTTTTGACTGATAAAGTTTTTCATGCACCATTGAAATAGATTTAACGCGATTTTGACTCTCTTTGAAAAATTCGATGGATTCATTATCTTTAATATATGGAATCTGAAGGTTAAGAAGACTGCTTATTATCTGTAGATTATTTTTAACACGGTGATGAATTTCCCTAAGAAGCAGTTCTTTTTCTTGAAGCGCTGCTAAAAGTTCGCTTGTTCGCTCCTGGACTTTGACTTCCAGATCGTCGTGGGCATTTCTTAAATACTTTTCAGCCTTTTTCTGCTCACTGATATCTGTTGTAAGTGTTACATACAAATTAGGAGCGGGTGAAAATGCTGAAAACGAAAAATAGCTATCTAAAATAGGAGAATAAGTTTCATATTTTTTAATTTTTCCAGTGGAGACTATTTCATTAACTTCCTTTATCAAAGAGGACACTGCATTTGATCCATAAAGTTTAGTGATGCTTTTACCACTGAATTTTTTATTAATAAATACTCTGCTTGTTGAAGAAGCAGGGTTAGCGTATTTAATGATTAAATCCACTACTTTCCCCTTTCTATCATACACTATCCTGTAAACAGTTATGCCTTCCTGCATATTTTCAAATATAGTGTAATAATCTTCACTGGTCAGTGAAAATATATCTAAGCCCGTGTTTTTCATAAAAATCGCTATGAATTTATTCACATTATTTTTTAATATTTATTAGAACGGAAGATATAGAAAAATGTTTTCTTTATGAATCTTTCTAAAAACACTGAAAATCAAAAAATTGGATAATAAAAATAAGTTATTATTCACTATTCGAAATTAACTGCCGTTTTCATATGTAATATATTCATTTTTACTGCTTTTAAAAATTTTCGTAGGAATAGTAAAATAAAAGACCGAACCTTACCCTCAACCACTCAAAAATTCAAAGAATTTTGGTGCCCCAAAATTTTCAATTTTGAGGGCTTTTTAAAAAAAAGGTTGATCAAAAACACTCTTCTTTCATTATCCCCCATAACAAGGAATATTAAAATAAAAAGTTGAACCTTTTCCTAATTCTGATTCAATCCAAATATAACCACCATGGCGTTCTATAATCCGTTTGCTAATTGCAAGACCAATTCCAGCACCTTTATATTCATCCATAGTGTGTAAACGCTTGAAAACCTCAAATATTTTGTCCTTGTACTGTTTTTCTAATCCAATTCCATTATCAGATATGCTAAAAATGCACATCCTTTCATCTTTTTTTGCGGATATATGAATTTTAGGTGGAACTTCTGGTTTTCTGAATTTAATAGCATTCGATATGAGATTTTGAAACAACTGAATTAACTGGCTTTTATCTGCCATTACTTCAGGAAGTGGATCATGAGTGATTTTAGCCTCATTTTCACTGATTAAAGCACGAAGGTTAGCTAAAACAATTTTAAGCACTTCTTCAGCATCATTACATTTAAATTCGACTCCCGCCGTACCTACACGAGAATAATCAAGTAAACCTTGAATCATTTCCTTCATTCGCATTGCAGAATCTACTATAAACTCAATAAATTCATCTGCATCGCTGTCAAGCCTGCCTTTATATCTTCGTTCAATAAGTTGGGTGAAACTTGTAATTGTCCTGAGCGGTTCCTGCAAATCATGAGAAGTAATATAAGCAAACTGTTGTAACTCCTCATTGGAACGCTTTAATTCCCCTATTGTTTCTTTTAATTTCTCTTCTGCCTTTTTACGCTCGCTAATATCTCTTGCCATTCCTAAAACTAATTTTTGGCCCCTAATTTCTATTGGAAATCCAGTTATCTCAACAGGTACTTTTTTACCATCTTTTTTAGTGAGAATAAACTCTTCTGGACCAGTAGAAATGCCTCGAATATTTTTACTTAATAATCCAAACGCTTTAGGAATTTGATCTCCAGTAATTAATCCTAATTCAACAAGATTTTTACCTATAATTTTTTCCCTTTTAAAATCTATAAGCCTCTCAGCAGCCATATTACCATCTAAAAAGTTTCCTTCCATATCTGTAAGGAAATAGGGGTCCGGGGCATATTCAAATAATATTTTAAATCTTTCTTCGCTTTCTTTTAAGGCGTCTTCTGCTTCTTTACGATCACTAATATCTTCACATACGACCAAAATAACAATTTTACCATCAGATCTTTTCATTGCACGTGCCGCTTCTCTTACCCATATTATACTGCCCTCTTTGCGCACTTTACGCTGTTCCCACTGAAATACCTTTCCATAATTTTCTATGCATTGTTTTAAGTTTTTTACTGCAGATTTTCTGTCTTTTCTATAAAACACTTTCTCTATCATTGATTGGCCAATCAACTCACGAGCAGTATAACCCAGTTCTTCAGCCCCAAAACGGTTAACAGACAATATAATACATTCAGAATCTATTGTAAAATACATAGAAGGATTATCATCATATAATGCACGATAGCGTCTTTCACTAGCTTTAAGTTCTTTTTCCGCTTTTTTACGTTCTGTAATATCTTCTCCAGAAACAAGTGCATTTATGAAATTGCCTTCATCACCCCTGAGTATGGCAATATGCCATGAAATGACTCTTTCTTCACCACTTTTTGTTAAAATAGGGCCTTCATAATATCCAAAATGGCTTATACTACTGTATATTAACCCCCTAGCAATATTTGTCAACTCTGCTTTAAATTTTTCCGGAATAAATTCAATGAAACTCTTTCCAATGATTTCATCTTCATTAAATCCCACGATTTCAGTGCCCTTTTTATTTATTAAAGATATAGTTAAATCTTCATTGATTGCAACCAGTATGACTCCTGCAATATCAAGATATGTTTGTGCTCTTACTTTTTCTTCATATAATGCTTTTTCTGCTTTTTTACGCTCCTGTATTCCCTTTTTCAGTGCAATATTAGCTTCTTTAAGTTCTTTTGTCCGTTCCTGGACTTTAAGCTCTAAATTATCACGCGCTTCTCTTAATTTTTCTTCACTCTTCTTTAAAGCCTTTTCTGTCTTTTTACGATCCGTAATATCTAAAAATGAAGCTATACTTCTTTTTGTACCCGGAATCATAGATACAGTAACCAGAACATCTTTAATATCTCCTTTTTTATCAACAGCATTAAATTCATATTCTTTTGGAGCAGCTTCTGGATTCTCCCTGCGAAGTTTATGATATCCTTTCATTCTCACAATGTCATTTTTTTTAGCAACAAAATCTGTCCATTTTTTCTTACATTCTACTTCTTCTTTTAAATATCCAAAAGTTTTTTCAACTTCCTCATTTATCAATGATATAGTCATATCTTCCTCAATAATCATGAATGCAATCCCTGTATTTTCAAAAATAGTACGGTATTTAATTTCAGACTCTTTGAGGTCTTCTTCAGCCATTTTACGTTTGGTAATATTTTTTATCACTCCAACAAAAGCACTTGGTTTACCCTGACTATCTAAAATTAAGCCTACAGAAAGAAGGATCGGAAATTTATGGCCATCTTTGGTTAATGCATTATACTCAATATTTCTTATGTATCCCTTTGAAAACGTTTTTTCCAAATTTTTTATTGCTATTACACGATCCTCTGGAGCAATTAAATCAAAAGAATTAAAATCAATTATTTTCTCTTTTGATGAAAACCCATAAAGATCCAAAGTTACCTGATTACAATCAACAATTTTCCCCTCTAAATCTGTAACAGCAATGGCATCTGGAGAAGATTCAATTATAGCCCTTAATTTACCTTCACTTTCTTTTAATTTATTTTCAGCTTTTTTACGCTTAGTAATATCCGTGTTGATCTCCATGAAACCTATTGGCTTATTAGCTTTATCCTTTTGTAATGCCCACCTGCTTGAAACCACAATTTTTGCACCGTCACGTTTTGTATGGATTAACTCGCCTTCCCAATACTCCTTTTCAAGAAATTGTCCATATGTTTCTCTCAAAGAATCTGGAAACTCTGTCTTAAGTAACTCGTGAGTAACTTTCCCTAAAACCTCTTCGGCACGCCATCCATATCTCTCTTCAGCACCATGATTCCAAAAAATAATTCTATCATCCATATCGTGGACAATAATCGCATCGTGGGTGAGATTAAGCAAATCAGCCTGCTTTTTTAGCTGATCTTCAGCCTCTTTTTCCTTTGTAATATCCACATCTACAGTTATACATATGTCTTTATGTGGAGAAAATGCATTTATCAGAAAGTATTTATTAAATTGTGCAAAATGAATCTCATACCGCCTACCATTTCCTGTTGAAATTACCTCTTCGGCCATTTTTAGATATGAATTTACCTTATTCATCCCACACAGTTCAACTATAGTTTTACCAATAATTTCTTCCCTAGATCCCAATTTATTAAGTATTGATGAGGGATTTAGATATGTAACGCGTAAATCTGATATTTTTTCTTTATTATTATGTATTACTTCAAAAATAGAAACTCCTTCACCCATATTTTCAAATACACTACAATAATTAGTAGTTATATCACATATTGGAAGAGTAAATTTCCCGTTATCTCGTTCATATCTTTTTTTCATGAAAAGCTTCCTTTACCTATATTTAATCCTGAAGCTTATGAAGATAAATAATCAAATAACTGTTTACTAACAGGTAGGTGGGCGTTGATTGGCAATTCCTACTTTAGTTCCCCATTCTAAAAGTTCACGACTACAATCTTCATGATCAATTTGACACTCTATTAATACCACCCCATCTTTGTGGGCCTTAGCTCTTTCAATCGCTTCAGCAAGTTCACCACCGGTATTAGCTTTTAATCCCAAACCATGGCCGTCATCAGCATTCAGTACTTCAATCAGCCCCGCATAGTCCCAATTTTTGAAGTAATTATATGGTCCCTCATGAATTTCAGATTCAACAACATAACCATGGTTGTTAACTATAAATAGAATCACATTGTCCTGTTTATAACGGATCATATTGGCAACTTCCTGTGCAGTGAACTGGAATGAGCCATCACCAATCAGAGATAATACCTGCTGATCTGGTTCAACTGCTAAGGCATAACCAAAAGTAGATGCTACTGACCAGCCAATTGACCCCCACTGCATTTCAATTTCGAAGTTTGCATCTTCGGGTAAATCCATATACATCCCATTGAACCATGAATCACCGCTTTCAACAAATAAAGTTGTTTTTGGGCTGAGTAAATCCTGAATTTGCCGTATCATTTCCATACGTGTAAGTGTGGCCTTGGGATTGGCAGGTTTAATTGGTTCCTGGTCACGGCGAGTTTGATTAAACCTTACCATGGAAGTATCGTTTTTCTTCACCTTTTTAGCCAAAGCCAATAAAAAATCAGATAATTCTAGCCCATTATAATCAAAATCAGGGAAATGTACCCTATTTGGCTCCACATTAATAGTTTTTTTATCAGAGGGCTGTGCTGTCCAGCCAACAGTTGTAAAATCAGTGTATACTGGACCTGCAGCGATGATCAAATCTGCCCAGTCAACCAGTTCTTCACAGCCAGGACTGCTAACTGAACCCCAGTAAATGCCCATAAACTGAGGGTGATTTTCAGGGAAAAAACTCTTTGCACTTGGTTGAACAGCAACTGCACATCCCAGTGATTCAGCTAGCTCTTGAAATGCATTAATTGCCCCATATGGCCTAATATGAGGTCCTAAAAGCAATACTGGAGCATCTGAATTGTTTATTACCTCTGCAGCTGCATTTACTGCAGCTGTAATTGCATCTAGATCACTAGCCAAGGATTTAAAGAGTGTTTCAAACGGTGTTGGATCAGGGCATGGAGCATCTGCTATGTTGCACGGAATTTCGATATATCCCGGCAAACGATACTTCAATGCATTAAGTATGACTCTATCTATCAGGTAAGGAGCATCCTTTTCATGAAGGATTTGTACTGCATCACAGGTTACCTTACTGATCATTTCGCACTGGTAATCTAAATCCTGAATACCCAATGTGTGATGTGGAATATTACCTACATGAGGATCATTTGTGTTATAAGCCCCAGAAACAAATATTACAGGCAATCGCTCCGCATAAGCGCCTGCAATACCATTAATAGCAGAAAATGCGCCAACATTGAAAGTAATAACTACTGCACCGGCACCTTTTGCCCTTGCATATCCTTCAGCAGCATATGCTGCATTCAGCTCATTACAGCATCCAACCTGTTCTAAGTTTTTATTTTTTAGAAGCTCATCAAGCAGAAGAAGATTAAAGTCTCCAGGCACGATAAAATGGTGTTCAATTCCCATTTGTTCAAAACGTTTTGCAAGATAGCTTCCTACCGTATATTCCATTTTTAAAAACTCCTTTTCATAGTTAATAACCTATAACTATAATATGATCTTTAAAATAATAATATTTTTATATTAAAAATTATTAAAATATAATACTTAAAATATTTATAAAATAGTAAAAATTGAACATTAACCTATTTTCATTGAAAATTGAGTTTTAACATTACTCAAGCATTTAATCACTATCTTTTAAATCACGGCGCTG
>Ga0210077_1000788_pt1 | contig 10247 bp, 11 predicted proteins | sample RushMan_CattailN_5_FD_185556 | JGI IMG/M metagenome (GOLD analysis project Ga0210077, IMG submission 185556) | Wetland microbial communities from San Francisco Bay, California, USA, that impact long-term carbon sequestration -... | ecosystem: Environmental > Aquatic > Marine > Wetlands ... | reverse complement strand
TTTACGGCTAGGACTACAGGGGTCTCTAATCCCTTTCGCTCCCCTAGCTTTCGTTCCTCAGCGTCAAGATTTTCCCAGCTACCTGCCTTCGCCCTTGGTGTTCCTATCGATATCAACGGATTTCACTCCTACACCAACAGTTCCAGTAGCCCCGAAATATTTCAATTCGAGTAGTATTACACCCCTTTCCAAGGTTAAGCCCTGGGCTTTGAAGTGTAACTTTCCCGATCGCCTACGAAACGCTTTACGCCCAATAAATCCGGATAACGCTTGCACCCTCTGTATTACCGCGGCTGCTGGCACAGAGTTAGCAGGTGCTTATTCTCCACAGGCAATAGCCTAATGGCAAAAGAAGTTTACAACCCGAAGGCCTTCATCCTTCACGCGGCGTCGCGGCGTCAGGCTTTCGCCCATTGCGCACGATTCCCAGTTGCTGCCACCCGTAGGTGTATGGGCCGTGTCTCAGTCCCATTCTGGGGGGTCACGCTCTCACGCCCCCTACCCGTCGTCGCCTTGGTAGGCCGTTACCCTACCAACAAGCTGATGGGAAATAGGCTCCTCCATCGGCGCGCAGTTACGCGCTTTCACTATAAAGTCTTATGCGGTATTAGCCATCCTTTCGGATGGGTATTCCACACCAAGGGGTAGATTCCTATCTATTACTCAGCCGTTCGCAACTTACTTCTTACGAAGCTCGTTCTACTTGCATGCTTAAGGCACACCGCCAGCGTTCATCCTGGACCAGGATCAAATCCTCAAATGGTGACGGAAAAACAGTTATGACGATACACTGCTTTTCGTCCTTATAATTACAATTCCGGTCAAATTTTGAATGTCAAAGTGCTTAAAATGAAGTTGTTACCACCTGGCTTTGCTCGCGGCTATTGCCCTGAGCTTGCCGAAGGGGAAGTTAACCTCCCAGATTTTTAATTAAAAAACCCGCCAGATAGCGGGTTGCACAAAGCCTTTTAGGCTATCTGGTATTAGTTATTCATCGTGCATAGGTATTATAGCAAATAATTAGGTCCGGTCAACAACATCAGCAGCATAATCCAGCTTATGTGTATGAGGCGTAGATTCTAAATTTTTTTTCACTTGTATGGGAAGTTGACTGGTCCAACCATCTTTTTTTCTTTTAGGGAAAATCCTCTCGTCTTTGGCCAGCGGACAATTCCCGCCTGTTGTATATTTACACGCACCACCCTTGCAAGTTTGTTGTGTTTCTTCAAAGCCTATTTCCGAAACTGCAGCTTTAAAAATAATACAATCCCTTTGACTTTCAACCACTGCGTGCGAATTTTGTCTGCCAATTGGAGCATCTTCTTCCATGAAGCTGTAAGGACACTCATTCCCCTGTTCACAAAACTGATCCTTACATATCGTCCTTTTACCCTTGGTATATATCCGCAGAAAATCGCAATAATCTTTATCTGACTTTGCGTGATGATTTTCTTTAGACATTAAACTGATACTAAATTTTTATCCTAAATCGTATTTACTGACAACCGCCAAAAAGAAGAAGTTTAGCCTGCTCCTCCACCCCCACCTCCTCCTCCGCCTCCACCCCCACCGGAAAAACCTCCGGAAGAGCCTACACCAGAAGCTCCATATGATGAAAAGCTACTGGAAAGTGACGATAGTCCTTCCGATAGTGAGGCCATGGAGGTGGAAAAACCTTGCATACTAGGCGCTCCTCCGCCGGAAGCGTAGAAAAAATAAAACCCGGATCCTCTGAATGCAGCTGCTTGTTCAAATTTTATAGGCAGCTGTGAGAGTGCTTTTGCCGAAATACCCAAGGCAGTCCCGTAAACTAAGTATTTTTCCCACAAAATTACTGAATCAATCGAATAATTTTTGGTGACCGAATAATCCTTCAGAAACTTTTTAAATGCTTTCCAGCCGGCATATTCTTTATTTCCTCGTAGGGTTCTTTTGTACATAAATATGCCGATAAAAATCAAAAAGAAAATATAAAAGAATATGACTGCTATCAAACCCACCATGACAAGGTCTACCCAGCTCCTCGTTGAGAAATTGGCAATAAATATTATGGTTATTATTTCCAAAAAAACGGCCAAGAAAATTTCAATAAATACCCTTTTGCGGTATTTAATACTCTGTGGATCGATGAATCCGCTTTCCAGTAACTTCTTATTAACATTTTCTTGCCAATCTTTCCAAAAAACTCGGCACTTAACCGGTCTGGTTTTCGGGAAATTTTTTATCTCTGAAAAAGATATTTTTTCTTTGTTGCCAAAAATAAAGTCGATCAAATCGTTCTCCAAATCACTTGTCTTTTTAGAATGATTGCCCTTGACTAGTTCAAGATAAAACTCTTTTTTATTTCTGCCAAAAATTCCCTTTTTGTCCTCAGAGAAAATCTTAACTGCTTTTTTCCTGACTAAATTCAGTATTGTCGCGACTATTGATTTTCCTGTGGGTTTAAGCTGGTTATAAAACATCGCCTCAACCATCGCTGGTTCCATATCATTAGGTGGTTCGTGGAGACTTCCAGCAAGATTCACCTGGGGTGGTTTTGTATCCTTCCCAAATTTAATAAATTGGATAATCCAGTATATTGTTCTGTAAATAATCAAGGCTAATACAAGCCCGGCAAAAAAAAGTGGTAAATAAGTTTTTAATCTAGTCTGCTCCCCATACTTTTTTTCTTCAGCTAAGATTTGGCCGAGGGAGGAAGTTCCTTTATTTGCGTTAACAAAAGAAGCATCGGTAGGAAAAAGCACCCTGACCTCAAAAAAAGTTCCTGCTTGAAGGTAACTGGCAGAAAAGTCTACCCGATTGTCTGAAACTATATTTATTGTTCCGTTAAGAGGGCCGTGTCCAAAAGCCCAGATTTTATCAGAGGGTTCATTATATGGAAGTTTAACTGTTGCATTAACTACACCTGTAGGCTTGGTCCATTCATCCCCTATCAGCTTCCAATAAAATTCCGAGATGTCAGACTGGTTCGTGACTGCATTGTCAATTTTGTAATTAAGATTAAAGATCTTTTTTTGATAATTAGCCTTGTAATACCATTTAATATAGAATTTGTCTTGGGTTATTTGTGTATAAAAAGTTCCCGAGTTTTGGGAAGAATTCTGCTCATACTGCTGGCCTCCTTCGGCCAAAGAAATATCACTTACTTTATAATCAATGCAATTGCCCTTATCACAAAGGGTTAGCGGAATCCACTCATCAGCCCAGCTGTAGCTTCCGGAAAAATCGTAAGTCTTAGTCTCAATGATATTCGCACTTCCATCTTTGTTTATTAAAACAGAAATATCAGCAGAATCTATGGAATAATCCTTGGCATATAGGGTAGTGCTATACGCAATTAAAGCAAATACCGCCAGTGTGAGGCTTAGAAAAAAGCGCTTCATTTATCTCCAGCCAGTTTTTGATTTAGCTTTGAAATCATTTCTAAAGTCAGGGTTTTTAAGTCAAAATAAGGCTCCCAGCCCCAATCGGCATGTGCCCTTGAATCATCAAGGGATTTAGGCCAGGTATCGGCTATTTTTTGCCTGAAATCAGGCTTGTAATTAATGGTTAATTTAACATGCTTTTTAACCTCATCTGCAAGCTGACCTGCTGTGAATGATGCACCGGTTATGTTATAACTGTTTCGGATTTTTATCTTCTTGTTATCTGCTGTCATGATTTCAATGGCCGAACGGACTGCATCATCCATATAAATCATAGGTATCATTGTTTCCTTTTTTACAAAACATTCATATTTTCCTTTTTGAAGGGCTTCATAAAAAATAGCCACAGCGTAATCACTGGTTCCGCCCCCAGGTGGTGTTTTCCAACTAATAACCCCCGGGAAACGAACCGACCTGACATCAACACCGTATTTCAAATTGTAATAGTGACAAAGATTTTCCCCTGCAACTTTGGTTACTCCATACATAGTTGTTGGCTCCATAACTGTTTCCTGAGGCGTTTTGACTTTGGGGGTCGTTGGACCAAATGCGGCGATCGTGCTTGGCCAGAAGACTTTAAGCTTTAAATCCTTAGCCAAGTCAAGAATATTTTTCAAACCACCCATATTTACTTTCCAGGTCAATTGCGGATCCTTTTCACCTATTGCTGAAAGAATCGCCACTAAATGATAGACACTTCCAATCTTGTGTTTTTTGATAATTCGGGCTAGCTCATCAATGTCGTTAATATCTGCCCTTTCAACCAAACCTTCAAAATCATCGGGTATATTTTTATGCGCCAAGGCTACGACATTTTGCCTTGCGTATTTTTTTCGAAGAGCGGGAATTAAGTCACTGCCTATTTGACCGAATGCCCCTGTAACGAGTATTTTACCTGAATTAGCCATAAATTTATAAATTCAGGATATCATATTTCTTATCCAAAACCATATACCGTATTTATTCTGGTGTATGGTATGCGAATAATCTATTTAAATGTTAAAATACAGTCTGTTAGGTTAAAAAGGCCCCATCGTCTAGTGGACTAGGACACGAGGTTTTCAGCCTTGTAACCAGGGTTCGAATCCCTGTGGGGTCACTCACTTGCAGTTCGTTCCTCCACGGGCTCAATAATGCTCAAACAATGTGTTGCAAATTATGCATTGCGAATCCCTGTGGGGTCACCCCTCGACAAGCTCAGGGTTTCTCTTCATTATAAGATATGTGGTTTGTATATATTCTTCTTTGCGATCAGAAAACATATTATGTAGGGCTAACTTCCAATATAAACAATAGACTAAAGTCACACAGAACGAAAAGAAATATTGCAACAAAAGAGTTTTCTGATATTGTATTGGTTTACACAGAGAGATATAAGGCTAGGAAAGAGGCAGAAAAAAGAGAATCACAATTAAAAAAATGGACAAGAGCAAAGAAGAAAGCGTTAATAGAAGGAGATATTGAATTATTAAAGAAGCTAAGTAAATCCTGAGTTTGTTGATGGTCGCACTGGGAAAAATGGTGAGCTTGTCGAATCCATCCCTGTGGGGTCACTATACGCAGAATAAACTGAAAAGGCTTATTTACCCTCAATAAAGATATCAAAAATGTCCCTTTTATCCCCCTCTTGCCTTTTTTGAGCTACAAGTTCGGCAACAGACAATTTAAACTCATCGGGTTCCTTGCTGAATTTACTCGAAATTACCCTTGTAATCTGTAAAAAATCCATCATTGAAGGGCAGGCTCTAACGATTTTTTGAAGCCTTCGTTGGCTGTTTTTTATAGGTTGCTCACCGGATAATAATTCTTTTGAATGAATTTCTACCTGTTTTTTCCCGACTTCACTCTGGCTCCATGCGGCACTTTCTAATACAGCTGAGCTATCCGCCAATTGTTTTCTGATAAGTAATTCTCTCTCCGGCAGAGTTAGCCTTTCTGAAGATTGAGCCATAGGTCATATTATATCCGAGCTCTTTTGGAATCAACAGCAATTTTTCGGGTTGGTGCCCGTGCAGAAATTTCAAATTTTTTCCTACCATCAGTAAAGAGCAATTCCCGTAATAATACTCCGGGGTCAAAGGTTTTAAACACCCTTAAGCGCTTTTTTTGCGGTTTTAAAATTTCTGTATCCGGGCTATATTCCACCTCTCTTAATAATTTTTTACTAAATTCCTCATGACCAACAGGAAGTTCAAGATAGTCCCAAACAATCCTGCCAAAAAGTTTTCTTTTTTCCACAGAAAGTTCTGCAGCCTCTTTATTGCCGGACCTGGTTGCATAAGGCTCCAAAACTACCAGTGAATTTGACATTCTTGCACAATTAACCGCCCCCTCAATAGAGCGCTTTGCTGTTATTTCAAATACCTTCGACTGAGTTAAACCTGTCGGCTTTTCTCTTTCCATAACAGAAGTTCCTTTATTAATTCAGTATAGCATTGGAGAATGGAAAATTATTGTGAGGAGGAAAGAATAGACTTTTTTATTCTTTCAGAGGCTCTCTTTTTGATTTTATCTTTTCCTATCGTGCAGTTTCTTGTTCTGTTGTGCTGATTTTGAACCAAAGCTTTACCAACAATATCACCAGCCGAATTTTGGTAATAGCAGCAAATACCGCTGAAGCTATCACCAATGGCTTTTTTATGTTGTCTTAGTGCTTCAATAAATTCTTCCGCATCAATAGGTGGGACAAAAAAGGGGCAACCCGGACAATCATTTGTATAATATTTTGTACTTCTGAATTTTGTGGGATCCAGTTTTATTATGTCATCAAGAATGGTTGTAACTTCTATAGAAGGGTCGCGGTGCTCCTGATACCAAATTTTCCACTCATTTTTAGGCCTCTCAACTACCATAAGCGGCATTATAACCCATAAATTGTTTTTTCCTGAATATTATTCCAATTCCCCTATTAGCTCCTGAAGCTTTTGTGCAATATAACATTCTGCCCTGTGTATAAAAATGGTAAGATAATTGCGTAGTACTCAATATGAAAATTGTTATCCCAAGCAAATTGACCGACAAATTCGTACCAGACCTTGAATCTGTAAATTTACTTGAATATTTTTTAATTTCCGCTGTTTGCTCCGTATTGGGAATCAGAATGTTTTTACAACTGACCAGTTTCCCCCAGCTTGGAGGTGCAGGTTTACATATTGCGCACATGTTATGGGGCGGTCTGCTGATGCTTGCAGCGATCGTGGTTTTTGCTTCTTTTATAAATTCGCAAAGTAAAGTTTTGGCGAGCATTTTGGGAGGCCTGGGTTTTGGGGCATTTATAGACGAATTGGGAAAATTCGTTACCGCCGATAACAATTACTTTTACAAACCTACTATCGGTTTTATCTATATAATTTTTATTTGTATTTTTCTATTTATACGCTGGCTTTCCTCCACTACTAAACATTCTCCAAAGACTTACCTTGCCAATGCGATTGAGGGTCTTAAAGAGCTGGTAATCATGGATTTGGATACGCAGGAGCAAAAAAGATCACTCAATTACCTAAGGAAAAGTGATAAAGATGACCCAGTTGTTAAAATGTTGTATCAAACAATACAAATAGCACAAGCCAAGAAAAAAGAAGCTTCACTTTACGGCAGGTTAAGATACAAAGTTTTTGAGTGGTACAAAAACGCCTCGCACGTTAAGATAATCTCGAAAGTTCTCGTCGGAGTTTTTATCCTGGCCAGCGGAATTAATTTGCTGTCTGCAATAATCGATTTCGTTCAGCAAAGTGGTACTCCCTTCGTGATAACCGGAGCTCTGATTTCGGCAATTGCTGTTGCGCTTTTAGTGCTTGTTGGAGTCAGATTTTACCTGAAAAAAGATCGGTTAAAATCCTACCTATTTCTTCAGCGGGCAACTCTTGTAGCTATCTTTATTTCCCAGTTTTTCCTTTTTATCCAAAACCAACTGGCAGGTTTAGCTTTTTTAGCCGTATTCGTATCGGTTTACCTAATACTCAAATACGCAATCCGTGCCGAAACCGCAATTTAGAAAAGTAATAATTCCTCAGGTAGAGTTCTAATTAGGAAGTTGCCGGACAGTACGAATAGTGCGGTTTTGTATATTTTTCGGTTATATCTTATAATATCGGGCTAATATAGACCTTTGTTTATGAGTATAGAGACTTTAAGAAATAGTCAAACTCCTTATCCTTTTTCCTCAAGAAAGGATGCGGGACGCGATACCCCACGGTTGTATGAGAATACCTTATCGATAGGTAAAAAAGAGATTGAGAGACTTCAGGAAATCGATAAAATTCTTAGGAATCCTTTTATAGATGAACTTGTCGAAGATGGAAAAATAACCCTTGGTATTATTAAACCTAACGCCAACAAAGGAGTGGGATTGCCACAGGATGATGATAAAGCAGCAGATTTTTTACGCGAAGAGATTGGTAATAAATACATAATATTTGACTTCAATATTCAATTAACAACGAGTCAGATAGAAACTTTCTATGCTGATGTTAAAGAAAAATATTCGGATAAATATAATAAACCAGGTAACAAAAAGACGATATGGGAAGAAGTAGATGAAATGCTTCATTCCGGGCCTGTTACATTTCTTCTTTTATATTGTGAAGAAGGAAATGCTGTTGATTGGTGGAGAAAAAAAATGGGAAAAACGCATCCTGAGGAGGCAGATCCTAAGACCCTAAGGGGTAAATACGCAAGAGAAGAAAACATGCCTAACAATCTAACGCATGGCAGTGATTCAATCGAGGGAGCAAAACGAGAAATATCTGTACTTAAAGATATTGTTCATGAGACAGTGGAAAGATGTGTTGAGTCAGCTCACAATTTTCCCAACGAAGACGACATTAAACATTTGGGAATAATAAACGAAGCGGATACGTTGTTATCTATCCTTAGATTTTATGACAGCGGGATGAGAGCCGAAAGCTGGATATATGGGTATGAAGTTACATATCAAACTCAGGAAGGTGCCATCAAATCTAAAAAATTTAGAGAGAAAAATATGATATCGATGGGTAGTGACCTGGAAGGAAGCGCAAGAATACATGTTGACAGATACCGACAACTTAATGAAATAGGAGTTAGAACTCCTCGCATATATGGAGCGAAAAGAGCAACTATATATACCGATTTTATTGAGAATAACCAAACGAAAGAGGTTTTGGAAAATTTGGAGTTGCAGAAAAGGTTAACACCGAATAGCAGAAAAGTCCTTGATCAGCTTATCGTTATAGCTGCCAGGCTTGATACTGCAGGCTTCTCTCCGTTAAATTTTATCAATGATCTTATCTATGATGGCAATACGGGTCAGTTTATGTATGTTGACGTTGGGTTTGACTTAGGTGAAAAAGGTAACCAACGAACATCAAACTCGAAAAATATTCTGATAAAACGATTTCCCGGGCATGAAACCTATATTAAAAAAGAGTACCAAACTCGCGGCTAAACAAGACATTTGGGACACTTAATCTCCTCTAACTTGGTAACATCATTTGACTAATTAGATGCAATCAAGGCTGAAAGTGCGATTTAGAACCAAATTTTGAAGTGACCAAGTTGCATGTTTTCGAACCTTTCGGTCCTGTAAGTAATAACTATCTATATTTTATCTGCTAACCGTTTTATTATTTGTTTGATTTTGTATCTTCGACTTTCATATTTTTGAGAGATATACTTCTCAAAACCAGCTTTGATATCGTCATCTGGGTTAGATTTCTTGTGGTATAAATCTTGGTACAGTTCTTTAGAGACTTCAATAATCTCGTCATATTTTTTTCTCATCGACCCAAACCTGATTATTCCATCCTTCCTAAAATGTAACACTTCATTTCTACAAAAATCCCAAGTAACATTCGTGATTTTAATTAACTTACTATCCTTAATTTTTGCCTTTAATCTTGGATTGCTGTCGCTATAAATGTTTCCAAGCTTCTTATCATCACTATTTTTTCTCAATTTTTTGTGATCAGCGAGTTTATTTAGAAGTCCTTCAAAAGCTTTTGCTGCCGGAGTCAGTTGCCATGACTGATCGGATAGAAATATTGATGAATTCAAGAGTATTTTTGAATCCAACAATAGTAAAAATAATTTTTTTCCCATGTAATCTACTAACTCCCTCCCAAGTTCATAGGCGAGAAGATATTTATCATCATCTGGATAGTTGTGGATAATGTCTAAATATACTTTCTTTGGCATATTTTAACTGCGGGGTCTGTATTCCCTTCGGCAATACTCAGGGTAAACTTCTCATCCAGTCCCTGGCTTCGCTTTGTTCAGCTGCGGGGCCTGGATTCGAACCAGAATACCAGGATCCAAAGTCCTGAGTCCTACCGTTAGACGACCCCGCATTATCTATTTTTATCGTGGGCATGAGTATTTTATCAAAAACCTTGAGGAATTACAGCTTATCGAGTAAAATATGGAGCGTAGAAGAACGAGCTCAAGGGCCCATATGAACCTGCTGTCGCAGAACCATGTGGCCCCGCTCATTTCATTCGCGGGCCCATAGCTCAATGGTAAGCAAAGCTTGGCCATTTAGCCCTGGACCTTTCGCGATGCTCAAGGGCCCATAGCTCAATGGTAGAGCAACACCCTTTTAAGGTGATGGTTGGAGGTTCGAGTCCTCCTGGGCTCACTTTTTGTTGTATAATTAATTTGATGACAAAAATCGAAATGGCGGTAAACGGTTTATGTCAATGGCCTCAAGGAGCTTCGGAATTTAATCCCAAAGTTGATGATCTTATTGAAACTTGTCCCTACCGCGCTTCGGCTTATGAAGATGAAGTAAGGCTAACAGAGCTAGGGTTGAAAAATTATAAAGAAGAAAAAATAGGAGAAGGTAAA
>Ga0210077_1000786_pt1 | contig 10276 bp, 9 predicted proteins | sample RushMan_CattailN_5_FD_185556 | JGI IMG/M metagenome (GOLD analysis project Ga0210077, IMG submission 185556) | Wetland microbial communities from San Francisco Bay, California, USA, that impact long-term carbon sequestration -... | ecosystem: Environmental > Aquatic > Marine > Wetlands ... | reverse complement strand
GGTGTATTTGACCACGATTGTAGGGCCGCCGCCGCAAGAGGACTACTTCATCGGCCACGCCATCGAGCGGATATTTCTGCCGGTGATGAAGATGCAGCACCCGGAAATCGTGGATGTCGCCATGCCAGCCGAGGGAATTTTCCAGAATCTAATGATCGTTTCAATCCGCAAGAGCTATCCGGGACACGCGCGGAAGACGATGAACGCAATCTGGTCTCTGGGGCAGGCCATGTTTACCAAGGTGGTGGTCGTGGTCGATCACGACGTGAACGTGCAAGACCCGAAAGAGGTCGTTTGGAAGGCGCTCTGCGCGATCGATCCGGAGCGCGACATTGAATTCGTGCTGGGTCCCGTCGATACGCTCGATCACGCGGCGCGCAGGCAGGATTTCGGTTCGAAAATGGGAATCGACGCAACGCGCAAATGGCCCGAAGAGGGCTATACCGGCCGATGGCCCGACGAAATTCGCATGGATGCGACAACCAAGCAGCGGATCGACTCCCTCTGGCAGCAATTGAAAATCGAGGCGAAAAGGAAGTAAAAGCGAAAGAGTCTTCGCTGCGGTTACCACTCGGTACCGCTTTGCTACCTCCGCGTAAACCAAGCAACTCCGGCCGCCGATCGGACTTTCGGGGGGCCAGACCCGTCGGTTCGGGGTTTTACCAACAGCACACCAACGAAATAAGTGGATTGACAGTCTTCGGCGTGAATGTAATAAACGAAACACGGGGACGGTACCAGAGCTTACAGTACTAACCTCTGAGTACCGGAAGTCGCCCAGGGGTAGGGCGAATTTGAAACGAAAAATAGAGGGCCCCCAAGCAGGACGCCAGACTCAGGAAAGCAGTCCGAAGTATGGGGCTGCATGGGAGCGAGAGGCCGCGCGATGTTCAACCTCGGGAAATCAAAGTCGCTAATTGGATTGGACATTGGTTCGAGTTCCGTCAAAGCAGTTGAATTAAGGAAGGTGAAGGACGGATTCGAGCTGGTCAGTTACGGCCTGGAGCCGCTTGCTCCAGACACGGTCGTGGACGGCGCGATTATGGACGCGCCCGCGGTCGCGGAGAAGATCATCGCCATCTTCGACGCCCAAAAGATCAAAACGAAGGAAGTGGCGACAGCCGTCTCGGGGCATTCGGTGATCGTCAAGCCGGTCAAGATGCCGCTGATGACCGAAGAGGAGCTCTACGACCGGGTACAGGCGGAAGCGACCCAGTACATCCCCTTCGATATCGCCGACGTGAACCTCAGCTATCAACTGCTGGAGGCCACGGAAAACCAGATGGACGTGCTGCTGGTGGCGGTGAAAAAGGACAAGATTCTAAACCACACCAACGTGCTGGCCCAGGCGGGCAAGACCCCCGTGGTGGTGGATATCGACGCTTTCGCCCTGCAGAACTGCTACGAAGTGAACTACGAGCTCGATCCTTCGCAGGTCGTGGCTCTGCTCAATATTGGCGCGAGCGTGATGAACATCAACATCGTTCGCGGCTGGACGCCGCTTTTCACTCGCGACGTTTCCGTGGGCGGCAATCAATATACGGACGCCTTGCAAAAGGAACTGGACCTGAGCTTCGAGGACGCCGAGAAGCTGAAGATGGGCGGCACGCACGCGGGCGTCAGTGAAGAGCAGCGGACGGCGATTCTGCGCTCCGTTTCCGACATTCTGATCCTGGAAATCCAGAAGACGTTCGACTTTTTCCGGGCGACAGCCAGCGGGGAGAACATCCGGCGCATTGTGGTGGCCGGAGGAACTGCGCGCGTTCCCGGGCTCCTGGACTTTCTAAAAGAAGAGTTCGCGATGCCAGTTGAAGAACTCTACCCGTTCCGCAAAATCGCAGTAAACCCCGGGCGCCACAACGAAGAAGAGCTTCGTGAATGGGCGCCGCGCCTGGCCATTGCCGTGGGCCTGGCGCTGAGGAGTTTCGATACCCCATGATCCGTATAAACCTGCTCGGACAAGCGCGCCCCAAAGCCGCCAAGACCGCCGTGCCGCTGGAGGCAACGGTGCAGATCCTGTTTCTGGTGGTCGCCGTGGCGCTCGCCGGTGTGATTCTTGGCGTCACGTATTTCCAACAGAAGCGCGAGCTCGACAGCACCAACAAGAAGATTCTCGCGCTCCGCGCTGAAAAGCAGAGCCTGCAGCAGATCAAGCAGGACGTGGACCGCTTTCAGAGCGAGAAGGCCGTCTTGCAGCAGAGGATCGACGTGATTGAGACGCTGCAAAAGAACCGCACCGGCGCACAGCAATTGCTTCAGATGGTGGCCAGCACAGTGGTGCAGGTCGACTCACTGTGGCTGACCTCACTGAACCGCCAAGGCGATTCGCTGGCGATTGAAGGCGAGGCGGGCTCGATAGACGCGGTAGCCAATTTTCTGACGCAGATGAAGCGTTCGGGCTACTTCGACGAGATTCAACTGAAGGAAGCAAAGGAAAACGACATTCTGCCGTCTGTCCAGACCTTTAGCTTTTCAATGACGGCATCGGTCGCCGGAGCGACTAGCAGCACGACGCCGACGACACAGCCAACGGGTAGAGGGCAGCCTGCTGCACGGTCCCCGAAGGCCGGGAGGGTTTAGCGATGGCAAGCTCATTTCGAGACTGGCCCTGGCCGCTTCAGGCGCTCTTTTATGCAGGTCTTGCGGTGGCTTTGGTGCTCGCAGGCCTCTACGTTCCGGGCTCGCCGTTGGCCAGCGTGCGGTCGCAGCTTCAAAGCGCGCAGTCCGAATTGAAGCCGCTGGAAGCGGACGTGGAGAATTTGCGGGTTTACAAGCAGCGGCGCGCGGAGTTGCAGTCCGATATGGACGCGCTGCAAAAACAACTGGCCACGCTGCAAACGATCGTTCCGGAAGAGAAGCAGACGGATCAGTTCATCCTGATGATCGAACGTGCGGCGGCAACCTCGGGCGTCACGATTCGGACATTGACCGCCAAGCCGGTTGCCCAAAAGCCGTATTACTTCGAGATGCCATTTGAAATCGAGGCAGACGGACCCTATTACTCGGTTATGGACTTCTTCTCCAGGATGGGACGCCTTTCGCGCATCATCAACGTAGGGAACCTGAAGCTGACCGAGATCGGAAAGGGCCAGCGCGGAAAGTTTCGCACGGCGCCTGGAACCTCGGTGGCGGGCACGTTCACAATTACCACGTTTTTCACAAGTTCAGCGGAAGCACAGGCCAACGCGAAGCCGGCGTCCGCCAAGACGAGGCGACGGTAGGGGAATATGAGAAGACTCGCGAGAAAATGCGCCAACTCCCTGGCCGTGCTGGCCATTGCGCTGAGCTTCAGCGCCACGGTTTGGGCGCAGGGCAGACCAACTAAGAAACCGGCGCGCAGGGCGCATCCGGCAGCCACGGCAAAAGCCTCCCGTAAGCCAACGCCGAGACAAAGGCCGAAGCCTACGGTCAGGCATCGGGCGAAACCCGCTGCGGCGGCTATACCTCCCGCAGCCAAGGCGCCCGCAGCCCCCAAACCGATCGATTTGGCGGGCAAGCGCGATCCCTTCGTTGCCCTTGTGAATACGTCGAAGGGGCCCGCGCAGCATCTTCCGCCAGGCAAAGCCGGATTAGTGATCGGCACCCTCACGGTGCAAGGAATCGTGCAGGGCGCAAACGGAATGATTGCCGTGATCGCGAATCCCGATCAGCGAGTTTATTTCGTGCGGGAAGGCGACCGTCTGTACGACGGGCAAGTCGAAAGAATTACTTTGGATAGCGTGACGTTTCAGCAGGACTCGAAAGACGCCTTCGGGAAGCCGATCGTGCGAACTGTGGTGAAGCGAATCTACCCGAGCGCAGGAGAGCAGCAATGAGGATTATGTGGAGGGCGTGGGGGCTGGGCGCGCTGATTGCGGCTGGCTTATTGCTGTCGAATGGGACGCTGCAAGCGAGCAGTGCACCCGTCGTGCACGTCAAGGTGGTGACATCCGGCGGCGCCACGCGGCTGGAAGCGCAGGCAAGCGGGGCCTTCGAATACTCGACGTATCGCCCCAGCGGAAGCTTGTACGTGCTCGAACTGAGCGGCGTTTCGTCCGCGGATACGGCGGGCGTGCGACGCCTCAATTCCAGTCTCGTGAAGGGCTATCGGATCCTCGGCTACTCGACCGGCAATACGCCGAACGTGCGGCTGGAAATCCAGTTGGCGCCGGGTGCTAACGTAAACGTCCAAAGGCCGGACGCGAGCGATCTGAACGTGGTTGTGTCTCCGGCGGCCAACGCACAGAACCTGCAGAATCTGCTGCGCCAGGACCAGGCTACCCTGGTGCCCGCGGCGGACTCGTCGGCAACGAGCGCGGTATCGACCGGAGTCGACACGATCCGGCGCGTGAATCTTACGGAAGCGGACGGGCTAACGGCGGTAAACGTATCCGCTTCGGGACGGCTGGCATATCACTCGCTCCGCCTGCATAATCCCGAGCGTCTGGTGCTGGATTTTAAAGGAACGCGGCTGCGCACTTCCGAACACCAGATCGCGAGCAATTTGGATCCGGTGCGCGAAATTCGTATGGCGCAGTTCCGGCCCAACGTGGCCCGCGTCGTCATTGACCTCCGCGAGCCTGCGGTGACGTATCGAATTGCAGGAAAGGGCAACCATCTCACCGTCACGTTTGGAACGCACCGCAGCAGCACTGGCGCCGCAACGTCCGCGGCAGACTCCGACGGAGCCAAGCTGGTGACTACGAAAGCGGTGGTCTCCGGTGCCAAGCCCGCTTCGCGGGAGTATGTTGCGCGGAGCCGCGCGGCTGTGCCGACGCCCTCTTCGGTGTTGCCGGTGAACTTGACTCGACCGGCGGACGCTTTCGCCTCGCCCGCGGCAGCATCCGCGGCTGTGGGTACGCCGGCGGTGCCGCAAGCGCAAGCAGCGCCCGCTACGGCACACCCGAAGTACACTGGGGAACCGATCTCAGTGAATTTGAAGAACGTCGACCTGCGCGACTTCTTCCGGCTGATTCACGAAATCAGCGGATTGAACGTCGTCGTCGATCCGAACGTAAAGGGCAACTTAACCATCGTTTTGGACGACGTGCCGTGGGATCAGGCTCTCGATATCGTGCTGAAGAACAACGACCTGGTAAAGCAACTGGACGGCAATGTGCTCCGGGTTGCTACCCAGGCGACGGTGCAGAAAGAGGCCGAGGAGAGCCGCGACCTCGCGAAAGCACAGGCGGAGGCTGTTCCGGTGGTCACAACCACGCGCGTCCTGAGCTATGCGAAAGCGAGTACCTTGGCCGGGACGCTGAAAAAGTTCCTCTCTCCGCGCGGCGATATTATTGCCGACGATCGTTCCAACACGCTCATCATTCGCGATATTCCAAGCACGCTGCCGGTGATCGACAACCTGATCCGGGAGTTGGACCGCCGGTCGCAGCAGGTGGAAATCGAGGCGCGTGTGGTTGAGGCGAATCGTTCCTTTGCGCGCGAGATCGGCACCCAATTCGGCATATCCGCCGGAACCCCGAGCGGAAACAATCTGATCAGCGGCGCCGCCGGAGCGAGCCCTTTTACTCGCGTCTTCGGCAACCCCACGGCAAATCCTCCGGTACCCGGCTTGCCGGTTCCGCCGGTAATTGTTGGAACTGGAGCGGCTAGCGGAGCGCCGACGTCCGGCCAAATTCCGTTGATGTCCAACCTGCCGGTCGCCACTGCTACGAGCGGCATCTCGTACAACTTCACTTCCACCAACTTTGCGTTGGACATGATCATCACCGCGGCTGAAAACAGGGGCGTTGGCAAGCTTCTCTCCCAGCCGAAGATCATCACGCAGAACAACGAAAAAGCGGTGGTGAAGCAAGGCACCAAGATTCCCGTGCAGACCGTCGTGAACAACAAGGTTTCCGTGCAGTTCGTGGACGCCGTGCTGGAGCTGGACGTTACTCCGCAGATTACGGCGGACGGCACGGTTTACATGGACGTGACGGTGCAAAACGACCAGATCGACCAGGCCATCCCCCGCGTTCAAGGGATTCCTGCGATCGATACGCAATCCGCCGAGACGAAAGTCACCGTAAACGACGGCGCGACGGTCGTCATCGGCGGCATTATCATCACTTCTCAAAGAACGTCCGTCGACCAAGTTCCGCTCGTCGGCAGCATTCCGATTTTGGGCAACTTGTTCAAACACACGTCCGTGAGCTCCAGCTCTGCGGAACTGCTGTTCTTCCTCACGCCTCGGATTCTGCCGAGCTAAGCCGGGGAAGGCGGAGAAGGTCATCTGAAGCGGTGGGGGTTCAGGACAAGGATCAGGGCAGCCGGAGCCGGTTCCATTTGCGAATGGAACGGCTTCGGCGCGCTCTAGAACAGCTCTCTGCGGACGCGGCCGTCGTTTCGCACCTTCCTAACGTACGTTATCTATGCGGTTTTTCGGGCTCGGCCGGGCTTTTGGTTGTTGACGCTTCCCGGGCCTTCTTCTTCACGGATAGCCGCTACACCATCCAGTCCAGGCACGAAGTGGTTGGTGCGCGCGTGCAAATCGCCAAGAAAGGCCTTTTGCGGGCCGCCGGCGAGCTATTGCGGACGCGCAGAGCGCTGCGCCGGGTAGCCTATTCGCCTTCGCAAATCACCGTTGCGCAAAAGGAGACGCTCGATTCGGCTATTTCCCGAAAACTTCGATGGGTAAGCGATGGAGGCGCCGTCGAAAGGCTTCGAGCCGTGAAGGACTCCGGCGAGATTGCGACCATCCGTGAAGCGGCCGAACTGGTCAGCCGGACTTTTCAGCGCACGCGGCGCGTATTGCGGCCCGGAATCACCGAACTGGAAGTGGCCGCGGAAATCGAGCATGATTTCAAGCGCCAGGGCGCGGAAGGCCCGTCGTTCGAGACCATCGTAGCTTCCGGAGAACGTTCCGCGTGGCCCCATGCGCATCCCACTCGCAAGACGATTGCGAAAAACGAATTGGTCGTACTAGATCAGGGTGCTATACTCCGCGGTTACTGTAGCGATATGACCCGCACGGTCTTCGTAGGCAAGGCTCCGCGTAGAATCAAAGGCCTATACGGCGCCGTGCAGGAAGCATTGGAAGCGGGCAAAGCGGCCGCGCGGCCCGGAGCGAAAGCTCAGGATGTGGACGCCGCGGCTCGAAACGTCCTTCACCGCGCGGGCTTGGGGCGTTACTTCACACACAGCACGGGCCACGGCGTGGGCCTGGAAATTCATGAGTCTCCCCGGCTTGGCAAGGGGGACGAAACCGTCCTCGCGGAAGGGATGGTCATCACCGTGGAACCGGGCGTTTACATCGAAGGTTTGGGCGGAATCCGCATCGAAGACGATATCGCGATCACTGCGCGTGGCGCGGAGGAATTGACTACAGCCCCCCGGGATCTGATCGAACTATAAATGGCGAAAAAACCGAAGACAGAAGCGCGCGCAGGAACGGAGTCGTTTGGCGTAAACCTGGCGGAAATCGAGCGCCTGCTGACCTTCATGCAGTCGCACGGGCTGGAGGAACTCGAGTATCAGCGCGGAGACCTGCATGTCCGCCTCAAGAAGGCTTCCGCAGTCAGAGCTGCCGCGCCAGCCTCCGGAGCGGAGCAATTTGCGGCAGCTCCTGCGGCACATCAAGCGGCTGCACCTGCGCCCGTTGCTCCCGGCATTCCCCCTCAAACCGAACACGTCCACACGATCAAATCGCCCATCGTCGGCACCTTTTATGCCTCGCCAAGCCCGGAAGCGGACCCGTTCGTCAAGGTGGGCGCGCACGTCGAACCCGGCCAGGTGCTGTGCATCATCGAAGCGATGAAATTAATGAACGAGATCGAGTCGGACGTGGCGGGCGAAATCGTGCGCATGCACGTCGAAAACGGCAAGCCGGTGGAGTACGGAGCGCCTCTTTTCGACATCCGCCCGCGGCAGGCCAAGAAATAGCCGGCGCGGAGCCGCTCCAGGCGGCCCTTGCGCAATTCCAGTCGTGCCGTGAGCAAATGTTCAAGAAAATACTGATCGCAAACCGAGGCGAAATCGCGCTGCGCGTTCTGTGCGCGTGCAAGGAATTAGGCATTCGCACGGTGGCTGTCTATTCCGAGGCCGACCGGCACGCGCTGCACGTGCGCTTCGCGGATGAAGCCATCTGCATCGGCCCGCCGCGCAGCAGCGATAGCTATCTGAACATCCCGCAAGTGATCAGCGCCGCCGAAATCGCCAACGTGGACGCGATCCATCCCGGCTATGGATTCTTGTCTGAAAACGCCAACTTCGCGGAAGTGTGCGAGGCCTCGCACATCACCTTTATCGGCCCGTCGCCTGCGGTGATTCGCATGATGGGCGAGAAGGATCAGGCGCGCGTGCAAATGGCTGCCGCCGGACTGCCGATTATTCCCGGCAGCGACGGAATTGTGCCCAACGAATCGGCCGCTTCGGATATCGCCTCCGACATCGGCTTCCCGCTGATGATCAAGGCGGCCGAAGGCGGCGGAGGCCGCGGCATGCGCGTGGTCCGCAACAAGAAAGAGCTGCTGCCCGCGTTCCACACGGCTCGCGCCGAAGCCGAACAGGCTTTCGGCAGCCCGAACGTCTACATCGAGAAGCTGATCGAAAATCCCCGTCACATCGAATTTCAGATTTTGGGCGACCGCCACGGCCAGGTGATTCACCTCGGCGAGCGAGAATGCTCGCTGCAGCGCCGCCACCAGAAAGTTCTCGAAGAGTCGCCGTCTACGGTGGTCGACGACGCCACGCGCCGGCGGATCGGCGGGCAGGTGGTCGAAGCGCTGCGCAAGATCGGCTATTCCAGCGCGGGTACCGTCGAGTTCCTGCGTGATTCGTCCGGCAGCCTCTACTTCATCGAGATGAACGCGCGCATCCAGGTGGAACATCCGGTAACGGAGATGGTCACTGGCGTCGACCTCGTAAAGTCGCAAATCCGCTTGGCGGCCGGCGAGCGCATGGAAGATGTCGTGGGCCCGGTCCAATTCCGCGGGCACGCCATCGAGTGCCGCATCAACGCCGAAGATCCGGAGAAATTCACTCCGTCGCCTGGCCGGATTTCGGCCTTCCGCGTCCCTGGAGGACCGGGTATACGCGTCGACACAGCCGTCTATTCGGACGCCGTTGTGCCGCCGTATTACGATTCTCTGGTGGCCAAGCTAATCGCGTATGGCGACGACCGAACCGAAGCCATCGCGCGCATGCATCGCGCGCTCGACGAATTCGTCGTCGAGGGAATCAAGACCACCATTCCGCTGCACAAGCGCATCCTTGCGCACCCGGACTTCGTTTCCGGCAATTTCGACACGCACTCTATCGAGCGGATGTTTGCGGCAGAATCAAAGTAAGCCTTGGGTCTGAGATTGCGGCTGGCGTGCGAGATTTGCCCCTCGGGGCTGCCGGAGCGCTAACGGGCAGTGCGTGAGAGAATATTTTCGGCGTGAGGCGCAGGTTTGTTTCCACCACTCTATCCGATCATCGACTCAACGCTCGCCGGAGACCGGGCCCTCGCGTTTGTCGAAGCGCTCGCAAGCGCCGGTGTGCGGTTAATTCAACTTCGCCACAAAAGCTCGCCGCCGGCGATGGTTTGCGCGGAATCCAAGGCCTTGCTCTCACATCTTTCGTCCCGCGGTGTGCGCCTGATCGTCAACGACCGCCCCGACATCGCCGCGATTGTCGGCGCCGGCGGCGTGCACGTCGGGCAGGACGATCTGCCGGTGGCAGAAGCGCGCAAGGTTTGCGGACCGTCGCGATGGGTGGGCGTTTCGACACACAACCTAGAGCAATTGCGCGAAGCGGACCGCACTTCGGCGGATTATATCGCCGTGGGGCCTATCTTCCCGACGGCCACCAAGGGCAATCCCGATCCGGTAGTGGGTGTGGAGTTTGTGCGCGCGGCGCGGTGTCTGACGCGCAAGCCGCTCGTCGCCATCGGCGGAATCACCGCCGAGTCCGCGGAGCAGGTTTTCCGTGCCGGCGCCGATTCCGTGGCCGTGATTCGCGACCTGATCGCCGCAGCCGATCCGGCAGTTCGCGCCCGAGATTATTTCGCCGCTGCCGAACGGGCGCGCTCGTAGCGAATCCAGAATCGCAGCGATGGCTGGAGAAGCAAACGTGAACAGTCCAACCGGAAGCCGCACAAACGGCGAATTGGTCAAAGGCCTCGGCCTGTTTGACTCCACGATGATCGTGGCCGGCTCGATGATCGGCTCCGGCATCTTCATCGTTTCCGCCGATATCGCGCACGAAGTCCAAAGCCCCGGGCTTCTGATCCTCGTTTGGATCGCCTCCGGCATCATGACCATCATCGCCGCGCTGAGTTACGGCGAACTGGCGGCCGCGATGCCGCACGCCG
>Ga0210077_1000784_pt1 | contig 10316 bp, 3 predicted proteins | sample RushMan_CattailN_5_FD_185556 | JGI IMG/M metagenome (GOLD analysis project Ga0210077, IMG submission 185556) | Wetland microbial communities from San Francisco Bay, California, USA, that impact long-term carbon sequestration -... | ecosystem: Environmental > Aquatic > Marine > Wetlands ... | reverse complement strand
ATGATCGGCCCGCCGATGGTTGTCGAGCCCAAGAAAGCCATTGACCAGAATGACATTACCCGGCCACGCATCTGTGGTGAGCTTTCGAGCTGAAGGATGCTGTTCCCCAATGTTGAAAAGTTGATCGAGCACACACCTACCAACACCATGGCTGCAGCCGAGAGCAGCAGAGTGGGCATGAAAGCAGTTGCCAGGATGGACAATCCAAAAAGCATGGCAGCATTGGCCAGCTTGAGTGGAGAGCCAGTTTTACGGCTAGCGAAGAAGAGTCCGCCAATGGCCGCCCCCAGGCCCATGGCAGCCGTCAATAATGCATAGCTGCTGGCGTCGCCCAGGAAGGTCTCCTGGGCAAGCAGAGGCAGGCTCACCTGGAACTCGAAGGTGAGTGTACCGATGATGGCCATCATCAACAGGATAATGCCCAGGATTGGCGTCGAGATGACATATTTGAAACCTTCCTGCAGCTGCCCACGGGCGCGCGGCGCTGGTGGAGTGGTATACAGCTCATTGTCATACATGCGGGTAAGCATGAAGATCACTGCAGAATACGAGATGCCGTTGATGATGAAGCAGGGCGCCAGGCCAACGAACGCAATCAGTGCTCCCGCAATCGATGGCCCGATGATGCGCGCCAGGTTGACAAGCGTTGAATACAGGGTCACCGCGTTGCGCAGGTTTTTTGGCCCAACCAGCTCGAAATAGAAGGTCTGGCGTGCAGGGTTGTCAAAAGAGCTCACAGTTCCCATGCAGAAAGCCAGGATATATACCATCCATACTCTCACCAGCCCGGTTATTACCAGCACACCCAGGATCAGCGCCAGTAAACCCAGCGCGGTTTGGGTGAAATAGAGGATCTTTCGTTTGGAGATGCGATCAGCAATCACACCGCCATAAGGTGCCAGCAGCAGGATGGGAACGTACTGCAGAGCAGCCACAATGCCCAATGCTGTGCCTGAATTGGTTAGCTGCAGCACCAGCCATGCCTGCGCCACCGACTGCATGAAAGTGCCGGATGTAGATATGATTTGCCCGATGTAATATAAACGGTAATTACGAACATGCAGAGACGAGAAAGTTTCCCTGCTGATACGGCGTAGATAATTGGAAAAATGTCCCATAAATTCGCTGGTTAGAACCCGATTATCAAATAATTATACCCCCATAGCATTGACAGTAGCGATAAGCTCATCACACCAGCAGCTATGAAGATACAGTCATTGAAAAACGCATTAGACTTTGTATAAACAAAGATGTCAGATGGTATTCAAGACTGCCCGATTCACCCTGATGCGATGTGATGAAAATCAAAAAGAAGCCAGTTCCCTTCAAGGAATGGGGGTAGGACCAGGTAACAGGTTATGTCTGCCTTGCCAAGACACGTCCACCCACGCGCAGCCAGGCAATTTTGCCGTCCTCATCTCGTAGAAACTCGCCTTTCATGCTATCGTAAGGCTCATCCAGGAACAGCAAGCGATCCGTATCAAACAATACTGCTTTCATCCTGGGGAGCGGGTCGGGCGGTGTATCCATGATGCTCGAATAATCACCCAGCGTGTGCGCCAGCACAAGCCTGCCGTCCTGTACGCTGAATTCAAAGATATCGCCACTGGGCTGCAACACATACCTGCCGGCGAATTCCGATAACGCAGCATCACTTAAGGTTAACGGTTCAGGTTTGGTTTCGATCACTCCCAAAAAGTGTTCCCGCACCCACTTTGTGAGATTCTCATTCAGCACGGCGCCCATGTCCAGGTTGGTCAGTACGGTGAAAGCCAGCTTCTGAGCAGGAGCCATCCAGAACTCCGACTGCTGGCCGTTTGAGGAACCGCCATGGCTGACAAAGCGCACGCCGTCGATATCTTCGATAAACCAGTTAAGACCAATGAGTCCGTCTCCACCAGCCAGCACACCGGGTGTCTGCATCTGCTGTATGGAATCGGTGCTCAACAGCCGCTCACCCCGGGCAGTCGTGCCATCTCCCATGTGGAAGCGTGCATATTTTAGCTGGTCATTAACATCTGAAACAAGTCCACCGCACGGGTTTTCACATCTGTGCATCGTCCAGGGTTCGGCGAGCACCGGTTTTTCATCTTTCAAGTTATACCCGACGGCAAAACGCCGCAGCATCACCTCTCCAGGGAAAAAGAAGCTGTTGTCCATTTGCAGAGGTTTCAGAACCATCTCGTGGATGGCAACTTCGTAAGTTTTGCCAGTGATTAACTCAATGATGCGGCCGGCAACATTGAATGCAGCGTTGTTATAGGTGTAGATGGCGCCCAAGGGTGTCAGCTGCTGAAGATCCGACATTTTTTCGATGAAACGCGCCAGCGCGTCGTCTCCTTCACCAGTATCCGTAAAGTAGTCACCTATCCAACCGCTGGTATGGTTCAACAGGTGCCGTACGGTCACTTTTGCCGCAACCTCTTCATCCTGAACCTTGAACGACGGTATGTGCTTGCGCACCGGGTCATCCAGCGTTAGCTTGCCCTGCTCGATCAGCTGGAAAATGGCAATAGAGGTGATGGTTTTGGTCGTTGATCCGATCTGGAAGAGGGTTTCGCTGTTCACCGGGAGCGGATTATCCAGGCTGGTCAAACCCAATCCGGCAGTAAACGTTTCATCTCCTGATACCAATCCCCAAGCCACCCCTGGAACCTTCAATCGTTCCATCTCAGTCGCTGTCAGTTCAAGCAGAGCATCGATTTTGGCGACATTTTCTCGATCGTCACGTATCTGGTTCATACCTGCACTCCTCCGGTGTAATTTCAAGTCATTCTATCACCTTCCATGTGTTCCTTAATATCTTCTCTTTTAAGAGAAAGACAGGTAGCCTCAAAAAGACTTTGGAGGCGCATTTTGAATGTCTTGCTCAGCTTTTTCTGGATATACTAGTAAGTAAATATTTGCCAATCTTTGCGATAAATTCACTCAACTGGTTTACCAAAGATCAAACACGTATTCTTCAGGAAAACATACTCATATTCGGAACCTTCCATGCCTATCCATCTCAAAGACGCAAGACAGCATAATCTCAAGGACATCGATGTAACCTTTGGTGATGGTCTCACTGTGGTCACCGGTGTTTCCGGTTCGGGCAAGACCTCACTGGTGTTCGATACGCTCTACCATGAAGCTCGACGCCGCTTCCTTGAAATTTATGCTTCCGGTTCCACTGCGCTGCGTCTTAGCCCCGCTGACGTAGGTGTTATCCACGGGCTGGGACCGGCCGTGGCCGTCGGGCAGAACCTGCTCAACCGAAATCCGCTCTCCACGCTGGCTACCGCATCGGGCATACACCCCTTTTTACGTCTGCTGTATGCCCGCTTTGGACAGCGGCGCTGTGAGCATTGCGGCACACCGCTAATCCGCTTCACCCAGGATGAAGCTGTCCAGCATCTCATCTCCGTCACGGGTGACAGCACACTACAAGTTTTTGCACCGCTTGTTCATTCCACGCGCGGCAGCCATCACAGCCTGCTTCAGCTCCTCCAGGAGCAGTTCGACAGCCACGATCTGTGGGTGGATGGCGTTCCATGGGGATCTCAACCACTTGACCCTCGAGCAACGCACAATATCGACCTCAGGCTTGCAAACCTGTCTCATTCGGTCTCGATGGAGGAAGCTCGCAGACTCATTCAAACCGTGCTGGCATTGGGGGCTCACGGTTTTCGGCTCAGTCCTGACAACGCAAGCCAGTCAATTGCACTTGCGCCGGTATGCACAGGATGTGGTGCGTGGTTCAGCGAGCTTGAGCCGATCCACTTCCATACTACATGTCCCAACTGCAAAGGTCGCGGTTGCTCCCAATGCGATGGCAGCGGTCTATTTCCGGCTGCTGCTGCGGTACGCTGGCAGGGGCTTCGCCTGCCAGACCTGATGAAACTCTCCGTAGAAGAAGCGCGTGGACGCTTCAATTCGGACCAGTTCCCGCAGGCTGCCCTGCGCTTACAAAGCGAAGTGCTGCGGCGATTGGATGCTCTTGATAAGGTCGGTCTGGGCTACGTCAACCTCGATCGCCCGTCTCCAAGCCTTTCACGCGGTGAGGCGCAGCGAGTTCGACTGGCCGTAGCACTCACCAGCCGCCTGGAAGACATGCTGCACGTCCTGGATGAGCCCACGATCGGCCAGCACCCTGCGGATGTGGAGCGTCTTCTTCCCGTTTTTAGGCAGCTGGCAGGCCCGGTGGTTTACGTGGAGCATGACCGGTTGGCCGCTTCTGCGGCGGATAATGCCATAGATCTTGGTCCCGGGGCAGGGCCGGTTGGCGGCCATCTGCTCTACGCAGGCCCTACTGCAGGTTTATGGCAGGCCGATACACCGACCGGATATCACTTCAGCGGTAGAAGAGCAGTACTTCTTCCACCTCAACGCAATACTCCTGAACAATTCCTGCAAATCAGGGGCGCTTCATTACGCAACTTAAGGCATATCGACATCTCCATTCCGCTCGCTCATCTTACGGTCATCAGCGGGGTTTCTGGTTCGGGGAAAAGCACACTGGTCGAGGATGTGCTTGTTGCTTCGCTGCGGAAGAAGAAACCGGTTGGTTGTAAGGCCATTATTGGACCGGCGCTCAATCCAGTCCTGGTCGACCAGGATCCCATTGGGCGCAACCCGCGTTCCAACCCGGCTACATATACAAAGCTGTCGGATATTATCCGTGACCTGTACGCCGCTGAAAGCGGGCTCTCGGCTTCACACTTCTCTTTCAACCGGCACGAAGGCGCCTGTCCCACCTGCAGCGGTATGGGCGCTGTTGAGGTCAAGATGCGCTACCTGCCTTCCACGTGGATTCCGTGCGCCGGCTGTAATGGTCAGCGCTTCTCGGATGAGGTCCTGGGTGCAAAGGTTGCTTTTGATGATCAACCTCTTTCAATCGCCGATTTTTATCGACTGACTGTTTCCCAGGCGCTGCAGCTGCTCGGGGGTTACGAGGCCCTCAATGGGAGCCGGCGGCGTTCTGCCCTGGCCATACTCAATGCTCTCCAGACCGTTGGATTAGGTTATCTCACCCTTGGCCAGGCATCTCCCACTCTCTCTGGTGGAGAAGCACAGCGCATCAAGCTTTCGCGTTTCCTGGGGCGTACTTCACTCGATGGACGCCTGCTGGTGCTGGATGAGCCTTCCACCGGGTTGCATCCGCAGGACCTGGGCGGTCTGCTTGCAGTACTCGATCAACTGGTGCGCGCAGGCGCCAGCGTGGTGATCGTTGAGCACAACACCGACTTCATACGTGCTGCCGATTGGGTGATTGACCTGGGTCCCGGTGCAGGTCCTGCGGGTGGAGATCTGATTTATGCCGGCCCTCCGGGGGGACTGCTTGATGCTACCGATTCGCTCACCGGCCAGGCTTTACGTGAAGAGGACAATATCCAGCCATCGGCATCAAAGAAACCATCAACACGTTCAGCTTCGGACTTCATTTCCATCCGGGGAGCGCGTGCACATAATCTGCAGTCGGTCGATGTCGATTTTCCCAAGCATGCTCTCACAGTCGTGACCGGCGTATCCGGCTCGGGGAAATCCAGCCTGGTAGGGGACGTTCTCGAAGCCGAAGCCCACCGCCGCTTCCTCGAGTCGCTTTCGATGTACGAGCGCCAATCGGTAAGAGAAGGTCCTGAGGCCGAGGTTGATGAGATCAAGGGGCTGGGGGTTACTGTCACGATCACACCCGAGCGCCAGCTCTACGAGCGGCGCGCTACATTGGGAACTACTACCGAGATATCCCATCATCTGGCAGCCCTGTTTTCTGTACTTGGCCTGCGTACCTGCCTGCAGTGCAAAGGAGCCATGCAACGCACTGTTAATGGCTGGCATTGCCCGCAGTGCGGCAGCACTGCCCCTATTGCACAGCCCAAATATTTCTCATCATCTACCTACGGCGCTGCCTGTCAAACCTGCCATGGGGTAGGCACACTGCAGGTACCGCAGCCCGAGAAGCTCATCATTCATCCAGCGCGTCCTCTGTTGGCCGGGGCAATGTATTCACCAGGCTTTTTCCCCAAGGGGTTCCTGGGCAAGCCCTACAACAGCGGCCATTACATGGTCCTGGCGCTTGCCCAGCGCTACGGCTTCGACCCATTCCGCACCGCGTGGCAGGACATGACTGGTGAAACGCAGCAGGCCTTCCTATTCGGGGACCCTGACCCCTTGCAGGTGGTCATCGAGAACCGCAAAGGCCAGGTTTACGAAAGGACGCTGCCATTCCCAGGTTTCTATGGGTGGATACGCGACTGGGATGTAGGCGGCACTTATACCAGCACGGTGCCCTGCCCGGAGTGTCATGGCGCCGGCTTACGCCCAGAGTACCTGGCTGTGACCATCGCCGGGAAAAGCATCTACGAACTGCATCAGCTTACACTCGATGAGCTGACACGCATCCTGGAAGATTTCTCGCTGGAGGCCGACCCGGAAAATCTTGCTTTCAGCAGTTTGCAGATCGTCCTTCGCCGTCTGCGTTTCCTGATCCAGGTGGGTCTCCCTTACCTGCACCTGGGACGACCAGCAGGCACCCTTTCGGCGGGCGAAGCACAGCGTGTGAGGCTGGCAGGGCTGCTGGGCAGCGGCCTTACCTCCCTTACCATCCTCCTCGATGAACCCTCACGCGGCCTCCATCCGTCTGAAGTAAACGCACTCATCAGCGCACTGCGGATGCTGCGTGATGAGGGCAACAGCGTGATCGTGGTGGAACACGAACCCTCCATTATCCGTGCTGCAGATTATCTCGTGGAGATGGGGCCTGGTGCAGGTGCGGCCGGCGGCAGGCTGGTAGCGCAGGGTACTTCAAGGGAAGTGCTTTCAGGAGAGACCACCACGGCACGCTGGCTGCGTGAGTCGAATCGATCCGCTTTCATCAGCCGGCAGCGCAATCCACAGCATTGGTTGACGATCCATGGAGCCCGTTCCAATAACTTGAAAGGTGGGATAGTCCGTCTCCCACTGGGTGTATTGGTGGGAGTATGCGGCGTTTCTGGATCTGGCAAAAGTACACTCATGATCGATACCCTGGGATGCGTGGTAGCACCAGAGAAGCAGACCACTTCGGTCGCATACGAGCTCATCCAACCCGGTTTACACGATTCTATCGAAGGCGCTCCGCTGCGTGCTCTGCTGGTAGACCAATCACGTGCAGGTGTCACCAGCCCAACTGCCTACCTTGGGCTGGATAGGATGCTGCGCAGGCTGTATGTGGGCAGCGAAGATGCACATGCGCTGGGCTTGACCGAAAAGAACCTTGCCAGGACATGTTCAGTTTGCGGCGGGCATGGGGTAGAACGCATCGACATGGGTTTTCTACCAGCAGTATATATCCCCTGCGAAACCTGCCATGGGACCGGGTACGCTCCCGAAGCCTGGCGAATTCGACTTAATGGCTTGTCGCTGCCTGAGCTTAATCCCCTCACCCTGGATGAGGTTTATGACAGGTTCACAGAACAGGAGGACATCCGGTCCACACTGGGGACTGCCCGTGCAGTGGGGCTTGGCTATCTTTCTCTATACCAACCGGGCTTTACACTCTCAGGCGGTGAGGCGCAGCGTCTCAAAATTGCTCGAGAACTGGGTCGTAAGACGCGCCAGGAGGCCCTCTATATTCTGGATGAGCCCACAGTCGGCCAACATCTCGCGGATGTACAGCACCTGGTAGCTGCGCTGCAGAGCCTGGTGGACAGCGGCGCTTCGGTGATGGTCGTGGAGCATCACCCCCATCTGCTAGCAGCCTGCGACTGGCTGGTAGAGCTTGGCCCGGGTGGTGGTCCGCAGGGAGGGCGTGTGGTCGCCAGCGGATCTCCTTATGCAGTTGCCAGAGGAGGCACGCCAATCGCCCCATACCTGAAAGATGTCCTGGAGAGCAACCAATGACCTGGATTCCATTGCTCCTGGCTGACCCTTCTCCCAGCCTGCGTTTACTGGTGTTACGACAGCTTCTAGGACGTCGACAGGACGATCCTGAGGTCGTGGAACTCCAGGAGCTTCAAGAAGACGATCCTCTCCTGTATGATTTACTACATGCTCAATCTGCAGATGGATCCTGGGGCAGCGGGAGTCTGCCAGGGAATGCACCCGGAGGCGACTTCCAGCGAACCGCTCAAGCCATGGCACGCATGGGCTATATGGGTCTTGACCATCGTCATCCGGCTGTCGATAGAGCTGCCCATTTTCTTTTCAGCCAGCAGCGCCCCGATGGATCATGGCCCTTACCCGATACCTACGATGTCGATGAGGAATCGCTGGACGTGGCCATGATGCCCCTGCAAACGGCTATCCCGCTGTGCAGCCTGGCTGCTTGCGGCTATGCAACCGATCCAAGAGCCGAAAAGGCCTATGAATGGCTGCTGGCGCAGCGCCTGGAAGATGGCGCCTGGCCTACCGGCCTGAAGGAAGGCAATTATCGCGGTGTAGCCGGTTATCGTCGGCTGGCGCATTCTCGCTGGGGCTGTCGAAGCAACACCATGGCAGCGCTCATCTGCCTGGCGCATCATCCTGAAAGGCGTACGAGCCCCGAAGCACGCCGAGCCCTGGACTTGCTGTTGGGCCGTGAGACCCATGAGCGCCATCACCTGGGATTTGAAGTTGCACGGTTGCTGGGTATGGAGCCTTCCAGCGGGTATCTCACTTTCTTTGCCCGATTTGACCTGGCTTTGATGCTGGACCTTTGCTGGAGGGTTGGCGCCAGCTTGCAGGACGAGCGTGTCGCTGACCTGCTGCATACAATCCAGGGCTGGCAGGGACCATACGGGTTGTGGGAGTACAGCTCTCAACCACAGGCATCGCGCTGGATTACTTTCGACTTGCTGCGTTCGCTATCGCGCATCGATGAAGGGGTTGGATGGATCAGCATGGAGCCTTCCACGCCGTTCAGCGCTTATCCCAGGAAACGCAAGCGTTTCTGAAGATCAACTTACGAACATAGGAAGACCTGCCTGTTATTTAATAAATTTTGAGAATTCGAGGAATATCGATGAATACATATCCACTTCTTGCACCTACCCCCCGGCGGATACACTACCTGACAGGATCATGCTTTCTACCAGGTGACCGGTTTATCTTAATGGACCACGCCTCGCCGCAGGCACTGCACTTCAGCGCGATGCGCATCCAGACCAGCCTTCAGCAGTATGCCGCCGTAAGATGGGAGCTGATTGCTTCGGCGGCAGTACCAACGGAAAAAGTCGGGTTGACCTTATGTATGGATGAACACAAGGTCACGGCGCAGCAAGGCTACAGGCTTAGTATCCATACTGACAGCCTGCATCTGCAGGCGCATGATGAGGCGGGTCTATTCTATGGAGTATGCACGCTGGGTCAGCTGCTGGAACAGTTCGGGCGCGAGCTGCCCTGCCTGGAGATCGAGGACTGGCCTGATTACCCCGTACGTGGGGTAGTGTTGGATATCAGCCGCGATAAGGTCTACCGCATGGATACACTCTATGAGCTGGTGGACCGCCTGGCAGGTTGGAAGGTCAACCAACTGCAGTTCTACACCGAGCATACCTTTGCCTACCACAACCATCCAGAGATCTGGGAAGGCGCCTCCCCTCTGACTGGGGAAGAGATAATGGCATTGGATGCCTACTGCGCTGAACGTTTCATCGAACTGGTGCCCAACCAGAACTCGTTCGGCCATTTGCACAACATCCTCAAGCACCCAGGGTATGCGCACCTGGCAGAAACCCAGGGAGAGTTCCAGACACCTTGGGGTACCATGCAGGGTCCCTTCAGCCTGTCGCCAGCGAACCCCGGCAGTTTCGCCTTGCTGCAAAGCCTCTACGATGAGCTCTTACCGCACTTCAGCAGCCGTTTGTTCAACGTGGGCTGTGATGAAGCCCTGGACGTGGGACAGGGGCATAGCAGGGAATTGTGCCAGCAAAAAGGGGCAGGTCGAGTGTACCTGGATTTTTTGCTCAAAATCCATGAGGATGTAAGCAAACGCGGGTTCCATACGCAGTTCTGGGGAGACATGATCCTCCATTATCCTGAGCTGATTGGCGAACTACCCCGTGATACCACTGCCCTGTTATGGGGCTATGAGGGAGATCACCCATTCGGCGAGCAGGCTGCAGAATTAGCCACCTCAGATTTACCGTTTTACGTATGCCCGGGTACATCCGCATGGTGCAGCCTGGCGGGAAGAACGGATAACTGCCTGGCAAACCTGTTGAATGCGGCTGAAAGCGGTCTCCAGCACGGCGCCAGCGGTTTCCTGAACACCGATTGGGGTGACAATGGCCACTGGCAGGTGCTTCCGGTCAGCTACCTGGGACTGCTGGCGGGGGCAGCGTATGCCTGGTGCCTGCAGAGCAATCGCCACCTGGACA
>Ga0210077_1000783_pt1 | contig 10316 bp, 11 predicted proteins | sample RushMan_CattailN_5_FD_185556 | JGI IMG/M metagenome (GOLD analysis project Ga0210077, IMG submission 185556) | Wetland microbial communities from San Francisco Bay, California, USA, that impact long-term carbon sequestration -... | ecosystem: Environmental > Aquatic > Marine > Wetlands ... | reverse complement strand
ATGTCAACCGTCCGTATAAGTGTAGAAATATTACTGGCGATCGTTCTGCTGATGGTGACACTGCCTAATGCCATTACCAGCAAAGCATCTGCCCAACAGGAGCCCGAATCACCGACCGCACTATACTGGTACCAGTGTAATGCACCCAACCATGTTGCGGTGTTCACCAATCGGGTGCATATTTACTGTACTACAAACACACCAGTGTCTGCTCCAACGTTGACCGGGATTTTCTGGTTTGCCTTTCCAACCAGTCCAGATTCAGCGGCAGCCTCACGCTTTTTGAGCATCATGCAATCAGCGAAAATAACAGGTGGAACTGTATGGGTAGAAGTAAATCCCACAGACACCTCTGGGAGCACTTTTGGCTGTGGCTCTGGTGATTGCAGGCGTATATACGCGATTGAATTACGGTGAGTGAAATGGGCAGTCATATCAACCGGAGAAGATTGATCCTGGATGGCTTGCTGGTGCTGGTGGTGATAGCAGCTTTTTTTAGCTATCATGAGCCCTGGCATGTAAATGCAGAACAACAGATGCAAAGTATAGCAGTAACAGAAAGCAGCAATCTGGACTATGGCCAACCCATCGCTGAAACCACGACTATCACCGGGACCGAAGTAACCAGTAATGCAGTTATCCTTGCTAATGAAACGATTGCTGCGGTGATTGCAGCTGAAAATGCTGCATTGACCCCACCACAGTTTATGACGGGCTTACCTGTTATCGCGCGGTGAGAAAGAAGCCGGGTAAAAAAACCGGTATTACAAAATTTTAGCGAGAAGGAGGCTGTAATAGACCAGAAGAAGCTGGTCTATTCAGGCGCGATTATACGAGGCAGACTTTTTGTTTGCTGATCCATATAGATTTGTTGTAAACAGCCCTACCGAATCAGGTATTATAAAGTAGGGAAGTACAGATCTGCCAGTACCGCTGGGTATGGTGGGGCGAATGACGGAAGAGAAAATATTGTCGGTCGGTTAGATGCTAATAACCCCCAGCCATTTTCAACCGGTTAAATCTTTCAAAGCGAGTAAGAGATCGGTGGCTTTAGAAGCACGCATCATACGCAGATTAATTCGCAAATATAAATGGGGTTTCTCAGGCCTAATTGCCAGGCGGATGATGCTGGAAGGATACTTGCTGAGAAAATCCTTTACCTTTCCAATTAATAGTGCACCTGGCTTTTCTTCAACCGCGACCTGTAGTTTACGGACGGGTTCTTGCATGGATAATGCCGGCTTGTCTTTGTCTACGAGCCGTTTGGCAAACTGACGGTCACCCTGGCGGGCAACCTCAATAGATTGTTCGGGCTTTGCCTGGTAATTGACCCATACAATCAGCTCATCTCCCCGACCCTGCAGCAAGTGGAAGAGCAGGAAAAGCAGGTTCTCACGCGGGGCGAGCAGGTAGACTGCCTCAACGCGTTTAAGCGGTAAATCAGGCTGGTTGACCTCCAGGCGGCCGCCGGTAGCCATGCCGGGGAGTTTATCGCCCAAAGTCACCTCACCCAGGGAGGATAGGCCGGTTTTCAACCAGCGGTAGATTTGCTCAGCGCGCATACGATTCGAATAATATCCCAGGACGTAGCCGAAGATTAAAACAGCACATATTATGATGACCGCCCATTGGCCGGTATTCAGGTGCATCTGAGCCTCCTAAAAAATATTACCAGGTTTGCCTAAAAAATTCGTTGTGACAGTTGGCTGTCACAACGAATCTACAGCTGGATGTGTAAATAACTGTGCTAGCAATAAAGCAGTGAGACCATGCGGTTCAGCATGCCAACACCACGCACCTCGGTTTCGAGCAAGGGCAGCACGGCGCGCACTCGGTTACCGAATTCCTGGTCGATTTTCTCCATGTAAGCATCCTGCATAGCCACCCGGTTCTTGACAAAATCGGGCGAATCAGGCTTCAGGCTGGATTTATCGATCTGCATATTCACTACCACGCCACCCACGGGGATATTAAACTCGCGGAACCAATCGATGAAGCGGGTGATTACGGCGATGGGCAGCGCTTCGGGCAGGGTGATAAAGAAGAAAGAGGTGAGAGCTTTATCGGTGAGCAGTTCCTTGGCATGGGCCATGCGCATACGCAGGTCAAGGAGGTAATCCATCAGAGGATCTTTCTCTTTCTTCTTTTTACTGTAGGAAAGCAAATCCTTCAAGCTGGTTGCCTCTTCACGGCTCTGGACCATTTTATTGACCCACATGGAATAGACGCTGGACATTCCAAGCAGGCGGCGCGCATTGGCAGTGGGAGCTGTATCGAATACATAAACATCATATTCGTTCTTGAACATCAGGTCGATCATGTTCTCGAACATGGCGGATTCTTCGAAGGATGGGTTCATGGTGGCTGATTCGACGAATTCATCCGCTTTGGTTTTAATATCGGCGAATTTCAGGAACCACTCGATTTTCTCGCGAATCTCTCGCTTTGATTTTTCGATGGTTTCCTTGGTGTCAATTTCGTAAGCCCACAGGTTGGGAACGCCCGTGACGGGGGTCTGTTTGCCGAATACGTCCTGGTCAAGCAGGCTGCTGAGGGAGTGGACCGGGTTGGTGGAAGCCAGCAGGGTGCGCTTACCCTGCCCGGCAGACCAGAAAGAGGCTGTTCCAGCCAGGACGGTTTTCCCCACCCCACCTTTACCACCAAAGAAAATATATTTGAGGGTGGGGATTTCCTGCATGTAATTTTTCATGGGAATTTCGATAGGTGCCATATCTCACTTTTCCGATCCGAACAAGGCATTGGCAACGCGTTCGATCATGGGCAGGCCGGTGATATCACGTTCAAATTCAGGCACGCTGGTGAGGACATCACTTCCAAAGGTCTGGTTGATTTTCTCCAGGTATTTATTCTGCATTTCCATACGGTTGCGCAAGTAATCGGGGATGTTGCTGGAAGCTAATTCTTTAGGAATGACCCGGTTGACGATATACCCGCACAGGGGAACGTCAAATTTAGCAAATAAGCCGGCGGCCTTCTGAGTGTCTAGGATGATCATCTCTTCGGGGATGAGCACGAAATAAAAGGCGGTCTTTTCTTTATCGGTGAGGATGCTCGAGGAGGCATTGATGCGATGTTTTATGTACTGCAGCTCCTTGAGGATTTTATCTTCTTCCGACTCTTTATCACGGCGCATCACCGCGGCCACCTGATCATACTCGGCCATTTCTTCACGAAGACCGGTGATCTTGTCGATCCACTGATCGTAGACCGAGGCCATGCTCAGGTAATAAAGGGCATGACCCAGGGGGACCAGGTCATAGATGTAGTAATCGTATTCTCCGCTGACCACAATATCCACCACTTCGTCGAAGATGGCACTTTCTTCCATGGCGGGTTCAGCAGCGGCTGCCTGGATATAGTTTTCGATCTCTTCGGGCACGGCTTCCAAGCCATACATATCCAGGATTTTTTGCCTGATTTCATCCTGATACTCACGGATGCGCTGGTCTGCATCGATCTCCTGGGCGAATAAATTGGGCATGATCTCAACCGGACCTTTGCCGAAGATATTACGCTCGAAGATATCTGAGAGGCTAGCCTGCGGGTCAACCGAGAAAACCAGCACTTTGAAGCCTCTCTTAGCCAGCCAGTAGGCTGCGGCGGCACTGAAGGTGGTTTTACCCAGGCCTCCCTTGCCGCCGAACATAATGTAACGTCGATTGGGGTTTTGTTCGAATATTTCTGCCAGTGACATATTAGGCTCCTAGACCAGCGCTAGGCAAGCGCGTCGGTCAGATCTCTCTCACGCAGCATGCGGCGCTTCCAGGTGCTGATCTGGGGGACCACATAGGGCAGGAGACGTAGACTGTAATAAGGTGGAAGGATGGGTATGCCCAGCAGGTCACCCATGGTGATCAGGATGAAGAGGTGCTCCATGCTGCCCCGGGTTTTTAGTGCGTAGCGGGCCATGTCATGACCTGCCATACCATACAGCACACTTTTCAAGTTGTCAAAAATACCAGGTTTCTTGTCTTGCTCTGTCATACTCAGCTCCTCGATTAAATTTTATTCACAAGGTGTACACCTTGATAAATTTCGTGGTAAGTATTCTCAGGTGATCTCCTGGTCGCACAGGTCGGTGAGGTCGCGCTCGCGCAGCAGGCTACGCTTCCAGCCGGTGAAATTAGGTGCCACATAGGGAAGCAAGCGCAAGGTGTAATAGGGCGGCAGAATGGGAATGCCAAGAATATCTCCAAAAACAATCAGAATGAATAAGTGCTCTCGAGAAGCCCTTTCTTTATTTAAATCCCTCACCATTTCATAGATGGTGGCGCCATAAATGAAATCGCCGATCGCTTTGAATGTCGATTTAAGACTTTTTCCCAAGCGGTTGCTTATTGATTTAATATTCGATCCAGAGGCAATCATCTGTGGGGTTATTATATTTCAGAATTGTCCGATTCCCCAAAGGCTTTTATGGATTGGTGCAATTTATCCTCATCCCAACCGGCAATCTTCTGATGCCCATTAACAATAAAGGTCGGATAACGCCTGACACCGTGACGGATGGATTTCAGTAATCCCTGGAATGAGCGTGGATCCCAGATACGGATCTGCACCTTATCGGGGTAATGATCTGAAAGAGAAAATATCACCTCAGTCAGGTGTTTAAAATCCTCCTGCCAATCGGAGGGGAATTCATCCAGGCCACGCTCGAAGGGAGGCTGGACCAGGTCAGCCTGGGCCATCATCGTCTCGCAGGTGGTACACAACCCCCAGCCTTCGGGCACGGGGAAGAAGACATCTATATGGACTGGTTCCATGGTTGCTTCTACTTAAGTGTGCGACGTGCCTGAAGAGGCACGTCGCACAACAAAAGCAAGTTACGATACTGGCTTCGCTTTAACAGCTGCAGCCCGGTTACGCTGAAATGCCTTCATTGCATCCCAGCCCAGGATCAGTGCGGCGACAACCAGGTAAACCGCGATCAGGCCAGCCAGCCAGTTGCCAATGACTTTGTCGATGGGCAAGTTGGGGGTGGTGAGGACCTGCTTAAACACGTTAAATGCGGTTACCAACAGGGCACCGATGGTGGTCACGAACATGAAGCAGAAGGGGATAAAGGTCCACATGTAATTCTTACCCTTAGACATCAGCCACAAGGTGACCAGCAATAGGGCTAAGGCAGCCATCAGCTGGTTAGCACCACCAAACAGAACCCAGATGCGGGCCCAGAAACCGGTGTAGATGAGCACGGCGGAGAGCAACAGGGCCACGATGGTGCCGAAGGTGCTGTTCTTGAACACCGGAGCTCTCTCGCCCATGAATTCAGCGGAGGCCACGCGCATGAAGCGAACCACCAGGTACATAATGGTGAGGCCCATCAATACCAGGAAGACCGAGCCGTATGGCAGGCCGAAGGAGGTGGGCACGCCAATATGGGCCATCATCTCGCTGAGGCCAACGGCGAAGATCCCAGCAGCCTTCCCTGCGGCGACCAAACCGACATAACCTGAGAAGCCCTGGGTGACACCCACACCGACGACTGCGGCGAGCAGGGATAACACAGCCACGAACATTTCTAAGAACATGGCACCGCCACCCACGAACAGGGCATCGGTTTCCTTCTCGATCTGGCGAGCCGTGCCGGAGGAAGAAACCAGGCTGTGCCAGCCGGATACTGCCCCACAGGCAATGGTGACGAACAGGATGGGCCACATAGCGCCAAGAGCCACAGGTTGAGACTCAAACCCTGTGCAGTCGGCGGCGGCACACAGATTTCCTTGCCAGTTGGTGAAGGCGGGGAATTCGGCCGGGAAAGCCGGATGCCAGACTAACAGACCGATGGTACCTGCCAGGATGCCCAGGAAGACGATCCAGAAGGCCACATAGTTGATGGGTTGGGCCCAACGCCAGATGGGCAGGACGGCACCGAAGTAGCACAATACCAGGACTATGAAGCTCCAGATAAACTGAGCCCGGGTAACTGAGCCAAAGAGTACCGGTGAGGTGGCGCCACCATTAATGGATGTGAAGAAGTCCTTGACGGGGGTGAGCGTGCTCAGCCAGATGCCGACGAATGCCAGGACAACGGTCAGGATGCTGGTGAGGATGATATCCAATTTCCATTTATAAGTCATCTGGCCAGCCAGCAGGCCGATGGCAATTACCAGTAAGACTCCCAGCGGAACTGCCGGGTTGGTCATCAGGTCATAGCCCACAATCTTGCCGAATGCGCCCATGATGAGCAGCAGGTAGAAATAGATAAAAGTCAGCAAGATGTTACGCGCTCTGGGCGAGACAAAGCGATAGCTGAGGGCACCAAAAGACTGACCTTCCTCTCGCATTCCCAGGACAATGCTGGTGTAATCTTGCACCCAACCGATGAAAAAGGTGCCAAAGATGATCCACAGTAAGCCGGGCAACCAACCCCACTGGATCGCAACAATTGGCCCGGTGATTGGCCCAAGGGCAGCAATGGACTTGAACTGGTAGCCAAACAGCACATTCCGGTTGGCCGGGGTGAAATCCACGCCATCCATATACATTTTGGCCGGGGTGGCTTTCTTCTCATCCGGAGCGATCACATTTTTGTTAATCGTCCGTGCATAAAAGCCATACCCAACCGCAATTCCTACAAAACCGATGATCAGGGTTATAACAGCGTTCATACTTATGTTTGCTCCTCTTTTTGTAGATGAAATGGTTGGTTAGAGACACTTGATTTTATTGCTATTTTCCTTTGGTTATGAGTAAAAATAAAACAATCTTCGTAATAAGGCACCTCCTTTTGCAACTGATAAATTGTTATCATTGACAGGCTCTTAAAGCTGAGATACTATCCAACCTGACTTCAGAAAATTTATAAGAGGAAAATATGAGCCTGCATATGATGATTGGGTTGATAGGATTGTTATACATCGTGGTTTTTGGTGGGTTGGCAGTTCTCAGACGGGAAGGGCTCTCTACCCGATTTGCTGTTGAATCGGTCATCCTGACCGCTATCGCAGTCGTCCTGGTGATGCTGACTCCGATCCAGATCCATCCAGTTTTGTTCCTTTTGGGGCTGTACCTGATCACCCTGCGTGTGCGCATCCTGGTTGACCTGGCGAATACCTTCGCCAGACGGGGGAATTTCCGCCAGGCGGAAAAGATCTACAACCTTGCCTACCATGTGTGGCCTGACCAGACCAATGAGCTGATCATCAAAGTGAATCATGCGATTTTATTATTACAACAGAACCAGCTTGATGAATCGATATCCATGCTCAACGAAATACTCGCTAAAGCGAATGAGGGATATTTGGGGGTCAAATACGAAGCAGCTGCTCACTATAATCTCGGTGTAGCCTATTTACGAAAAAAAGATAACCCAAAGGCAACGGCTGAATTTAATGCCACTCTAGATACCTGGCCTGCCTCGGTGTACGCTCAACGGGCTCAGCAAGCACTTGAAAAACAACGCAAGACCTTTACAAATACACAAGATCAATCACCTGACCAATAAAAAACGCCAACGAGCGCAAAGCTCATTGGCATATCACACAATCACCTACCGTCTGGCACATCCAAATACCAAATGGCTGTCGGAAAATTGGAATAATCCCTAGGTATAAATCACATTTCATGGTTGAACCATGGAGTCTTCAGGTATAAATACAACACCTCTATGTACGCGAAGTTGCTATATGATTAATATTGAATTAAAATGAGTTAAGAGAATTATAACACGTAAAATAAATTGTTATAAGTGATTTACATGTGTTAGCCAGGCGAGTCAAGATGATGGAAGGGGAAAAATGAAATTCTCGGTCCGTAATTACCAGGGAGAGGCCGATTACCAGCGCGTGAGCGAGTTTTTACGAGAAGTGTTCCTGCTTAACCAGCGACATATGTATAGCTGGCCAGTCGCCAGGCTGGATTACTGGCGCTGGCATGGCATCATGAACCTCGAGGATGGCAGCCTGGAGGAGCATGTATTTATCTGGGAAACAGATGACGGTGAGATCGTGGCGGTCTTGAATTCTGAGGGGCTCAGGCAAGCGTTTTTACAAATCCATCCAAGTTTTAAATCCGAGGCGTTAGAAGGGCAAATGATCAGATTAGCTGAGGAAAACTTACGCGGGTCCAGCCGGAGGGGAGGAAGCGTATTATGGGTCTGGTCTGATGCGGGAGACACATCTCGGCAGGATCTCCTGAAGAGGCTTGGATATACCCATATCAGTGAGGCCGATGAGCACGTGTGGTTGAGGAGCATGGAGGAACCCATTGTCGATAGACCGGTGCAGGAGGGTTATAAAGTGCGTTCCCTAGGCGGTGATATCGAAATCCCCTCACGCAGCTGGGCCTCCTGGAGGGCATTCCACCCGAATGAGCCTGTTGAAAAATATCAAGATGATTGGACCTGGTACCAGAACATCCAGAAAGCACCACTTTATCGCCCAGAGCTGGACCTGGTGGCAATTGCACCGAATGGTGAAGTGGCAGCTTTTACCACGATCTGGTATGACCAGGCAACACGGAGCGCTTATTTTGAACCAGTGGGTACCAGGCCAGAACACCTACGACAGGGCCTGGCACGCGCATTAATGACGGAAGGGTTGAGAAGGTTGAAACGATACGGGGCGATACAGGCCATGGTCGTGGGGGGCTCGATTCCTGCAAATGCTTTGTACGCATCAGTTTTAGGGCCGATATATGATATTTTCCAACCCTGGGAGAAGCGCTGGGCGGAATGATAAATGATAAATGATCGACGAGGCTAAAATTAATTTGCAGATCAAGGGAATATAAAGATCGGCCACCTGCTACAAACCTGAGAGGAGGGGATATGAACATAAATGTGCGGCAATTGCTTGGCGAAGAAATGTTGAATACCATGTATCAGTTGAATTCTTACTCCCTGCATCCTTCACCACCCTTCCAAGACAAAGATGAGTGGATGGGGGTGGTGAGGGAGCGACAGGGTATGAATTGTTTTGCTGTTTTCGAAGATGACTTTCCGGTCTCAGTGGTGGTGAGCACGCCGATGACGCAAAATATGCGCGGAAAATTATTCCCGGCTAGCGGAGTATGGGGAGTATCTACCATGCCCTATAGCAGGCGAAAGGGATACTGCAAGCAAGCCATGAGAAGCTTGCTCGAATCTGACAGGGAATCAGGCAAAGTCTTCACAAACCTGTACCCATTTCGCGAGTCTTTTTATGAAAGACTCGGCTATGTGGCATACCCATTGATGAAAATTGCCAGGTTTGAAACACAATCACTCTCCCCATTACTAAAAATGAAGCTTGAGGGTGAAATCAGATTGCAATATGTCAGCGATGCATATGCATCCTACCGTGAGTACCTGGCAGATATGCGCATGAAGCGGCATGGCATGGCGATGTTTGATCACGGAGACATGGGACGGGTAAAGCAAAATCTATTCTGGGTAGCCACGGCTGAATTCGATGGGCATATCGAAGGGCTGATGATGTACCGCACCTTGGGGGAGGAAGTGACGAAATATACTTTTATGGCAGGTCGTTTTTATTACCAAACCAGCCGGGCACGGTATCTGCTGCTGAACTGGATCGCCCGGCATATAGACCAGACAGATAAGGCAGAGCTATGGCTATCCCAAGATGAATACCCCGATACCTGGTGGGCAGATATGCTGGTAAAGCTTGAAGCCAGTGCGCGCCCAGCGATGAGCCGGGTGTTAAATATTGAAAAATTATCGGGGATGGAAGTTGGGCAAGGTAGCTTTACGGCCAAGATCATAGACCCGTTATGCCCGTGGAATGAAGGCTGCTGGAGATTTGCGTCTCAGGAGGGAAAGCTGAGCGTACAAAAAAGTTCGACAAGCGATTGTGAATTAACCATCCAGGGGTTGACAGCATTGATCAGCGGAATACACGAGCCACAGGATATCGCGTTGAGAGGATGGGGTAACCCTGACGAAAATGTACAAGCTTGTCTTAGAGAGTTGTTCCCCAGGATGAATCCATTTATGCATGAAATGTTTTGACCATCCTTGTGTAGATCAACTGAGTGGTGCTGAACTTCAATGATTTTGAGGAAGTATACATAGTGTAACCAGGTAGGTATTAAATATAAGGAGGAACTATGGATAGGGAGGATTTCGCGAGCTTCTGCAATCGCGCAAGCTGAATGAAGATCAGATTGAGGCATCCTTTGCCATGGCAGAAAGGTTCGAAGAATACTTTAGTGCTCAAACTGAAGCACCGGACGCGATATCAACCTGGAAGTTTTGCAAGATATTGATCCAAGAAGGAAAGAATACTTATGATAACCTGCTTGCTATCGGTCGCTACGGGTTGTTTATAAAAAATAACGCTATTTACGTGGCT
>Ga0210077_1000782_pt1 | contig 10318 bp, 8 predicted proteins | sample RushMan_CattailN_5_FD_185556 | JGI IMG/M metagenome (GOLD analysis project Ga0210077, IMG submission 185556) | Wetland microbial communities from San Francisco Bay, California, USA, that impact long-term carbon sequestration -... | ecosystem: Environmental > Aquatic > Marine > Wetlands ... | reverse complement strand
CGAAGGCGCCCTTTGCCAGAAGCAATCTTGTTGTTGGACGGGGAAGGATTGCTTCACTTTGTTCGCAATGACAAGAGGGACGAAGGCGCCCTTTGCCAGAAGCAATCCCACACTCTGGCAGGAATGTTTGCCTCGCTGCGCTGGCAATGATCAGCAGGTTAAGGGTACTCTTTTTTTGAGATCATCTTGTTGGGCTTGATCGAGATACATTAGAAATTTGTTGCTTGACTCTCAACAATAAAATATTGTAGAATGAATGCACTGGGGGTGAGAGTTTTAATCTCAGATGAATGGTTAGGTAAAACATCTAGAAGATTATGCATATTTTCAAGCATAGAAAGGAAATTGCCATAGGCTGATCAACTCTGAGCTCTTATTCTTTTACTTGTTTATTGGTATTTCTGTGCGTGGTAAGTGAGCACCGAAGAAAGCCAGGTGGGTACATGGTTCAAAAAGCCAGAAAAGAACTTGAATTTCTCATAACTGAAACATAGAGGAGACATTAATGATAAAACGCAGCCTCATTTTGACTATTGTGATGGTTCTTGCATTAGCGAGTTTGCAGGTAACTCCGGCATTTGCCAGTGTAGATGCTGCCGCTTCACAGGCATCGACGGCGATGACTTTTGATGTGCTTGTGGGATATGAAAACTCCAACAAAGGCGTGGATGTGATGGCGTATTTTCCCGATACTGTCACAATCCATAAGGGTGACACCATCCATTGGATCCAAAACTCCAATGAAATCCACACGGTTACATTCCTGGCGGGCGCTGATCTTGTCAATTTTCCACTCATCGTACCGGCAGTGGCAGGCGCTCCGGCTGTCTTGATGTTTAATCCGGCGGATGTGTTCCCTGCGAGCCCTGCAGATGGAATGTATGACGGCACGACCTTCGCGAATTCCGGGTTGATGGGCATGGAAGAAGGCCAGGTAAAAGAATTCAGCCTTACTTTTACGCAGGAAGGTGAGTTTGATTACGTATGCCTCATCCATGGTGCAATGATGTCGGGAAAGATTGTCGTTGTAGGGGATGACGAGTCGATTAAGAGCCCCAACCAGGTTGCCGCCCAGGGCAACAAGCAAATCGCGAAACAACTGGCGATGGTCTCAATGGTGTACAAGGATGCCAATGCGATGAGCCAGGAGCCCGTGGATAACATGGACGGCAGTATGACCTATTATGTAATGCTGGGTTACGCTGAAGGGCAAATCATGCTGATGGATTTCTTCCCGCAGCAGCTGGTTGTAAGTCCTGGAGATACCATCGTGTGGTGGTTCCCGCCCGATAACGAAACACCCCATACGGTGACCTTCCTCAACGGAGCCGATGCGCCACCACTTACCGAACTCTATGAATCGGGAGGTCAGTTCTACATACTGATCAACAATGATTTCCTTTTCCCGAGTAATCTGGGAGAACCCCTTACAAGGGAAGGTGTCTATAGCTCCGGGTTGATGAACCCCTTGCCGCCGCCGGCCCCTGAATATACCCTGGTAATTGGCGATATCGTCGGCCTGGTGCGTTACGAATGTATGCTGCACGATGAAAGCGGTATGGTTGGTACGATTACCGTGGTTCCCTGAGTTTCACTTTTCCAATTGTTTCTAGCCTTCACAGATGAGACTGCTCCAACAAACTGGGCAGCCTCATCTGGTTTTTAGCAATTTATCAGGCAAATCCTGTCAACGTGTTAAAATATATTCCTCCCGAGTACTGATTTTCCTTACCTTGAGGTAGCATAGTAGATTGGACAAAGCACAATTTCAACGTCATGGAGGAAAGATGCGGAAAAAAGCTGCAGCATTACTCATCATTGTGATCGCTGGTACGCTTGCTTCCTGCACTGCACCTTCCCAAATGGAGCAATCCCCAACTCAGGTTCCAACGCTCGAGGTTACACTGACCCTCGTCGCAAAACCGACTTCAACCTTGTCTCCAGAGTTGAAAGAGACTCCTGGCCTATTCATGCAAGGAACGGTAAGGACAGAAGATGGGCAGCCGCTGGCAAATGTGACCATCTGCCGGGCGTATGCCTCCTATAATGGGGAGGTTGTGGCAACGACAGATCAATGGGGGAACTTCCGTTCAGATATGGTGTTTATACCCGGGGATGAGTTGGTGCGAGTGTGGGCTTATGCCGAGGGGTATATCTTCCAGCCAGAGCTGGAGTACTGGCGGCATTATCATGGTTTTGAACTGAAGGAACTATCCTTCACCGGGTTTCCAATTTCTGCTGGCGAGCAGGCGTCAGCAAATTGCCGGTGAACTTATGCAGGTATTCTTGAAAAGGAACGCTCTAAATTCCACGAGAAATGAAAAGCATGCTTCCCGCAGACTATGACATCTTGATTGACCTGCCAACCGAAGTCCTGGATCTGATCGCGCAGGGAATTTACCAATACAGCTGCTCGATCCTTGAGGAGGCCGGTCATAGGGTCCAAGTTCGATATGCGGTTGCAGCTCATCCCAGTACCGACTAAATAGCTGGAGCGCTTTTCGTGAGCAGTGAAGGGACTGGATGTTGATCAAGATGTTGTGGGTGGAGTCATCCGGGAGGAATGGGGTATCGGCTCACATATGTTACACATGGTTGAAGAGTATGAAATTTCTCAAGGCATATTCCACAGCCACCTGGAGACGATGCAGTTCCAGGCAAGGGAATTCTATAAAGACCACTGTTACTTGGTTTTTGTCAGTCTCGAGAATAAGCCTAATCCACATACGTGGTATTATATAAAGAAAGATCTTCTTCCAAATTCGGATCAGTAAATAACATTGTTACTCATCACACCGGAAAACAAATAAAGTCATTGCTTAAAAAGCTGGAGGTGTAAGATGAAGCAACAGGATTTACCCATGGCAGTGTGCGGACTGGACTGCAATCAATGCGACATCATGCTGGCGAAAGAAGATCCGCACATCAGGCAGGAGATCATGGATTGGTTGAGGGATGAAAGGGGCGTCTCTGCTGAACCTGAGGACATCCGCTGTGGGGGATGCCGCGAGGACCGAGAGGGATGCTGGTCAGCTGACTGCTGGATTTATGCCTGCGCTGTAGAAGATCACGAAGTCAATGACTGCAGCGAGTGCCCAGGCTTCCCTTGCTACCGTTTGCGAGCATGGTCGCAGGGCAGCCCGCGCTACCAGCAGGCCTTTGAGCGCCTGGTGGAACAGAACAGCACGTAGAATTCCCTTTAAAGAAGATATACAGCCAACCGAGGATGAGGAATTGAATGCAGATTCCAGCATAATCGCCTGCCCTGATGTACCCTCGCCAACCCGGAATTATTTTTCCCCTTGAAGCTTTTTAAAGCAGTATTTTTAACCACAATACAATAATTCTCCAGATATATGAGGATGCAATGTCCCCAGAGCATATACTGGATATAGTGCATCCAAATGAACACAAGTTCCGAATGCTTGTTATTAAAAGGTCAGCTTATTTTGAATGAAATGTAAAACAAAACACCGCCTATCTGTGCTGATACAGGTGGTCATGTAAACGTGGTCAGTCCGGGTCACTATTCTGTCTCTTCCCTGCAGCACCGATCTGGATATAGTGTGGACCCGTACCGGGTTGATAGATTGATGATCGGAAAAATGGATGACAATCTGTCTTCCCAAATCAATATTAAATGGTGTAAAACTTGCACCTCTTCAAGACTGACTACGACGAGCACATAGTATGGGTATTACAAAAAAAGAACGCTTGGCTCTTTTCGAGAAGGCGGGTGGAAGATGCGAATGCAGATCAAACCGCTGCACACATCACGCGCCTGGAGAAAGGTGCACACAAGACCTTGGGGAAGGCTGGGACGCGTTTTATTTGAGGGGAAGCAACGGAAGGGCTGCAGATAACCTGGCAGCACTCTGTGCTATATGCTACAAGAACATCATGGGCGCATGGGAAATTGATCATAAAGAGATGATTGAACGGATGAAAGCGATCAGGAAAAGTATGTCACGATCTTCTTAACCATCTTCTTCGTGAGAAGGGATGAACATCACCGTTAGCGAGGTAAAAGACACCCGGTAGACCTACATCGGGTGTCTTTATTTTGTAACACCAGAAACAAGATCTGGGTCATTTATTTATTTTCCCCTTTTGGGGAACGGCTTTGGAGAAGGCTGGTGGGTTTATAGTTTTTATATCAGCATAAGCAATAACCTGGATGCCAACTATGATCCCAATAATTGGAGGACCTGGGTGATAAGCCTCGATGGTACAGCCGAACTAGACTTGACCGATAAAACTGGAATAGGCAGATTGACCTGGCGTCCATAATAAAAGATCGAAGGTCACCAGTTCACGGATGAGATAAAGAAATTTGCGTATTGGTAAATTCAGAAATGCAGGGGTTGTAAACCAGCCGTACTTACTGCGTGGGAGGCAAGCTGCGCCGTAATTCGACGGGTGCACAGTGAAGATCCGGCTGCGCCCAAGTAAAAAAAAAGGACACAGCGGTTTGGAACGGCAAGTAAACAAAATTTATTCGGGAAAGATTGCTCCCTCGCATTGACAAAAAAAGGGCACATGCCAGGCGACCCTGCGATGAATGTGGGTTCGGCGGTGAGGTGCAGTGAGACGGAGACCTGGCTATCATTATGTATAGATGTGTCGAAAGAGCGGATAGGGGGGAGAAGCATCGACTAATGAAATTATGAAGGTTTTTTAGGTTGGGACGGAATAGGGGATTGAAATGCTTCCCATCATAAGACCAATAAAATTCGCTGAATCATCACATCGGGAATGGAAAAGGTATTAGAGGAACCTGTCATAAAGGGGTTGTGGACATGGAGGAGAGGGCTCTTGATAGATCATTTTGCCCTCTACTCGAATGTTGAATTTCCCAAACTGGCACTAAAAATCAAATTCGTTTTTGGAGTCGAAATTCCATTGGAGAGATTCCACATAGATACTGATGTCAATTTATAATTATCATTTGTGGGAGGATTGACAAGATGAATACAGGTTCTTTTTGGGCAAAAGAAAATAATGAGATTGCAGGAGAATTAGACTCCTCAGCCAATGGATTGAGCCAGGATGAAGCTGCTAACAGGTTGCAATTAATAGGGCCCAATCTCATCAAATCCAGAAGAAAAATCACCCCTGTTGGTTTATTCTTTAATCAATTCAAAAGTCCTATTGTACTCATTTTGATTGTCGCCACAATTATCTCGGCTTTTTTAGGAGAGTGGGCAGGAGCAATTATTATTCTGCTGATCGTATTAGGCAGCGCTCTGCTCAGCTTTTTTCAAGAATACAATGCCAGCAATGCCGCGGAACAATTGAGAAAACAGATTTCCTTTAAGGCAGATGTATTGAGAGACAGAAGAGTTGTATCAATTCCCAGCGATGAAATTGTTCCCGGTGATGTAGTACTACTTTCGGCAGGCAGTCTTATCCCCGCAGATGGACTGGTCATCGAAGCACGCGATTTCTTTGTCAACCAGGCTGTTTTGACAGGTGAAACATTCCCGGTGGAAAAGATGCCGGGCGTTCTTCCTGAAAATGCAGGCCTGGCTGAACGGACGAACACCGTGTTTATGGGTACTAATGTTCGCAGTGGAGATGCCAGAATACTGGTTGTTATGACCGGGCTGCAGACCGCCTTTGGACAAATCGCTAACCGCCTGACCCTACGACCGCCAGAAACGGAATTCCAACATGGTGTTCGCAGATTGGGATACCTGTTAACTGAAATTATGTTCTTATTGGTAATTGGAATCTTCTTTTTCAATGTATTGTTCAACAAACCTGTGCTGGACTCTTTACTGTTTTCAATTGCATTAGCAGTGGGGTTAACCCCACAGCTTCTGCCCGCTATTATCAATATCAATCTCTCCAAAGGTTCGCAAGAAATGGCAAGGCATGGCGTTATTGTCCGGCGGCTGGAATCGATTGAGAATTTCGGCAGTATGGATATCCTTTGCACGGATAAAACAGGAACCCTTACGGTAGGGGTAGTGCAGCTGGATAATGCGCTGGATGTAACCGGAAATTCATCCGAAGAGGTGTTGCTTTATGCTTATTTGAATGCCAGTATGCAGACGGGGCTCAAAAATCCGCTCGATGAGGCTATCGTAAATAAGGGATCACAGGGAGCAGAAGCCTATAAGAAAACGGATGAAATTCCATATGATTTTATCCGTAAACGACTTACTGTTGTCGTAGAACGAAATGATGCTTCTTTTCTAATGATTACCAAAGGCGCGCTTGAAAATGTGCTGTCCGCATGTTCCAGGTTCCAGGTTTCAAATGAACGCAAAATCCTGGATAATGACCAGCGAGTCAAAATCGAGAAGAAATTCGAGGGTTGGAGTGCACAAGGCTATCGGGTATTGGGCGTGGCTGTCAGAGCGGTGGAAGAACAAAAAATGCCCTACACAAGAAACGATGAAAAAGAGATGATTTTTATTGGTTTTCTTTTGTTTTTTGATCCACCAAAGCAAGGTGTACTCGAAACCATCCAATCACTGGAAAAGCTGGGTGTGCAGCTGCGCGTGATCACAGGTGATAACCGGCTCGTGGCTCTTCACACCGGGCAAGAGGTTGGCCTGGGTGAGATAAAACTGATGACCGGCGGCGAATTGGATAACCTGCGTGATGAGGCGTTGTGGCATGCTGTGAACGAGACCGTCATCTTCGCCGAAGTAGATCCCAATCAAAAAGAGCGCATTATTCTGGCGTTAAAAAAGCGCGGGCATGTAGTGGGGTACATGGGCGATGGGATCAATGATGCCCCCTCACTGCACGCGGCGGATGTGGGAATTTCAGTTGCTAATGCCGTCGATGTTGCCAAGGAAGCCGCAGATCTGGTGCTGCTCAAACAGGACCTGGATGTCCTTCGGGAGGGCATTATCCTGGGGAGAAAGACATTCGCCAATACATATAAATATATCTTCATGGCGAACAGCGCAAATTTTGGCAACATGTTCAGTATGGCAGGCGCTTCACTTTTCCTTCCCTTTCTGCCCATGCTGCCTAAACAGATATTGTTGATTAATTTCTTGACTGATCTGCCTGAAATGACCATTGCGGGTGATCGTGTGGATGATGTATTTGTCCAACAACCGCATCGCATGAATATCAGGTTCATACGCCGGTTTATGTTGATCTTCGGTCCTCTCAGTTCCCTGTTTGATTTTGCGACCTTCGGTGTTTTATTATTTTTAATGAAGGCGAACGAACAGAGTTTCCAAACAGGCTGGTTCATTGAATCTATATTATCTGCCGGGGCAGTCATCTTTGCATTGCGCACGAGATTACCCTTTATTCGCAGCCGTCCCAGTCATGTTATGTTAGCGATTACCGGGTTGGTGATTTTGGTTACGCTGGTTCTGCCGTATACGCCTTTGGCTGGTCCATTGGGGTTCATGCCAATCTCGCCCCTTTACATTCCGATTATCCTTGCCATTGTTATGGCATATTTTCTGACGGCTGAACTTGCAAAATACTGGTTTTATCGGAAATACAGAGAATAACCTTTGAAAACTCTGTGCCAATTTATTAACAGGAAAACCTTACGTAACAACATTATATTGATAATGATATTAGGGCTCGCCGCTTATTTGCTCATACCACAAATCACAATACTGGAAAGTTCTATACGGGTGTTATTAAATTTGGCGCTTTGTGCGGTAGCACTGGCCATCCTTGCCGTAATTTTGAGTAATTTAAGTAGCGGCTTCTTAATGCAAAACATACTCGCAATAACACATGAAAGTATTTCGATCATCAGGAGTACGTTGATTTATCTGGGTTCGTACAGTGTAGGACTGGTGGCTGGCGGTACTATTGGAACCTCCGTTGCTATAGTCCGGTGGACTCGCCTGGAAAAAGGTGTCGTAGGAAGCGCTGCTCTTGTGGGTGCACTGCATGCATTTTTTATAAACCTTGTGCTTGTATTCGTTTCAGTGTTCGGGCTTATACATCTATTGATCGTGCACACATTGACTTCAGCACAAAAAATCGGTTTCAGTATATTCCTGTTTTTATTAGTACTCGCGATCTGTACCGCTTTATTGTCAAGCCATTATCGAAAACAGGCTTCAGCCGTTATTTCATGGATTATTGATAGGATAAGACGATGGAGACACGTGCCCATTGACCAGAATTTTGCTCCAGTGGAGGTTGCTGATATATTCAGGGAATGGGACATTCTGTGGAAGGGAAAATGGTACTTTATGACAGCGGGGGCGTTTCTCTTTGTCGCTCTCGATGTTCTGACTTTATATTCATTATTTATGGCAGCCGGGAAATTTATCAGTATTGGCGTTTTGTTATCGGGATATGCTCTTCCCCTCTTATTGGGGAGAATTGCCTTCATATTTCCGGGCGGTGCCGGCATTGTGGACAGCAGTATGGTAGCCCTATATATCAGTTTAGGTATCCCCAGTTCTACTACGGTTGTGGCTGTTCTTGGATACCGTTTCCTTTCCTTCTGGCTGCCTGGTTTGCTCGGATTGCCGATTGCTGTTTTTCTGGACAAAAATTGGTTCAAATCTCATGCCCCGAAGAATGACAGCGGAGAAGAAAATTGATCAATCTTGATCAATATTAATGGATCGTAAAGGGAACAGTGATGGACATATTTTATCGGTGGTCGAGTCGATATGGGCTGGTGGATGTGGCATCAAATTGTCACCGCTGGTGTGCTTCTCACTCACTCTCGTCAGGAATTTTTTTTTAGAGGTCTAACGGCAAACCCCTGACTTTATCGAAAATATGGAACTAGATAATTAATGAACATCATCCAATCCATTGAGAAGAAGAAATTCTGGAAAAACATTGGGACGCTGGTGATATTGGGGCTTGCAGTTTATCTGGTCATGCCGCAAATCGCAGTGCTCAAAAATTCCCTGCAGGTCTTATTACATATGTTCTTATGGGCAGTAGGTCTGGCCTTTGTCGCCCAAGTTTTGAGTTACCTGGGGAGCGGTTATCTTTTACAGAAGACCTTTGCGATTACCAAGCTAAAAGTGTCCTTACTCCGCAGTACTCTGATTGTAATGGGGTCTACCAGCATTGGCCTGGTAGCTGGAGGAACGGTTGGTAGTTCAGCTGCCATTTTTCGCTGGACCAGCGCCGAGGAAGGCGACATCGAAAGCGCAACACTCGCCAGTCTGCTGCCTTCACTTTTTAACAGTTTGATGCTTGTGCTTTTTTCAATATTTGGATTGGCGCACCTGATTGCGGTACATAATCTTAGCAGGGTTCAGCTTGTCGGTTTCAGTACTACCCTGTTTTTCCTGGGGTTGATAATCGGCCTATCTGTTCTGGCAAGTCATTATCGCAATCAGACTGCAGCTGTAATCCTTTGGATAGCAGAACATCTTCGGCGCTTCACGCATAAACCATTTGATGCAGGGTCGTCTAGAAAGGAAATAGACGATATTTTTGGAGATTGGGATAATTTATGGAAAGGGAAATGGCATTTGCTGGTATTGGGAGCATTTCTAAATCTGGTTTTTGATATGCTCACTTTATATTGCATTTTCATTGCTGCAGGCAGAAATATTACCGTGGGCGTCCTCCTATCAGGATACGCTCTCCCGTTGCTGCTGGGCAGAGTTGCATTCATTCTGCCTGGCGGTGTCGGCGTCGTAGAGAGCAGTATGGCCGCATTGTACAGCGGTCTCGGAGTCCCTGGAGCAATTTCCGTCATCGTCGTTCTGGCCTATCGTCTGATATCCTTCTGGATACCCAGTCTGTTGGGTTTTCCGGTTGCTGGTCTATTGCAGCGAGAACGGAATCAATCTCGAAAGCCTAATTAACACAGCGCCTGCCCCGCTGTTTCCTCGCCCGCCTGTGGAAGTGCGCCGGTCATTCTCCAGGCCGCGCAATTCCACGTCGCAAACCAATTTCTTTCTCGTAGAGGGTCGGGGTCAGGGCAATGCGATCGAATGAAATACCCCTGGCTTACCAACCCTTCGGTCGCAGATTAGGGTGGAAATGGGGTTTGAAATAATTCCCATCAGAAGACTTATAAAATTTGACAAACCATAATATGGGAAATGGAAATGATATCAGGGGGAACCTAATCTTCAATTTGAATAAAAATTGCCGCCCTGTTCAGTTCCTGAGGAACTTCCACAGAAAATTATTCCCTGAATGAACCCTGAGCAGCGTGTTCATCACCAATGGCAGGCTGGGAACTCCCGGGTAGGCCAGGTAACGGGGTTCCCAGGCTGGATGGAATTTCTCCTTGAAATGATGCAAGCCTTTGAAATTATAAAACCGAGACAGGTATTCTGAAATCGTGTGCAAAGCATGTTCGACGAGTGGATCTTCCGGTTTTTCTCCAACGCCA
>Ga0210077_1000781_pt1 | contig 10319 bp, 5 predicted proteins | sample RushMan_CattailN_5_FD_185556 | JGI IMG/M metagenome (GOLD analysis project Ga0210077, IMG submission 185556) | Wetland microbial communities from San Francisco Bay, California, USA, that impact long-term carbon sequestration -... | ecosystem: Environmental > Aquatic > Marine > Wetlands ... | reverse complement strand
GGGGGTTGCCGCCAGCCTGGGGACTACAGCATTATGGACTATACGCAATCCCTTTTCTCTTATCAGCCGCCTGGATGACATTGCCCAGGATATTGAATCATTTCAATTGAATGAACAGATCTGGCAGACAATCAATGACGTGGCACAAAGCGCTGGCGTCAGCACCGCCATGTCGGAGCGCCTGCGCAGAGTCACTTGCGAGTACTGCCAAACGGCCAACGCTGTAGGTGCATCCAACTGCATCGCTTGCGGCGCACCATTGGGTAATATCCAGCCGACAACTTGCCCCAACTGTGGTTTTGTTGTAACCAAAATTGAAAGTGTATGCCCTAACTGTGGAAAACCTCTCTGAACTTTCCGGAAGATCTGCAAAGTCATCTCCTAATTAAAAAATATGAGTGAATTCAGAAATTCCATCACCGACGTGCCAGGGATAAGAGCAGGACATGCACAGGACCTGGAAGCATTGACCGGGTGTACGGTGATACTCTGCCCGCCGGGAACCAATGGAGGCGTAGACCAGCGCGGAGGTGCGCCGGGGACCAGGGAAACGGATGCCCTGCGCCCAATGCACCTGGTTAATGAAGTGCATGCGGTTTTGCTCACCGGTGGTTCGGCATTTGGCTTGAATGCTGCTGCAGGCGTCATGCGTTACCTGGAAGAAAATAATGTTGGGTTCAAGGTCGGGAAAGTCCGCGTGCCCATCGTCCCCGCGGCAGTGATCTTTGACCTGGCAATTGGTGATCCGCAAAAACGTCCCGATAAATCCATGGGCTACGAGGCTTGTTTGCAGGCAGCAGACATCACAAAGTCCCTGGAACAGGGCAATTTCGGCGCCGGCACTGGCGCGACAGTAGGAAAAATAATTGGGTTCTCCAACGCGATGAAATCCGGTATCGGCACCGCCAGCATCGAAATCAGCAGTGGGCTGTGGATAGGTGCGATTTTCGCCGTCAATGTATTTGGCGATGTCGTCGATCAAGAAACAGGTGAAATAATCGCGGGTGCACGCACGACTCACATTGGACCGCTCTCCATTGGAAAAAAGGGCTATTTTGCCGACACCCAGCACATGATGAGGAGCTTTATCGGTCAGAGAGTCTTATCCATAGCTCAGTCCGATAATACCGCCATTGGCGTAGTGGCAACCAACGCCCGCCTGAATAAAGAGCAAGCCAATAAAGTCGCTCAGATGGCACACAATGGCATCGCACGCACCATCCGTCCAGCGCATACCATGCTGGATGGGGACACCATTTTTTCGCTTGCTACAAACCAGAAAAGGGCTGACGTAAACGTCATTGGCGCCTTTGCAGCTGAGGTTACTGCAGCCGCCATTCTCAATGCCGTGAAGTATGCCGAACCAGCCGCAGGATTGCCTTCCTTCCGTTCCGCCGAAAGTATCTCTCATCCGGATTGAACTAAACAAAATAGAATCGCGTCATTGACCAATATCAAGGGTTATAAATCTTGTCGGTATTGGATAAAGTAAACATTCATATGATGATATATTTATGATAGTTGTATATCCCGATCTTCAATTCGATAATTTTTATGTTTATTCAGACCCCTAATAAAGCATCGAAGAACCGAAATGGTATAATTGCGTGCCAAAAACTTTATATACAATCAAACCAGTGACATCGGAGTCCCTATGATTAAAATAATCGCTGACACCCTTTCATGCATCTCTCCTCAGAAGGCAAAGTCTCTCGGCATCCCCTTGCTCCCCCAAATTATCATTTTTGGCGAAGAAAGTTATCGTGATGATTATGAGATTAACCCAACCTCTTTCTTGCAGAAGTTAAAGGAAGTCAAGGATTTTCCCAAGACTGCAGCACCCTCACCGGCAATGTATGCGCCCATTTTTAAACAGTTGATTGACCAGGGTCACCAACCATTTGTGGTTTGTCCTTCAAGTGAGCTGAGCGGTACGTATCGAGGCGCTGTAGTTGCTGCCAAGGATTTTCCAGGAGCGGATATTCGCATCCTGGACACACGTACATTGGGCGCTGGATTGGGAGTCGTCGTCGAAAAGGCGATTGAATGGGCAGCCAATGGCGATGACGGCGAGACTATTGAGAAAAAAATTACTGCAATGGCATCACGCGAAAGGATCTATTTCATTGTTGAAAATTTGGACCATCTTTATCGAGGGGGTCGAATAGGTGGAGCAAAAGCTTTCGTTGGCAGTGTTTTGCAGGTCAAACCAATCTTGAAATTACAGGATGGATCCATAGCCCCAGCAGAAAGCCAGCGCACAAAGAGACGTGCTCTGCTGCGCATCCTCGAAATGGTCGACCAGGAATGTCCAAAGGACGATACTTCCCACGTCTCAGTCATGCATGGTGGAGTAGAAAAGGATGCACTAAACCTGGCAAAGGAGGTCGCCAAGATAACCGCCAACGATCAGGTCCCCATTTTTGAAATCCCACCGGCAATCCTCGTACACGGAGGTCCTGGCGTACTGGCAGTTTCTTTCTTCGGCGCAGCACGATAATCACCTCTTATTTATGTAATAAAACACACATAATCTTTCAATCATCCTTTCTTTGATTACGATCTTGCAAGCCGAAACTTTTCCACTATCAAATAACATAATCCATGAAGATGATGCCCTGGTGGTTATCAACAAACCTGCCGGCTTGCTTTCCATCCCAGACGGATACTCCCCCGAGATCCCCAACCTTGCCCATCTCTTGCAGTTACAATATGGTGAAATCTGGACGGTGCACCGCCTTGACAAGGAATCCAGTGGTGCAATCGTATTTGCCAGGACCGCTCAGTCACATCGTAGTTTGTCCATGCAGTTTGAGAAACGCCAGACCAGCAAGCTTTATCATGCCATCGTGAATTCGTCGCCTGATTGGAATGAAAAAACTGTTCATCTACCTTTGCGTGTAAACGCCGGACGCAAGCACCTTACCAGGGGCGATCCTCGTCATGGCAAGCCGGCTGAAACATTCTTCAGGGTACTCAAACGCTTCAGATCTTTTTCTTTGCTTGAAGCGAGACCCATGACTGGCTACCGCCACCAAATACGTGCCCACCTGTACACCCTGGGGATGAATATCCTTGGAGATCCACTATACATTGTTCGCTCTACGCTGGAAAGTCCTTCTCTTCCTGCCAATCGCATGATGCTGCACGCTCATCAGCTATCATTTTCCCACCCTGTAAGCAATGAGCCTGTTTCCTACACGGCGCCTTATCCATCTGACTTTGATTCGATTCTAAGAGAAATAAGAAAGGCGAAGTTGTGAAGTACCAACTTCGCCTTAATATACCTTAATTTATCAGTGATTACTGCTCGTAAAGGGAGGATTCCACTGGAGATGCTGTCTTTACTTCAACCAATGGTTTCTTACTGCGAGAGACCCCCCAAATCAAAGCCGCTAGAAGTGCGGCTGCAACAAGCCACACGACCACCCCGCCATCTTGATTTTTCACAATCACAGGAGCCGCAATCAGGCTGACAAGGTTTACTACTTTTATCATAGGGTTCAAGGCTGGTCCGGCAGTGTCCTTTAATGGATCGCCAACCGTATCACCTACCACGCCAGCTTTGTGACGTTCTGAACCCTTGCCTGTATTAGCAGCGAGGTCACGAGGTTCATCTTCGATGCCTTTCTTGGCATTATCCCAGGCGCCTCCGGCATTTGCCATATAAACAGCCAGCAGCTGGCCGCTGAGAATAACGCCAGCGAGGAAACCACCCAGAGCTTCCACCTTGAAAATCAAGCCTACTACCAGCGGTGATATCACTGCAATGGTCGCCAGCGGCAGCAATTCTTTTTGTGCTGAACGCGTGGAAATCCCTACAACCTGTCCATAATCAGGTTTGCGTGTACCTTCCATGATCCCAGGGATCCTGAATTGTTTGCGGACTTCTTCCACAACCTGGCCCGCAGCCCGTGAAACCGCACGAATAGAAAGCGAACTGAACAGCCACGGCAGCGCGCCACCGAGCAGGAAGCCAATGAAAACAGTGGTATCCGAGATGCGGATGGCGGTCATCTTCTCCATCCCCAATTGCTCCATTACACGGCCTACATCGGTGATGAAGGAAGCAAACAGGCTCACTGCGGCAATAACTGCCGAAGCAATCGCCACACCCTTGGTAATGGCCTTGGTCGTATTTCCAACTGCGTCCAGGTCAGCCATGATCTGTCGGGCTTTGATGGTTTCTTCATCCTCCATACCCTGCCAGGAAATCTCTGCGATGCCATTGGCATTATCTGAAATTGGTCCGTAGGAATCCATGGCAACATTATTGCCTGTATGGCTCAACATTCCAATGCCGATCATCGCCACAGCATACAACACAAATACCGGGTCTCCAGCATTCTGATAAAGCAGCAGCGCAAAGAAGAACGAGATGGCAATGATCAAAAGCGCCCATACACTGGATTCCATGCCAAGGGACAAACCTGAAAGTATAGTTGTGGCCGATCCAGTATCGGTTGACTTGATGATCTCCTGGACTGGTGCACGTTTTGTTGCCGTGAAATAGGACGTCAGTGGGTTGAAAGCCACTGCTAATCCCACACCGATCGCAGTCAGCATGCCCATCCGCCAGTCGTGTGTATAGAATATCGCCAGCAGGAACGCCCAGAAAATCGTATTCACACTGGATACTTCGTAAGAGCGGAACATGGCTTCTTCCGCATCCTTGGCTCGCAGGAATTTAAGCGGAAAACGCTCCCAGATGGGTACCGTGAATGTGCCAATAATCGAACTGATTACCCCAATTGCGCGGATAATCAGCGGGTATACAATCCATTTCAACTCACCGGTAATGGCGGTGAGCGTCAGGCCAAGAATCAGACCAGAGACTATCGTAACCTCATAACTTTCGAAAATATCTGCAGCCATGCCGGCGCAATCACCCACATTATCACCGACCAGGTCAGCGATGACTGCTGCATTTCTGGGATCGTCCTCAGGGATATCTTGCTCTACCTTCCCCACGAGATCTGCGCCAACATCAGCAGCTTTGGTGTAGATCCCGCCGCCAACACGCATAAAGAGCGCTACCAGCGTACCTCCAAAACCAAACCCAAGCAATGCATCTGGCGCTGCCCGACCGAAAATTATGAAAATAACCGTCCCACCCAAAAGCCCCAGTCCATCCGTGAGCATTCCTGTGATCGTTCCGGCATAATATGCAATCGTCAATGATTCGTTCAATCCACGTCGGGAGGCTGATGCTGCACGAACGTTGGCCTGAATCGCCATACGCATCCCCAATTGACCAACTGTCAAAGAAAAGGTCGCGCCCAGAACAAATGCCAGGGTTCTGCCGATTGCAATGATCATCGTCGTATTCTTGGGAAATTCCTGGATTGCCTCAGAGCTTGGCGGAACAACGTATACGCTCAAGAATAATGCGACCACCAGCAAACCCATTGCCGGGAGTATAGTTTTCAGCTGCCTGCTAAGGTAGCTTTCCGAACCCTCCCGGATGGCATTCCATACCTCTTGCATCTTTGTTGTGCCCTTATCTTTGTTCATAACATTGCCGCGTAAGAACCAGGCATACAGCAAGCTGATAAATGCTGTGACAACGACCAGGATGATCGCAATCTGCTCGAAATTGCTCAGTCCGTGTCGCGCCAGGCCTAACAAATTGATTGTACCTGTCATTCGATTCAGCCTCCTCTTAATATATATTTTTATTTAGATAATATTTAGGGTTTATTATCGACAATAAGAATGATTATCGGGTTTGGAAAGTGCTTCGTCATATTGTACCCGAACATGAGTATATGTCAATCATTAAAAGTAAACAGGAAAACGATATTTGCCATTCGTAGATCTACTCGGTCATAAATTCTTTTCAATGATAGTCTCGAAGAATTAACGCAGCATTAGAATTCACTTTGGCTATTGACATCGATTGTCAATTTGATGTATATTTTTATACGTACGGCTGATAGCGCAAGTAGATATGCTGATGGGAGAAATAACGAGCGGTATATGGCTCGTTATTTCACTGTATAGAAGTCGAACAATTCTACCGGGTATTGCTTTTTGTGTTGAAAAAGTGTATTCTGGAACAAGGATTGCTTGCTTGTCAGAACAATAAACGATGAAGAGGATACGATAAGTTTATGGATAACTCGTTGATCAACGTGAACGTAGAAGATGACGAGGAAGAATTTCCTGCCATTGCACGTCTTATAGAAATTGGAAGACAAAAATCATACGTAACCATCGATGACATCCTGCATTTTTTTCCTGAAGCAGAACAGGATGTAAGCAATTTGGAAGAAACTTTCGCCGCACTGATGAGTGCTGGCATTCCCTACTTCGAAGATGAACCCACCGAGGAACCCGGCGAAGAAGATATCGACATTGAAGAAGAAGCCGACGATGAGGCGGAAGAGGCCGAACAGGAATTTGCCCTGGACGATCTTGCCAATATAGATACCGATGATACCATCGGTCTATATTTGAAGGAAGTAAGCCGGGTCCCCTTGTTAACAGCGGAAGAGGAAGTGAACCTTGCCCAAAGAATAGAGCGCGGCAGGATGGCGCGTGAAGAATTGGCGCTGGGCAGGGTAAGCTCCAAGAGACGTATTGAGCTTCGACGGCTGATTGAAGACGGATGGGCGGCGCGCGAGCATCTTATCACTGCAAATTCGCGCCTCGTAATCAGCGTGGCCAAGAAATATATGGGCCGCGGCGTCCCATTTCTGGACCTCATTCAAGAAGGCAACATTGGGTTGATCCGGGCTACAAAAAAATTCGACTACCGGCGTGGCCATAAATTCAGCACATACGCCACCTGGTGGATCAGGCAAGCAGTCACGCGTGCTATTGCCGACCAGGGAAGGACCATCCGCGTTCCGGTTCATATGGGAGATCAAATCAACAAGCTCCTGCGTATACAGCATCAGCTGACACAACGCCTGGGACGTGATCCTGCAGTAGAAGAGTTGGCAGAATCATTGGATGTCACGCCTAAAAAGGTAGAAAATATGATCCAGGTGGCTCGCAGGCCGCTGTCACTTGAAACCCCCACTGACGATGAAGAAGATTCGGTCCTGGGCGACTTCATTGAAGATGATGAGGCTCCACCGCCTGATGATACGGCTACCTACAATCTGCTGCGCGAGCATCTTTCCGAGGTATTGAATGGCCTGCCGCCGCGTGAAGTGCGCATCCTGCAATTACGCTATGGGCTCCTGGACGGACAGGCTTATACACTGGAAGAAGTTGGAAGGAAAATGGGAGTCACACGTGAGCGTGTTCGACAGATCGAAGCCCAGGCGCTGAGCCGCCTTCGACACCCATCCATTCGCCGGAAATTACGCGATTACCTGGGCGAATAAATATTATCAGCATAGAAAATTGATGAGTGCACCGATTGAATTCGCTGCACTTTTTTTATTATCACCCGGTCATCGAATATATACTTTCGGCAGACGAAGTTGGATCACAAGTTGCAATAATTTTTCAATTGCTTGCAATATATGACAAGTTGGTGCATACTTTTAATGCTGTCAAAAAATAGATTACCAATAAATCATCTTCGAGACATAGCATCAAATTATTATCTGATCAATAACTGTAGCTGTCTATCAGCACGAAGTCATGCCCAATACAGATGAACTAATGGAGGTCAGCACGATGGGAAAAATATCCTTGCGCCGCTACAATCATGAGATTGAATCGCTAATCGATCAGGGCAATCATGAAGAAGCTGTGGCACATTGTAAATATATCCTGCAAAAATTTCCAAAACACGTAGATACTTATCGCCTTTTAGGTAAAGCCTATCTCGAGAGTCAGCGGTACAGCGAAGCGGCAGATATCCTCCAACGTGTTCTTTCGGTTATCCCAGATGATTTTGTTGCCCATATTGGGTTGAGCATAGTTCGTGAAGATGAGGGGAATCTGGATGCAGCCTTATGGCACATTGAGCGCGCCTTCGAAGTTCAGCCATCCAATGCTGCCATCCAGGAGGAAATTCGTCGGTTATACGGCAGGCGCGACGGTGTTCAAATATCTAAAGTGCGTCTAACACGCGGCGCATTAATCAGGATGTATCTTCAGGGTGAGCTCTACGATCAAGCCATCACTGAAACCCGCAGCGCCCTATCAGAAGACCCTCAACGTATGGATCTGGAGGTTTTGCTTGCCCGCATGTACTACCTGTCGGGGAAAAAAGTCGAAGCAGCTGAAGTGTGTTCTCAAATTATCCAGAAACTGCCATACTGCTTTGAAGCCAATAAAATACTGGCAGTAATCCTGGCAGGCAGCGGAAGGTCAGAGGATGCAAAAATATTCCAGCAGAGAATATACTCCATTGAGCCTTATGCAGCCCATGTTTCGAAAAATACACCGTCCATTACCCAGGTAGCCGATGACGCGGTAACCCTTGAAAAGATATCCATAGATTCGGTTGAAAAGGAAACAGACCAACCTGAATGGGCGCAATTTGCAGGCATCAAGCTCGATGAAACCAAAAAAGAAGAGCTTCCTGAATGGCTGCCCACCGGCAAACCCAGTCCATCTGCTCATTTCCAGGAAGAGGAAACATACCCTCAATTCGATAAAGAGATCGAACCTATTGAGGAGATAGAGATGCCGGTTCAGGAAGACCATATTCCCGATTGGATGAAAGCAGCCGGTTGGGCAAGAAAAGACGAGGAAACAACAGAGGAAGTTGAAGGGGTTTTTGCGGCAGAGGAAGAAGAAGCAGTGGAAAGCAAATTGCCTGAATGGTTGAGAGATCTTCATCCAGAATCCTCTGCTATACCAGCAGTTGAAGATGAGATGGAGCCGGAGTTAGTCGATGAAACACAAAAAATGACTATTTCTCCTGGTTTGTCAGACTATAATGGTGGTGAGGAAGAAGAAATCGAAAGTCTTCTGGATGAGTCTGGCGAGGAAAGTGAATTAATGGATACTCCAGATTGGCTGGTAGACATCGAAGCTGCTGAAAAACCTTCTGAACTCGAACCTGAACTGTCACCTGAGGTCTCTGAATGGTTGCAAATTCAAAATGAGCAGGAAGAATCCCCTGGACAAATAAGCGAGGCAGTCTTCACAGAAGAAGCAGCCGATTCAGATGAAATCGATTCGGGTGAATGGTTGAAAATGCTTGCAGAAGAACACGAATCTGAACAGGAGGCTGAATCTCTATCAGAAGACCAGATAGAAATACCAGATTGGATCACCGGTAAGCCCGCTGAAGATGATATCCAGGAGGTAGAAGCAGAAAACCAGTTTCTCGTTGAAGCTCCACAAGAAGAGCAAGAGACTCCATCAGAAAATGGGGAAGAATCCGGAAAAAAGTTCCCGGATTGGTTTGAGGAATTGGATGAGGAACTTCCCAAAGCAGAAGGCACACAATTAACCGATGCTGTCCCTGATTGGATTTTTGGTGAGGAGGATGAACAGGAAGAAACTGAAATTTCATCCGCTGAATTAGAGAATTTAGAAAAAGAATCTGACGTTCAAGAATCAGTTACGAAAGAAGAACCCGAGGCAGAAGATATCGATGCAGCCATTACCTGGCTTGAGTCACTTTCGGTATCGGACCACGAAGAAAAAGAAACGCCTTCTATCTCACCAGAGGAAAGTCAGGCTGTTGCACCTCAATGGATGACAGAAGAAGAAAAAACACAGGAGATAACGTCGGAAACAGAGGAGGAAAAACAACTTGAAAATGTGGAGGAAGAATCCGATGAATTCTCATTTACCCTCTCGGAAGATGAGATTGCTCCCTGGCAAGGGTTAATGGACGAAGAAATGCCACAGATCGATGAAGATATTGCCAGCTCATTATCCGATATTTTTGGGACGTCTTTACCAGGGAGTGAGCCGGAACCTGATCTTGAACGGGCTTCCGATGAAGGCGAAATAATAAAAGATTTTGATGAAGTGGAGAAATGGACGCTCCAAGGAGAGGTATCTGAAGAGGAAGAAACCGGGTTAATAATAAAGGAAGAAGAGATTGTCTCTGGGGGTGAACAGGAAGAGGAGCTGAAATCAGAGGAAATGGTTGAGGAAATCTTTCAGATACTGGAAGAAGAACAAGAAGAACAAGGAGATCAAGCAGACCAGGCGCCTGTAGAGGTTGAAAGTGAACCATCAGGTGAGCAGTTTGAAACTTCTTCGAATCTTGCCCTCGAGTATGCAAACCAGGCGCTATCACGCGGTGAGATTGATGACGCGCTCGAACAATACGCGGAATTTATCCAGCAGAACATTGCACTGGATGAAATTATCCAAAATCTGAAAATGGCGCTAGATAGAAGCCCACTCGATTTCAATCTCTGGCAGACTCTCGGCGACGCTTATGCCCG
>Ga0210077_1000780_pt1 | contig 10321 bp, 7 predicted proteins | sample RushMan_CattailN_5_FD_185556 | JGI IMG/M metagenome (GOLD analysis project Ga0210077, IMG submission 185556) | Wetland microbial communities from San Francisco Bay, California, USA, that impact long-term carbon sequestration -... | ecosystem: Environmental > Aquatic > Marine > Wetlands ... | reverse complement strand
CTTCGAATCAGAAGATCCGACCGAGCTGGCCCGCCTTCATCGCGAAGAAACGCCAACGCCTCCCCGGCAGATTAGCCCAGATATTCCCGAATCACTGGATAAAATCATTCAGAAAGTATTATCCAAGGAACCTTCAGCCAGATACCGAACAACAGACCAATTGGGGCGTATCCTGGAGACCTTCTTGCTTCAGGATCAAAAAACCTCACAATTCTCGGAAGGCGAACATCCCCAAAGGACATTATTTCCTCTCGAAAAACCGGAGCCTGACCCACAAGAGGTGATCCAAAGGGCACGGCTCCCTTCTAGATATCAAAATGCCAGGAGAGTGAATGCCCCACCCGATGATGAAATGGATCAGGTCGAATCTGGGGTCGACTGGCTGACTATTGGCCTTGGTCTTCTAACCGCGATTGCTGTGGGTGGACTGATTCCATTCTGGATTTACGTCTGGTTTTTCATTAATCCTGCCACGCCAATCCCCTGACAAGATCATTGGTGAATGCTATGAAAAAAATAATTGTCTCAACATCCATATTATCGGCTGACTTCTCGCAACTTGCTGAACAAATACATCTTACCAAAGAGGGCGGCACGGATTGGATCCACGTCGACGTAATGGATGGCCATTTTGTACCCAACCTGACAATGGGTCCATTTATCGTTGAGACCTGCAGGCATATTACTGATCTTCCTCTGGACGTACACCTAATGATTGAAAAACCCGAAAACTTGATCGAAGCTTTCGCCAACGCAGGAGCAAGCTCGCTTACTGTCCATATCGAGGACGATCCCAACGTATGCCGAACATTGCAGCATATTCACAGTTTTGGCTGCAAAGCCGCGGTAGCCATTAATCCTGGCACTCCCGCTGAAAGCATCTCTGCGGTACTTGACTTTGTGGACATGCTCCTGGTAATGACTGTCAATCCAGGATATTCCGGGCAATCCTTTATTCCTGAAGTGGTGCCTAAATTGAAAAAAATCAATCAGTTGGTAAAAGAAAGCGGAAAACCCATACTTATTGAAGTTGATGGTGGAGTTTCTGTGGAAAATATCAATTCATTGGTGGAATCGGGAGCGAATGTTATTGTGTCTGCCAGTTCAATTTTCGAGCATCCACAAGGGATTGAGGCAGGCATAAAAGCCCTGCGAGATGCAGTACATTAAAAACAAAAATCACGGAGTTCCGCGATTTTTGAGCTAATGTACAGAACTGATGAGATCTTTATTTGACTTTAGAGAGAGTCCTGATGCATCGTGTGCACAATATCTTGCGAACTCTTCGCCCATTCTCGAACACCATCACCTTCTGGAGATTGGGATGGTAAGCACGGTTGGTTGCGTGCATCGAAAAGCTTCGGTTGTGTCCGAAGGTAGTCTTTTTACCACATCTCTCGCATTTTGCCATGACTGATTTCCTTTCAGTTATATTCTACTAGATAATTGCTTGTAAGCAGCCAAAAATTCTACCATAATACGTATCTTTCGACAAGAAAATATGTTAAAGCAGATGATCACAGGTGATCAGATCAGAAGAGAGGCGCCAGGATGGAACAAGTAGAGAACCCATTAGGGAATATTTATATATCCTATCGAGCGATTGCATCCATTGCTCATAAGGCTGCACTGGAGACGTATGGTGTCGTTGGGTTGACAGCCAAGAATCTTGCTGAGGGGCTTGCCCAGGCGATCGTAAAAGATCCCACGCTGGGTGTAGACGTCGAGTACGAGGAAAAATCGGTTGTGATAAACTTGTTCATCATTGTCGAATATGGTACTCGAATAAAATCAGTGGCGAACAGCGTGGCGAATAATATTCGTTTTAAAGTTGAAAAGGCGATCGATATACCAGCAAATAATATCCTCGTCAATGTACATGTGCGCGGGCTTCGGATCAGCGACACAGATTGAAGCTATCATTTCTATTTTCTCCAGGGAGCCTCATGAGTGAAAAACACTCGAAAGCCAGTGGACTGCAGCCAGGCTTGAAAGACGAAGTTGTTTTGGATGGCCAGGAATTAAAAAACCTGGTAGAGGGTGGCTTGATCTGGTTAAGAACAAACCAGCAGACAGTGAACTCACTCAACGTCTTTCCGGTGCCCGATGGAGACACCGGAACGAATATGGTCCTCACAATGCAGGCTGCTATCAACGAAATTTTCAAAACTCCTGAAAGGAACGTTGGGAAAGTAGCGCGTGATATCGCCCAGGGTGCGCTGATGGGGGCACGAGGCAATTCGGGTGTCATCTTATCTCAATTGTGGCGTGGGTTTGCGAGAGCGCTGGATAATTTCAAGGTAATGGACGCCCAACTGTTTGTCCGGGCGTTGGCAGAAGCAAGAGATACTGCCTATAAGGGTGTAGTCCGCCCCGTAGAAGGTACGATCCTTACTGTAGCAAAAGATTTGACCATTGAAGCCGAAAAGGCATTCTCCGAAGAAAATGATCTGGAAGTGATCTTTGAGAGGGTGGTACGTGCTGCAGGAGAATCCGTTGAAAGGACACCCGAGCTGCTGCCCATCCTCAAACAGGCGGGCGTGGTAGACTCAGGAGGGAAGGGTTTATTTTATATGCTGGAAGGAATGTTGAGAACATTGAATAATTTACCTCTGGAAGTTCAGGAAACTTTTATCCAACCTATCGCACAAATGATCGATTTTGATGAGCACCTGGATATTGAACCCGATCAAGATTATGAAGTGGTGATTGATTTTCAGCCCAAAAAACCGCTTGAAGTCGAAAAATTCTACGACTCGCTTTCGCATATTGGCACTTCTATCCAACTGGGAGAAGGAGATGATTACTACAGGCTGCATATCCATGTCCCAGAAGAGAAGAGGTATTCTCCGATCGATTTCGTCATGGATATGGCTAGGGTTACAAAAGTCCATATCGAAAACATAAAAGATCAAATGCTCCGAAAAGAGAATTCTGATCCCCCAGGAACAGAACTGGCAAAGCCAGAGCCTGGGCAAATTGCGGTAATCGCTGTTTCGCCAGGCGAGGGAATCTCGAAAATCTTTGCCAGCCTGGGAGTTGCAGCCATCGTAGAGGGTGGACAAACCATGAACCCCAGCATTAAAGAGCTCTTGGAATCATTTGAAAACCTGCCCACCGACAATATCATCATCCTTCCCAACAATAAAAATATCATTCTTGCTGCTCAAGGCGCTTCTCAAGCCAGCACAAAGAGGGTGGCCGTCATTCCGAGTAAAAGTATTCCTCAAGGGCTCAACGCTCTACTTCAACTGGATCCTGACGGAAACTTTGACGAAATTATTAAAAAAATGAATAGTGCTCTTCTGGATTCAGACACCGGTGAAATTACCATAGCCACCCGGGACGTGGAAATTGATGGGGTAAAAGTAAAGCAAGGCTCTGTCATTGGTTTATTGAATGGTAGATTGGTAGCCTCACAAAAGACACTCGAAAAAACCTGTCTTGCACTCTTGAAAAAAATCAAAATGGATGAAAAAGAAAGAATTACCTTGTTTTATGGAAACCAGATTTCAGAAGACGAGGTAAATAATATAGTCGAAAAAATAACTAAGGCTTATCCAGCCCATGAAATTGAAATCCATGCTGGTGGCCAACCGCATTATCAATTCATTATTTCCATAGAATGATTATGGATTCTATTTGTATTCTGACGGATAGCTCCGCCCAATTTCCTAAACCAACCTTCAGAGGCTGTAAGCAAGTTACGATCTTACCTCTTGAGGTGCAGTTAAACGGCAGTTCTTTGAGTGAAGAGACCAACCTGCATGCTGACCAACTACCCAAGAATGCAAATGATAAGCTGCATCCCCGTCTTATCTCCCCATCAGTTGAAAAAATGCATTCTTTATTTGTCAATCTCTCTCAATATTATGACACGATTATAGGCATCTTTCTTTCTGCAGAATTAAACTCATGTTTCCAAAATTCGCACGAAGCAACCCTGGCCCTCAGTGGCAAAGTAAAGATACACCTGATAGATTCGAAAACAACTTCTGTCGGGTTGGGCCTGCTGGTCCAGAAAGCGGCAGAGGCTGTATATGACGGCATGAATGCTATGCAGGTGGAAAGAATGGTGAGAGGCCTGGTGCCGCTTACTTATTCACTCATCTGCACACAAAATCTTTCCTACCTGTATTTCAATGGGTTTGCAGACCAGACTCAATCCATTATCAGCGAAATGTTGGGGTTGCTGCCCATCTTTGCGCTTGAAGAGGGGCAAATTACGACGATTGAAAAAGTAAAAAGCCATCGGCATGCCATCAGTTATTTCCAGGAATTCCTGGATGAGTTTAATAATGTGCAGCATATTTCGTTTTTGCAGAGCGCCAAACCAAACTTCAAGGATGCCAAAATCCTTCAAGAAAGCATCAGGAACTCATTTCCCAACATCTCCTTCACAAAACACATTATTAATCTTCCTCTTGCAGCCTTGTTCGGACCACGAAGTATTGGCCTGATCGTAGTAGAATCTCCAGAAGAACAGTAGTATTTATCTATCCTCCCCGGCTTGTGGGCAGGTTTCATAATGCATAGATAATAATTTCTATATACGGTACAATGTAGATATGTCCTTACCCTTGAAAAAACTTCAAAAATTTCTCGATCTTGAAATCAAACGTGGATATGACAATAAAGCTGTAGTAGGCGGTCTTGATAAGATACTTCCATTGTGGAAAAAGGAAGCCAAATCCTTGTCTATCGATCCCAGTTTTATTGACCTGGTTGAAGCAAAACTAAAGGAATATCGCAACCTTGACGAAATTGAGCGCGCAGATCTTATAAGTGAACTTTCTCATCTCATAGATGAACAAATTCATTTGGGTCCGGACTCACCGGATGAGAGCCTTGATCTGCACACCGATGACCTCAATAAAAAAGGGAGTTCATCAGAGAATGCAACACAGCAACGAAGTACCTCTTATGAGGCTCCATCACCATACAAATCGACGGATACCTCGTTGGACGCACCCCTGACGGTCATTTCAGGTATAGGAAAAAGCACTGCAAGTAAGCTCAATCACCTGGGTTTAGAGACCCTGAATGACATGTTATATCATTTTCCACGCCGATATGACGACTACAGCCAGCTGAAACCAATCAACAGGGTGTCTTTTGGCGAGGAGCTAACTGTCATCGGTACGCTCAAGAGCATTGCATCACGGCAGACACGCAACAAGCGTATGACGATCACTGAAGCGGTTCTTTCGGATGGGACGGGCTACCTGCGTTTGATATGGTTCAATCAACCATATATCGAGAAAGTTTTAACGGCTGGAATGCAGATAGTCGTCTCGGGAAAAATCGACCTTTACCTCGGGCGCATGGTCATTAATAACCCCGAATGGGAACGACTCGACAAGCAGCAATTACATACCAACCGCATCGTACCTGTATACCCGCTTACCTCGAAGCTCACCCAACGTTGGATGCGTAATATCATGCATAAAACGGTTACCCTGTGGGCGCCCAGGGTTCAGGAGTTCCTGCCGAAGACAATAAGGGATGAAGCTGCGCTCATCGATCTCCCGACCGCCATCAACCAGATCCACTTTCCCGATTCGACAGAGACTTTGCGAACGGCTAATTATCGTCTTTCCTTCGATGAGATTTTCTTGATGCAGTTGGGTGTTTTGCAGCAAAAAAGAGAATGGCAGTCGACTGCAGCGCAGCCATTTAGCGTGATTGACAGCTGGATAGATGAACAGGTGAACAAACTCCCATTTGAACTCACCGCGGCACAAAACAGGGTACTGCAGGAAATCCGTTCGGACCTTACATCGGGATATCCCATGAACCGCCTGATCCAGGGTGATGTCGGATCAGGCAAGACCATCCTGGCAGCTCTTGCGGTCGGGATTGTGTCGGTCACTGGAAGCCAATCCGCTTTTATGGCGCCAACCAGCATCCTGGCAGAACAGCACTACAACAATCTAAAAAGGCTTTTATGCGGACTTTCTTCACAAGCTGAAGTGTTATTTTCCAGGGATGAGATCCAACTGCTGGTCGGCAGCACGCCCGAGAGTGAAAAAAATGATATTTTGAACGGTTTGTCTGACGGCCGTGTAAAAGTGGTGATTGGTACTCATGCGCTCATCGAGGAGCCCGTTCAATTTGATAACCTTCAACTGGCCATTGTCGATGAACAGCATCGCTTTGGCGTCAAACAAAGAGCTGTGCTGCGTTCCAAGGGTACGAACCCGCACCTGCTGGTGATGACTGCTACACCCATCCCTCGTTCTCTTGCCCTCACGGTATACGGCGACCTGGACCTGTCTGTGCTTGACGAAATGCCGCCCGGTCGAAAGCCTGTGGAAACCCGGGTGCTGCACCCCATTGAAAGAGAGCGCGCCTATTTATTGATCGATTCCCAGCTTCAGGCCGGACACCAGGCCTTTATCGTCTACCCGCTTATCGAAGAAGGGGAGAATGAAGAGACTAGAGCGGCTGTGCAGGAGTACGATCGTTTGCAGCAGGAAGTCTTCCCGGCTTACCGGGTAGGACTTCTGCATGGGCGGCTGAGTTCTGAAGAGAAAGAAAGCGTGATGAATGCATTCAGGAATGCCGAATTCGATATCCTGGTGACCACTTCTGTCGTAGAAGTGGGCGTGGATATCCCCAATGCAAGCGTCATGCTGGTTGAAGGAGCCAATCGTTTTGGGCTGGCACAACTGCACCAATTCCGTGGTCGTGTAGGGAGAGATTCATCCCAGGCGTTTTGTTTATTAATACCGGAAACCGAAGATTCTATGGAAAATGAGCGCCTTTCCGCCATGGCTCAAACCAACGATGGGTTTGTCCTTGCAGAACGTGACCTCGAACAACGTGGGCCGGGAGAATTCCTGGGCACGCGCCAATCAGGATATACACGCCTTAAATTAGCCAGTATTATGGATGTACGTCTGATTGAGAAAGCTCGCAAGTATGCTGGAACGCTATTTGATGAAGACCCAGACTTATCGCAGCCAGAACATCTTCCACTTGTGGAAGAAATGAAAAGGTTCTGGAGCGAAGAAGGAAAAGGAGACATAAGTTAGGATGATCCGTGCCGTATTCCCAGGGACATTTGACCCAATCCATTTTGGTCACATTGATATTGCTGTTCGCGCCGCCCGGCTTTTCGATGAACTCATAGTAGCTGTTTATGATCGTCCAGTAAAAACGTTGCTCTTTAGCCCCGAAGAACGCATGGCGTTGGTGAGAAAAACGTTTATCAATCACTCGAATATAAAGGTGATGGGTTATAACTCACTCACAGTGGAATTTTGCCGAAAAACGGATTCTCAGGTAATTGTGCGTGGCTTGCGTGTATTTTCTGATTACGAACAGGAATTTAGAATGGGATTGGCGAATCACCGCCTGGCGCCTGAAATTGAAAGTGTCATGTTGATTACCAACGAGGAACACACCTTTTTGTCATCGTCCACAGTAAAAGAAATCTCCTCATTAGGCGGAGACGTCAGCAGCATGGTTTCCAAATTTGTCGAAAATGCCCTAAGAGAAAAATTTAAGGAAATAGGCTCCATTCAGCAATTCGTGAATACCTCACTCAGGGATTAATCTTATCCTGCGTAGTATTGCTAAGGCTAAATTTCATTCTGGGTTACTTCTGGATGCAATCATTTTATCTCGACCAAATGATTTCTATTTGCAAGACCCTTGGAGTTTTCGTTTACAATCAAAAGGATTTAACCAAAGTAAAGAAAATCTTGTCGAATAGACACTGAAAGCTGCTGGTCTATTTTTTGCAACGTGTTAAAATGGTTAAATAAATCGTAGGAGGAAGGCATGGATATATTACACCTGGTTGATCGACTTGAGGAGTTGTTCAATGAAAGCCGAACGGTTCCTTTCTCGCATTGGGTAATCGTAGATGAGGACCGGATGCTCGATATTATCGATCAGATGCGTGTATCGATTCCGGAAGAAATAAAAAAGGCTCAGCACATCCTGACATCAAAAGATCGCGTCCTGGCCCAAGCCCAGGAAGAAGCTAACCGCACTCTCATGCTTGCACGTGAAAAGGGAAAACAGATCATCGAACAGGATGAAATCGTTATTTCAGCACAGAAAATTGCTGAGCAAATCGTCGAAGAAGCAAAAATCGATGCAGAACAGACGCGACGTGAGGCTGATGCTTACGTTCTTGATTCTTTATCTCAACTTGAGATGGAAATGGATAGGATCATCAATCAAGTTAGAAACGGTATCCAAGCGCTTAGGAAGGAAAATATTATTTCTGCAGAAACCGAAATCCAGTAGTTTTTTATTTACTATTTTTCATCCCACATTGAGGTCATTACACTTATAAAAAGGCTGAAATTCATCAGCCTTTTTCATTTTTATATCATCGAGCTTACTCTGTATCCTCCAGCTCTTTTTCCCTGCTCGACCTGGTTTTCGTTTTGCGTGTTCCATTCTTCGTTTTCTCGATTTTTGGATACATCGCCAGGTTCAACACCTCATCCATATGCGCTACCTGGACAATTTTCAAATCGTCTTTTACTTTCTTGGGGATATCCACCAGGTCTTTGGTATTTCTTGCCGGCAGCAGGATAGTCTTTATTTTGGAGCGGTGTGCAGATAACACTTTCTCACGAATCCCACCTACCTGTAATATTTTGCCGCGCAGCGTTATCTCACCAGTCATACTGACATCTTTATACACTTTGCGATCGGTGAAGGCCGAAATCAATGCCGTCGCGATGGTAATCCCAGCACTTGGGCCATCTTTGGGTATGGCGCCTTCGGGGACATGAATATGCACATCCACGCGTTCAAAGATATCAGGGTCAATTTCGAGCTGATCGCAGCGTGATTTCAGGTAAGAAAGGGCAGCCTGTGCCGATTCCTGCATCACATCGCCTATTTGACCGGTAATCTGCAAATTTCCTTTGCCATCCAGCAGAAGGACTTCAACGGGCATAATTTCTCCGCCATTTTCTGTCCACGCCATAGCGGTCGCTACGCCTATCTCATCTTCGGACTCAGCTTCCATCATGTAATACTGAGGCGGACCCAGGAATCGTTCCACTGCGGCTTCGTTAATGCGACTGGGGAAGCGTTTGTGTTCTGATTTCAGGCGTGCAATTTTCCGACACAACCTGCCGATCTCACGTTCGAGATTACGGACCCCGGCTTCGTAAGTATATTCACGGATGAGTTTTATTATGGCCGAATCCAGGAATTTGATGTCATCAGGTTCCAGCGCGCTTTCTTCAATCTGTCGTGTAAGGAGAAAGCGTTTGGCAATTTCAAGCTTCTCTTCCTCGTAATATCCGGAAAATTCGATGACCTCCATGCGGTCCAGCAGCGCTGGAGGAATTGAACCCAGCGTGTTGGCTGTGGTGATAAACATCACGTTGGATAGGTCAAAGGGAACCTCAAGATAATGATCCGAAAACGAATAATTTTGTTCCGGGTCCAGTACTTCTAAAAGCGCAGATGCAGGGTCGCCGCGAAAATCTATACCCAATTTGTCGATTTCATCCAGCATGAACAATGGGTTCTGGGTTTTTGCGCGCCGCATCGTTTGGATGATTCGACCAGGAAGTGCGCCAATATAGGTACGGCGGTGCCCGCGGATCTCGGCTTCATCCCGCACACCACCCAGGGAGAGGCGCACAAAGTTGCGTCCAAGAGCTTGTGCGATCGATTTACCAAGCGAGGTTTTTCCCGTTCCTGGAGGTCCAACAAAACATAAAATGGGCTGCTTCATATGTTTGGGCTTCAGGCTGCGCACGGCAATGTATTCCAGCAAGCGCTCCTTGGCGATCTTCAATCCATAATGATTTTCTTCCAGGACCTGTTTTGCATGTGCAACATCCAGATTATCCTCGGTCAGTTCGTGCCAGGGCAGTTCGAGTATCCAATCCAGGTAAGTACGAATGATCCCAACTTCCGGGGTCATTGGCGGCATTTGCGTCAATCTCTCCGTCTCTCTTAGCGCCTGCGCCAGCACCTCTTCAGGTAAATTCGCTTCCTCAATTTTCGCCTTTAGCTCAATGATATCTTTTGCCCAGACATCACCCTCACCCAGTTCTACCTGTATGGCTTTCATCTGTTCCCGGAGATAGAACTCGCGCTGACTGCGATCGACTTCACTTTGAACCTGGTTCTGGATTTTATCTTCCAGCTGAAGCAGGTCCAGTTCCTGGGCAAGCAGGGCATTCAACCTCCGCAGTCGTTCGTGAGGGTCTGCCAGCAACAGCAACGCCTGGCGTTCTTTGAAGGGCAGCGATATGGATGTCGCCACCATATCCGAAAGCCAGCTTGGATCCGAAATATTCATTGAAAACAAGTGTGCTTCTTCAGGCAGACT
>Ga0210077_1000779_pt1 | contig 10326 bp, 6 predicted proteins | sample RushMan_CattailN_5_FD_185556 | JGI IMG/M metagenome (GOLD analysis project Ga0210077, IMG submission 185556) | Wetland microbial communities from San Francisco Bay, California, USA, that impact long-term carbon sequestration -... | ecosystem: Environmental > Aquatic > Marine > Wetlands ... | reverse complement strand
AAGCGGCTGTCGCTTTCTGGGCATCCGATCGCATCGGCATGCGTGCATTCGGGAAAGCGCTTGTGGCATTCTGGTTTTGCTCTTGAGGAATGCGCCGCTCCGGCTTCGATTAGGCCGAGCGGCACCCACTTCGCCCTGCGCCACGGATGCGGGCGGGCCGGCAACGCAGTTCGCGGTTCGCTGGAATTTCCGGGTCGCTTCGCAAACGGCGAAAGTTTCCCCATGGTACGTACGGGTCAGGTCACTCGCAGGCAGTATGGTGACCGCTCGCGCGGCGCTCACGCCCTCGGGCCGCGCGCGGGAACGGCAATAAGTTCGACGAAATGGCAATCAAGAGACATTCCCGGTCCGATCCGGCCCAGGCCATCCCGCGCCAGCCGCGCGAGGCCCGCTTGCTTGCCGAGGCGGTGCTTCTCGGCGTCATTGGCGCGCTGGCCGCCCAGGTGTTCATGTGGGCCCTGCACTTCTGCACCCACATTTTCCTGACGCGGCTGGCCGGGTACACACCGCCGGGCCTGCCGGGCGAGGGCGGAACGCTCGTCGAGCACGTCGGCCCGCACTGGCTGTGGCTGGTGCCGGTGGCGACGACGCTGGGCGGCCTGATTTCCGGCTGGCTCGTTTACACCTGGGCGCCCGAAGCCGAAGGTCACGGCACGGACACGGCCGTCAAGGCGTTTCACCGCGCCGGCGGTTTCATTCGCTCGCGCGTCGCGCCGCTGAAGCTGATTGCTTCGGCCATCACCATCGGTTCGGGCGGCTCGGCGGGACGCGAAGGGCCGACGGCGCTGATCGGCGCGGGCATCGGCTCGATCTACGCCACCTGGGCCCACCGGCCGGACGAAGAGCGGCGGTTGCTGGTGCTGATGGGCATGGCGGCCGGCCTCTCAGCCATTTTCCGCTCGCCGATCGGGACGGCGTTTTTCGCGATCGAGGTGCTCTACGGCGGGATGGACCTCGAGGCGAGCGCGCTCGTCTACACGTTGCTCGCCTCGATCGTCGCCTACGCGGTGAACGGCCTGTTCGTGAGCTGGGAGCCGCTCTTCTCATTCCCTGCGGCTCCGACCGGCGCGATCCACCCGGTCACCTATTTGTGGTACGGCGTGCTGGGCGTCGTGGCGGCGCTCGTGGCGACGATTTTGCCGATGGCGTTCTACGGCCTGCGCGACGCCTTCCGCGATCTGCCGATTCCCTCGATGGTGAAACCGGCGATTGGCGGCCTGGGCGTCGGGCTGCTCGCGTGGAAATTTCCGCAGGTCCTCGGCGGCGGCTACGGCTGGATTCAGGATGCGATCGACGGCAAGCTCATCCTGGGCCTGCTGCTGGCTCTGGTTTTCGCGAAAATGCTGGCGTTCGCGCTCACGGTGTCCTCGGGCGGATCGGGCGGCGTGTTCGCGCCCACGCTATTCATCGGAGCGATGCTGGGCGGATTCCTCTCTTCGCTCGTGCATTTGCCGGCGGCGCCGTTCGTGGTGATTGGCATGGCGGCGGTGTTCGGCGCCGCGGCGCGCGTGCCGATCGCTTCGCTGATCATGGTGACGGAGATGACGGGCAGCTACCGGTTGTTCGCTCCGGCGGCATTCGCCGTGCTGGTCGCCTATCTGATCCAGAGCCAGCTTTCGGCGCGGCTGAAATACCAGAGCCTGTACGAGGCCCAGGTCGAGGGCCGCGCCGCCTCCCCGGCGCGCTACGTCGATCACATCCGCGTGGCGCTCGATCTGCTCCAGCAGCACCGGCTGCCCGGCTCGGCGAATATCGGCCATCTGAACCTGGTCACGCTGCTCGATTCCGGCGTTTCGCTCAAGCTTTCGGGAGGGCGCGAACTGAGCATCGGCATGTTGCCGCCCGAAAGTCCCCTCCATGGGCAGACGGTGAAAGCTCTCACCGATCTGACCGGTCCCGAGCCGGTGGAGGTCGTGGCGATTCTGCGGGAAGGGAACGTGGTGATGCCCGCGCCGGATGCGCCGCTCGAGAAGGGAGACCGGCTGCTGATCCTCGCCTCGCGCAACGCGCACCACATCCTCAAGGAACACCTCGCCGACGCCGGCCTCGAAACCGTCGAGCCTGCCGCCCACTCCCGTGGCGGCCCCGGCGCCTCAACCGTCTGACCCGGATTTCTCCTCAGGACGCTGTCCACGCGGCGGCAGAAAAACGCCGGCGAGACGCCGGCGCTACAACGCAAGGCACAACGCGCGACCTTGTGTGCAGTCCTGTTCGGCATGACCAAAGGCCCACGGTCAGAAGAACACTGACCGTGGCTACCAGCGGCCAAACATCACTCGATTGGCAACGGCGAGGAATCAGGCGGGGAATTCGCGGGAGAATCGCGCGCAGAGCTGTTGTGTTGTAGCGCCGGCGTCCCGCCGGCGTTTTTCAGGAATCGCGAATGAAAATTTCAAGATCCAGTGTTTGGTAGCCACGGTCAGTGCTTTCCTGACCGTGGGCCCGTGGTCAAAACTGGCGCATAGGCCGTTCGAGCCCATCGTAGGCGGGTTCTCCCCGCCTCTTTTTCGGGAAGGACGCCTTCACTCGCTCTTACGCCGATGTGCGCGATGGGCGCCAGGTTTCGCGCGCAGCGCTTCGCGGAATTTTCCGTAGGGCAGGGTATTCAGTACGTCTTTCGCCTCGATCCACCCCCGGCGCGCCATGCCCACCCCGTATTTCATGTAGGCGAGGTTTTTCGTGCTGTGCGCGTCGGTCGAGATCGTGATCTTTACGCCGCGCTCCTTGGCCATGTGCAGGTAGACGTCTTTCAGGTCCAGCCGGTCGGGATACGCGTTGCACTCCATGGCGACACCGTGTTCCCTGGCGGCATCGAGCACCTTCTCCATGTCGTAATCGTAGCCCTCGCGGCGCAGCAACAGCCGGCCCGTCGGATGGGCGATGATCTGTGTATAGGGATTTTCGATGGCGGCAAGCAGGCGCTCGGTCATCGCGCCGCGATCCAGGTTCATGAACGAATGAACCGAGCAGATGACCATGTCGAGCTGCGCCAGCACCTCGTCGTCCAGATCGAGCTTGCCGTTTTTCAGAATGTCCACCTCGCTCGATGCGAGCAGGTGAATGCCCTCCATCCTGCGGTCCACCTCGCGAATCTTTTCGATCTGCTCGAGCGTGCGTTTTTCGTCGAGTCCGTTCGCCACGGTAACGGCCTTCGAATGGTCCGTCAGCGCGATGTACTCGTAGCCGAGCCGCTTGGCGGCCTGCGCCATCTCCTCGATCGAGTTCTTGCCGTCGCTGGCGACGGTGTGCATCTGCAGGTCGCCGCGAATGTCGTCGAGTTCAACGAGCTTCGGCAGCTTGCCCTTTTCCGCCGCCTCGATTTCGCCGGTGTTTTCGCGCAATTCCGGCTCGATGTAGGCGAGGCCCAGCTTCTTGTAGATGGCCTCCTCGGTTTCGCTTGCCACCGGCTTCTCGTCCTCGAGTGTCGCCAGCGCGTATTCGTTCAGCGTGTAGCCCATCTTGTTGGCGCGCCCGCGCAGGGCCACGTTGTGCTCTTTCGATCCGGTGAAGTACATGAGCGCAGCGCCGCGATGCTTCGCTTCGAGCAGCCGCACGTCCACCTGCATGCCTTCCTCCAGGCGGAAACTGATCTTGTTCTCGCCGCGCGCCAGGATCTGCTCGATGTTCGGGAAGGAGAGGATGTGCTCGGTGATCTCCTTGATCGCGCTTTCCGATCGCCGGCCGGCGAGCGTCACCAGCAGGTCGAGGTCCCCGATCGTCTCCTTGCGCCGCCGCAAGGAGCCGGCGGGCTCGACCGCCTCGATTCGCTTGCCGAGCTTGCCGATGTGCTTGACCAGCGCGGCGGCCGTTTCGTCGGCCAGGTGGATCAGGAAGCGGCCGGCGACTTTCTTGAACGTCTCGGCGGCGCGCAGGATGTTCTGCTCGCTCTTCTCGCCGAAGCCGGCCAGGTCGCGCAGCTTTCCCTCGCGCGCGAGTTTCGCGACGTCCTCCACGGTGGCGGCGTGGAACTTCTTCCAGAGCAGGGCCACTTTCTTCGGCCCGAGCGACTGGAGATCGAGCAGCTTCAGGATGCTCTCGGGATATTTTTTCAGCAGCTTGCGCCGCAGCGAGTAGTCGCCGGTTTTCAGGATTTCGCGGATGTGCTCGGCCAGGCCCTCGCCGATGCCGGGCAGGTCGGTGAGTTTCTTCGTGTCGGCGGCCAGATCCTCGACGCGGTCGGAGAGATTGTCGAGCAACTCGGCGGCCTTCTCGTAGCTGCGGTAGCGGCCGATCTGCGCGCCGTCGATCTCGAGCAATTGCGCTGTTTCCCGCAGGATGCGGGCGACTTCGCGATTTTCCATTTGGCCTATTATCGCAGACCCGGGCGCGCCCCGGAATGAAGTTCAGCGCCTCGGGCTACCCGCATGCCGCGCGGCTTTCTCGTGATTCTGTTGTTGGCTTGATTCCTTGCGAAAGGCGGCCTCGCTCTGAGCCAGATAGGCGCGGTATCCGGCCGGATCCATGAACGGATTCGCTTTCGCTCCGCGAGCCGTCGCCTGCCGCTTGGCGGTGAGGTTGAACATCCGGCCGTGGGAGGCGAGAAAAATTTCACAGGGCAGCGAGCGCAGGACACGGAACGTCTTTTGGTCGTCGTGCGCGATGCCCGGCTGCCGGGAAGGGTGTTCGAGCAGGCGGCCGCGGCGAGCTTGCCGACGGCGACGCGAACTCACTCCGTCCCTGCCGCAAGCGTTTCACTGCGCTTGCCCGATACATGCCGGACCGCCAGCCTCGGCGGGGAAACCGGCGCGCCGTGCGAGCCCTGGATGCCCGGCTTGCGGATGAGGTCAGGAGCTCTTGATGACGTTGGCGGCCTGTGGTCCCTTTTGGCCTTCGACGATCTCGAACTCCACCGTTTCGCCCTCTTGCAGCGTGCGGTAGCCGTCGCCGGTGATGGCGCTGTAGTGAACGAAAACGTCGTTGCCGTCGTCGCGGCCGATAAAACCGTAGCCTTTTGCGTTATTGAACCACTTGACCTGGCCGGTAACTTTTCCGTTTTCCCCTTCGCTCATTCCTCGGCTCCTGGATTCGCGGCGGAGGAAGAAATGGAAAATTCCGGAATAATCCCCTCCGGCAGCGCGAAATGCGCGCCGAGTGTACCAAACTTGTAACGACTGTCAAGACATAGGAAGGCGGCCGGAGGGCAACTCTTCCTGTCAATTACCGGGGTATGAGAACGGCTTGGCCGGTAGTTCCTAATGCGCCGGGCCGGCGAATGTCTGCACCACCGTTAAAGGGCGGTCTGTCTTGCTTGCACGTGGAGCGGCGTGTGCGTGTTTGTGAACAGCACAAGCGCGTAGCCCTGGAGCAGAGAAAGTCGAAGAATCGTGGGGGCGCCAAATCTCTCAGCGCAAGTGATATCCCCAAGTCTCGTTCAACGGCGCTTCGTTTTTCGCGAAGCCGGCTTGGGCTGGCGAGTCACGAATTTGTGGGCCATTCCGAGCAGGTCCCGCAGCATGTCACGGTTGACGCGAGATAGCCGAACCAGCACGCCGGAGTAGTTCACGTAGTGGTCCGTCAGATAATACGCAGCAGGATCGCCGGCGAGCAGCTCGGCACGGTCGTCGAAATCCACCCGAACGAGGAGCGAATCCGGTTCGGCCGATGGATTTGTGGGGACGCAAGCCAGGAGTTGTCCATGGACCTTGAGCGCTGGAGCCCCGTAAGCGACGCCCTTTTCCACGCCGGGCAGAGAAAGTCCGATCTCCCGCACGGTGTCGAAGGTGATTTTGCTTCCGGGCATTGGTGGGAATTTGCCTCCGGTCTTCGGGAGGCATTCTACAGCAATGTTTTACCTTCCGCGGGGGCGCTCCAATGAGACCATCGGACCGCACGCACCGCGCGGATCAATAATCAGTTGAATATCGATCTTCTGAGTTTGCCAGGGTGTTTGCGCCCGTCCACTGGCGTGCGTCCCGTGTCATTTGCTCCTGCCCGGCCCTCGGGCCACGTAGCGCAGGTAATACAGCAAGCCGGCGATCGTTTTCCCGTCGCGGATGCTGCCGCGGCGGATGCGGTGGTCGAGTTCGTCCAGGCTGAACGCGCCGACTTCAATCTTCTCGTCTTCCTCCGGGCGCGCCGTGCCCGCCTTCAGCCCCTCCACCAGATAGAGCACCATCCGCTCGCTGACGAAACCCGGCGTGGGGAAAAATTCAATCAGGCGCCGGAAGCGTCGCCCGGTGTAGCCGGTTTCCTCCGCGAGTTCGCGCCGCGCCGCGCGCGCCGGATTCTCGCCGCGCTCGGTGCGCCCGGCCACGAGTTCCCAGAGCGATTCGCCGGTGGCATGGCGGTACTGGCGGACGAGGAGGATGCGGCCGTCGTCCAGCACCGGAAGCAGGACGATCGATCCGAAGTGAACGACGATGTCGCGCGTGGCCACGATGCCGCCCGGCTCGCGCACCTTGTCGCTCCGCACATCGAAAATCGATCCGCGATAGACAATCCGGCTCGAAATCACCCGCGCACGCTGTTTGTCTCTACTCTTCAATTGGTCCCCCAGAAGTGTCTTTCCGCTTGGAAGCAGACAACCCTGTTTCACCGGGGAGGATACGGAGTTCCAAAGAAGAACTCGACTTTCTCCGGGGCTCTCCGTGTAGCCGCCGTGTGCCCTCCGTGTTCCTGTTCTCGCTTGTCGTTGCGGCCCGAGCGCACAACCGCAAGCCCTGCCTGCGCGCTAAGGCCCGGCAGCATAGATCGCTGAAGCGATTTCGCCCAGCGTCCCGCCGACCTTCTTTTCGATCGCGTCCAGATCGTTCATCGAGATGGAAACCCGGTTGACGTAGAGGGCGAAAATGTAGCGGCGGCCATTGGCCGCGGTCATGTAGCCGGCGAGTCCCTTCCCGGTCACCATCATGTCGTTGTTGAGCCGGTCCGGAACGAAGAAGGTGCCGGTCTTGGCGAGGACGTGGCCCGCGGCGGGCGAATCCACCTGAATGTTATACAGGGTGCCGTCGCGCCCGAGGATCGGCAAGGCGTGCTCGAACACCGGGAAATTCTTCTCGTTCCACAGGTACAGCAGGTAGTGGCACATGAAATCGGGCGTGAAGAACGCCGCCTGCGATCCGCCCGCGCCGTCCGATTGCGACGCACCGTCGAGGTCCAGCCCCGCCTTGGCGAGAAACGCGCGCTCCAGATCGAAGCCGGATTGGAGAATGTGTTTGTTCGCGTGGCCGAGAACGGCGCCCAGGATGTAAGGCATCATGCTGGCGTGCAGGTTCTGGCTCACCTTCAGCGTCACCTTCACCTCTTCCGAGAGCGGCGGCGAGAGGTGCTCGGCGACGATGTTCTTCCCCGCGTAGTCGGCGGAGAGTTTGCCGAAATCCACCGGCTGGTTGTAGGGAGCGAATCCGGCCTCGATGCCGTCGCGCCGCAGCGCCTCGACCAGCGTCATCTCCGCGAACCGGCTCGGCTGCGGCACGCGGTAGCTGTAGAGAATGCTCGGGCCGCCGGCGGGCATCGTGCCCGTGATGGTGACCACGTGCGAGCCGTCGGGTTGCGTCTGGTCCGCGCCCCAATCGATCGTGGATTGCGAGACGCCGGCGCCGGTGATGGCTTGATTCACGAAGCGCGCGTAGGCGCTCCGGGGCGAGACGCGCATGATCGCCGGATCGCCCGGCCGCGCGCCCGGCGTCATGGTGACGTCGATCAGGTTGTCGTTGACGGAGATCGGGGAGATCACAACGGCGGTGCCCAGTTCGCGGCTTCCCTCCGGAAACAGGGTGGCGTCCACCAGCACGCGCCCGTCGATGCGCTTGATTCCCCGCGCGGCAATCTGCTGGGCGAACTGGTGGATCACCAGCAGCGGATCGCCCGGCACGGCTTTCGTGTCGGGACTGGCGTCGTAGCAATGGTCCACGTTTTCGTAGGCGAGCGTTTCGTCCGGCCGGATGCGGCCGGAAAGATTCGGATCGCCGCTGCCGACCAGCACCAGGTCGCCGTGCAGCGTGCCGTCGGCGTCGACGGGCCCGGTGCGATAAATGCGCGTGTCGAACCGGAAATTGGGGCCGAGCAGTTCGAGCGCTGTGCCTTCGGTGACCAGCTTCGTGGTGGAAGCCGGAGTGAAAAGTTGCTGCGCGTTCTTCGTGTAGATGACCTTGTTGTCGTCGAGCGAATACACCTCGATGCCGAAACTCGCGTGCCGGTAAAGCGGCTGTTCGATGATTTGGTCGATCCGGGCCGCCAGGCCGCCATTCGACTGCGCCATCAGCGGCAAACTCAGAAGCAACATGACGCCGGCCACGATCGCGCGCCGGCAAACACTCCCCACCGCTCCAGTCATTTGTCCCGCACCTCTCTCTGTGAACAATCTCCCGGCAACCGGTCTCTATCTTTTGCCGCGCGCCTCTCCCCGCGAAAGCTGCTCGAAAGTCACGTTGAGGATCGGGTAGCGCCGCCAGTCCTTGTAATCGAAGTGCCACCACTCGAATTCGTACACCGTGAATCCCTCGCTCTCCATCGCGCGCCGCAGCAGGTTGCGGTCCCAGCGCTCGAGCGACGTGCCGCCGGGATAATACGGATAGGAGCGCTCGGTCATCTCGTCGTAGTGGCCGGTCATCGGCACCGCCTCTCCGGTCGCCAGATTGTAGATCGTCAGGTCGACGGCGCAACCACGATTGTGGCGCGAGCCCTCGCGGGGATCGGCAACGAACCGGTGCTTGTCGGGCGGAGTCGCGTCCCAGAAAATTTTCGTGACGTACCACGGCCGGTACGCGTCGTGAATCAGCAGGCCGTAACCCCGGCTCTCGAGCTTGCGCGCCACGCGTGCCAGCGCTTCGGCTGCCGGGCGCTGCATGAATGCCCTGGCTTCGGTGTAGACGGGAGCGCCAAGGAAATCGCGGTTGGTGGCGTAGCGGATATCGAGCTTGATTTTCGGATCGAGCGTCGTGACGTCGACCAGGTCCGGCTTCAGGAATTCGCCTGTTTCCACCGGCGGCTTTGCCGCCAGCGCTGCCCGCCGCAGCTCCTCGATCGGCTTCACCGGCTGGATGCGGAAAAACGGCCCGGCCACCCCGCCCGGCATTCGCCGCGGAAACACCACGCTGCCGATGCGCACGCTGGTTGCGATTCCCCGCGCGTCTCGCGTGAAGAATGCGTGCTCGCCGTCGTAGAGGCCGCTCGCGGGGAATTCGTATACGTTGCGCGATATCTCCCGCAACGGGATGTAATCGAACCAGTCGACGAGTGCGGTCAGCGTGTCGTCCTTTTCCAGAATGTAGACTGTCGCGTAATCCCACCCGTATTCGCCGACCAGGCCCTGCCACCGCGCGGGCGCCGGTTCCGGCTTCGGCAGAGTGTACGACGGAAAGATCGTATGGCGAACGCGAATTCCGCCCTCCAACGGCGTCAGCTCGAGGCCCCAGCCGAGCCGCCCGTCCTCGATGAGTGAATCGCCAAGCTGGCGCAGCTCGGCCATCGGGCCGCCCGAAAGCTGCAAAAGGAAAAGCCGGTTTCCTTCGTCAATCAGATCGAAGGCGGTGAAGAGCGAGCCGTAGCGCCCGGCGAGTGAGCGCGCGCTGGCCGGAGGCAGGGAAGCAGGCTCTGGAATTTTGGGCAGGCGGTTGCCGTGGCGCGCGGCGAGCATCAGGCGCAGGGCCGCGCTGGCGATGCGCGTGGTGGCGCCGTTTGCCCCTTGGAGATTCGTGATGGCGACGACACCCAGCTTTTCATCGGGCAGCGCGGCCAGCTCCGTGGTGAAGCCGTAAAGCGAGCCGGTTTCGTCGATCAACCGATGGCCGTCGAGCTGTGAAATGACGAAGCCGAGTCCGTAGCCGGCCTTGTCGCCGCCCGGCGTGAATTGTGGCGTGAACATCTCCGCCACCGTTTTCGGGCGAAGCACGGGGCCGGCCGGGCCGCGGCCTCGCGCGAAGAGAACCTCGAGAAAGCGGCCAAGATCGACCACGTTCGAGTAGAGTCCCTCGGCCGGAGCCACGCCCACCGCAAACGTCGGCGTGGGAATGTCGCGCCCGTCGTAGGTCCACATGGCCCCCCTGGCGAGAAGGGCGCGGATGCGGGCGTCCGGCGCGAAGGAACTGTCGCGCATGTCCATCGGCTCGAATACGGCCTTCCGCATGTATGGAGCGAAGCTCTCGCCGCTTTCGCGTTCGAGTACCTCACCGGCAACCGCAGCCGCGGCGTCCGAATATTTCACGTGCGTCGAGGGCCAGTAGACGAGCGCGGTCCGGTTCAGGCTCAGCGCTGTCGCAACCAGCGATGGCGACCTCGCGTCGAAAATGCTCCCCACCGGCGGATCGCGCACCAGACCCGAGCGGTCGGACATCAGTTCGCGCAGCGTAATCGGTGTGGCGAAAGGATTGTGCGGATGGAAGGCGG
>Ga0210077_1000778_pt1 | contig 10361 bp, 7 predicted proteins | sample RushMan_CattailN_5_FD_185556 | JGI IMG/M metagenome (GOLD analysis project Ga0210077, IMG submission 185556) | Wetland microbial communities from San Francisco Bay, California, USA, that impact long-term carbon sequestration -... | ecosystem: Environmental > Aquatic > Marine > Wetlands ... | reverse complement strand
ATATTTTCAGTGAATTTACAGATCACGACGCCGAGCTGAAAGAATTTTTATCATTTCTGAAAACACAAATGCCGGAAGGTCTATTTCTACTGATCTCAAATCATGACACATCATCTGTCCTGGGAGACACGTTTCAAATTTCAGTCCAGATGCGCGATACCATTATGGATCGCGTTCAAAAAGAAAAAGGAATCCATGCTTTTGAAATCAGCGAATCCGCGATCGTGTTCGCAACGTTTATCAATGAACTCAATGTGACGATGTTGTATAATGAGTCCAAGCAGCCCCCGTGTTCATGCATTGATCCGGACAGATCAACGGTTGTGTCGCTGTATATCCAGCTGTTTCTATCTCAAATGAGGTTGCGTCACGAACAGGCATTTTTGGAAACACAACAAAAACAATATGAACGGAAAATCAGTGTTCTCGAAAAAAAATATCAAGAGATCCAGGAAGATAATCATCGCGGATATCAGATCATTCAGAAACAGCAGGATCAATATTCACAAACCTTAAAATCGGAAATTGCCCGGCAAACCGCTCAGCTTCGGGACGCCAATGAAAGTCTGAAGCAGGCACGTGAAACCGCGGATAGTGCCAATCTGGCCAAAAGCCAGTTTCTGGCCAACATGAGTCACGAAATTCGAACGCCGATGAATGGCATCATCGGCTTTACCGAAATGCTTCTCGATACCGATCTGGATCAAAATCAGCGGGATTTCGTGGAAACGATCCAAAGAAGTGGCGACAACCTGTTATCCTTGATCAACGACATTCTCGATTTTTCAAAAGTAGAAGCCGGAGAACTCGATTTTGAAAATACAGAATTCGATCCAATGCTTATTGCATACGATGTTTGCGAACTGACGCTCCCAAAGGTTCAATCAAAGCCTGTGGAAATTCTTTGCCGCCTCGGAGATCATCTCCCGCCGCTTGTCAAAGGAGACCCATTACGATTTCAGCAGGTCATGATGAACCTGATGGGTAATTCGGTTAAGTTTACCGAATCCGGTGAAATCGAGCTCTATCTGGATGTTGAAGATGAATCGGACAACCGGGTAAAGATTCATGTCGTCGTCAGAGACACGGGGATCGGTATCCCCGAAGATAAATTATCCGCCATCTTCGCGCCGTTTAAGCAAGCCGACGGATCGACCACCAGAAAATACGGCGGTACGGGTTTGGGACTTTCAATATGCAAGCAGATCTCAAACAAAATGGGAGGGGATGTATGGGTCAAAAGTCCGGCCGATTTTCCATTGATGAGCAAAACCCATCAACGCCGGGATGGCTTCAAATGCCATGATATTGACGAGCCGTCCATGAGCAACCGTCTATGCCGGTCGGATTCCGGAACCATCTTTCATTTTACGGCATGGTTTGAAAAGATCAATGCTTCTGCCGCGACGAAAATAATGCCGTCAACACTCGCCAATCGGAGGATACTCGCCGTCGATGACAACGAAAATGGATTACACATATTAACCGACCTTCTGACTTCGGCGAAAATGGCCGTCATTGCTAGGCGAAAAGGCGATGAAGTTTTGTCATTACTTCAAAAAGCGTTAGAAGACGATCGCCCCGTGGAAATTTGCATCATCGACACACTCATGCCGGAAATGAGCGGGTTGGACATCGCAAAAAAAATCCGCAATTTCACGTCTTCTAATTCCGCACATCAACATTCAATCCGCAATCTCACGTTGATCGCGTTATCTACTTTGTTGAATCGTGATGAAAAAAAATATACGGACATTGGTTTTGACGACATTTTAATTAAGCCGGTTCGGAAAGATAAACTGTACCAGGTGCTGGAAAATGCCGTGAGCAAGCGCCGGGCAATGGATGATGAGACACATCAAATAAATGTGAAGATTCACGAACACGGAAAAACCCTACCGCCGGTCCCCGCCGGAAATGATCATCTGGCATATATACTTTTAGCGGAAGATAATCCCATCAATCAAAAACTGGCAAAGATGATGCTGGTTAAAGCCGGCTATCAGGTTGAGACGGCCGATACGGGAAAAGAAGCCGTTGAAAAATATATGGCTTCATCCGAAAACTTCGATCTCATCTTAATGGATATGCAGATGCCTGAAATGGACGGCATAGAAGCCACTCGGCTCATACGGAATTGGGAAGTAAAAAACAAGCACCGGATTCCCATTGTTGCATTGACGGCCAATGCCATCAAAGGAGACAAAGAGAAATGTCTTGAAGGCGGCATGGATGACTATATTACAAAACCGATTAATAAAGATCTCCTTTTTGGAGTTATCGAAAAACAACTGGGTTTGGATGGCAGAGAGCATAGGGCAGAGGGCATAGGGCAGGGCCTGCGGCCGTTGGAGGTTAGAGGACCGGGAACTTCGTTCCCTTGAGGTTGGAGGTCTGAGGGAAGGGATTAAGAAAAGAGAAAAGAGAAAAGAGGTAGGGCATGGCGCATAGGGCAGAGAGTATAGGGCAGAAGGTCGGAGGTCTGTGGGGCGAAGCGATATTATCAATCATCAGTCAACCATCATAAATCATCAATCCATAGAGGCGCAATCAATATCGATAATTTTGCTGTTGATATAATCCTTGGTTTTATATCTTGTCACCCGCTTTAATTTCCGAGTGATGTTTCCCATGCGATCAACTTGCTCTTTAATCGCTTTGATATTTGGATAGAGCGGATCGTTTTTTTGAATGTTCATCAGAATAAGCTCGGAATTCCCTGAAATCGCCTGCATCGGCTGGCTCAGCTCATGGCATATCGCGCCGGTCATTTCAAAGATCACTTGAAGTTTTTCTCTTTCGATCAAAGCGTTCTGCAATTCGACCATGCGCCGGCCGACATCGATTCTCGCCCGGAGTTCATCCTTGTTAAACGGTTTTGCGACGTAATCGTCGGCACCGGCGCTGAGGCCTTCAACAATATCATTTTTATCATCTCGCGCCGTCAACAGAATAATATACATGGGTTCGACATTGTCCCTGCCGCGAAGCTTCCGGCACAATTCAACGCCGTTTTTCCCGGGCATCATCCAGTCCAGAATCATCAATCGGGGCGCATCTTCTTCCTGGAGTTTTTCCCATGCCTCGTTTCCGTCCCGTGCGGAGATCACTTCATAATTCCATTTGACGAGAATCGACTCCAAAATACGCCGAGATGTTGTATTATCTTCCGCGATTAATATTTTCATAATTTGCTCGTGTCGAAATCAGCGAGACAGCCGATCCAATTCATTTTTTAATATATCTAACTGTGTATTGAATTCCGTGAAAAGTAATTGTGCTTTAACCATGTCTCCCGAGCGGCCGGCTGTCTCGATTTTTTCCGCTATTTCTTGCAAGACAACCGCGCCCACATTCCCGGCCGCGCCTTTGATGAGATGGGCTTCTCTCTTGACCAGGAACCCGTCTTTTTTATCCAGCGATTGTTTTAACGCATCCAGATTTATGGGAACTTGATGTAAAAAGTCATCGACAATCTCCTTTGACAGTTCTTCATCTCCCATGAGTCGATACAAGAGTCCATCCCAGTCAAAAACCCTATGAATTGAAGATGAACCATCCGTGATGTCATGGGTTACAGAAGGCTCATTTTTCATCTGTTTTTTTTCTATTTTCTGTTCGTTTTTCATAGGTTTAATGGCATAGGGCATGGAGCATAGGGCAGAGAGCATAGGGAAACCGATGGACGATGGAGGGCCGCTTCGCTAGGATGATGGACGAAAATACATATCAACAGTTCTTTCTTCGTCCCTCGTCCTTTATCTTGCCTCCAACCTCAAGGGAATGAAGTTCCCGGTCCTTCAACCTATAACGGCCGCAGGCCTCTCCTCTTTCCGTCCTCTGTCATCCGTCGTCTGCCCTCTTGTTTTTCGCCTTCTCACCTTTTGCCTTTCACCCTATGCCCTCTGCTCCATGCCCTATGCCCTCCCTATGCTCTCTGCCCTCTGCTCTATGCCCTTCAGCTTCCGGTCCTTTACCCTGTCCCCTTCCCCTGTATCAATTGGTAATAAATCGTTCTGAGATACCTTTTTGACTCGAACATGGAACTCATGCCGGTCAGGGATTCCGAAGATCCGATAATCAGGTAGCCGTCCGGCTCCAGGACACCGGCAATCTTCTCAAAAAGTCTTTTTCTGTCTTCGGGTTTGAAATAAATAGCGATATTTCTGCAAAATATGATATCCACCTTCCCCATCCCGTTAAAAGGCTGTAATATATTTCGCTTGTCAAAGGCAACCATGGCCCTGACTTCATCGCAAATTCTCCAATTTCCGCCATTTGGAATAAAATATTTCTGAAGTACATGTTTTGGCAGACCGCGTTCGATCTCAAATTTATTGTATCTGCCGTAGCTGGCTTGGGCGATTGCAGCGCCTGAAATATCCGTGGCGATTAACTTAATTTGATATTTTTTTAAATCCGGCAACAGTTCCCTTAACACGATGGCGATGCTGTAAGCTTCCTGGCCTGTAGAACAGGCCGCACTCCAAATTCGTATCGGTATCGGAAACAGCCTTGACGATGTCTCCGCCCTTTTATCTATCAAATCAGGCAATATTTTGTGTTGAAGCACTTCAAACGGCCTGATATCTCGAAAAAAAAGGGTCTCATTGGTTGAGATGGCGTCGATAATCCTGTTTTCTATGGCTTTACTCGAATCTATTCTGGCTCTGCTGCATAACTCCCCGTAAGAAGAACATTGATATTCTTTGACCAATCCACCCAGTCTCGTTTCGATAAGATACGCCTTGCTCTTGTCGAGTTCGATTCCCGTTATGTTTGAAATATATTTCGAGATGATTTTTAAATCATCAGGGGTAACTTTTATCATTGAGCCTTGTTGCATCCAGTCACTTTACCGTGCGGCATATCTCGCCGGCAATCATCTCCAACGGAGCAATAATATCGACAATACCGGCGTTTATCGGTTTTTTCGGCATGCCGTAAACAACACAGGTCTCTCCATTTTGAGCAATGATGGTGGATCCGTTCTTTTTCATCAACTCAAGGCCGCGAAAGCCGTCAGAGCCCATTCCGGTCATGATGACGCCGGTTGCTCGGCCGACATAATAATGAGCAATGGATTCAAAAAGATAATCCACGGAAGGCTTGCAATTGTTTTGGGGCGGATCATCGGTAATTCTGATGATCCGTTTTTTCCCGTCGCCGGCGGAATTGATTTTCATCTGTTTGCCGCCCGGAGCGATAAGCGCAACATTCGAGGTCACCGGTTCGCCGTCTCTCGCTTCTCTGACTTCCAGAGAACATTTCGCATTCAGGCTTTTGGCCAGCGATGCTGTAAATATCGGCGGCATGTGCTGAACAATTAAAACAGGAACCCCGATATCCGCCGGCAGGAGCGGCATCATTTGGGCCAAAGCATTAGGGCCTCCGGTGGATACGCCAATGCCGACGATTTCCGATTTTTTCGTTAATCGTCCCGCAATCGTATGCATTCGCTCAACGACTCGATTCGATTCGGATAAGCGCGGTTTTTCGTTTCCGGCGTCAACCCGGCATTTTTCCCCTTTGAGAAGATGTTTAATTTCATTTCGTCGCTTAAATGCTTTTAATATCGGAGAAATAGTCTTTTTTATGCTTTCCGTATTTTCTGACATGGTGCCGTCCTGGGGCTTGGGAATAAAATCAAACGCTCCCAGCTCCAGAGCCTTCATGGTCATTTCGCAGCCTTCATGAGTCAGCGTGCTGAGCATAACGGCCCCAACCTCAAGGTCTTTCTCCTTTATATATTCAAGAACTTCAAGCCCGTTCATTTCCGGCATTTCAATATCCAGCGTTAAAAGGTCGGGCTTTAAAGAAGCCATCTTCACGATTGCGGCTTTTCCGTTATGGGCATATCCCACCACTTCGACATTCGGAAGATCAGAAAGAACATCATTGACAATTTTCCGATAAACAATGGTATCGTCTACGATCAATACTCTTATGGGCTTGTCATTGGTCATTGGCCACTTGTCAGGGGTCATGGGTTGTTCTTCTTATTTTGAGATGGCTTCTATCAAACCATCGACGAATGTTCATCGATTTTGGGCTAATTATCGTCTTCCAACACTTTTTCCACATCCAGAATTCCAATCAATCGGTCCTCGGTTTTATAGACTCCGGTGAAAAATCGTCCCTGGACATTACCGATATTGGCCGGCGGTTTCTCGACTTTTCCCCATTCCGCCTGGACAACGTCGCTAATTTGCTCCACCATCAGTCCGATGTGTTCTTCATTTGAATTGACAATGACATTACGGGTCTTATCATTCAGGTCGGTGGATTTAAGGCCGAGTTTTTTGCCGAGGTCGATAATGGTGACGATTTCGCCCCGTAAATTCAGAATGCCCAAGACGTATTCCGGTGCCTGTGGAACCCGGGTCATCTCGATGAGCTTGTTGATTTCCTGAACTTGTAATATATCCATGCCGCATAAAGCGTCTCCGACAAAAAAAGTTGCCAATTCCACCGTGGCCTTGTGTACATCGGTTTGAGACGACTGGTGCATTGAAAAACACCCCCTTCCTATTCTTATGGTCGAATTGCTAACGACGTATAATTGTAACTTTATAACGAAATTTTAAACTTGCCGACCATCTTATTTAACTTGGTACCCATCTTGGTCAGCTCTTCCGCACTGAGATTAACCTGGGCGCTGCTGTTGGACATTTCGGCAGCAGACTGGTTAACATCGGCAATGTCGGTGGCGATTTCTTCAGCCACGTTTGAACTCTGAGCGACATTCTCACTCACTTCCTGAATTCCCTGGGAAGCCTGAGCGACATTTCCGGCAATTTCTTTTGTGGTAACCGACTGTTGTTCCACTGCCGTGGCGATGGTGGTCACAATTTCATTGACATCATTGATAATCTTTGAAATCTGATTGATTTCGGACACCGTCCCGTCCGTCGATCCTTGAATGGCGGCGATTTTCTCTTTGATTTCCATGGTTGCACCGGCGGTCTGCTTGGCAAGATCCTTGATCTCGTTGGCCACGACGGCAAATCCTTTCCCGGCCTCACCGGCCCGTGCCGCTTCGATGGTTGCGTTTAACGCCAGCAAATTGACCTGTTCGGAAATCTCGGTGATGGTTTCAACCACTTTCCCGATTTCCCTGGCGGCATTGCCCAGCTCATCGACCTTTTTCGAAGCGCTCTTTGTCTGAATCACCGCATCGGATGTGATGTTGCTGGCCTTCTCGGAATTTTGGGCGATTTCAGCGATGGTGGACGTCATCTCTTCTGCCGCCGATGCCACCATGCCGATATTTGTCGCAGCTTCTTCCATGGCCGAAGCCACAGAATGCATATTGGAACTCATCTGTTCCGATGCGGACGCGACGGTGTTCGACTTGCCGGCCATATCTTCAGCTCCCCCGGACATCTGCGCGGAAAGACTTGACAGATCGGCAGAAGAATTGTTGAGCAGTTGGCTGTCTGTTGCAATATCCTTGATCATAATTCCCACCCGTGTCACGAATGTATTGATCCAGGCAGCCATTTTATCGAGCTCATCCCGAAGCACAAATTGTGCGACCGGACACTGCACGCAGGATTTAAATTCTCCGGAAGTCAAACACCGGCATTGGACGCCTCCCGGCGCATTTGACCCGACCTCCTGAAAACAGCTCAATTTTTTCCCAAAGGCCGGGCAATCGGTATGCCGACATTTTCGCAATGCCGCGCAATCCACCTTTTGCATGGGGATGCGCTGGGTCAGGTCGCCTTTGAGCACCATCTGTCTAACGGTCTCATAGGATCTTTTGATGGGTGTACTCACGACGTTGTCGACCAGAAAATAGAGTATGCCGGTATATAAAATAATTAACACCGATGCGACAGCGACATAGAAAATAAACGATTTTCGAATGCGGGCGACATCTTTGCTGATATCCAGGATAACCGCGCTGATGCCGATCGCTTTATCCTTGTCGTTGTTCAGCGTTCCAAGGAGCACTAATAGGTCTCTGCCTTCTTTATGAACCCGTCGAATGTCCGTCTTTCCGGTTTTAAACACCTGGTTTAAATCCGGATCCAGGCCTGATAAAAACTTCTCTTTGTAACTTTTCGCCAAAACCTTGAATTCAGAGCCTTCGGGGATCAGTATGGAACTGTCGTAGCCGTTTCTTCCCATAGAGGGAAGCACTTCACTCACCCAAGAATCAAGTTCGATGCCCTTCACGATCTGCTGGACATTCTTATAATATGATTCAAGGATCGCTTCTTTGTATTTCATCATATCCGTTGACTTGTCATGATAGCTTTTAACAATAAAACCGACGACCAAAATCAGTATAGCGGGAATTATTGCAGCGATCATTTTACCTTTGATTGACTTGATTTTAAGCATCCCCTTTCTCCTTGTTTGGTGCCTGCCATGTGTGAGATAGCTTCTATATCCTGAATTTTCCGACCATCTCGTTTAGTTTTTTAGCCAGGCCGTCCAGTTCTTCAGCGCTCGTTGCCACCTGGCTGCTGCTCCTTGACATTTCATCGGCCGATTGACTGACGCCGTTGATGTCGTCTGCGATCTCATGGGCCGCGGCCGAGCTCGTGGCGACATTTTCATTCATCGTCTGTATCCCCTGGGCCGCCTGGGCAACGTTACCGGCAATATCTCTGGTGGTGGCCGACTGTTCTTCCACCGCGCCGGCGATGCTGGAAACAATCTCATTGACATCATCGATGATCTTTGAAATCTGATCGATTTCCGTTACCGTTGCATTGGTTGCCCCCTGAATGGCGCCGATCTTTCCTTTGATTTCTAAAGTGGCTTCAGCGGTTTGTTTGGCAAGATCTTTGATTTCATTGGCCACTACGGCAAATCCTTTACCGGCCTCACCGGCCCGTGCCGCTTCAATAGTGGCATTTAACGCCAGCAGGTTGACTTGTTCGGAGATCTCGGTAATGGCCTCGACCACCTTACCGATTTCATTGGCCGCGCTGCCGAGTTCATCAACCTTGCTCGAAGCACTCTGTGTCTGAACCACGGCACCGCCGGTAATGCTGCTTGCTTTCTCGGAATTTCGGGCGATCTCGTTAATGGTCGCTGTCATTTCTTCTGCTGCATTCGCAACCATGTTGACGCTGTCAGACGCCTGTTCCATGTTTGAAGCGACCGAATTCATATTGGTACTCATCTTTTCAGCCGCCGAGGCTGCCGTATTTGATTTCCCGGACATGCTGCCGGCGCCTTCGAACATCTGCCCGGAAAGCTTTGAAAGTTTTTCGGAAGATGAACCCAGCATATTCGCATTTTCGGCGATGGCATGAATAATTCCCTGCAGCTTTTCCATAAAAACGTTAAACCATTTCGAGAGTTCGCCGACTTCATCTTCGCTTTTGACCTCAAGCCGTTTGGTAAGATCTCCCTCACCTTGGGCAATATCCTTGACAATTTCGATCGTGTTCTTAATCGGTTTGGTGACAATGTGCGATAATGAGACATAAATGGTCGCACAGAGGATAATGACCCCGATAAATCCCAAACAAACCAGTATGGCGACAATCGATTGCATGGCCTTTGTTTCGGCATTTTTTGTGTTATCGATCATCATATCCGTTCGCGTCGATACTTTTTTCATCTCCGATGCAACACTCGAAAAATTGAGGCCCACCTCAACCGAACCCACCACCTCTTTATCAAATCTTATGGGTCGGTTAATGATTTTTGCATCCTTATGTTCAGAGAGTTTTTTGGTTAATGCTTTTTTGTCTTTATCGTAAAAAGTCACAAAAAGCACATCGGGATCTTTTGAACTGTTATCGGCAGTTTGTTGGAGCGTATCAAAATCGTATCCAACGATCAGGCTGGATGCATTTTGCGCCATTAAATTGGCAATGGATTCTCCTTTTCGCGTAATCGCATTGTGGAGCATTTGTTCTTCGTTTGATTTTTCGCTTTCCAGTAGACTGATAAAACTTTTCACTTCTTTGGATTGAGAACTTTTAACGGCAGTGATGACGACGATTGTCAGTCCCACCATAAAAATAATTGTCAGTACTGAAACGATGGATATAAACTTAGTCGTGATGCTTTTTCTTTTCATGCTTAATCTCCGAAGATACCGTATTTGATCGTTTTTAAACATTGGGCCACAGGAGCATAATCGAGCGGTTGGGTCCATCCGACAATCTTGCATGATCTTGCGGCCATTGAATCTTTAGGCATGTCTATCAGCGCAGCAGCGACCTTATCGGCAATCCCTGCCGGTGTATTTTTACTGGCAGCCATGGGCCACTCCGGATAAAGACGCGTGCTGTGAACAAAGGGGAAATCGTCTTTAATCGGGTGGATGATCCTGAAATCGCTTATTTTGATCTTGCCTTCTTCCTGCATCCGTTCCAGTGTGTCGGAAC
>Ga0210077_1000777_pt1 | contig 10362 bp, 10 predicted proteins | sample RushMan_CattailN_5_FD_185556 | JGI IMG/M metagenome (GOLD analysis project Ga0210077, IMG submission 185556) | Wetland microbial communities from San Francisco Bay, California, USA, that impact long-term carbon sequestration -... | ecosystem: Environmental > Aquatic > Marine > Wetlands ... | reverse complement strand
CTAATGTTCATGCTCAATTACACCTGGATCATTCTGGCGCTGCCGATACTCGGGGCGGCGATCAACGGCCTATTCGGCAAGCGCTTTTCGAAGACGGCCGTCAATTCCGTGGCCATCGGATCGGTGGGGCTGACGTTTCTTGCCGTCTGCGAACTGGTCCGCGAGTTCTGGTCCCTGCCGGCCGGCCAGATTCCCTGGGTGAAAACCTATTACACCTGGATGGCTGCCGGCGACTACACCAGCCATCCGTTCCACATCAATTTCGCCCTGCAGGTCGATCAGCTGACGATCATCATGCTGCTGACGGTCTCCTTCGTCGGTCTGCTGATCCACATCTACTCCACCGGCTACATGGCGCATGAAGGCGGCTACTACCGCTACTTCAGCTACCTGAACCTGTTCATGTTCTTCATGCTCACGCTGGTGCTGGGCGCGAACCTGGCGGTGATGTTCGTCGGCTGGGAGGGCGTGGGCCTTTGCAGCTACCTGCTGATCGGGTTCTGGTTCCACAAGAAATCGGCAACGGACGCGGGCAAGAAAGCGTTTATCACCACGCGCATCGGCGACCTCGCTTTCATGGTCGGCCTCCTGCTGGCGTTCTGGACCTTCGGCTCGCTGTCGTACACCACGATGTTCCAGAAGGCTGCCCAAATGCAGCCGGAGACGATGGCGCACGCGGGCGTGCTCACCGGCATCGCCGTACTGCTTTTCATCGGCGCCATCGGCAAATCGGCTCAATTGCCGCTGTACGTTTGGCTGGCGGACGCGATGGAAGGCCCCACGCCGGTCAGCGCGTTGATCCACGCGGCCACCATGGTCACCGCGGGCGTTTACATGGTGGCGCGCATGAATCCGGTCTATTCGCGCGCTCCGATGGCCATGCTGGTGGTCGCGACCGTCGGCGGAGTCACGGCGTTTTACGCCGCCACGATCGCGCTGATGCAGAAAGACATCAAGAAAGTCCTCGCCTATTCCACGATTTCGCAGCTCGGCTACATGTTCCTGGGCTGCGGCGTGGGCGCGTACGCGGCCGGCATCTTCCATCTGATGACCCACGCCTTCTTCAAGGGACTGCTCTTCCTTACCGCGGGCAGCGTGATTCACGCCATGGGCGGCGAGCAGGACATGACCAAGATGGGCGGCCTGCGCAAAAAGATTCCCATCACCTACTGGACGATGATGATCGCCACGCTGGCCATCGCCGGCATTCCGGGATTCGCGGGATTCTTCAGCAAGGACGAAATTTTGGAAGCCGCGAAGTCCGGACAGCACGCGATCTTGTGGTTGTGGGTGCTGGGCACGCTGGCCGCGGGCCTGACGTCGTTCTACATGTTCCGCCTGATGTTTCTCACGTTTTTCGGCAAGCCGCGATTCGACGAGCACAAGGTGCACGTCCACGAGTCGCCCCTGAACATGACCATCCCGCTGATGATTCTGGCCTTCCTTTCCACGTTCGGCGGCTGGCTGGCCGCGCCGAAGCTGGCCGGCGGAATCAATTATTTCGCCCAGTTCCTCAACCCGGTTTTCACGAAATATGCGGTGTCGCCCGCGCCTGTGGAAGCGGCGGCTGCGCCGGGAACGAGCCCTGTCGTGCAGGTTTTGCTGTCGCTGGTGGGCATTCCGGTGATCCTGGGGCTGATCGGCCTGCTGGTGGCGTGGTGGTTCTACATTAAGAATCCCAATGCGCCGAAGCAGCTCGCCCAGAAACTGCATGGCGCCTACGTCCTGATACTGAATAAATATTACGTCGACGAAATCTATATCGCGGTGATCGTCCGCCCGCTGCTGTGGCTTTCCAGGCGAGTCCTCTGGGAATTCTTCGATGCCACGGTGATCGATGGCGTGGTGAACGGAACGGCCACTGTGGCGCGCGAATCGGGTGGGACCGTGCGCGAGCTGCAGTCGGGCAATACGCGCAGCTACGCCTCCTGGGTGGTGATCGGCGCGGTGGGATTCACGATTCTTTTGCTCGCATTTATCGGATTGGCGGTGCGTTAGAGTGCATAACCAGTCGTATTTGCTGACGGTCATTACGTTTCTGCCGCTTTTCAGCGTGGCAGCGCTGCTGGTGCTGCGTTCGGACGATCACGTCTGGATCCGCCGCATCGCGCTCGCCGCGTCGCTGGGCGAATTCGCCGTGTCGCTGCTGCTGCTGCGCCACTTCGATATCACGGACCCCGCGTATCAGTATCAGGAATTCCACAACTGGATCGGCTCGTCGATTCATTACCACCTCGGCATCGACGGCATCAGCCTGTTTCTCGTGCTGCTGACCACCTTCCTGACGCCGCTGGCGATTCTCTGCTCCTGGAAGTCCATCCAGGAAAATGTGAAAGGCTTTTTCATCTCGCTGCTGGTGATCGAGACGGCCATGATCGGCGTATTCGTCTCGCTCGATCTCTTCTTGTTCTTCGTCTTCTGGGAACTCACGCTGATCCCCATGTATTTCATGATCGGCATGTGGGGCCACGAGCGCCGCATCTACGCGGCCGTGAAGTTCATTCTGTACACGATGTTCGGCTCGATCCTGATGCTGGTTGCCATTATCTGGCTCTACCACGTAACCGGCTCCGTCACGTTCGATCTGCCGCAGATCGAGACCATCCTGTCGAACAGCGCGCCGCTGCCCCCCACGGAGGGCCTGCTGCTCTTCGGCGCGTTCTTCCTCGCTTTCGCGATCAAAGTGCCGCTCTTTCCGCTGCACACCTGGCTGCCCGATGCGCACACCGAAGCGCCCACGGCCGGTTCCGTCATCCTGGCCGGAGTGATGCTGAAGCTCGGGACGTACGGCATGCTGCGCTTCTGCCTGCCGCTCTTCCCTGCCGCGGCTCATAAGCTGGCGCCGCTGATCGGAGTGCTGGCCATCATCGGCATCGTGTACGGCGCGCTCGTCGCCACGGTGCAGCACGATTTGAAGCGGCTCGTCGCCTATACGTCGGTGAGCCACCTTGGCTTCGTGGTGCTCGGCATCTTCGCCTTCAACGCCATCGCCATGCAGGGCGCGATCTACCAGATGCTCAACCACGGCGTTTCCACCGGCGCCCTCTTCCTCGCCGTCGGCATGCTGTACGACCGCCGGCACACGCACGAAATCAAAGAGTTCGGAGGGCTGGCCACGCCCATGCCCGTGTTGATGGCGTTCTTCCTGTTCATCGCGCTCTCGTCCCTGGCCTTGCCTCCGCTCAACGGTTTCATCGGCGAGTTCCTGATTCTGATCGGGACGTTCGCCACGCATCACTCCTGGGCGGCTTGGGCCGCCAGCGGCGCGGTTCTCTCCGCCATCTATCTCTTGTGGGCCTATCAGCGCGTCGCGCTCGGCGACGTCACCGTCGAGAAAAATAAGACTCTTCCGGACGCGTCCGGCCGCGAGCGCCTCATTCTCGCCACGGTGGCCGTCGTCATCCTGTTCATGGGCCTCGCGTCGCCCTTGTTCACGCGCCCCATGGAGCCAGCCACCAACGCACTGCTGCAGCAGATGAATGACCAGCTGCAGCGCCCGCAGAACGCCGTGCGTCCCGCGCTTCCGGGCAAGATCGGCGCGCATGGGGTCGTGCTGCCGGCGGCGATGGTGGAAAGGCAGGCGCGGCCATGATGAGCATGGCGCAACAGCTCGTCAATCTTCACCGCATCGCGCCGGAGGTGGTGCTGTGCGTTTTCGGCATCGCCATCATGCTCATCGATCCGTTCTTGAAGCCATCGGGGCGGCGCGCCCTGGGCTGGGCGGCTTTTGCCGGCACTCTCGTGGCGCTCGCGTCGATTCACGTCGCGATTCGCTCCGAGGGCTTCGCCTACGACCGCCTGATCAGCACGGATAATTTCAGCATCTTCATCCATGTGCTCGTCATCCTCGCCGCCGCCCTGGCGATTCTCGGCTCCATCGACTATCTCGATCGCGAGGGCATTCAGCGCGGCGAATATTACGCGCTGGTGCTTTTCGCCACGGCCGGCATGGGCATTCTGGCCGGCGCCAACGAGCTGATCACCGCGTTTATCGGCCTCGAAATGAGCTCGATTTCGAGCTACATCCTGTGCGGTTTCCGCCGCAAGGCGCGCGAATCCAACGAAGCGGCGATGAAGTATTTCCTGCTGGGCTCGTTCGCCACGGCGTTTTTCCTGTACGGCATCGCCATGATTTATGGCGACACGGGGACCACGTACATCGACTCCGCGAAAACCGTTCTCGAGCGCCAGACGGCCGCCGCCGGGCATATTCCCGCCCTGGCGCTTCTCGGTCTGGGACTGATCTTCGTTGGCCTGGGATTCAAAGTGGTCGCCGCGCCGTTCCAGGTTTACGCGCCGGACGTTTACCAGGGCGCGCCCACGCCGGTGACGGCGCTGCTGGCCTCCGCACCCAAGGCCGCCACGTTCGCGCTGATGGTGCGCATCTTCTACGTTTCGTTCCATTCCGCCAGCAACACGTGGTTCTGGGTGATCTGGGTCTCCGCCATCTTGACCATGTTCATCGGCAACCTCGGCGCGCTGGTGCAGAACAACGTCAAGCGCATGCTCGCGTATTCCTCCATCGCCCACGCGGGATACATTCTGGTCGCCTTCGCCGCGTCCACGGAGCTGGGCGCCGCGGCGGTTCTCTTCTATCTCGCCGCTTACGTGCTCATGAAGCTCGGCGCGTTCGTGGTGCTCACGCACCTGGGCCAGCAGGGCGAAGAGCACCTCTCCATACAGGACTACGGCGGCTTGGGCATGAAACAGCCCGCGCTCGCGGCGTGCTTCTCGCTCTTCCTGCTGGCGCTCCTGGGCCTGCCGGCCACCGGCGGATTCTTCGGCAAGTTTTTCGCCTTTCAGGGAGCGCTGGACTCCGCGAGTACCCATGGCACTGCGGTGATCGCGCTGGTCGTGCTGGCCGCCATCAATAGCGTGATCGGCGCCTACTATTACGTTCGCGTGATCGTGGCTATGTACTTCTGGCCGCAATCAACGGAATACGTGCCCACGCGCGTGTCGCCCGCGGTTACCATCGTGCTGGTCGTTGCCGCGGTCGGCACTCTCTACCTCGGCATCGTTCCCGGGCGCGTCCGTTCGCTGGCCATTTCCGCCGCGCACTCGCTTCCCTTGGCGCAATCGGGGCGGGCGAACCGGGCCAACGCCAGCGTCATCCTTCCGTCCTCTGGCGCATCCGCTCGCAACTAGAGCTTTTGCAGAACGCATAGCTAAGCTCCGCGTATGGTCTGCTCGCCGCCGCATGCGCAGACTGTCATTCCGAGCCCACTTCCGCGTCTCTTGCGGGAATGGCGGCGAGGAATCTGCTTCTGCCGTTCCGCCCCGCTACACGATTTATGTAACTGCTAGCTATGCATCTGTGTGCCTGCCGGTACGGACGCAATGTAGCTATGCGTCTGCGCCATCGGCCGTGAAGCCGGTGCCGCATTCCAGGCGGGATGGAGAAAGAACGCGCAGGCGTTGACAAAACAAAAGCGCCTGGAAATCCGCTCGTCGCGAGCGAACCTCCAGGCGCCTGATTCCGTGCGGGAAAAACTACTTGATGAAAACGATCGCGAAAACGTAAAGCGTCAGCGATTCGATCAGCGCCACGCCGACGAAAAACGCGATACGAATCGGGCCAGCCGCTCCCGGATTCCGCGCCGAGCTTTCGCAAGCCGCCGCCGTTGCGCGTCCCTGTCCAAGGCCGCATCCCGCCGCCGCGATTCCAAGACCGGCAGCCGCCGCCAAGTCAACCCAATCGGTGTGCGCTGCAGCCGCACCCGTCGCCTGCGCCAAAGTCACCGGCGCCAGCACCAGCATCGTCACGATCGCCAACAGCAACCACGTCGCTTTCCTTGTCATACGCTTTCCTCCTTGCTATGAATTGTCCGCCAGGAGGTGGTTCCCGGAATGCCTTGGGAGGCTACCGGTCTCACGCTGGCGGATCAAAATGCCCGCACCGTGCAACAAAGACTAGTGCTCTTCCGCAACAGCCAATCCCAAATAGATGATTGCCAGAATCGTGAAAATGAACGCCTGCAAAATCGCCTCGAACACGTGGAACAGCTCCAGCCCCAGCGGAATCCCAACCGGCAGGATTCCGGAGATGTATCCCACCGGATTCCAATGCCCGACGAACAGGAACAGCGCCATAGTGAGGCCCAGAAACGTCACGTAAATCAGTTCGCTCACCAGCATGTTGGCCCACAACCGGACGGTCAGCGAAAGCATGCGCGCGAAATGGCTGATCGTCTCGATCAGCACCATGAGCGGGGAAATCAGCAGCACCGGCCCCATCAGAGTCTTGCCGTATCCCACCGGCCCGTGATGGCGGATGCCGTACCAGTTGTAGTAAAGGAAGACGACCACCGAGCACGCCAGAGGAACCGTGATTTCCGCGGTCGGCGACATGAATCCCGGGATCAGCGCCACCAGGTTGCAGAGCAGGATGAACATTCCGATCGAGCCCATCATCGGGATGTGCCGCTCGCCGCCGTGTCCCACGATGTCGTCCACCAGATCCTTGACGCCCATGCCCATCGGGTTGGTCATGAACAGCTCCAGGCATTGCTGCGTCGCGCCCGGGCGGTCCGCCGAAAGCCGCCGCTTTACCCACAGGAAGAACACGATGGCGAAGACGAAGACGATCAGCTCCATGGCGAAAAAGTTCGAGATGGGGTACTCAGGATTGGCCGGCTGAAGGTGAAGAGCATGGAACAGAAGCAATGCCGGCTTGGCCAGCAGCCAGTTCACCCACTTTGTCGCACCCAGAACTTGCTCTTCGCCCATGGTTCTCCCCGGTTCGGGTATTCGATGGTCTCAGGTATTAGGAGTCGGAGTCGCTCTGCGTCCAGCGGTGATGGCCGTGTACCAGCTCGTACCCGATTTCCAGCACGATCGCCGGAACCACAGCCGTCAGCCCACACACAAACTCAATGGCGGGCAACCGCAGCCAGACGAGGATAGCATACGTGGCCCCGAGCAACAACATGAGCCGCCCCAGGAACTTGGCATTCACGGATTTCGGCACGCGGACCTTGCTGGCATCCGCTTGCGCCTCGCCGAGTTGCACTATCGCCGCAGCCCCTGCTCGCAGCCAGCGAAAATTCAGCCAGCAGAGCAGCAGGCCGACCGCGGCGGCCAGTCCCGCGCGCAATCCCCGGTCCGCCAGCGAGGCGGCCACGATGGCTGCCCCGGCGACCAGGAGGAAAACTTCCATCCGCCGCTCGACGGCGGCGGATTCCGCGTCACTTCCCATCGTTGTCCTTCTTATCCAGCAGGCTCACGACTTTCAGCATTTCCCGGATACCCACGCCGAATCCCACGAATCCCAGCAGCAGCATGAACAGCGGCGCGGTGTGCAGCCAACCGTCGATCAGGTAGCCGATGCCGCCGCCCACCAACATCGGCACGACCAATTCAAACGGCAGCGTCCAGGCGACGCCGATCGCCTTCATCGTTCCGGGCGGAATCTTCTTGCGGTCTTCTTTGGGCACGGGGCTTCTAAGCGATTGTATCGCAGGAGGCGGCAAAACTCAGCGCAAGGCAAGCGCCGCCAGTGACTGCGCCGCGAAGCGCTCGCCCGGCGCTTGCGGAGATACCCGGCGGCCGTCAGTCATGGCGCGCGCCGTGCAGCACGTCGATCGCGTGCGGGAGCAGGTCGGCAACCGCGTCGAACGATTCGACGGCCCCGCGCGGGCTGCCCGGCAGATTGATGATGATCGTCGACCGGCGAATGGCGGCCGCGCCGCGCGAGAGCAGCGAACGCCGCGTCTTCTGCATGCCCATGGCGCGCATGTGCTCGGCAAATCCGGGGATCAGCCGCTCGGCCGCTGCCATGGTCGCTTCGGGCGTCACGTCGCGCGGGCCGAGTCCCGTGCCGCCGGTGGTGAGAATCAGATCGGCGGCGCCGGAATCGGCGGTCTCTTCTAGAAACTTTTGAATGGCCACGCGGTCATCGGCGAGGACAGCGGAGGCGACCACATCCCATCCGAGTTCCCTGCACCGCGCGGTCACGGCCAGGCCGGAGCGGTCTTCGTTTTTTCCCGCGGCGACGGAGTCGCTGACGGTGAGCACCGTAACGCGCATCGATGAAGGCCTAACTGGCGGCCTCAACGCCTTCCGTAGCGTTGTCGCGCTGGCCCTCGTCCATCAGGCGCAGCGCCTCCATCAGAAGCCCCGTGGTGGTGCGGGAAATGGTGGAGCGGGACGGGCCGGAATTGAAGTCGATCTCGAATTCACCAGCCGGCCAGCGGACCGCTGGGTAGACGGCCTCTTCACCTTCCGTGACGCCGGTCTTGGCATCTAGTTTGGCGTCCGCGCACTGCCCGGACGAGAAGAACATCTCGCAAACGTCATCTTCGTGGCGAATCGTCAATTTGCAGGACTTCTGGCCCATTTCGATCGACTGCATCAGGTCGAGCATGCTCATCTCTTCGAGCCGGCCTTGTATCACTCCCGGACGCACGGCGCGATTCTGTAGTTTTTCGAGGTGCAGCCGGTCGATGACTTTCTTGGTGCGCCGGACGAGATCCTTAAGGAAAAAGGGCTTGCTGATGAATTCCTCGACGCCCTCGACGAGCGGGCGCAGCTTTTCCTCGATGTCGCCTCGGCTGGCCAGAAAAATAAAGGGAATGAAGCGCGTTTGCTGGCGGGCGCGAATCTTGTCGTAGAGTTGCCGGCCATCGAGGCCGGGCATGCGATAGTCGCACACAATCAGATCGGGAGCGTCGTCGACGATCTTCAGCAGCGCGTCCGCGCCATCGGCGGCGGCGTAGACCTCGCAATGAGGACCGAGCCCTTTCATCAGCAGGTCGAGGATTAGAGCATTATCATCGACCACCAGCACTCGTACGTCCTTCGCGGGAGTCATTTGCGGCCGCGCTTTTCGCTAGGCGCACCCGGACGAACATACGTCCCGCTGCGCCCGCCGGATTTTTTCACCACGTGGACTTCGGTGATCTGCATGCCGCGTTCGAGGGCTTTGCACATATCGTAGATGGTCAGCGCTGCAACTGAAGCGCCAACCAGGGCTTCCATTTCCACGCCGGTAGGGCCGGTAGCGGTCGCTTCCGAAGTGATTTCAATTCCATTCTGGCATAGCTTGGTCCGCACATCCACGTGCGTCAACGCCAGGGGGTGACAAAGAGGAATCAGCTCGGAGGTGCGCTTGGCGGCGGTGATTCCCGCAATGCGCGCGATTTCCAGCGGATTGCCCTTGGGATTCTTCAGCTTGCGCAGGCTGGCGACGGTCGATTTCCTCATGCGAACGAAGGCGTGGGCCACGGCAGTGCGCGTGGTCGGCGCTTTGGCCGTCACGTCCACCATGCGCACGCGGCCGGATTTGTCGTAGTGAGAAAGTTGGCTGGCCGATTTGGTCATTGTTTTGGGCACGGAAGCACCATCGATTTTGAGGCATCTGCGCGGCCAATGTAAGCGGATTTTGCGACCCCGGCGCGAGGCAAGAAAGCGAACGGGAGGCGAATTTTTTCGTGCGCCGGGACGTTCCGGGTAGAACGGTGCGCGATCGTTTGTTTTCTATAGCTTAGATGCATTTCTACTCGAGTGACTGTCTCGGGTAACCACCCCAAAACGCGGGGCGTTTTGGGGACCCCGGGTAGAACGATGCGATTGGTGAGTGGTGAATGGTGATTGGTGGAGACCGAAAGCGAACACTTCGCGCGGGTGGACAAGCGTCCCGGCAAGCCGGGATGCGAAAGGCGCACGGAAAGGAAGCGCGCTTTCGCGCGCGTGGTAATGGCGGAGCTGCGGAGCCTGTGAGAAAACGAGGACCGCGGCACCTCAGCGGCTAAAGCCGCTTTGATGTTGCGGTGCTTACGGCACGGCTGAAGCCGTGCCCTGACGAAAAGCGGCGTTGTCACGCAGACTCTGAAGCTCAGCCCTCCTAAAATGCGATTCTCGAGCGGCGGCGCAGAGGTGTACTTTCGGCTGGGAGGAGCCGCTGTGGCGAGAAGAGAGGTCCTTCGCTCCCGGCGGTCGCTCAGGACGCCAATCCTCGCCGGATTGGCGAATTGTTCGTCCACATACATGACTCCAGATCAACGGTAGCAGAGGTGGGGGCCGGAAAGGCTACTGGCCGAAAGTACAGTATTGGTACAGGTGATTTTAGCTTAGCTGATCGTAGGGCTAGTTTCAGTCAGACGGGGGCGAGCACAGAACTATGGGCGGATCGGGATAAAGCTCGGGGCTTACGTGAGTGCGAGAGCGCCACGACAGCAAAAACCCCACGCTCAAAAACCGAGCGTTGGGCACCCTGAAATTCAAAACCGAAAGCGTGGGCCACCCTCTATGACGTTGTCGGCTCTGTCAAGACACACCTTGAGTGTGCGAGTCGCGAGGACTTTTCGTTTTTCCTAACCAGGGTCTTTGCTCTTTGCTTCTGTTCGACCAAGGCTCGCACCA
>Ga0210077_1000776_pt1 | contig 10370 bp, 9 predicted proteins | sample RushMan_CattailN_5_FD_185556 | JGI IMG/M metagenome (GOLD analysis project Ga0210077, IMG submission 185556) | Wetland microbial communities from San Francisco Bay, California, USA, that impact long-term carbon sequestration -... | ecosystem: Environmental > Aquatic > Marine > Wetlands ... | reverse complement strand
AATCCAACAAATCCGCGCTCATCTCATGGGCATGATTTTTGCCGCCCATGGAAATATTCATTCTGAAATTATTGGGATTATACCTAACGTAAGCTTCCGCATAATCGCCGGCGATAATCACCCGCACATCCGTAAAATTTTCCAAAAACGGCTGAAGCACAAAGGGGTAAGAGGAATCGGAAAGCGCCAGAAAACTGTAAAGAATTTCCATGGTATCCCACTTCCTCACTCCGTGGCCGCAGTGCCGATGATCTTCTTTGGTGACGACCGGAGCGATCCCGAGTCTGTTATAGATATTTATCGCGTCAATGAGATCGGCCCGTCTAGTGATCACTACCGTGTGGGGCAGCATCCATGTTTTAAAAATAACGGCCTGCGTCGACTTGGAATGATTCAGAACCTGGGAAAGCGGAGAAGGAAAACAGAATATCCCCCGTTCGAGAAGATCGATAAGGATCGATTCTTTAATGTGCTTATAGCTCAGAATTCCTAAAAAAGTATCCCCGGAACGCAGGTCCTGATATCGCTTTTTAAGCTCCCTTGCGCTTCGGATGATCATCGAATCACCTGCTTATTTTTCGATCTTCCATACTCAGTTCAATCAATCGATCCAGCAGCCGGCCGAAAGAAATGCCTGCCTTTCCGGCAGCAAGCGGCAAAAGGCTGGTGGCTGTCATGCCGGGAATCGTGTTGGTTTCAAGAACAAAAATATCCTGATCTTTCAGAATCATATCGGTTCGGCTGTATCCTTTGCAAAATAGCGCTTGATGCGCTGTTTTGGCTGTTTCCTGTGCTTTCTCCGTCATCGCGTCATTAATGCGGGCCGGACAAATTTCCTTTGTGGCGCCGGCCGTATATTTGGCCGCGTAATCGAAAAATTCATAGGATTTGTCCGGAACAATTTCAATAAGCGGCAACGCCTCCAATTGATCATTCCCGATGACGCCTCCGGTGAGTTCAATACCGTCGATATACGCTTCAATCAACACCTTTTCATCCTGTGCAAAGGCATCATTGACCGCTTTTTTAAGCAAATCTTTTGATTTGACGACGGATATTCCGACACTCGATCCACTTCCCACAGGTTTGACCACCAAAGGAAGTCCCAAGCTTCGGGTGCACCCATCTTCATCAAACGCATCATTTTGACCCAACACCATGTAAGGCGGAACCAGCAAGCCTGCTTTCTCATAAAGATGTTTGGAAGCCAATTTGTTCATGCCCAGAGCGCTGCCGAGAACTCCGGATCCCTGATAAGGAATGTCGAGAAGATCGAGCAATCCCTGAATGGTACCGTCCTCGCCGAATGGTCCGTGGAGTATGATCAAGGCGGCATCAATTTTGAGAGCGTCCGTGACCAATTGATGAAGGTCTGTTTTCGGATCATACCGAAGGATCGTGTACCTGCTGTGGTCCAAGGCCTCATAGACCTGGTCTCCGCTGGCGATGGAGACATCACGCTCAGAGGATATTCCACCGGATAATAATGCAATGGTCAGTTTTTTCATGGACTTCCTCCAGTTTGAGTAATACCCGCGCCAACACAATACCCAACACGGCTCTTTAGGACTTTAAAATCTCTTCTTTGAATTTGTTATATTCTTCCAGGGTAATTATGTTTTTCTCAAGCATCCGAACAAGTTCGGAAAACTCTTTATATCGAACCGACTCCGGGTCTTCGAGTTGCGGGAGACGGCCGGATGAATGGTTCTCTATTGCAGGCAGGTTAGGATTCGCAGCGCCGATTTTGAACGATGCAAGTCCTCCGAGAAGGCTGACTTCAACACTTCTTCCATTGAACCGTGGTGTGCTGAGTATTTCCCTGAGAGTCTTTTGTTCCCTTTTCATGCGGGTGTAAAAACGATAACCGGAAACGACGATGGCGATCAACCCACCGATAAAAATCCATATCATGTAATTGATAATGCCGCGGAAAAAAATGACCAGAAGAACCAAGGCCGCGATCAAGATAACATGGAGCACAAGAATGAAATAGGCCATCAGGACACTATTTAAATATTGGCTGTCTTTTTCTTTTTTCATAAACATCTAAAAATAAATCCGCCGAACGGAATATATTGCCTCCATTGAGCGAAAGCGCTCATTTGAAGTTATGGGTTATTTGAGAAGCCCTGCCGGGTTGTTGGATTTATCAAGGCAATCTACCAGTTTTTCCATATAATACTGGGGCATTTCGAACATCACAGAGGAATCTCGAATGGTATTTAGCTTCATGATTAAAAAGTTTATCTTTTTCAATAAGCGATATTTTTCAGACGTATCTTGCATGCCCATAAGCAGGTCTTCGGTCTGCCGGATCTCTTTTTTCAACTCAATTTCCGGAGGCAGACAATCTGCATTTTTAAGAATTTTAAAGGCCAGACGCAGCTCCTCGGGAACATGATAATCATCATGCAGTGCCAACGGCTTTCCGAATCCGTCCAGGTTTTCGAATTCACCTTTTTTTTGAGCCTGCAGAATCCGTTCTTCAACGATTTTTTCAAAGCCTTGAATCATGACCGAATGCGTTATTTTTTCTATGTATTTGTTAAAACCCCTAATAATTATTCCATACTCATAATAATTTTCGGTGTCAAGTTAAGTTATATAGCCTGTCTGTATAACAGAGGCATTTCTCTTTTTAAATACCGTTTTCTGCAAATTAACAACATTTAATTCACAACATATTGTGTTTTTGCTTGACCTTTATATCAACAAGTTGTATATACGCCTCTAAGATGACGGAAAAGGACCCAGAACAGAAAAAACAACTTTGCCATCGCAGGCTTTTCCTTTTAAAAGGCTTTGCATTCCTTTCCGGAGCCCTGTTCGGGCTCAACATTTTTTCAGAAGCAAAGGCACAAGAAACGAACTTCTTTCCCGTTACCGAACCCCGGACATTCAGACCCTATCCTTCTGTTCCGACACCCAAAATCGCCTTTATTATTGACGACATCGGGAGCAGCATCTCCCGGGCCAAGGCGTTTTTATCTTTGAACATGCCGATAACATTTGCAATCCTCCCCAAACTACAATACTCCAACCTTCTCGCCCAGGAAATATACGAAAAAGGATATGAAGTCATGCTCCACCAACCCATGGAGCCATACGACAAGGACATCGATCCGGGACCGGGAGCCCTTTATGTTTCATACAAGGACAATGAGATCGAAGAGATCGTCAGCGAAAACCTTGCGCAAATCCCCCAGGCATCGGGTGTGAATAACCATATGGGATCGAGGTTTACATCCTGCTCCGATAAGGTGGTTGAAGCACTGAAGATCATCAAACAAAAGAACCTTTTTTTTGTAGACAGTTTAACAAGCCGTCATTCCCAGGCTTACAAATTGGCCCGGCGCCTCAACATGAAAAGTGCGCCGAGGAACGTTTTTTTAGACAATTCGCCTGAATTGTCGTATGTCCGCAGGCAGCTCAATCACTTAAAGCAACATGCCTTAAGGCATGGGGAAGCCATCGGTATCGGTCATCCTCATCTTTCCACCCTGTTTGCCCTCTACGATTTCAAGTGCGACCTTAACAAAAACGGTCCCGTGTTTGAACTGGTTCCCGTATCCGACCTGATTTCCGTATAACGAGACGCACGACAAGCACAATAAATATATTAAAATATAAGGGGTTATTCCACATTTGTAAACGGTCTTCACCCTGAAAAAACCAAAAAAGCCATAACCTTTTAAAGTTATGGCTTTTATTTGTTTTGGTGGCGATGCAGGGAATTGAACCCCGGACACTGCGGATATGAGCCGCATGCTCTGACCATCTGAGCTACATCGCCATGGCATGTTTTAATAGATGGAAATCGGCATTTCTAACAGCTCGGATTCGCCAAGTCAAGTCAAAAACTTGACGTTTTCATCCTTGTATCCGTTATCCCGACGTCGGGGCTGAAGCCGACCCTGCCGCCTCAATGGCAAATTCCTCCAGGTTATCGGGGAGATTCGAAAATACAATCATAAACGGAAGCTCTTTCCCGGGTTTCACCTGAAAGTTGGATTTGTTATCGCCGAGACGATTTGAAAGTCGTTTCGTTATTGTGTCAAAATCCATATTGGAAAGTTCAATATCAGACAACACGTTCCCGCAAAAAACCGTCTGTGTTTTCACAACTTTTTTGCCTTTTGTAAATAATTTCCCTGTGACGCTGATGAAACTACGGTCATCTGAATATCCGTTTTTAACTCGGCCGGTGATGACGAAGAGTTTGCCTGCCTTGACATTTAAAATAAATTTGCTGTTGATGTCCAGGGTGTCTATTTTAAGGTTCCCTTTCAAATCAGGGATTTTGGGCTTAAAATAATCGCTGACATAGGGAATTTGAATATTCAGGTAATCAAGCAAAACGTAAGTGCCGTACGATCCACCCCCCAATAAGACTAAAATCAGCAAAGCAACCAACGGTCTGCTGACGTGTCTTTTTTTGGGAGAGGCTGCTTCAGCTGCTGCAAGTGGCACATCGGCAATTTCATCTTCAACCGGTTCATCCTCAACACCCTCTTCAAACTCAAATTCCGGCTTTGCACTCTCCTCTTCGGCGGCCTCGGCAGCTTCAGGCTCATCTGAAGTGTCTTCGGCCTCGTCAAGCTCATACACTTCAACGGCTGATGAATCTGCGGGCGACGGCGGCTCAGCAGGCGTTTCTTCCAGCTCCAATTCAAGATCGAGACCTTTCTGTTCAGGTTCTTCTGTCTCCTCTGTTTCTTCCATTTCGAGCATTTTTTCTATCTCGGACAGATCAACCGTTTCAAGATCTTCGTCTTCCTCACCCGCCGGTGCCTGTTCAAGTTCAGGCTCTGCCTCCATATCCAGCTCAAGCTCCATATCTTCCGGAACAGATTCATCTTCGGCGGTCGGTTCTTCTAAATCCAAAATCTCTTCAAGATCGGACAAATCGAGTTCATCGAGGTCATCAAGTTCATCCCTTGGGCGCGGCATCTTGGCTGCTTCTCCAGTCTCGGATTCCGCTTCCAATTTAAACTCTTCACCAGTATCCTCCCCGACGCTTTCCTGGGACAATTCTTCCGTATCAAGCAGGTTTTCCAGATCGGACAAATCAAGATCGTCACCTTCCTGTTCTTCGACGCCGGCTTCAAATCCTTCTTTCACCGTCTCAACCTCGGCCGACATATCCAGATCAAGGTCCAGCTCAAGATCTTCAACCTCTTTATCGGCTTCATCCTCTGCCTCCGGCGCTTTTTCCTCATCCAGCAACTTTTCCATGTCCGAAAAATCGAGATCATCCTCACCCGCCGTCTCTTTTTTTTCGGTTTCAAGCGCCGCCACATCCGGTTGTTCTTCAATTTTCGGCGTGGTTTCAATCGGCAATTCTGTTTCTTCAGAAGTCTTGGGCGGATATGCCGTGAAAACCTCATTGCATTTTGAGCATCGAACTTTTGAACCCGTCGGTTTTAAGAGGCTTTCATCCAAATTAAAACGCGCGTTGCATGCCTTACAGGTAATAATCATAGTTGACCCCAATGGTTAGAGTGAGACTTTTGCAAAACATTTTGCAAAGGTCTCATAGTTTAAGACGATAAATTCCCGATAAATACCGATAGTCTTCGTCATAGTCAAGCCCATATCCCACAAGGAACCCTTCATCCACATCATGACAACAGTAATCGACGGTAATATCCGTCTTACGGCGCTCGCGTTTATCAATAAGAGCACATACCTTGAGCGACTTTGGGTGATATGATCTCAAATAATCGATAAGATATTTCAAAGTCAAGCCCGTATCCACAATATCTTCCACAAGGAGCACGTCTTTATTTTTTATGTCAACTTCGATACCTTTGGTTAAACGAATGTCTTCGGAAGAAGAATTTCCGGAACCATAACTAAAGGCGCGTATAAAATCGATTCGAGCCGGAACATCCATGCACCGAACAAGATCGGATAAAAAGACAAATGCACCTTTTAGTACGCCGATAAGGATGAGGTCATGATGTTGATAGTCGGAAGATATTCGTTGCGCCATTTGAGCGACCAAGCTGTCGATATCGTTTTTAGAGAGGACGGGTATGAGTTCGGGCATAACGAGCACCTCACACGGCCGGCCGCGGCAACGGGCCGGGCCGATCGTTGCGTACCGAAGATTCCGTTTTCATTTTAATTTTTGGAAGTAAAAGTACATTGAACAAAAGCGCTTGTCAACACCCCCCCCTTTGAGGAATGTTTTTAGCCTATTAAAAAAAATATATTCTATCAAAAATTGCCCTGTTTTACAAGCCGCTTTCTACCAGCTGTTCGATCAAATCCTTTTGTTTTTTGCTCAGTCGCCCGGGAATATTCACGTGAATACGTACGTAAAGATTTCCTTGACCTTTACCGTGCATATGGGGAAGCCCATGTCCGGATAGCCGCATCTTTGTTTTATGTTTGGTGCCCGGAGGTATCTTCAGTTTTAGCTCGTTACCGCTCAATGTCGGGACGGAAATATGCGCACCGAGAATCGCATCCGTCAGTTTTATGTCTCGATTGATATAAAGGTCATAGCCGTCAAGTTCATATACCGGATCGGCAAGCACCTTGGATTTTATATAAAGATCTCCCGCCGGACCGCCGTATGGACTGGGTTCGCCTTTCCCGGCGATCCGAAGTTTCTTTCCGGAAATCATACCTTTCGGTATTTTGACCGTAAGTCTTTCGCTGCGGTTTCTGTGTTGAAAGGAGACGACCTTTTGAGTTCCTGTCGCCACTTCCTGCAAGGTCAAAGGAAGCTCATATTCAAGATCAGCCCCTTTGGGTTGGGGCTGCCGCTGTCTTTGATACCTGCCGAAAGGACTTCCCCCGCCGAAAGAAAACCCCGTTTTGCTTCCGGCACCGAAAGGGTTGCCGGACCCGCCGAACAGTTCATTCAATATACTCTCAAAATCCGAACCTCTAAAAATATCTTCCTGGGAATACCGTTGTTGGAATCCGGCTGATCCGAAGGTATCATACTGTTTTCGCTTTTCTTTATCGCTCAAAACCGCATAGGCTTCGCTGATTTTTTTAAATTTTTCCTCAGCGCTTTTATCCCCCTTGGTATGATCCGGATGATACTTCATGGCAAGCTTTCGATACGCTTTTTTGATATTCACTTCAGTAGCGTTTTTATTCACACCGAGTATCTTATAATAATCTGTTTCTGCCATCCTCACAATGCCTTGTTGTTTTAAACGTCAACGGTGATGATCATTTTTATTAACAATCAAAATAAGTTAAATGTATCAACGTGTCAAGAAACATTCGACGGTGAGCGTTGAATCCCGGATGTTTTTCTTTCGGCGGCTTTAATGGCGACCATGATCACGGAAAGTCCGGCCGGCGTGATACCGTCGATGCGGGAAGCCTGTCCGATCGAAGACGGCATGATAGCGGAAAGCTTTTCTTTGAGCTCATTGGACAGGCCATGCACCTTGTTATAATCGAAATCATCCGGTATTTTCATCTGTTCCATGTTCTTAAATTTTTCGACTTCTCTGAACTGGCGATGAATATATCCTTCATATTTAATTTCTGTTTCCACCTGCCGGGCCGCCTTGCTGCCGATGGTGTCAGGGCTTTTCGCCAAAGCATCAACCATATCGTAATCGAGTTCGGCTCGCTTAAGCAGCTGATCGAGATACATACCGCTGCTCAGCGGTGTTGTTTTGCGCCCGATGAGATAATCGTTCGTTTCTTTTCCGGGTTTAATAATCGTGGACTTGATTCTCTTTATTTCATTTGAGATTTGCCGTTTCAGTTCATGCACATCCTTCAAGGTGTCATCGTCGATCAGTCCGTATTCGTGCCCGATATCCATCAATCTCAAATCGGCGTTATCTTCCCGAAGCAGCAATCGATATTCCGCTCTTGAAGTAAACATCCGATAGGGTTCCCGTGTGCCCCGCGTCACCAGATCATCGACCATGACCGCCATATAGGCCTGGGATCGATCGAGAATAAAGGAGGGTCTGTTTTGGATCTTGCAGGCTGCGTTAATCCCCGACCAGATCCCCTGTGCAGCGGCCTCCTCATACCCCGATGTCCCGTTAATCTGTCCTGCCAGAAACAGGCCGGATATCAACTTGGTTTCCAGGGTGGGCTTGAGCTGAACAGGGTTCACGTAATCGTACTCTATGGCATAGGCAGGGCGCATGATCTGGGCGGATTCCAACCCTTCTACGGATCGAACAAACTGAATCTGGATTTCCATGGGCAGGCTGTTCCCAAGACCGCTGGCATAAATTTCATCGGTATCGAGGCCCTCGGGTTCCAAGATGATCTGATGCTTTGCCTTGTCCGGAAACCGGACGACCTTATCTTCAAACGATGGGCAGTATCGGGCGGAAATCCCTTTGATCATGCCGCCGTACAAGGCGGAACGCTTTAGATTTTTTTGAACAATCAATTGGCTTTTCTTGTTGGTATGGCCGATAAAGCTCGGGACTTGTGGCAGGATAATCTTATCCGTAAAATACGAAAACGGTACAGGCTCTTGATCTGCGCCGTGGGCTGTGAAGGCGCTGAAATCGACGCTGGATTTCTTTAGCCTCGGCGGCGTGCCGGTCTTCATTCTTCCGAGTTTAAACCCAAGGGCTTTCAGATGAGACGGCAATCCGTAAGAAGCAAACTCGCCGGCCCTTCCAGCTTTGAAAGAGCTAAATCCGATATGCACCAGTCCGCTTAAAAAAGTTCCCGTAGCCAGAACAACCGCATCCGCCTGGTATCCGAAACCCGTTCGGTCCTCCACCCCGGCGACCCGGCCGTCTTCCACCACAAGTCGTTCCACCATGGCTTGTTTCAGATCAAGGTTCGGCTGTTTTTCAAGGACCGATTTCATGGCCATGTGATACCGGATTTTATCGTTTTGGGTTCGGGAAGAGTGAACGGCAGGCCCTTTTTTAGTGTTCAGGGTTCGGTACTGTATGGCGGATTTATCGGTAATCTTTGCCATTTCACCGCCCAAGGCATCGATTTCTTTCACCAGTTGCCCTTTTGCCATACCGCCGATGGACGGGCTGCAGGGCATGGAGGCGACCTTGTCCAAATCGATGGCCACAAGAAGCACGCTGCAACCCATTCTGGCGGCAGCCAACGCCGCCTCACATCCCGCATGACCGGCGCCTACGACAATAATATCATACTTTTTTCCGTAAAAAGCCATTACGAAACTATTTTACAATTATTATGCGAAAATGTATATATTAACAATTAACTTTAATCATTAATTCGGTAAAAACAATCGCGAATCAAACCAAAAGAAACATGCGGCAACGATACAATGATTTTAACACCTATTTGAACAGCCTCTTCGGGTGCAGGGTTCAGAAAATCACCATCGATGCCGGACTCTCTTGCCCAAACAGAGACGGCACCGTCTCCTTTGGCGGATGTATTTACTGCAATGACAAGGGCTCCGGAACCGGCGCCCATATAAAGGGACTGACGGTGTCCGACCAGATTGCAGCAGCGAAACCCGCACTTTTAAAACGGTATAAAGCAAAAAAATTCATCGCATACTTTCAGTCGTTTACAAACACTTACGGCCCTTTTGCCACATTAAGACACCTCTACGAACAGGCGCTTGGTGCTGAAGATGTGGTCGGTCTTTCAATCGGCACCAGACCGGATTGCGTCAGCGAACCTGTCCTGGATCTCTTACAGGAATACGCAAACAATCATCTGGTCTGGATCGAATATGGGCTGCAATCGGTCCATGACTCAACGCTTGCCCTGATCAACCGCGGGCATGATTTCAACTGTTTCAAAGCAGCCGTTAAGGCGACAAAAAACAGGGGGATCAATATCTGCGCCCACGTGATCCTTGGTCTTCCCAATGAAGAGAAGTCGCATATGCTCCAAACCGCTCGGATTGTCTCTGATATGGGAATAGACGGGATCAAGCTTCACCTTTTGTATGTTGTGAAAGGGACAATTCTTGAAAAACTATACCGTACGAACAATTACAAGTGCCTGGAGCAACACGAATACATCGATATCGTCTGTGATTTCTTGGAACGCATTCCAAAACAAATGGTGATTCAACGCCTGACCGGTGATCCGCATCCAAAAGAATTGGTCGCGCCGGCATGGGCTCTGAAAAAAGCGGAAACCATCGCGCTTATCCGGAAAACACTTGAAACAAGAGATACATGGCAAGGAAAATATGTTGGCTATTAAGACAGCGTTCCGGTTTAAAGGGATTCTCCCGTGTATCGTTGCGCCAGAGGATACCTTCTGCCATAACCGAACGCCTTAGACGTTACCTTGAGACCGGGCGCCGCCTGATGCCGCTTGTATTCATTCCGGTCTACCCTTGAGACAACTTCTTCGACAACCGCTTTATCAAATCCCATTTGAGCCAGTTCTTTGATTCCTTTCAA
>Ga0210077_1000775_pt1 | contig 10371 bp, 8 predicted proteins | sample RushMan_CattailN_5_FD_185556 | JGI IMG/M metagenome (GOLD analysis project Ga0210077, IMG submission 185556) | Wetland microbial communities from San Francisco Bay, California, USA, that impact long-term carbon sequestration -... | ecosystem: Environmental > Aquatic > Marine > Wetlands ... | reverse complement strand
GCGAAATAATAACCCATCAAGCTGAGAGCGAGTGTCGATTTTCCGCAACCGGATTCGCCGGCAATTCCCAACGATTTTCCTTCTTCAACTTTTAGAGAAACGTGATCCACGGCATAAACATCTTCTCGAAAGCGTGTGATGTATTTTGTGGTCAGTTCATTGACCTCTAGCATTACTTTTGACATATAAATCCTTAATCTCGCAATGCCGGGTTGAATACCTGGTCAAGACCTGTATTCATCAGATTCATCGAAAATGTAATCAGGGCGATAATTATAATCACAGGCAGGTACGCCCACCATTTTCCGAGTATTTCTGCCTGGTAGATCAGCGACCAGTTCATCATCAAACCCAGAGTAGGAACATCCGTGGTTCTCGGTCCCAACCCAAGAATGGAAAGGCTTGCTTCCGCCAGGATGCCGGAGGAAATCTGCAAGATGAAAGCCATAACCACATAGGAAGTGATGTAAGGCAAAATATCTGCAAATATGATATGAAAGATTGAGTGACCTGATAGCTTCGAAAGGTTCACATGGTCGCGGTTGCGCAGGGAAATCACTTGCGCCCGCACAGCCCGGGTAGTCCAATACCAGGCAGTCAATCCAATCACCACTGCGATTACAAATGCCCCGCGATGTTCCTGGCCAATACTGAATGAAATCAAGATGAGCAATACAACGGTTGGGATTACTGTGAAGAGATTGGTGAAGAACATGATAATGTCATCCACCAGGCCGCCGATATAGCCAGCAAGCAATCCCAAGGTCAACCCGATTAAGGTTGCTACGATCCCTGCGATGAAACCAATCTGCAGCGAAACCGAGGTAGCCTTGACCAGTTCTGTCAGCACATCCCTGCCGAAGTTATCAGTTCCCAGCGGCAATACGCGTACATTGGCCACCTCGTTGACATTGACATAATCATTTTGGTTTACGACGCCTGTTTGCTCCAGTGTGTTCGACTGCGGATTCATTGCTGCAATGGTCACCCCTTCGGTAGATAGGAGACCCTGGAGCGAAGTATTCAGCCTTTGATAATAGGTCCGCCTGGCATATGTCATCCCGGGAAAGCTCAGCGAGGGATCATAACTGTTCTCCCACTGCTCCAGGAGCTTGGCGGTGTCCAGAATATCGATTTCATATTCAGGGATGCCATACTGCACGAGCCAATCCTTCATGGCAACACGGTCATCACCGCTCAGCTTGCTGCTGATGCGTTTAGCGGCTGCTTCATCCAGGTTCAGGATATATTTCGTATTGGCATGGATACTGTCATACGTACTTGCATAGATCCCAGGAGGAAAAAAAGTGCCCTGGCCAATGATTTCTAGCGGAGGATATTTTACCAACAACGGATAAATGATCACCACGAGTATTAGAAATACGAAAATACCAAACCCCAACAAAAAATTTGATTGGCGAAAAACCTGTCGAATAGTATGTTTCATGTCTGTATAACTTCCTATTCTGATTGTGCTGCTTTAATGCGGGGGTCAATAAAGCCATATACCATGTCGATTGCAAACATCGCAACCAGCACCATTATCGTAATAATCAATGTCGTCCCTGAGATCAGGGGATAGTCCTGACCCATCGTGGCATGTAATATTGTGTAGCCAAGCCCGGGGTAGCTGAAGATGATTTCTGCAACCAGTGCCCCACTGACCATGCTGCCGATCGACAGCGCCAGCCCCGTTACCTGTGGGAGCATGGCATTGCGAAATACATAGCCGATGATCTTGCGATCCTTGATACCCATGAAACGGCTGTATTTGACATAATCTGCATTCAATTCATAAATGGCCATGGAGCGCATCCCAATCGCCTGTCCACCAATGGCGATCAGCACAATCGACCAGAATGGCAGCTGGTAATGAACGATTACCGACCATATAAATTTCCAGCTAAAGGTGGGTATCAGGTCATATCCATATCCACCCGAAGTGGGAAACCATCTCAGCGAAACTCCAAAAACTACCAGCAAGATCACTGCCATACCAAAGGCAGGGAAATTGCTCACGAAAATGCTGATCGGCATCAGCACCTTATCGAACCCTTTTTTGAGATAAGCTGCTAAGGCACCCAGCGTGTTCCCGATCAGCCAGCCCAGTATGATCGCGGGGAACTGCAGACACAATGTCCAAACGATGGAAGATTTAATAACCTGTGCCACAGTGCGTGGATACTGGCTGAAGGAAAAACCGAAATCTCCGTGGAAAACATTTTTCACGTAGATAAAGAATTGTTGGACCATGGGCTTGTTGGTGCCGAACAGCTCGGTGTACTGCTGATAAATCGCCTGGACACCGGCGGCATTCGATTGGCCCTGGGCCATATGTGCCACGATTGCTGCTACGGGATCTCCAGGCATGAGGCGCGGCAGGATAAAATTCAATAAAAAGGCGCACACAAAAGTAACTGCAAACCACATCGCCTTGTTGAGGAAATATTTCCGATATCCTTTCAAATCCAACCTCCTGATCTCCCGATCAACAGTCATGTTCCACCAAAGGCGGAACATGACTGTTGTGTTAAGAAAAAGTCTTACTGAGCTGCGCTTACCAGCGTCAAATTATAGAGACAGGCGACACCCCAGCCGTCCGTGCAATCCATGGGCGGTACGGGCGGGTTGGTGCCATCGTCCTGGTGTGGGAATCCTGTCCATATTGTCTCATTTACCGTGTGGAATACCTGTGGACGGTACATGAGCGAGAAGGATGGCACATCGGTCAAATAAATTCTGACCAGTTCGGTGTAAATTTCCTTCAGCTTGGCAGGATCTGTTTCACTGGGGATTTGCGCAATCAGATCATCGACCTCAGGATTGCTGTACTGACCCCAGTTACCATTCCAGTTGACCGTCTGGCCAACGAACTCAGAGCTGAGCAGGTGGCGAATGCGGCCCCAAGGTTGCGTGGGACCAGGACCATCCGTCCACATCATGAAGATGTCGTAGCCCTCGGGGAGCGGTTCATCAGACTTTGTTACTATAGTCTGGTATACACCCCATTCAGGATAGTTGGTGGTGATGTCGATACCGATCTTCGCGCCGGCGGCGGCGACCACTTCCATAGCTGCCTGCCAGTCAGACCAGCCGTTGGGGCAAGTAGCAACATAGTGCAGGGTCTCGCCATTGTATTCACGCCAGCCATCGCCATTGGTATCCACTACACCGGCTTCATCCAGCATCTTTGTAGCGCCTTCGATATCATTACCAGCCCACTGCAGGTCAGCTACAGCGGCGTGGTCGTACAGTGCCTGCTCACCTTCAGTCGGGTTCATCAGCGAGCGCGGCACCTGGTCGAAGGTGGCTGATTGGTTGGTCATGGCATTGGCAATGATCGTGGGATAGTCAACTGCCAGTGCGATCGCCTTGCGGATGGCTACATTATCCAACCCATAGGAGTTCATGTTATAGTATGCGGTTGGCAAGGTCCCGCCAATCATATATGGAGCTTCTGGAAGATAGGTGGAGATGGGAAGTCCATAATTGAGCCACATCATCTGGATGTTTGAGTTGAACTGCTGGCTTACGTCTACTTCACCACCAAACAAAGCCGCAGAGCCAGCCGCGTTATCTCTGTAGATCATGTGTGCCAGGTACTTTGGTGCCGGCAGTTGGCCCCACATGGAAGCATCCTGTCCCCAGTAGGCGTCATCACGGATGAGAATGACCTTGGACTCATCGTTGTAGAAATTGTGATACGGGCCGGAGTAAACGACGTCCAGGGATTCATCGGCCAGGAATGCAGTTGCATCTTCACCCGTGCGTGCTTCCAAAGTCTGCGTCCAGGCCTTCTGTGCAACATAAGTGCTGCTCAGGTAAGCTTTGACCATCAGTGGATTGAGTGCCATTCCATTGTCACCCAGTACGGCTTTCACCACTACAGTAGATGGATCGGCTGCTACAACACTATCAACGTAAGGTTTATAGTTATTGCCAGCATTGGTGTTGTACTTGATGTAGGTGTCCCAGGTGTAAGCAAAGTCATCTGCGGTCACCGGGGTGCCGTCGCTCCAATGTGCAGCCGGTTTAATCTTGAAGGTAATCTGAGTCTCAGCATCATTCCATTGGAAATCACCATCGGCCAGCAGTGGATACATGCCGCCGTCCAGCATGTCGTACAGGTATGCTGTTTCGAACATGGTTACACGCGAGTTGTCTCCTGCGGCGAGTGCCATGGCGTTGTTGCAGTCCGTGGAGTAGGGGTTCCAGCATTTGACCGGATCCCACTGCTGCCCATTGAAGTACAGAGTCTCTTCGCGGGGAAGTTCCATTCCTGGTGCGGCTTCAGGTGTTACTTCCACTACCTGGGTTTCCATGACTACCTTGGTCTGCTCAACGATCTGGGTCTGCATTACAGGCACTTCGACGGTTTCGACGATCGTTTGAGGTGTGGGGGTTGCGCAAGCGCCAAGCAGCATGCCAAAGATCACCAGAAGGGATAGCATTACAGCTATGCGTTTCATTTGTGTTTCTCCTTTTTTTGTTTTTTGAGCGATTTAACGAACATGGGTACATTATTATATCTAATTCTCTTTTTGGCGATCACCTCCTCCTTACCAGAGCGAAATGAGAGCTTGAATAATGAAGCACTCTCAATGATGGTGGAAAAACGGCCTTTCTTATAAGTTGGTATCCTCGCGCCTGTGAGAGGAACCACAGGATTCCCGAACGACCAGTTCGGTTTCCAGGATTACACGACGGGCGGGTTTGATTCCCGTCTGGATCAGCTCAATGAGCATTTCAACTGCTCCCGAGCCGGTTTGATAAATTGGTTGACGGATGGTCGTCAGCAGTGGGTTGGGTGCTGGGGTAAATGGGAGATCATCGAAGCCAACAAAGGCTATGTCTTCAGGAATACGCAGGCCTACCTCACGCGTCGCCCGCATGGCCCCAACAGCCATCAGGTCGGAAGCGGCAAATACGGCGTCGGGTTTGGCCCCTAACAGCTTTTGCATGGCATGATATCCACCCGCTTCCGTAAAATCTCCCTCTGAAATTAATGCCGGATTAACTTCTCTCCCATTTTCGAGGAGTGCTTTGAAATAGCCTTCCTTACGATCAAGCCCAACAGTTGTGTCAGCCTGACCGGTTATCGTGCCAATGCACTGGTATCCTGATCGGATGAGATGTCTCACTGCGGTGTAAGATCCATTGACGTTGTTGACATCGATATAACTGATGTTTTCGGTTTGGAATGGACGTCCGATAATTACAATGGGGATGTTGGTGTTTACCAGGCGGTTGATCAGTCTGTCGCCTATCTGGCCGGATTGCATGATGATCCCATCCAATGATCCCCTTCGTGATACCCTGGGAAAGATTTTTTCCTCATCCTCTTTTGAGCTTACCAGGAACAAGCTGAGGGTGTAATCGTACTGGTTGCAGGTTTGTGCGATCCCCTGGGTGAGGCGTGGGAAGTATGGGTCGGTAAAGAATAAGCTTACACTACTGGGCAAAACCAGCCCGATCATCCATGCGCGTTGTGAAGCCAGTGTCCTGGCTGCAGCATTTGGGTGGTAGCCGGTATTATGGATAACTTTCAAGACTCGCTGCCTGACACTTTCGCTGACGCTGGGGTGATTATTAACCACCCGCGAAACGGTAGAGCGAGAAACTCCCGCTATTTTTGCAATATCTTCCAATGTCAGATCTGCCATCCGCCATTTCCCCTGGTTGAAACGATGATAAGGGATTTATTTGATAGAGAATTGTGAATTATGGAAGCGCTCCCAAGCACTGAAATTATTATAAGAATAATTTAAGAAAAAGTCAAGCACTTTTTAAGTAATTCTCAGGATTCAATTGCATTGGTGATAAATTTCACTGAATCTGTATGCCGTTTATCAATAAAGACCGAGAAAACTACTAAAAGGCTTTTCCGGGTCACCTTTGTCCCTCCAGAGTTTACGCCATCTGGTGAAAATGGTATGCGATCAGGTAAACAGATCATCCAATATTCTTGACAATTTGAGAACGTGTGCTAATATTATAAAATTGAAGTTAAAATTTTAATTAAAATTTTAAATAAAACAGAGGTATCCATGGTAGATAAGCCGCGTATCAGCGATATTGCACGTGAAAGTGGCGTTTCCATCTCGACAGTTTCACTTGTGCTCAATAACCGGCCTGGGGTCTCAGACGAGACCAGGGCACGCGTATTGCAGGTCGCTGAGCAGATGAATTATCCGCTTACTTCCCTAAACGGCAGCTTAAATTGCAGCCCACTGAATACCGTGGCCATGGTGGTGAAAATTGATATGGATATTTCCCCCCAGGCAAACCCTTTTTACTCAAAAATCATAATGGGTATCGAGGATGTATGCCGACGCGGCGGAATTAACTTGCTCTTCGCCGCTGTTCCGGTGGATGATGATAACCGGCCCCTGGAAATCCCTCAGCTTATCCACAATGCGGACGTGGATGGATTATTGATGATCGGTACCTTTATCGATGAAGGATTTGCGGCAGCCTCTGCAAGGAGATTTCCCCCAATCGTACTGGTAGATGGATATTCTGGTAACGATGACTATGACACCGTAATCTCGGATAATTTTAATGCTGCTTACCAGGCTGTTTCATATCTGATCAGTAAAGGACACCGGCACATTGCCCTGGCAGGGAGCAGCAGTGACAGCTACCCGAGTTTAAGAGACCGCCGCAACGGATATCTGCGGGCTCTGAAGGAAAACAATATTTCCGAAACCTATATTGCCCACTTCAATATCAATCAAACCCACGGTTATGATGAGATATTGTCTTTACTGAAGACGTATCCACATATTACAGCCATATTCGGTGTTAATGATGATGTTGGCAGCGCCGCCATCCGGGCAGTGCATGACCTGGGTAAACGTGTGCCTGTGGACGTATCCATCCTCAGTTTCGATGATACGTATATCGCCTCCAATTCTCGTCCAATGCTCACCACCATGCATGTGGATACGCTTACCATGGGAAGAGCAGCTGTGCGCCTGCTTTCGCTGCGTGTTGAGAATCCCGAATCAGCGCGCATGACACTTACCGTTCATCCCTGGCTGGTCGAACGCGAATCTGTGAGCACAACGCCATCATACACTGCCCTGATGGAGGTACCAAAATCATGAATAATCCTCCCCTCCCATCCATTCCCTGGGAAGACAGGCCGGCAGGGTGCAGTGATGTGGTCTGGCGCTACAGCGGCAACCCGATCATCCCGCGAAACCACATCCCTTCATCAAACAGCATATTCAACAGTGCGGTTGTGCCGTTTGACGGTCGTTTTGCAGGCGTGTTCCGCTGCGATAACCGCAAACGCGAAATGAATATTCACCGCGGCTTCAGCAAAAATGGCATCAATTGGGTCCTGGATGATGAACCCATCGAATGGCAATATGACGATCCCGAACTCAGCCATTTTGAATACCGCTATGACCCACGCGTGGTCAAGTTGGAGGATCGCTACTATATAACATGGTGCAACGGCTATCATGGTCCCACGATCGGGATTGGCTACACCTATGATTTTGAGAAGTTCATTTTCCTTGAGAATGCGCTGCTGCCTTTCAATCGCAATGGAGTGCTTTTCCCCCGCAGAATCAACGGTAATTATTTTATGTTCAACCGGCCCTCTGATAATGGCCATACACCCTTTGGTGATATTTTCCTCAGCCAGAGCCTGGATATAGTCCATTGGGGGCAGCACCGTTTTGTTATGGGGATAAAAAATGGCTGGCAGAGCACCAAAATCGGCGCTGGTCCGGTGCCCATCGAGACAGAGGAGGGTTGGCTGGTGTTCTATCATGGTGTGCTGACCTCCTGTAATGGGTTTGTCTACAGTTTTGGGGCTGCGCTGCTGGACCTGGAAAAACCCTGGAAGGTGATCTATCGCGGCGGGCCTTACCTGCTCTCTCCACAAAGGGATTACGAGTGTATGGGGGATGTACCCAACGTGGTTTTCCCGTGTGCTTCTCTGTATGATGAGTCTACCGGGCGCATTGCCATCTACTACGGCGGCGCAGATACGGTGACCGCCCTGGCATTCACGTACCTGGATGACGTGCTCTATTTCCTGAAGAATAATTCTGAAGTTTAAAACTCGATTGGGAAGCAATAAATCGCCCAATTATTTATAAAATGGGTGAATTATATTTTTCTGCAAAGTTATTTGGCTCTTTACTCTGTCGCGCCAATTTTCGAACTGCGGCGCTCAAGGAGGATGGTATCCCGCCAAGCGCCGTGCAGTTGTGCTACACGCTCGCGGATGCCAACCTCTCGAAATCCCAGCTTCTTGTGCAGGCTTAGGCTGGATAAATTCTCTGGGAATATGCTGGCCTGCAATGTCCAGATGCCCAGTTCCTCAGATCGTCCGATAAGCGCCTCCAGCAGGCGAAAGCCCACCCCACGATTGTGGAAGCGCTGATCCACATAAACGCTCACTTCGGCAACACCCGCATACACGGAGCGCGCTGAGATGGGGCTGAGTGCCGACCATCCTACGACTTCATTTTCTATGATTGCCACCAGGCGTGCATCTTCGCTGTGGTGCGAATCCCATTCTCCCCAGAACGGCAGCGTGGTCTCAAAGGTGGCATTTCTGCCTTCGATCCCTTCCCCGTAGATCTGGCGGACTGATGGCCAGTCTCTGGGAATCATAGATCTGATTTCGATTGCAGGGGCTTCATTTTGATTCATGTCGATTTGTTGAGAAAATTATATCATTGGCACACAACGACCATGATGATTGGGATGAACGATAACTTCCTTCATGCACATCCATTCTTCTTGAAACACTGGATTGATATATAATGAAACCTGGTTTTAATCAAACATTTTCAGAGCAAAATCCAGAGATGATATTTCTTTGATCAGAGCCCCTCGATGAAACGCATTGAACGCACCAGCCGTGATCTGCCTGCAGTTGAAAGAGGTCCTGCCGTCAATATCAGCATTGACGGTAAAAGGGTAACCGCGTATGCCGGTGAAACCATCGCCGCTGTGCTGACAGCTAACGGGAACAGGATTTTCCGATATACCTCAAAAAGCCACCAGCCGCGCGGGATTTACTGCGGCATGGGTGTTTGCTTTGAATGCCTGGTGACCGTGGATGGCATCCCCGATGTACGCGCCTGCATGACTCCCGTTCGTGAAGGTATGATGGTAGAAACCGGAGCAAAGCCCCATGATGGCTGAGGTCGAGTTTGCCATCGTTGGGTCTGGCCCGGGGGGCCTGGCTGCTGCCTCCGAAGCGGTTGGGATCTCAAAAAGCGTGGCTCTTTTTGATGCCTACCCACTCCCCGGGGGTCAATATTACCGGCAAATCCCCGAAGAATTTTCTTCAGATCATTTCAAGGACGTACAAGAACGTGATTTGCTTTCCCGGCTGGATTCAAATGGTTTGCAGGTGTATCAGGGTGCTGTGGTATGGGGAATAAATTACAATGCATCGGAAGGGAACTATCTCCTGAGCATCAGCGGGCCAGCCGGAGTACCCCGCCGGGTCAGAGCTCAGAAGGTCATCCTTTCCACTGGTGCTTATGATCGTCCTCTGCCCTTTCCAGGCTGGACGCTGCCCGGGGTCATGACCGCGGGTGCGGCTCAGATTATGCTGAAAAACCAGCGAGTTTTACCCGGGCAGCGTGTGCTGCTTGCCGGCACAGGACCTTTGCAGTGGTCGTTGGCGCACTTGCTCATCTCTGCAGGTGCTCAGGTGGCGGCGATCGTAGATGTCAACCCTTTCCCGTGGAGAGCCGTGGGTCATCCAGGTGTTTTCTGGGGACAATGGCAAAGGCTGAGCGAAGGGATCGTTTATTCGCTTTCCCGCATAAGGATGGGCGCCAAGCTTTACTGGGGACGTACTATCCTGCGCGCTGAGGGCAGTCATCAGGTGGAAAGCGCTGTCATCGCACCGGTGGGCGGGGGCAGGTCACGGACTATCGACGTGGATGCCATTTGCACTGGCTATGGTTTTTCGCCATCTGCCCAGCTTGCGGTGATTTCCGGCGCTGCTTGTTGTTATTCTTCAGAATTAGGCGGATTTGTCCCCCAGCGAAATGATGAGTTGGAAACAACGCTGCCAGGCCTTTTTTCAATCGGCGATGGCTCTGGCATTGGTGGGAAAGACGTGGCCATCCTCGAGGGTCGGCTTGCTTCTCTGAACGCACTGCGGCAGATGGGTTACAGCAGCCCTGATGACCATCTGCAATCTATCCACAAGCGATTGCTCCAACAGCGTCGTTTTAGCTCCCTCCTCCTCGAGCTATTTCCCTATCCATCATCGCAGCTAGATCGGCTTCCCGAGGACACCCTGGTCTGCCGCTGCGAGGAAATAACGATCGGCGATATTCGCCGGGTCCTGGATGCGGGCGTGACTGACATGGACAATATAAA
>Ga0210077_1000774_pt1 | contig 10377 bp, 11 predicted proteins | sample RushMan_CattailN_5_FD_185556 | JGI IMG/M metagenome (GOLD analysis project Ga0210077, IMG submission 185556) | Wetland microbial communities from San Francisco Bay, California, USA, that impact long-term carbon sequestration -... | ecosystem: Environmental > Aquatic > Marine > Wetlands ... | reverse complement strand
CCGCCACATTTGATGAAATGATGGAATCTTCAAAAACTGCTGAAGTTTTATCCCGTGAATTTCCAGTAGTTTCAGCTAATTATGGGATTCGCGGATTTATTGATGAAATATGGATGACACCGGATGAATTTGTAATAATAGACGATAAACCAGGAGTTATACCCTATTATTCGAGTATAAATCAGGTATATGGGTATTGTCTAGCATTTAAAGATATGGTTAAGGATAAAAGGCGTATTGTAGCATCTTTACGTGAGCGGGGGACAGATAACATATTTTGGGCATCTTATTTTGATGAGAAAGCTCAAAAGAGCATAGTTGATCTTGTAAACCACATGCATGAGTTAATATCGGGAAATAGGCATTTTAATTCGACTGATAATCCAAATAAATGCAGAAAGTGTAGATTTAATAAGATGTGTGATAAGAAAGTGGGATGATATTCTTTGTTAAAGTTAATGTAATGATATTCATGATAAAGAACTTTAAACAGCACTCTTTTAGTTACAGAAATATACCTCTTGAAAATTGTAAAATTAATAACGGATTTATTTTAAAAACATATCTTTCTTTTTAAACCAGCAATAACTTTTTTCATGATGATTTTCCACAAAGGTTATATGTGATCATACATAAAAAATAGCAATATTGTAATAATGAGGAAATCTAAAATAGGCAAATTATCTGCTTAAAAAGGGTATTAAACTTAAATAAAAATATAAGATACCCCGATGGCATTAAGGATAAGTTTAAATACGATGAATCCTGAAATAAGTGAGTTTGTAATTTAAATTTATATGCGATAAGTTTAAATATAACAAACAGTAAATAACTGAAATGCCACGGCGCAGATAATCTGTTTATTTTAGTTAGTCCCGTGGGGTAGTGGTAATCCTGCTGGTCTTTGGAACCGGCGACGGCGGTTCGACTCCGCTCGGGACTATTCCTTTAAAACACAAGAGGTAGTTTTTATGAACGTTCTTGTTGTAGGTACAAATTCGCGACCTGTGGCCTGTTCTGCAAAAAAGATGGGAAACACAGTTTATTCTATAGACTATTTTTGTACAAGTGATCTTGTAAGATGTTCTGATTATTTAAGGTGCATATTAACTCAAATCCCCTATGAATCCTGCGGCCATTATATCGAAAGATTTGACACCCAAATTCTTGAAACTTATGCAAGTGAAGTGGTGGGTGAGGCGGACTATATTCTCTGCAGTGCTGGAGCGATGCCAGATAAGTTTCCAGAATCTAAAATAATTGGAAATAAAAAAATTGAGCATATAGAAAATAAATATAACCTTTACAATTTACTTAAAAAGAAATTTAAGGTTCCAGAAACATTTTTAGTGTCGTCTTACAATGAAGCAGCTGAAATTGCAGAAAGCAAAGAAGATAAAAAGTTCATAGTGAAGCCTATAGTGGGCGCTGGCGGCAAGGGCATCAAAAGATTCGAAGAAACAAACGAAAACACTGATTTTAATGGATTAATGCTTCAAGAATTTATAGAAGGGCAAAATATTAGTACATCAGTTTTATCAACTCAAAACGAAGCAAAGACCATTTTAACAAGCAGACAGATACTTGGAGAAGGGGGACTTGGACAGCCTGATGAATTTGCATACTGTGGGAATGTAGTCCCATATACAAATGACCTGGAAGTTAAAAGGACAGCAGAAGATGCTATAATGGAGTTATCTCTTGTAGGATCAAATGGTGTGGACATGATCCATACTGGCGAAGATATATATGTTATAGAGGTTAATCCGCGGTTTCAGGGCACATTTGAATGTGCTGAAAAGGTGCTGGGAATTAACATGGTGGATGCACATATTAACGCCTGCAACGGCACCTTAATTGAAACCAGGGATCCAGATAAATTCGCCGTTAAAATGGTGATTTTTGCAAAAAACCGCTGTATTGCAGGAGATCTAAATTTTGAAGGAGTTTATGATATACCTGAGCGGAATGTTATAATTGAAAAAGATGAACCTGCTGCAACAGTTGTGGCATCCGATAGAATACTTGAAAATGCCATTTATAAAGCAGAAAGAGTGGTTGAAAAAGTTTATAAAGCTCTTGAACCGTTCCCTGGGAAAATGCTGGTTAGAAATATCAGTGTGTGATGTTTAAAAATAATATATTAATTTATGGATCTAACAATTTAGGAAAAGTAAGTGGAATTATTCATATTACCACTTACCCTTTTAATTTTATGAAAAGATATTTAGAAAGATATTTTTTTTATTAGCCATTGGAAAAATGTATTTTACTTAAATCACGCCAAATTTAAGTAAAAGGTATAGTATAACTCCAAGAGGTATTATTACAGTAAATACTAAAATCCTTACTACTGAAAATATTAAAAATAATTTGGCACGTTTATCGGGGTCGTCCATGATATCTTCTATGGGGTCTATACTCATTTGATCACCTTGATTTTACTATATTTTTTATTTGTTAACTATCTTACAAGAAAGATGTACTGTGTAGCTGTTGGAAGTTCAATTCTAAGTTCTTTTATTTGGGGTCTATATATAAAAAGTTCACGTTTACATGGGTCAATATTTAATATTTTGCATACGATTGTCGATTCCAGTATTCCGGCAATTCTTGCTCCTGATGTCATGGACTCAATTTCGATATAGATGGGGAGTTTTAATTTTTTATAGTCTCCTCTGTCAATTATGTCTGCTATTTTTTTAAGTTCAGCATTTCTAAATCTGTGCCTTGTGCCATCTGCACCCATTACATGGGGTCGTTCTTCCTCTAAAAGCTCTGCTAAAGTTTTTCGGCGCCTAGGAAGATGCCGGTTTAGACTTATAACTTGTTTTTTAATTATGTTATCAGCACGATCTAATTTACTCATATATTAAACTTATTTGTTTCATCGATATAAATTTTAATAAAAATAGTAAAATAGAATTGAAGTAGAACTGGTTTAAATTAACGTTTTTTGAGTTAATTAAATTAAATAGTGATATAGTAAATAAAAATTTAAAAAAACTAAAGAATAAAAAAATAGGAGTTTTATTTCAGCATTTCTACTGGAATAAGTATTAAAACTCCGAGTAAGTCCTCTTTTTTAACAGTTCCCTCAAGACTTGCAAGAAATGAGGCGTGGTCAACCGTTTTTTTCATACTCATTGGAAGATAGATTTCTTCGCCAACAGCTATAGCATGGCCGTATCTGTTTGCCGCATAGGCAGATAAAAAGGTTATGTGATTTTCAGGGATATTGATTTTTTTGATCTTTATTGATTTGGCTTCATTAGCTTTGATATCTACGTCTTCATCGGCAATTATAGCCCGTAGTTTCCCAACAATGCCTCCTACCTTAAAATCACCTAGTGATCGGAGTTTATCGTCTTTAAGCTCTTGTTTGACCTCATCTCTTCTCATTAACACTCTAATCATGTTATGTCCCCATGGCTTTTTTAATCATCTTCAACCTTACGAAGTTTTCTCTTTCCATCTCTTCAAGCCGCATTTCGATGTATTTGACAGTATTTTCTAATCTTGGAATGATTATGTGTTCTAGTGCGTTCACCCGTCTTTTTGTAGATTCTATCTCTGCTGCAAGAAGTACTATGGTTTTTTCGATTTCTGCAAGTTCCAGTATGAGGGTAATCGCTTCTTCGAATTTCCTTGCGGCCTCATCAAGCTTTGCAGATGTATCTACAAATCCATAACCTCTTTCTACAAGTGTTCTTTTTGCAGTTTCAGTTTCGATTATAGGCACTACAACACCCATTACACTCCTGGAATCAATATCAACGTGAACGGACTCTTTAACAGATATTGAAGCTTTTTTCACCGCTAAGTCTCCCATAGTAATTTGGGCAGTTGTGAGATCTTCAAATGCTTCTGCTAACTTTTTTTCAACCTCTTCTCTGGAACCTTTTACACGTTCCAGTATGTTGAAAAATTCCATTATAAGAGCATTTCTTTTCTCTTTAAGGAGACCATGTCCTTTAACTGCGAGCTTTTCACGGTCCTTAAGTTTAAGAAGCTCCATCCGTGTTGGATTGACTCCTTCAATCATTTCTTGTGCCATTTCTTATCCCTCTAAAAGTAAATAAAGGAGGTTATTTGTGTGCAGGGTGATATTTTGGAATATGCTCTGCCCTAACCCTCTTAAGTTCGGCTTCAGGAAGTAAACTTAGAAGTTCCCATCCAAGATCAAGAGTTTCCTGTATGGTTCTGTCTTCATCTTTTGTTTCTGTTACAAACTGGTTCTCGAACTCATCTGCAAAGGCGAGATATTTTTGGTCACGTTCTGTAAGCGCTTCTTCACCAACAACTGCCATAAGGTCTCTTAAATCACGACCTTCTGAATATGCTGAATAAATCTGGTCAGATACACCGCTGTGGTCTTCCCTTGTCCTTTCTTCACCAATTCCACCACTCATCAATCTTGAAAGTGACGGAAGCACATCTACTGGAGGGTATATACCTTTCCTAAAGATATCTCTGCTTAACACAATCTGTCCTTCAGTAATGTAACCAGTTAGATCTGGTATAGGGTGAGTTATATCATCTTGAGGCATAACAAGAATTGGCATTTGGGTAATGGAACCTGCTTTACCGATCATACGACCTGCCCTTTCATAAATTGAAGCAAGGTCAGTGTACATGTAACCTGGATATCCACGCCTTCCTGGAACCTCTTCACGTGCAGCTGAAATTTCCCTTAATGCTTCACAGTAATTGGTCATATCAGTTAAAATAACAAGAACATGCATACCTTTTTCAAAAGCAAAATATTCTGCGGTTGTAAGTGCCATCCTTGGTGTGATGATCCTTTCAATTGCAGGGTCGTCTGCAAGGTTCATGAATACTGTAACCCTTTCAAGAGCTCCTGTTCTTTCGAAATCTCTCATGAAGAAGTTTGCTTCCTCGTGGGTAATTCCCATAGCAGCGAAGATAACTGCAAATTCGGTTTCTTCTCCAATTACCTTTGCGTGCCTTGCAATTTGTGCTGCAAGGTCGTTGTGAGGTAATCCAGATCCTGAAAATATAGGAAGTTTTTGTCCCCTAACGAGGGTGTTCATCCCATCTATGGTTGAGATACCTGTTTGTATAAATTCTGCTGGGAATTCTCTTGCTGTTGGGTTCATTGGAGCCCCATTAATATCCAGCTCTTTGTCTGGAATGATTTCAGGTCCGCCGTCTATAGGTTTTCCTGTACCTCCAAATACTCTACCGAGCATGTCGAGGGAAACACCAAGTCTTGCGGTTTCACCTGTAAATCGGACTTTAGTTGTTGAAGTGTTAAGATCGCTTGTGCCTTCAAACACCTGTACAACCGCTAATCCTTCACGTACTTCGAGAACCTGTCCTCTTCTGGCTTCTCCTGCAGGTGTAATTATATCTACTATTTCCCCGTAAGCTACACCTTCAACACCTTCTACAATCATGAGGGGACCGGAAACTTCAGCAACGGTTGTATATTCCCGTGTTTTGATATTTATATCCATTTTCATACCTCACTAGTTTGTTTAATTACTTTATCTTGAATTGCTTTAACCTCAGCTTCAAACTCGGCTTCAGGTATGTACTTCATTTTACCAATGTCTTCTTTTACACTGAGTGCAATGACTTCATCAGATGCTGCTCCACGTTCAAGGGCAGCAGTAGCCTGCTCCTGGAACATTACTATGGTTTTAAGCATTCCATATTGTTTCATTGGTGGACAGTAAGTATCTATTTCGTGGTATGCATTCTGCTGGAGGAAGTCCTCTCTTATCATCCTTGTACTTTCTAAGGTGATTCTTTCCCTGTCAGGCAAAGCATCAGGGCCTACAAGCTGAACGATTTCTTGAAGTTCGGACTCTTTTTGGAGTAAAACCATTGCTTTATCCCTTAATTCTCTCCAATCTTCACCTATATTTGTGTTCCACCATCCGGAAATACTTTCTACATATAATGAGTAACTTTGCAGCCAGTCAATTGAAGGGAAGTGACGTTTATCTGCAAGTGATGAATCAAGTGCCCAGAACACCTTGGATATACGTAAAGTGTTTTGAGTTACAGGCTCTGAAAGGTCACCACCAGGTGGTGAAACCGCACCAACTACAGTCAGGGATGATTTTTTATCTTCGGTACCAACGGTAGTTACTCTTCCTGCCCGTTCATAGAACTGAGCAAGTCTTGATGCGAGGTAAGCTGGGTAACCTTCTTCACCAGGCATCTCTTCGAGTCTTCCTGATATCTCTCTCATAGCTTCTGCCCATCTTGAGGTTGAATCAGCCATAAGCGCTACATCATATCCCATGTCTCTGAAGTATTCTGCAATTGTAATTCCAGTGTATACAGATGCTTCCCTTGCTGCCACAGGCATGTTTGATGTGTTTGCAATAAGGACTGTTCTGTCCATGAGCGGTTTACCTGTTTTTGGGTCTTCAAGTTCGGGGAACTCTGTTAGAACCTCTGTCATTTCGTTTCCACGTTCTCCACATCCAATGTAAACGATGATATCTGCATCAGCCCATTTTGCAAGCTGCTGCTGTGTAACAGTTTTACCTGAACCAAATGGACCAGGCATAGCTGCTGTACCACCTTTTGCAACTGTGAAGAATGTGTCCTGTGCTCTTTGACCGGTTATAAGTGGTATATCCGGGTCAAGTTTTGCTTTGTATGGTCTTCCAACCCTTACAGGCCATTTTTGTCTCATTTGAACTTTTTCGACACCCTCAGATGTTTCCACTTCTGCTATGTGGTCAGTTATTGTGTATTCTCCTTCTGCAGAGATGCTTTTTAAAGTACCTTCTACTTGTGGAGGAATCATAATTTTGTGGACGATGGAAGAAGTTTCCTGAACTTCACCAATGATGTCTCCACCTTTTACTTCTGCACCAGCGCTTACTTTTGGGACAAATTTCCATTTTTTGTCTGCAGGTAGTGCTGGAACTTCTACACCTCTTTCAATATAGTCTCCAGTGAGAGCTTTAATACTTTCAAGTGGCCTTTGAATTCCGTCATAAATGGATGTTAGAATTCCTGGACCTAATTCTACTGAAAGCGGCCCTCCTGTACTTTCAATTATTTCTCCTGGTTTGATACCAGCAGTTTCTTCATAAACCTGAATGGTTGCTGTGTCGCCTTCGAGTTCGATTATCTCTCCGATAAGTCCTTCTTCTCCGACTCTAACCATTTCATGCATCTGGGTTCCCTTCATGCCATCTCCGACAATAACGGGACCTGCTATTTTAATTATCCTTCCTGTAATCATTTTACCATCTCAACCCCAATTACTCTTCTAATAAGTTCCCTCATAGGATCAGTGGCCCGTTCAGTGGGGCCTGTTTTGTCGGGTACTTCAATAATCATAGGTAATGTGCTTGCTCCTGTGAGTTTATCGATTGTTTCTCTTAGTTGGTCTCCAATTTTTTCAGTGGTAATGATGATTGAAAAATCCTGTTTAAAAAGCTCTTTAAATGTGGTTTCTGCTTCTTTTATATCTTCAACAGGATATCCTTCTTTCACTCCCCCAAGTTTGAAGCCTGTAACTGTATCTGGATCTGCAATCACTGCTATGCTTGATTTCATATTAGCATCTCCTTAATCTTTGAGTTAGGGAATCCTATCTCTCTTTTTGCACGAGTTATGACTTTTAAGTTTCTTATTTCTTTTTCTTTTTTACTTAAGAAGCCTACAATTGGTCCTATTCCAAAAGGTATTCTAATTGATAATGCTTTAGCTGTTTTCCTGATTTGTTCGTCTAAAGCTGATTCTAATGGTGCTACAGAACCTGTACTGGTGTATTCAGGCAAGGCATCTGTAAGAATTTGTGCATATTCTGTTCCTTCCAGGCTGCTTACGACACTATCTACATCTTCAGCTTCCATTAGATCTTTTAACTTCCATTCTCTAATTTGATAACCATCTGAAACCATATATGGTTGTATATCCTCGTATTTCAGGCCTTCAACTTTTGCCCTTAAGATAATGCTTAAGTTGGTTGCATCGACCTGTGTTCCTATATATGAATGCAAAGCAGCTGTGCTTTCATCAGCAGGGTTCGCTGCAGCGGTTAATAAATTTTCAAGGAAGTATTTGTCAAGCGAAGCTTCTAAAGGTAAAATCATGCCAGTATTTTGGTATGCTGACATAGCATCATCAAGAACACGTGCGTACGCTGTTCCTTCAAGACCATTAATAACTTCAGTAACGCTTTTTGCGTCTATTAATTTGTCCATTGAATCCTGAAGTTCTCCAAATGGAACTAGGAGATTTATAGTCTCTTCTTTGGATAAATTGGCTTCTTTTGCAGTTATTATGCTTTTTAGATTCCTTACATCCCATTTTTGAAGTAAAACCTTAAATATAGGCTTGATGCTGTCTGGAACTATTGTAGTTAACACGTTATATGTGTCTGCAAGCTGTGAATCCAGAGCTTTTTCAAGAGGGTATTGATCCACATATTTTGCGTAGTCTGGAAGTCCCCTAAGGTAATTTACTACTTCATCAATGTTATCTGATTCGATAATCTCTGTTAATTGTTTTTCTGTAAGTAATCTGCCCATTCGTGCTCTTACTCGTGCAACAGGGTAAGCATATGGAAACCTATCTAACACTGGCCGTATTACTGCTATTACGGCTATAACTGCAATAATAACTCCTACTATAATTAACAGGCCTATGAAAGATTCAATAGAAGAGAAACCAAGTGAAGATGCTATTGCTGTAATGCTATCTGCCATGTTGTTTCCCCCTATTTAAATAATACCTTTGCAACCTCTGATCGTAAAACTTTTTTGAACCTCAGCATTCTAGCTTCGATTGTATTGTTTACTTCAATTTCGCCATTTTTAGTCTTTACAATTGCTCCTCCAATTGTATTTATATTTTCTCCAATTGCTAAGGTTGTTTTAGTGCCTGTTTTTTCTTCAATTTCTTTTTCAATTGCAGGAATGTTATCTTTAATTTTAGCAACATCCCCTTCTTTTAATAATAATACTAAATCTCCTCCACCAATTTCAATAGAAGCTTCTTCTATGATTTTTTTGAGGGATTCTTTGTACTGTTTATCATCAGTGGATGCAATTTTCTTTAATTCTTCTTTTGCACGTTTAAATGCGCTTTCTATTAGTTCTTCTCTTGCCTCAAGCTCTGCTCTTCTGGAGTTCATTTTAGCTTCAGAGATGAGCTGTTGATATTTCATTGCAGACTGTTTTTGAGCGTTTTCCAGGATATTTTCTTTTTCTAAAGCTGCTTCTTTCTGTCCTTCTTCAACAATAAGGGCAGCTTCTCTTTCAGCTTCCTGAATTATAACATCAGCCTTACTTTGAGCATCGGAAATTATGCTTGAGACAATTTTATCTGCCCCAGAGTTCATTTAACTATCCTCCAAGTATTCTATTGAATACTTTAAACTTATTTAAGCTCCTCCAAGTATTCCAGCACCGAGCATTATCAATATGGCAATTAAAAGACCATATATAGCCTGAGTTTCTGGAAGTACTGCGAAAATAAGACCCTGAGCGAACATGTCTTTATCTTCTACTACTGCACCTACAGATGATGCGGCTGTGATACCTTGACCCATACCAGAACCAAGACCCGCAAATCCAATAGCTGCACCAGCACCTATTGCTGCTATTCCTATAGCTGCACTAATGTTCTTTCCTGTTCCTCCAAGTATTCCTGCACCTAACATCAATAATATAGCGATTAAAAGACCATATATAGCCTGAGTTTCTGCAAGTACAGAGAAGATAAGGCCTTGAGCGAACATCCCTCTGTCTTCTGCGACTGCACCTACGCCTCCTGCGGCTGCTATACCTTGTCCTAATCCTGATCCTAATCCCGCAAATCCTATAGCTACTCCTGCACCTATTGCTACTAGTGCGGAACCTAATACTAATACCATTTAGTTACCTCCTAATTTAGTAAGTTTTCTTTTTGTACGGAAAGGTCTAAATTTAGAACTTCCGCCGATGTAAAATTGACTGAAAAATTCAACGTAATGTAGACGAAGGGCGTTAATAATCCCTCCAAAAGTCTGGAATGCACCATTACCAATGTGTCCAACTATAAATATCCCTGCTGCAAGGATAATGCCAATGTATGGAATTCCACCAAGCAGTGCAGCAAAAATGTTAACAGTCATAGCAATTCCACCTGTTGCAAGACCAAGGGCAAGTAGCCTTGCATATGAAAGGATGGTTCCAAGGAATGACATAATATCCATGACCCCAAATGCTCCATTGATATATACAAGCAGAATAATTGCTATAACGACAATACCTCCACCTAAGTAGAGTAAAATTGAACCAAAGCCAAGTAAGAGCGCAGCACCAGCGAGACCAACACCTACTAGTACGAGTAGCCAAACTATTTGTTCACCTACAGCTTCTTTCACTTTTCCTGCTA